>Ga0129311_1001138_pt1 | contig 19837 bp, 15 predicted proteins | sample Go1ome_FD_94435 | JGI IMG/M metagenome (GOLD analysis project Ga0129311, IMG submission 94435) | Western lowland gorrila individual fecal microbial communities from Wisconsin, USA - Go1022B metagenome | ecosystem: Host-associated > Mammals > Digestive system > Large intestine > Fecal | place... | reverse complement strand
TTTAATAGAGAAAAATAATCCTGAAGTAAAAAAAGAAATGAATACACTTCAGATTGCAGCACAGCGATTGGTTGAAACTTCATTTAAAGGTAAGGGTATCAAAGTAAGTGCAATTGAGGTTGGAAAAAATACTATAGAAAAATGGTATGTGACATCAAGTAGAAGAATTACCATAGATGATGAAATATTGGTTGGTAGTAATGGGTGCGGGTATGAGATAAAAGCAGAAAAATGGAGAGCATATGTAACGGCAGTATCTGGTAAATGGCTAAGAAAGTTATATCTCGAAAAAGGAGATGACTTGTTTTCTGGAAATCCGCGTAATTATCTGGGAAAAGGAAAGCGAAAGAAAAATATTAATAGTGGAATTATAAGTTCGGTTCAGGATGAACCTGAAAATTTTTGGGCATATAATAATGGAATTACAGCTTTAGTTAATAATTATGATGTTGATGATGAGAAGTTTGTAATACATGGGATTACTATTATTAATGGAGCACAAACAACAGGAGCCATAAGTGAGGCGAACGTTTCGGAAGAAGATTTCTATATTCCGAGTAGATTTATTATATGTAATGACTCAAATGTCATAGAAGCCATTATTAATAACAATAATAAACAGAATGAGATTTTGCCATCTGATTTAAGAAGTAATGACAAACAACAGGAACGATTAAGGAGAGAGTTTAAAAAATATCCTGCTTTGTATTATAATGGTGGAAGAAGAGATGGTAGGTTGATAAGAAATAAGGAAGTTTTTGATCCATATTTGGTATCACAAACAGTATTGGCCTATCATGGTGATTGCGTAACAGCATATAATGAAAAGAAAACTATATGGGATGAAGATAAGTTATATAATACAGTTTTTATTGATCAGTTGACTGTTGAGCATATTATTTATGTATATTCACTTTCAAGAGCTATTGATGAATATAAAATTATGTTAAAGGAAAAGCAAGAAACAAGAACTGATAGTGAAAATGAGCAGATACAGTTTTTGTCTAAAAGAGGTTCAAAAATGCTGCTGATTTCAGTAATTTCGGAATGCATGGAGAATATTATTGGGGTAAAAATAGTAGATAGTTGGAATATAAAATTTAAGGATTGTTCAGATTTTGATGCACTAGTGGATAGATGGAAACAAGTAATAGGTGTTGTTTTGGCATTTAACTCTAATCTTTTGCCAGCGTTGGAAGGAGGATTGAAAAACAAAGAGACTGTTAGGAATGTAACATCATCAGTTAAATCCATAGTTTTGGCTATTCAAGGAACTCTAAAAGAACAACTTAAAGGCTTTGTAAATGCGATTAGTTTGATATAGAATGTGACAACAAAATGGCAATACAATCTATCACAAATTCATGCAATAGGCAAAAATGGACAAATATTACTGAATTCTGCCGTAAAAGTCAGCAAAAAAACACCAAGTAACAAATTTGGCAAAGAGAAATAGGACAAATTAAAACAAATTGGTGTCGAATAAAGGTAATTGATTTTGTTCAGTGCATAGAAACTAAGCGTGGTACTGGCGATTAGTACCACAAAACTTCTTCTTGCAGAAATATTTGTTGGAGCTTATAATTTTCACGGGTGGGCAAGCAAACCGACAGAATATTATTTTGTGAATAGTAAACAAACCTGCAAGCCACCGGAACTACACACAATAATGAAAAAATGCAATGGTACTAGATTGGTACTAAAAATATGTGAAACGAAAAATAATGTGTGGAAAAGGTGCAGGCTATCAATACAAAATAGTATAGATAACTGCATTGAAATAACCTAAATCAAACTAGATTCTGCGAGCTTGAATAGTAAACAGAACCCCATAAATGGCATAAACAAGCCATTTATGGGGCATTTTTCTTTTTTGTAGGGATATTTGATGGTTGTTAGATTAGGGATGTTTAAGTTTTATAGGTGGTTTTTATAGAGTGTGTGAAATAAGATGAAAATAAATAATTATAATCAATTGAAACATGTTGCTAATATAATAGAAGAATGATATAATCCAAGTAGTGATGACTATTTGGATTGACGATGATGCATGATTTATATATTGAAATTAAAGCACATTGTTAGACTAGTAATAAGGAGAAGTTTTATAGATTGCAAATGAGATAAGGAGAAAATATGAAAGAAGGAGCATATTTGTAAGAAAATGAAATATCTTATTATAGATAGTATGGATGATATATGCAGCGGAGATTAATATTGGGATTTGTGTAAATATCTATTGAACATTGTAGGAAGGATGAGTAGATATGCAGGATAAAGAGAATAAGTACATAGTTGATAGTCAAGGAAATATTTTAAAAAGTACAAAAGATAATAGAGTCAAACAATTTTTGAAAGATAATGTATGGAAGGTTTTGAGTAATGGTTTGGCTATATGTATTACTTTGGTGGAAATAATAAATTTGGTGATTTCAAAAAGCTTTTCTATTTCATGTTCTAATTTTTATGGAATAGATGGAAAATATTTTAGCGGAACAGAAATGTTTGAGAATAAATTGATCTTTGTTTTCGGTGTATTGGTGTTATTTGCTTATCCATTCATACTTTCATATATGAATAAAAAAATGAATAGCAAACTATATGTGGTATTAACATTTATTCTAACGGTATATATTTTATTTGCACAAAATACATCATATACGCTTGAGCTGATAGAAATCATTCCCTGGACATGGTTGAGACGATATATAGACAATTATGTAACAATTGTAGTGTTTTTAATTGTCGATATAGTGATAGCATATTTTATAATAATAAGGAATTTTTTTTGGAAAAATAAGAAATGCAGTATGGGTGGAAAGATAATATTATTAATAGCACTGATCTTCTATCTTTTGAATGTAGCTACAGGAATTGCGATTAGATTAGGCTATGAAATTAGTGACAAGAAAGCATATGAGGTTATTGAACAGAATAAAGCTATAGTATCGAATTATGATGGTAAATTTGTGGTTATGAATTGTGAAATACAAGGCGAAACTATTATTTTAAAAAAGGGTACATATAGTTTGGAAGAGATGACAGGGATTTCAATTACATATCATAAATATAAGAAAGTAATTTGTAGGTAAGATAACTAGTCGCAACAATATTGTATGAAAGGACTGGTATACAGGTGTTAATTTAATTCAGCATAGTTATCCATATAATCCTGCAACCCATTTCCTTTCAATCCCCCCCATTCTTACAAAACTGTCACTTAATCTGTCACTCCCCCGTAATTTTTACAATGTATAATTGTAGCATGAGGATAACAAATATACATTATAGAAAAGAGGGGGAGTTTTAATTTGGAAAAATATACAGGACTGTCAATAAAATATCTATTATATCAGAAGAAGCGAACGCTGCTGACAGTTTTAGGCGTTGCTCTTTCGTCGGGATTATTGTTTTTAATCCTTACTTTATATTTTAGCAACTTTATAAATAACAGGGATTCAATCCGTAAAGAAGCAGATTACGAGATGGTATTTTTAGATGCAACATCTGAGGACGTGTCGCAGATAGTTGCGGAGGACTATGTGAGATCTGCGTATAGCGGAAGCTATTATGACGAATTTGATAATACATATACGGAGGATGCGCTATTTGTGAATGTACAAAATCCATATAGAATAAACCATTATTTTGAGCAGATAACAAATGAATACGGAGTGGACGGATATATAAATGAGCGGCTTGCCTCTTACTATTTGCAGGGAGATATTGGAAATACAAATTATATAATATTTATTATGTTTCTGCTTCTGTCATTTATATTTGCGATAATCGGAGTTGGAATTATAAGAAATACAATACAGCTTAACACCATAGAGCAGATAAAGGATTACGGTGTGATGAGATGTATAGGTGCAACTGACAGCGAGATAAAAAATGTAATCTTTCGCATGGGATTTATTCAGGAATTATTTGGAATTGCCTGCGGAATGATTATAGGCTATCTGGCAGCAGTGATAATAGGCAGTATTTCACATATTAAGGTTGGAATACATTTGATAGCCATAGCTTATGTCTTTGTAGTTTTCATAGGTGATATGTACTTTGTGATGAGAGAGAACAGTAAACTTGTGAAAAAGATATCTCCGATAGAGGCTGTCCGTGGAAATCTGACAGGAAAAACAGGAAAGCTAAAAGCAAGAAAAAAGAATTTGTTTGGACTGCTGTTTGGCTTTGAAGGAGATTATGCTTATAAGAGCCTTATGGGTAATAAAAACAGATTTGTAAAGACTGTTGCATCGCTTGCGTTTGGGGTTGCGGCATTTACGATTATATCTATGTTTTATATGTCTTACAGTAGGGCTAACCAAAGTATAATAGACCAATTTGGTGAATATCAGTTGTTTTTCTGTGAGGGTGTAAGTGGTATGAAGGATGTGGAACAGGCAAAAAGCTGTCTGCCAGGCGAGGATGAGCTTGAACTGATAGCGAGGCTTCCGTATGTGGAGGATGTAAAGGCTGTTTATACAGCGAAGCTTAATGCCGCATTTCCAGATGAAGTATATCAGCATTATGCTGAAAAGTTTCTAAATGAAACTTATGATGGCAATTATATTAAGAGCTATATAGAAGGGAATAAAAAAACGTCAGATATACAAAGAGCTATAATTGCAGGTGTTGATGTCGTTGGATATGACGAGGAAGAATATAAGAGTTATGAGAAATGGCTTGTGGATGGAACTCTTGATGTCAGTGAAAATGGCTTGGTTTTAGTTAAGAATATTAAGACCTATCCTGCTGATGAAGATGATGAGGCTGAAATCTTTGTAACGAATGAAACAACAAAAAAGGATTATAGCATTTCTGATTATAAGGTTGGCGACGAAATTACGTTGCTTGATATGAGTAAGCTCAATGAGCTGTTCAAGAAAAAGAGCAGTGCTGACGCAGATAACGAAAAAAGACTTGCAATTTATGTGGAGTGCTGCAAAGAGGCAGCAGAAAAAGGATATTATAAAACATACACGATAGAGGGAATTGTAGAATGCGAAAAGGATGGAATATATAATTCATTGATGATTCCGGTGATTGTTCCTCTTGAAAATTACAAAAATATGGTTGGAAGCGACAGTGACAGTATAGCTACAGGTGTTAAATACAAGCTAAATGATTATAATATCGATTCTGATAGTATGCAGCAGATTCTGGGAATTACTACTGATTGTACTGAGTGTAATGCATCATATGCGATATATGATTTATATGTTATGTCAAGCACAATTAAGATATTGAGATACATTATTGTATTTGTAATTTTCGTGGTTGTGGTAAGTTCTCTTAATATTATAAATACAAGTGCAAGTAATCTGTATATAAGACGAAGGGAGCTTGCGCAGCTAAGAGTTATAGGTAATTCGATAAAGGGTATATGCCGGATGGTTGTGTTAGAGGGAGTTATAACTTCAATCATTGCAAATGTGATTGGAATAGGATTTGCGGTTATTGCTATTGGTCTGGTTAAAAATGCATTTTCGTATTTGTTTGGGGTGTATTTTGTATATCCGGTATATGCGATGGTTATAGGACTGATATATACGACTGCGGTGCTTTGTCTTTCACTGTACATACCAATTAAGAAAATGGGCACAGATTTACTTGATGATTTGAGATAGGAGGAATTAGATTATGGATATTGTAAAAATGGAAAATGTAACTAAGATATATGGTTCAGGAGATACACGGGTTTGGGCATTAGATGAGGTTAATCTCACTGTGCAAAAGGGTGAGATACTTGCAGTCGTAGGAGCTTCCGGTTCAGGTAAATCAACACTTCTTCATGTTATGGGTGGTGTTGATACAGTGACAAGCGGTAAGGTTATAGTTGACGACCGCGATATCACTACATTGAAAGATGATGAGATGTCAGTGTTTAGAAGAAGGAAGATAGGCTTTGTATTCCAGTCGTATCATCTTATACCGGTTCTCACTGTTGAGGAAAATATTCAGATGCCTATATTACTGGACCACAAAAAGCCGGATAAGGAGTACATAGACCATATAATTGAGCTTTTGGGCTTGAAGGATAGAAGAAAGCATTTGCCAAATCAGTTGTCAGGTGGACAGCAGCAGCGTACAGCTATTGCCAGGGCGTTGGCTAACAGACCTTCACTTATACTTGCTGATGAGCCTACAGGTGCTCTTGATTCCGTAAATGGAAATGAGGTTATGACTTTGCTTAGTGACTCTGTTAAAAAGCTTAAGCAGACACTTGTGCTCATAACACATAACATAGATTTGGCAAGAGAGGCTGACAGAATAATCAGAATTGCAGATGGTAAGATAGTGGAGGGATAGGTATGAAGAAGATATGTGCATTTATAGTTATGATGTGTATTGTGATAGGAATTCCTGTGCTAAATGCCAGAGCCTACACACCTAAGCTTATTATAAGTGATTACTCTATAGATGTAGATAAGGTTATTGCAGGCGAGGATTTCAATCTCACACTAACAATGGATAACACATCGAAAACAAAGCTAAAGAATATAAAGATTACTGTGTCATCTGAGGCGGGAGAGATACTTCCGGTTGATGGAACAGGCAGTATGTATATAGGTGAGCTTGCAGGGCAATCGAGCGCAGAGCTTGCATTTACAATGTGTGCAGCCTCAGGCCTCGATGATAAGCCTTATAAGTTAAATATTAAGATGGAGTATGAGGATGGTTACGGAAATCCCTATACTATGGAAGACAGCATTTTTATATCTGTGAGCTTGAAGCAGAGATTGTCTGTGACAGATATATTATCTGATGGTGTTAAGGTCGGAGATGATGTGGAGGTTACCGCTTCTGTAAATAATCTGGGCGAGGGCATGCTATACAATGTAAGTGCAAAGGTTGAGGGTGAACATGTTAATTCGCAGGAGAGCTACATTGGCAATATCGAGTCCGGCAAGAGTGGTGCGATAGACATAATAACTAAGACTACAGGTGTTACAACTGAGGGTGATGTATGTAAGGATAAGTTAATTATCACATACGAGGACAAAGAGGGGAACAAGAATACTGAGAGCTTTGATTTGTGGCTTTCAATAGCTACATCTCAGTATGAAAATCTGGAGATATTAAAGGAAAAGTCGGATAGCTCATCTATCAGTAAACAGACAATAATTGTTATATGTGTGTGTGTTGTTGTAATTGCATTTATTGTATGGAAGGTAATTATGTGGCGTAGGAAAAAGAAACGTCTGGAGGAGTTTTGATGAATTATATATTTCGTCTGACATTTATGAATATGAAGCTTAGAAAGGCTCGTACAATACTTACACTTCTTGGTGTAACTATAGGAGTTGTGGCAGTATGCTCATTACTTTCTCTTGGAATAGGCGTAAAGCGTGAGCTGTTAGCTGTATATGGGGATGATGATTCTATAAAGCAGATAGTTGTTTCCGCACCTGAGAATAACAAGAGCAAAAAGCTTCTTCTGACAGAACATAATATTGAGAAGCTTGCCGGGATAGATAAGGTGGATTATGTGTACCCTCGTTATGAGGTAGTAGCGGAGCTTAAACTTGGCGGTTACACTACATACACAAATATTATTGGATTGCCGACTGAGGAGCTTCAGAAAATCACCCTGACAGAAAAATCTCAATTTGGGGATAGTGCTATTAAGCCATCTCTTATATTAGGTAATTCCATGGGATATTTGTTGTACAGCCAGAGTGCAGGTTATAGCTTAAGTGATATTGATGGAAATCTGGAGGATTTTATAGGTACTAAAGCACAGGCTGTTTTAGGAATTGGTGATAATGAGCTTACGGAGCATTTTGACATAGCTGGAATTATAGCTGGGGATGCTGATGATTTTAGCGAGCAGTCACAGAGTGTATACTGCAATATGGATTTGTTAATAAGGTACTTAAAGTCACATTCCGGTGCAGATGGGGTGTTAGGGCAGCCACATGATAAAAATGGAAACGCATATAGTGATTTTGTGTATTCAAATGTTGTGGTGGTTGCAGACGATATAGATTCTGTTGATTTTGTTATAAAGCGATTACAGGATATGGGTTATACAACATCAAATGAAAAGGAGTATCGTGACTCAGCTAAAAAGACAATACGTATAATGCAGCTTTTGCTTGGCGGTATAGGTATGATATCTCTTATCGTTGCGGTTATTGGAATAAGTAATACAATGACAACTGCGGTATATGACAGAGTTGGTGAGATAGGCCTGCTTAAGGTGTTAGGCTGCGACATAGGTGAGATTCATACAATGTTTTTGCTTGAGGCTGGTATGTTTGGCTTGGCGGGTGGTATTCTTGGTGTACTTTTGTCCTTAGCATTTAAGGGTATAATTAATAAGATAGCAGTCTCGGTATTAATGTTAGATGCGGGAACTAAGCTTGCGGTTTTGCCATTGGGACTTGGTGTAGGAGCAATACTGGTTTCGGCACTTCTCGGAATAATTGCCGGATATATTCCAGCAAGATGGGCAGCAAGGCTTAATCCGCTTGAGGCAATAAGAGGATGAAATTGATTTGAAACAGGGCATATGTATGGTATAATAAATTTTATATAAAATTATGTAAATGGAGAAGGCTATGTCACATAAGATATTGATGGTTGAGGACGATTTTGCACTTGCCATGGGAACTGAATACGCACTTACATCTGAGGGCTATGAGGTCGTATCTGCCAATACTCTGGCGGATGCCCGACGATTATATGACGATAGCATTGATTTGGTATTGCTTGATGTGATGCTTCCGGATGGAAATGGTCTTACCTTGTGTAAGGAGCTGAGGGAGGCTGGAAGTCTGGTACCTATTATATTTCTTACTGCTGTTTCGGAGGAGGTAAATATTGTACAGGGACTTGAGATTGGTGCAGATGATTATGTGACAAAGCCATACCGCGTGAAAGAGCTGCTCGCCAGAGTTGCTGTTAATATAAGGCGGAGTGGATATACAGATATTAAAAAGAATGTGGATTGCATTACATTTGGTACGTCAAGCTTTTATCTTGATTCATTTAAGCTTGTTCAGAATGGAGCAGTTCTTGACTGTACTACGAGTGAACTCAGGCTGCTTAGGGAACTGCTTATGAATCGTGGAAATGTTATGAGCAGAAGTACTCTTATGGAGAAGCTTTATGACGTTGATGGGGAATTTTTTGAAGATAATACGTTGTCTGTATATATAAAGAGACTCAGAGATAAATTGGGCGCAGATGGGGATTACATAGAAACCGTCAGGGGAATAGGCTATAGATTTAAGGGATAAGTCGGGATGAGTAAAAAAAGCTACGAGATAACCATTTTCAATAGAAAGTATTTAATATGTGGCAGTATTATTTTGATAGTATATGCCACTTTTTGTTATGTGATTTTGGAGCAGATAAATTGGAAGCTATACGCATTGATTGGTTTAGCATTTTTATTTGAGGTGGTTATATATATTATAGTGTACAGACAGATTGTGGGCATTTGCAGGGATGTAGTACAAATAAATGAGATAATGACAGATATATTGGAGCAGGCAGCTGAGATACCAAGCGAGGAGTACAAGCCGGGAGAGATTGGAAATCTTTATACAAATCTTTATAAGCTTGTTCTTGCTCTTAAGCAGAGCAATATGAAGGAGCAGGAGGAGAAGATTTTCCTGCGTGATATAATTTCCGATATATCCCATCAGTTAAAAACGCCTTTGGCATCCTTGTCAGTATTTCTTGAGCTATTGTGTGATGGGCGGGTGCAGGAGCATGATAAACAGATACAGATGCTTGAGGAATCGAAAAATCAGATATCACGTATGGAGTGGATGGTATTGTCCATGCTTAAGCTTGCAAGAATTGAAGCGGGTGCAATCCAGTTTGACAAAAAGAGTAACAATCTGTATATGCTCATAAAAGAGGCAGCAGAGGCAGTTTCATATCTTGTAAAGGAAAGGCAGCAGCGCATAGACATAAGCATTGATGAACAGGCAAACCTTATGTGCGACGGTGACTGGCTTGTTGAGGCGATAATAAATCTTCTCAAAAATGCTTCTGATTATTCAGATACAAATTCTGTGATTACAGTTGCGGCAGAGTTAAATCCTATGTACACACGAATCTATGTCAAGGATGAGGGTATGGGTATCTCAGAGGAGGAGCAAAAGAATATATTCAAGAGATTTTATCGTGTAAATAACGACGTAAATCCTAACAGTGTTGGAATCGGATTGTCCCTTACCAAATCAATCATTGAGGGAATGGGAGGAAAGATATCCGTGAGGAGCAAGGTCGGAGAATATACACATTTTATAATTACATTTACGCATGTTTAGCGGGACATTTTTAATGTCTCGCTAATTTTATTTTATGTTGACATTTGATTAGAAAGATGGTTAAAATAGTCGTATACCTGTACGCTAGAAAAATGTAGAAAAAAGTAAACTGAGGGAGTATAATTTTTGTGGGATAATAAAGAGTTATCTGTTGAATTAGGAGAAGATATGGATAAATTATTTCTTTCAAGGATTAATAAATATTTAAAAAGAGATAGAGAAACATTAAATGCTGAAACTATATGCACTTATTATCGTGAGAATAACTATTTAGAAATATCATTTGATAATGGACAGTGTTCATATGACAAACAAGTTTTTTGTACCATGTGTGATTATGGAATTGCTACGCAAAAGCATGATGTTTCTGTTTTTATTAAAGAAATGCTCAGAATTTACAATATGTATGAAGGCATAAAGTCGTTAATGTTATGTACCAATGGTAGTTTTTTAGATGATAGGCAAATGCCTTTAGATTTTCAAAAAAGTATCATGGAAGCGGCAAATAACTTGTCTTGTAAAAATATTTACATAGAAACTCACTATAGTACAATAACGGATTCAAAACTAGAATTATTGAGAGAAATATTTCATAACAAAACCATAAAAATTGAACTCGGACTTGAAACTGTAAATGAATATTATCAGGAATATATATTAAACAAAAAAATTTCGATTAAACATTTTGCAGATGTAATAAAACAAATACAAACTTACGGTTATACACCTATTGTCAATCTTTTAGTGGGATTACCTTTTCTTGGCGTTATGACTATAACCGTGATAACGAAACATTTACGAAATTCGTTAATGAATCGGCTGAAAAAATTCTTCAAAAAGATTCATCTGCCAAGTTTATGTTCTATTTACCAGAAGAAATGTGTGAATATAATTGTTCGGTTCAGCAAAACACTATTTGTCAAAATGCACCTGATTTACTTAGGTTATTAGGTAATAAAATTTATTGTAAATTATGGTTTGCAAATAGTATTAACGAATTACCATATATAACCATGACTGGTAAGGAACTTCTAAAATCAAATTTACAATTGTATTTTAAAGATTATGATGAATTTGTCATACAATCCGCGTACTCATGTGGAGGGTTTGGCACAAAACTTTTTGATAAAAACGACAAGGAGCTCAATGATAATTTATTATATATGATAACACCTTATATTAAAAACAATGTTTCACTTAATACTCATGTTATTATATTTAGTGATGACATACTTATATTGCCGTCCTCAGTACAAATAATATCTATAACAAATAACATGTTTTTGTATAAAGGGGCTGACTTCATCTCATATGAACGCTTATCAATAAAAACACAAGAGGAAGCTAAAAATATAGTTGAACTCATAGCGAAAAAATTACAATATTGTGGATACAGAGGGGTTTGTGGAATAGATTTACTATATGATATAAACAAAGATAAAGTATATTTTTCGGAAATAAATGCAAGATTTCAATCTTCTACATTTATTCTTAATAAAGTTTTATCTGAGCAAGGGTTATCTTTACAGGAAATGCATCTAGATGCTTTTAATAACAATAATTGCAAATATAAAGATAAACTTCCTAAACATATACCATATAGTTTTTATACATATCAGTATTCTGCTATGTTGGATAAACAATTAAGATATTTTCATAAAACATTAAAGAATAGTAATTTGGAATATTATGACGATAAGTTAAACTGGAATTATAAAATAGATGATTATACTTATTTGTTTAAAGTAGTTTTTGATAGAAGTATATTATCTTGGGAGCCTGATAATATGTCTCGAATTATAGAAAATATATCTATAAATTGGATTGATTTTAACGAACTTAATAATCCGGATGATTACTTTATTAATTTAAAAATAGCATTAACAAATCATGGAATATATTTTTCAGAGGAAGTAATAACGTATATTGAAAAGGATGAAAAGGTTAATTGTAAGGAATTTGATGCTGTAGATATGCGATTAATCAATAATCTATATATAAATGTTCCATTTCAAGTCAGATTGTCAGAAATCAGTCCATTTTCGGTGAAAATGTTTTCTGATAATACATATGGATTATGTTATTACGACACTCCAATGAAATTTAATAATACTTTATTAGAAGTAACAATTCGCACCATAGATACTTTAGCATCCAAACGAACTAAAAATGGATTTGTATTTGAAGATATTGCATATTTAGGCATTGACAGATTAAGAATTTTTCATAAACAAGGTTGCTACTTTAAACAAATTGGTCAAGGTTGTCGTTTTTGCGATATAGATATTGCACAGTCATTATTATCATTGCAAGATATAAAAGAAGTGTTAGACTCTTATAAAAATACTCCTCAAATTAATCATTTTTTAATTGGTGGAGGTTCTGAGTCTCCAGAATCGGATTTCTCAAATGTAATAGAAATAAGCAATTATATAAAAAATACATTTGATAAACCTATATATCTAATGTCCTTACCTCCAAAATCTTTTAAGATTTTACAAAAATTAAAATCATCAGGTATTACTGAGGTGGCATTTAACATAGAAATATACAATAGAATGTTAGCAAAAAAATATATGCCTGGAAAAAGCACAATTACTATTGAACAATATCTATCAGCACTCAAATATGCAGTTAAATTATGGGGGAACAAAGGAGCGGTTAGAAGTATATTTATTGTCGGTTTAGAGCCAAAGGAATCTCTATTAGAAGGGATAAATGAAATATGTAAATTAGGTGTATCACCTATCTTATCTATATTCAAACCCATTCCAAATACCGAATTAGAATATTTGGTTCCTTTTAAAACGGAAGAAGTTAAATATATATATGATGAGACCATTAACATTTGTGATAAATACGGAGTTGAACTAGGTCCACAGTGCCATTATTGTGAAGATAACGTGTTAAAAGTTTCATTTTTGTAAATCTATAAGGTATAATAATAAAATATTATTATACCTTATATTTTTATATATAAATATATAAGAATGAAAAAATCAAACTAGACATTATAAAACTACAACCAATCCATATAATATATGTACAAATTTTATAATATACAATATGTTTATATATATCATAAATACAATCCCACATCAAAAATGCATCTGACTCATCTGCGGTTACATGATTACATAGATTCGTCTCATATTGTTTGCTATATTTTTTCATCAGAAAAAACTGTCGAAAAATAGGTAAATCATCAAAATCAGCTCTTATAGTGGGAATAGTTATAGTGATTGTATGACTTCCTAAATAGAATTCAATTTTTGCGTTTGTTAGTACCTGTACATAATTCCCAGAATCTAAAAGCTTTCTCCTGTATCTGCGTTTTATAAAAGACCATCTTGTCCATTTTTCATCCTTTAATAAGTCGTTTTGTAATACACACACATTATCTGAAAAACGCATATAACAATCATTACAATAAAGAGATGCCACCGCAACTATTGCAGAACCAAAGGTAGCAAAAATCGAACCTAATGCAATAGTGTTTTGCAAGGTTTTTACTGTTATACAAATTTCAAAAATTCTATGTGTAATAATAATTGAGATGCAAAAAGCAATAATTCTAAATAAATTTATAAATATTTTGTATGTATCAATTAAATAAGTGTATTTTCTTTTTTCACCTTTGATGTTTCCTAATATAACATTATAAAAATTATTCATTTTTAATTCTCCGTTATCGCAAATTTAGCCTTTTTATAGTATTGTAACTTGAAATTTTTTTGATGCTCTATATTGCTAAACCAAATTTCATCAGCAGAAAAATTGGTACCATTTTCTATATATTCATTTTTCATTTTCTCAACTGATTCAAGTAGAGGAATTAATATATTTGATATATATTCATTTTTTACTGCGTCAAATGAGTTTATATAATTCCAGTATGCAGAATAAAGCTCTTGATTTTCATTAATAAGTTTTATAACAACCAAAATGAAACAACATAACTTAAATAATTCTCCTGTAATATTCAAGGTTACAATAAATGGAGAGTTTTGCTTTAATACAAGTTGAACATCATCTGAATCACTACACAAATCTTGTTTAATAGAAAAAATTTTTTCTATAAATCGTGATAGAGGAGATATTTCATTCGGTTCAATATTTGTTTTGATTGAAAAAGACACATTTGGTGTATCTTGTTTTGAAAAAAGTATTGTTTTTATTTCTCCAATATGTCTGGAATAATTATGAAGCTCCTGTTGATTTAAAGCCTCTTGTGGTATTAGCCTCTGTATTGAAACGTAAAGCGAATTTAATTCCTTATATGTAAATTCGTTATTTCTTGCTGCTAATTTACAAAAATATTTAAGCATACGAATATCTCTTGAAATAACACAATATTGCATTCCAAGTTTAAGGTGATTATATGCCTGTTCTTTGTCGCCTAAGCCCAAATATATATTAGCTAAGGGGAAATGAGCTTCCTTCATTTTGTAATATTCACACAATAATGGTATACCATTGGAAATATATTCCTGTTTATCAATAGAAGTATCTTCTCCAGTTGATATTCTTACATCATCGTCTGTATTTTTTATATATTCTATTCCACCTAAAACGTATGGCATTTGAGTAAAGGATAAAATCACATTATTCATATGAATATTTTTAAATTCAATAAATTCCATATTTAAGTGACTTAAATTCATTGACTGAAAAGTGCAGTTTTCAAAAAAGGCATCTTCTAAAGTAGAATGTTCAATAGCTGAATTAGTCAATAATACATTTTGAAATAATGCACCAGTTAAGGTACAGTATTGAAACGGACTATTGATGATTTTTGTATTATAAAATGTACTATTATTAAATGATTCATTTAATAAAGGTGTGTTAAGGAACTCACAGTTTTCAAAATTACAAAATTCAAAATCAGCTCTATTCATACTACACTGTTCAAGTGTACAATTCCAAAAAGATGAACCTGTCACCGCGGCATCATCAAATATAGCATTTTTCAGAAAACAATTATTTAAATGTGCACGTTTAATGCTTCGTGCGGTATAATCTCCGGAATAAGTGGCACCATGTGCCGCAGTAAATATCTCATTATCGTTGGTCATATTACAACCATAGTTTTCCAATTGTTTAATTATTCCATCTAGCGTTAATGACATAATATCTTCTCCTAATTCAACAGATAACTCTTTATTATCCTCTAATTTCCATATTCCTCCTCGGATGCTTTGTCATCAAAATATTTTTCTGCTTAGCCATAGAAACGTGGGTGTATATCTCCGTTACATTAATAGAGCTGTGACCGAGCATTTCCTGTATGTAGCGGATGTCAACGTCCTCTTCCAGCAATAAGGTCGCAAAAGAGTGTCTGAACATATGCGGGGTTATGTGCTGGGAAATGCCTGCCAGGTTGCAGTATTTTACAATCATATTTCTGACAGATTGCTCTGACATGCGCGTGCCTGATGTGTTGATGAAAAAATAATTGTCATCCTTTGGGGTGGTTTGATATATGCAAATATAATTCTCTAACGCGGAAATGACACAGTCATTACATATCTGGAGCTGCCTTTCCTTTGCACCTTTTCCGTAAATGCGGACAACTCTGTCGTATAAGTCAATGTCCTTATATTTTAGAGAGCAAAGCTCTGAAATTCTCATTCCTGTTGCAAATAATAGCTCAATTACGGCTATGTCGCGGGCTGTCTGACGTTTCTGAAAGTCCGTTTTGGCGTTTGCGTGACTGCTGTATATAGTTGATAAAAATAGCTCAATAGTATGAAGCGGTATGGTTTTAGGAAGTAAAAGCGGCTCTCTAAAACGAATTTGCATTTTGTTAAATGGATTAATTTCTATAAAGTCCCTGTACTCAAGAAAATGAAAAAATGCTTTAAGGGATGCGAGCTTTCTCTTTACCGTTTTTGGCTTGTAGCTGTTATGTAAAAATGCAATGAAATTTTCTAAAACTTCTCGGTTGATAAGTAGAACATTGTTTACATAATTTGGCGTTAAGAAGGCTGCAAACTGTTTAAGGTCTATAGAGTAAGCCTTTAGGGTTTTAGAATCCAGTCTTTTTTGTGACCTGCAAAATGTGAGATAATCCTTGATGATGTCCTGTAAATTTTTCATTTATAAATTCCTTCTTTCTTTTGTAAATGTGATAATTGCTATCTTTGTATGAAGTATTTATATCACATTTCCAATAATAACCAACCTGCCTATTGTCATATATATATCATTGTGCTATAGTAAAAACACAACATATAGTTAAAGATTGGAGATAGAACACTATATACTGATAGTTTGAGAGAGAAGAGGAGTTGAGCCACTAAAATGGAAACAAAGACCAGTGTAATTAAGAGAAATGGCGAGGAGGTAGAATTTGACCTATCAAAAATAGTAAATGCTATAAAGGCTGCCAATGCAGAGGTAGATAATCTGCATCAGATGAACGAGTACCAGATACAGGCAGTTGCCGATAATATAGAAAATAAAATTGATTCCATGACACATGTAGCACATGTTGAAGATATACAGGATATGGTTGAGACTGGAATTATGGAAATGCGAGGCTATGAGGTAGCCCAGAAATATGTTCGTTATAGATATAAGAGAGAGCTTGCCAGAAAGACAAACACGACAGATAACGGTATACTTACCCTGATTGATAATATGAACGAGGAGATAAATCAGGAGAACTCAAACAAGAATCCTGTCATCAATTCTACGCAGAGAGATTATATGGCGGGTGAGGTGAGCAAGGATCTCACTAAGAGAATGTTGCTGCCAGAGGATATAGTTGCAGCACATGAGGAGGGAATAATACATTTCCACGATTCGGATTATTTTGCGCAGAAGGAGCATAACTGCGACCTCATCAATCTGGAGGATATGCTGCAGAATGGAACTGTTATAAGTGAGACATTGATTGAGAAACCGCATAGCTTCTTTACCGCATGTAATGTGACAACTCAGATTGTTGCTCAGGTTGCAAGTAATCAGTATGGCGGTCAGTCATTTACGCTGTCGCATTTAGCACCATTTGTGGATGTGAGCCGTAAGAAAATTCGTAAGGCAGTACTCAGTGAGCGAAAAGCCTGCGGAGATTCAATAGATGATGAGATAGTTGACAAGGTAACGGAAATGAGACTCCTTGAGGAGGTAAAGAGCGGAATCCAGACTATACAATATCAGCTCATAACACTTATGACATGTAATGGTCAGGCACCATTTGTAACGGTGTTTATGTACCTTGATGAGGTTCCTGACGGACAGACCAGAAAAGACCTTGCTCTTATCATAGAGGAGGTTTTGAAGCAGAGGATGCAGGGCGTAAAGAATGAGAAGGGTATCTGGATAACACCTGCATTTCCGAAGCTTATTTATGTCCTTGACAAGGACAATATAACAACGGATTCTAAATACTGGTATCTTACTGAACTAGCTGCAAAATGCACTGCAAGACGTATGGTTCCGGATTATATTTCTGCCAAGGTAATGAAGGAGCTAAAGAGGGGTGACGTATACCCTTGTATGGGATGCCGTTCATTTCCGACTGTTGAGGACAGCCAGAGAAATCCTGATGGAAGCAGAAAATACTACGGAAGATTTAACCAAGGTGTGGTTACTATTAACCTTGTTGATGTTGCCTGCTCATCTGAGGGAGACATGGATAAGTTCTGGGATATTTTAGATGAGAGACTTGATTTGTGCCACAGGGCACTTAGATGCAGACATGAGAGATTGCTCGGGACAACCTCTGATGTTGCACCAATTCTGTGGCAGCATGGTGCACTGGCGCGTCTTAAGAAGGGTGAGAAGATAGATAAGCTTTTGTATAATGGATATTCAACTATATCTCTTGGATATGCTGGTATATGTGAAATGTGTGTACGTATGCTCGGAAAGACAAATACATCGGATGAGGGACGTGAGTTTGCACTTAAGGTTATGCAGCATTTGAATGATAAATGTGCAGAGTGGAAGGAGAAAGAGCATATAAGCTACTCTGTATACGGAACTCCTATGGAGTCAACAACATATAAATTTTCAAAATGCCTGCAGAAGAGATTTGGAATTATACCGGGAGTTACTGATAAGAACTATATAACGAACAGCTATCATGTCCATGTCACAGAGCCTATTGACGCATTTTCAAAGCTTAAGTTTGAGGCGGAGTTCCAGAGACTTTCACCTGGAGGTGCTATAAGCTACGTTGAAGTTCCTAATCTACAGAATAATACGGATGCCGTTTTGTCAGTCATGACATTTATATATGATAATATATTGTATGCGGAGCTCAACACCAAATGCGATTACTGTGAAAAATGCGGATATGACGGTGAGATTAAGATAGTTGAGAGTGATACAGGAAAGCTGGTATGGGAGTGCCCTAACTGCGGAAACAGAGACCAGAATACGTTGTCAGTTGCAAGACGTACCTGTGGATATATAGGAACTCAGTTCTGGAATCAGGGCAGAACACAGGAGATTAAAGACAGAGTGTTGCATTTATAATTGTTGAGAGGTGCTTGGAATGATATCGGCAAAGGCTTCTGAAATACTTAACAAAAAGTATATTGAAAATCTGCAAAGTGAAGAGCAAAAGAAAAACAGAGTGAAAAATGCAAACAGGACAGATGAGGATGAGAAGGACAGACGTTGTCCACTCTGTGGAGCACCATATCATTATCCGTGTCCATGGAGATAAAATATTATGAACATAGTCTGCTCTAATGTCTAAGATTTTATTAAAGTAGCCGATGCTTACCTGTTTAATTAAATTATAGTATATCTGAGACAAATAACGACCTGTATGTTAATAAAACGGTGTACAGAGTCGTTATTTTTGTGGTAAGATGTATGTGTTAGATTAACAAATAAAAAATTAATGGAGGGGAATCATGAGATATATATGTATATTAGGTATAGCACTATTAATTTGTATGGTTCTAAAAAAAGTATCTGCAAATACAGAAAAAACAGACAAAGGCTTTGAGTTGGTTTATTGGAACTTAAGTTATAGAAGAAGGTTTATAAGAGATCTTTGCGCTTTGCCTATTGTTGTAGCAGTTATAATCGTCATTCAATTTGCAGGTAACCCATCTGTACGTACAATTATTTGGGAAGTCGTGCTAGGTTTTGTAACTATTGCTCAGATTGCTTATGATTATAAAAAATGGAAAGAGGAAGAATAAAATTATATTTAATGAAATTGGTAAACCCCAATTTGTATGACATCATTTGTGATAAAATAGGACAATTACAAAAAGAGAATAGTGAACCAATACCATACGAAAAAAATAATGCTATTAAAAGATAAATCGAAATTTGCACAATTCTTGAACTCAACACAAACTGCCGTCAGTGTTGTTCCGTTTCTCGTTCTTTGCTGGTATCATAGAACCATCAAATGAAGGAGGCAACAAGCCATGAATACAGATAAAATCTATGCAGAACAACTCGCAAACGAATATGCACCCAAGGACACCACCAAGGTGATCGCTCTTCGTAAGCTGGATACAAAAGCCAAGCTTCCCGCAACTGTTTTTACCTACACGTTCGGTATTATCACT
>Ga0129311_1001136_pt1 | contig 19877 bp, 21 predicted proteins | sample Go1ome_FD_94435 | JGI IMG/M metagenome (GOLD analysis project Ga0129311, IMG submission 94435) | Western lowland gorrila individual fecal microbial communities from Wisconsin, USA - Go1022B metagenome | ecosystem: Host-associated > Mammals > Digestive system > Large intestine > Fecal | place... | reverse complement strand
TCCACGCGGGGCATATTGCCCGCATCAGGGTCGCCATTGGGATTGCCGTTCTCCACATCGAACAGCACCACAAATTCATAGCGGTTTTTGATGGGTTCAGACATTGTTCTCTTCCTCCTTTTTGGTAAAACGCTTCTGCGTCTGATGATAGTAACCGAGATCAAAAGCCCCCTGCTGTGCCAGCGTCATGCGGGCTGGGTAGCTTTCGCCTAAAATGCCCTTGAGCGCCATGACCTGCTTGTCATAGTAAACGCGCTGTCCTCCCTCCAGCTTGCGCAGATGCTTCTGGTACAGGTTGTTCAGTACCGGAAAGATGCTGGTGGGCATCGCCGCCGCGGAGTTGAAATACTTATCCTTGATGGTCGCGTTGATGCCGGGATTCGCGGTCTGCTGCACCGCCTCGTAGACAGAAAACAGGCGGCCCAGCGTGTAGGCGGTATCGGTGCTTGCTTCGTTGAGACTCACGGTCAAAACCTCCTTCGGACAGTCCTCGTGTGGATTTTTCAGATAATAGGCTTTGATGATCGCCGCCCGCCCCCATGTAATATGGCACTCCGCGCGGATGCGGAGCATGGTTGCCTCCAGCAGCGAGGCGGGGTAGCGTCCGCCGGAAAAGATGGCACGGGCCGTTGCACCAGCCATAGAGGGAGATGGCACTTTGTCACGGGAATTCAGGTTCACCGTCTCCCGCAGCAGCGCCCACAGCGGCAGATAAGTGAATTTTTCGTAGGCAGGACGCACGATCTCCATGCGTTCGTAGTGGTCATTGACATTCTTCATCAGCGCGCCGAAGCTATCCCGCAGAAAGAAGCGGACGGAGAGCCGGGCCGCGTTGGGAGCCAGCCCCAGAATGTAGAACGGGCGATTGGGGTCAATGCCCAGATCGTCACAGGGCAAACCGTTTGCTAAGCGTTTGAGAGCGGCCCGAAGGTCATCGTCCGACAGTCCCGCTTTTCCGCCGCCGAACAGCGCTGCCACGCCGAAGGTCTGGTAGATGTCTTCCGCACCCTCCGCCCAGCAGATGACCGTGGTGTCGCCAATGGTCTGCACATTTTCCTTATCGGCAAGCAGATGGTTCAGTGCGGCTGTATAGGCAAAGGCAGCGTATTTCCCCACTGGGGCGTTGAAATTCTGCTCGTGTCCGTAGGAACAGAACGCCGGCGCATTGAAGGAGACCAGCGCCGCGCCGCTGGACTGCGCGTCCCGGACGCCCTTCACCGACGGATGTACGGCGGCGATCTCATCTTCCGTACCTGTTACAAGGCACTGCATTCGCACCACGTCCGCACCGCCGCTCTCCCGATACCGCTGCCACGCCTCTCGGATGGCGGCGTCCTCCTGCGGGTAGATCCCGGCAGCGCGGAACATGAGATTTCCGCCTGCCGTTACTTCGTTGAGCTGTCCGGCAAGGGCCGTGTGCTCCACTGCGTTTTCCGGTTTCCAGTTGTCGAAAAATGCCAGAATTGAGCGAGCGGCGGGGGAATCAACACCATCCAGCACTGCGTGGTGCAGCTGCGCCGCCGCGGCGAAACAGTCTCGGCTGCGCTCCGGTTTGCCCTTTTGGTCGATACCTAGCAAATAGGAGGAATTGTCCCACAAAAAGTTCGACGCAATGCCGACTGTGCGCTTTACCGCCGCAGGCAGTGCCATGGTCTGCGGCTGCCGGACGGTTTTCTTTCCCTTCGTTACGTCCTCCATTGTGGGCACGACCTGTGTTAGTTCGCCGGTTTCATCCAGATACAGTGCAAAGCTGATCTTTGCGGGGGCCCAACCGGGAGCGTCGATCTTCCCCTGGGCGAGCAGATCCTCATAATACCGCGTCAGTGCTTGCAGAATCATCCTCTCACCTCCCCGCTGTCCGGCGGCGGGACGATCATCACGCCGTCCACCATCTGCGCCCGGAAGAATTTTGGCGTGATGTTCTCCGGATCACGATAATCCATATCCCAGAGCATCCAACCCAAGTCCCTTGTGCCCTTCAGTTCATCGGGACAAGGCGGCAGCTCGGCGCAGCGGCGAAAGTGGGCGGGAAATTCCCGTGTACCAAGGTAAGGCATACTGTAACACTGCCCTCGTTCCAGCCGCCGCTTGACGATGTCCTGAAATTTGCCGTGGTTGTCCCCCGGTGCGGCGGCAGGTGTCATCTCAAAGTGGGCGTCGATGACATAATGGACGTCCCGCAGCACCATGGCCGCCCGCTGTTGAATACTCTCTGAGGTAGCCAGATACAGTTCTCCCGTCCCGCCGTTCATCACCGCTTTCACCTTATTGGCGCTGATGACATCCTTCACTTCGTTACGGCGGATGTTCGTGAAACGGATGGGACTGCACACATGGATGCGGTCGATTACCCACCTGAGGCCAGGGTGCCAGTAGATGCTCTCCAACAGCCCTCGCGCCGCCGAAGGCGTCATCACATCGTAGCTGACGCGCTCCGTTTTCATCTCAGGCCGCGTGAAGCAGGCATAGTCGCCCCATACCTCTACTTGGATCGGCATTGGATCACTCCTCTCTTCTCTATTCCTCTGGTTCTTATTAGAATATAAACAATACTGTGTCCCATAAACCGGACTATACGAAATCAGCTTTTCCCATTTCCGGTTCCAGTGTGAGACCTGTCCTCTCGTCATATAGCGTCAGATCCGCAAGAATAGCACTGTCTTCGTCCAAAGCAGGAACATCCCGCGCGGTCAGCAGCGCACCGGCGGCATACAGCGCCTTGAAATGTTGGTCATACACAGAAACGGCGCATCGACCCAGTGCGCGATAAAGTTCCTTAGAGCACTCCCCCGCCTTCAGCTGTTCCACCAACGCCGCACCCTCGCCGACGGGCACATAGACGGTGCGCGTATTTTCGTCGATGAAGTGAAATCTCTCTGCCACGGTGCGGAAGGGTAGCGTACAACCGCTGATACCCGTTTCAAAGGCCTTGACAACGGCATACTTGTCAAGGGTTTCCCCACTCAGTGCGCGCAGTTCGCAGAAATACCGCTGCATGGTTTCCTGTGCGGCGGGGTCACGCCCGTCCTCCAGTGCATAGCGCGTTGCGCCCACAGCCGTGCGGAATAAAAGCGGCGGCAACTCCGTCCGCTCGAAGACCGTTACGACACTTTCCTCCGCTGACCGCTTTCCCTCCCGGTTGCAGCGCCCTGCCGCTTGCAGAATGGAATCCAGTCCCGCCAGTTCACGGTAGACCGTAGGAAAGTCCACATCTACACCTGCCTCGATAAGGGATGTAGACACCACACGGCACGGCTCGCCATCCTTTAATCTCCGTCGAATTTCCTCCAAAATCGTCTGTCTCTGCGCAGGAATCATCAGCGTTGAAAGATGGAAGCTGCCCTCTTGAGGTAGGCGGTCAAAAATCTGCTGTGCCGCCTTTCGGCTGTTGACCACGCAGAGCACCTGTTTGTATTCGCCCAACCGTTCTGCCAGCGCTTCATCCTCCAAAATCCCGGCCTGCCGGAAGGTCACACGGCGAAAGCGATCATATACCTCCTCCGTCTGGGGACACAACTCCGTCACGGTACTGCAATACTTTCTGTTGAAGAAACCGAAAAGCTGCGAAGCACGCTTTTTGACTACGCGAAGGGCAAACAAGGCATGTGCTACAAGAATGGCAATCGACTGTATTTTAATCGCTGGTGCAGTGACGGCATAAGGTTTTTCCTCCATAGGAATACCAATATTCCAGGAAGCACATTGCACCTTGTCATAACACCGGCTAAAATTCTGGGATACGATGATGCCGCTGCATTATTCTTTCCGTCCCTGCAAAATATGGATAAAATTGATGCTGCAATCAGAGAAATTCTGAGTTTACTTCCTATTAAACTCCATAGTCAACAAATGCAGCTGAACCGGCTGGATCTGTGCAGAAATGTACTGCTTCCAGAGCAACGGTATATTGACACATACATACACCTTTTGAAAAAAGGCGCCTTTGCAGCAAGATGGGAAAAACAATCTTATCCAGACGGTGATGAGCGGAATGCCCACTCATTTCGGATGGTAAATACTTATTATCAGGTTACTGTATATGACAAGCTGTATCAGATTAAACACGAAGGCTATCATACAAATTGGGAAAAATCAGATCGTATACTTCGAGTGGAAGTTTCTCTGCTTCGTCCAGGAATACTGGAAGAACTTGAACGGTATATGCTCTATAAAGATGCATATTGGTCGAGCCAGCTTTTTGATCTTGCAGCCAATGGGGGCTCTATTATGTATCGCATTATATGCAGACTTGTATCAGATGCGCCGTATTACACGTTATCAGCAGCAAAAAAATATCTTGCTGCGCAGGATATTTCCTATGCGAAAAAGACTCATTTAATTGCTTTCCTAAGTGAAATCAACCAATCGAAGTTGTTCGATAAAGAACGCATCAAAAGAAAGTTCAGCAACGCAAAAAAGAGGTTCAAGCAATTGAAAAGCCTTCAAATTAACCCTGCTACGATTGAAGTCAGGGCAGGTATTTCTTACCTGCCTTCGCTGAACCAATTGATTTCCATGGAATTTACATTATCACAATTAAAACCACTGTTTAAATTTTAATTTCACCCCAATAACTCTATAAGGGTAGCAAAAATTTTACTTCTGCCCAGCCGGATACCGGCATACTCTCAATTAAGGAGGAATTTTATTATGAATGACTCTCATTGCAAGAGCTACTTTAAAAGCGGCGAGGACTGCACCACCGTTCAGAACTATACCAACATTTGGATTCAGCTGATCAATCAGCTTGAACGATCCAAGGTGATTCTGTCCGGTGCCAGATAACTGAATATCGGTGCAAATACATAAACCCGCTTTCATCGCGCTCAAACTGTGATGAAAGCGGGTCTTTTTATCTGTTGATTCATATGATTGGAGGCAGAGCAAATGGAAAAGGTTGCGATTTATTGCCGACTGTCTGAAGAAGACCGCAACAAGAAACAGGAAACGGATGACAGCAACAGCATCCAAAATCAAAAGGCCATGCTGCTGGAATATTCCATTCAGCAAGGCTGGGAAGTATATAACATTTACAGCGATGATAATTACACCGGTTCTGACCGGAATCGGCCTGAATTCAAGCGTCTGTTGGACGATGCCGAAGCACATAAGTTTGACATCGTTCTTTGCAAGAGCCAGTCCCGTTTTACCCGCGAATTGGAATTGGTAGAAAAGTATATCAATGGGCTTTTCCCCATTTGGGGCATCCGCTTTATCAGTCTGGTTGACAACGCTGATACGGCGAACAAGGGCAACAAGAAATCCCGTCAGATCAATGGTCTGGTCAATGAATGGTATCTGGAGGACATGTCTGAAAATATCCGTGCCGTTCTCACCAATCGCCGCAAAAACGGCTTTCATATCGGCGCTTTTGCGCTCTACGGCTACCAGAAAGATCCGGAGCAAAAGGGACACCTCATCATAGATGAAGAGGCAGCCGCAATTGTGCGGGAGGTTTTCACCCTCTTTTCGCAAGGGTACGGAAAGACCGCCATTGCCCGGATGCTTAATGAGCGTGGCGTACCGAATCCCACAGAATATAAACGGCAGCACGGCCTGCGGTACCAGCAGCCAAAGCGCAAGAACAGCACACTTTGGAAGTATTTTGCCATTTCCGATATGCTGACCAATGAAATTTACATAGGAAATATGGTGCAGGGCAAGTATGGCAGCGTTTCCTATAAAACCAAGCAGAATAAACCCCGTCCCAAGGATGACTGGTATCGTGTGGAAGGAACCCATGAGGCCATCATCGACCGGGATTTGTGGGATCGGGTGCAGTCGATCATTGCCGCCCGCGCAAAGCCTTTTGATGTGGGGACTGTCGGCCTGTTTGCCCGCAAGGTACGCTGTGCCAACTGCGGCTATACGATGCGTTCATCCAAAAATCGCGGCAAGCATTATCTGCAATGCTCCAACCGGCATGTGGCAAAGGACGCCTGTATCGGGTCTTTCGTTGCGGTAGATAAATTGGAAAAAATCGTGATCCAGGAGCTGAATACCCTCTCACAGCGGTATCTTGATCAGGACGAATTGGAACGCAGCGTAGAGTTCAACCAGAATTTAGAGCAGCAAAAAGAGGCCTGTCTGAAGGCCAAGGCAAAACTCCAAAAGCAATTGGAGGATAACAGCAATTATTTGCTTGCGCTCTATAAGGATAAAGTAAAAGGTCTTGTCGGTGAAAAGGACTATTTTACTATGGCAAATGACTTTTCCAAAGAGCGGGAACGCACAGAATATCAGATCAAGGAAGCTGACCGCCATTTGGAAGAATTGGAGGCCCAGATGCTTGCCGGAGATCAGCGAAAGGCAATCATCCAGCGCTACACCCATGTGGAACACTTGACCCGCGAGATGGTGGAAATTTTAATTGACTATATCACCGTTGGTAAACGAGTTCCCGGAACGCAGGACGTTCCCATTGAAATTTATTGGAATTTCTGAAAAGAAAACAGTAAGCAAGCAGAGTGCTTGCTTACTGTTTTTCCATCATTTCTCCGTTTCCTCGATTCGCGCCTTGACCTTCTCTGCATTCTCTGACGGCACCTTGCATCCGTTTAGCAGTTTCTGGTAGAACGCTTTGACATCCATATCACCCAGGATATAGAACACTTGACTATTGTTCACTGCGATAGTAAAGAGGCTTTCTGTTTCGTCTTTCGTCCATACTGTGATCTGCCGCATTTTTTCAATGACGGCATGTGTGGTGGCAAAGCTGCGGCTGTTCTCCAGCTTGATAAGCAGATCAACCTTTTCGCGTTCGGTTTCATTCGTCTGCTTGTCTGCATCGGTCTGCTCTCTCTTATAAGCATAGAACCGGGATTCCAGAGCTTCATTTTCCGCCGTACGGTCAATGATCGCCTTGAGCAGGATATCAAGCTCCTTACCCTCAGAATAATCCGCAGGGGCATAATACTTGATACGATTTTCCCGCATCATCTTGTAGACCTTGGTTTTGTCCTTGGTATCCGCGTTGTAGACGCCGATGGAATATCCACCGTTGACATTGACCAGCTTCATGCAGGGAACGTCTGTATCGCTGTCCCCAATATAGACCATATTGCGGAACGGGACACGCATCTCATCCGGTGCAAAAGAATCATTTACACCGGGGTCATTGATATCCAAAACGCCCTTTTCGATACGGAATAGGAACTGTGTCTTATTCGTGTAGTTGACTACTTGGGCCGGCCAAATCGCTACGCCTTTTTCATTGTAGAAAAATGAACTGGCATATATCTTCTTGAATTCACCGGCAACATCGGTTCCCTCGATCATCTCCTTCAGCCCGGAAGAAATGATATAATGTTCGACAAGTACGCCGTGTTCTTCTCCATATGTACAAATTCGCTTGAACCAATCCTTGACACCAGGGAAAAGCGCTACCTCTTTTCCGCATTTCATTAGTTCTCCACGAGTAAAGAGTTTCTTCCCTTCCGCTGCCTGCTGCATCATCAACATATAGGCGAGGTTTTGATCCATGTCATTGCCGCTGGCTAATCCATTTGACTTCTTCCAAAATGTCTCTACATCATACCCGACAGACTGGATAAACCCTTGCGCTTGCATGTCGTCCGGTGACAGCGTTTTATCAAAGTCATAGCAAATTGCCAGTACAGGCTTTTCCTCTTTGCGCTCTCTTTTGTACTCAGTACTCATGGAAACCCTCCCTTATAATTGATTATCCGTTAGATCCTGTCAAAGTGGTTGACAAGTCCCCAATATTTGTTTATTATAGCACAAAAATGGGAAGAATAAAAGATTTTATTCAGACACAATTCGACATTTGGAATGTTGTTCTTACGCCATCGCAGCAGAGCAAAAGGCGCGCGTGACCTACGACAACATTCTCCGCCTGTCCGACGACCCGGATGTCAACGACGTCATCCGCTTCCTGCGGGCCCGGGAGGTGGTCCACTTCCAGCGCTTCGGCGAGGGACTGCGGCTGGCCCGCGACAAGCTGGATGAGAAAAACGTGTACTTCATGAACCCGTCCTTCGACAAATGAGACGCAAAATGCCCGGAGCCATTGGCTCCGGGCACGCTTTTTCTTCAGAGCAGGATACCGTCGGTCTTACCATACTGCTTCCAGCCTTTCCAAAAAGATCCTGTCCGCCGGGCAGAAGGGATAGTCCTTCGCCTCTTCCAGGGTCATCCAGCGGATGTCCGCGTGCTCCAGCTTCCGGGGTTCTCCCGCCGTGATGGCGGCGGAGAGCAGCGTCAGGTGGACCGTCACATCCGGGTAGCGGTACGTCACCTCCGTGACGGATTCCCCCACGGCCAGCTCCACCCCCAGCTCCTCCCGGATCTCCCGGGCCAGGGCCTGGGCCTTTGTCTCCCTCGGCTCCACCTTGCCGCCGGCAAACTCCCACTGGAGCCCCCGAGCCTTGTGGGCCGGCCGCTGGCAGGCCAGGAACGTATTCCCCCGGCGGATGAGGGCCGCCACCACTTCCATCATACCGCTTCTCCCTCCTCCGTGAGCATGCGCAGCGTCCAGCGTTCCAGCACCGCCAGCTGCTGCGGCGTATGGAACCAGTGCTCGCCGTCCTCCATGACCGTCAGCGTCCGGCCGGAGCGGGCGGCGAAGGCCTCCGCCGTGGCCCGGGGCGTCATGTTGTCCCGCCCGGCGTACAAAATGTCCGTCCTTCCCGGCCAATCCGCCGTGGGATGGGCCAGGGCGTACTGGTAATACCGCCAGGACAGCGTCTCCCCAAACTCCGTGGGGATAGTCCCCCGGCGGCGCAGGTCCTCCGCCGTGGCGCCGGCCCAGCCCAGCATGGTCTCAATGAGCCCCGCCATGTCCAGCACCGGGGAGACCAACAGGCTCCGCTCCGGCGGAGTATCAGCGAAGGCCAGCATGGAAAAACAGGCGCCGATGCTGGTGGCCCGCAGAGCCACGCGCCGCCACCGCCCCCGGGCATACTCCATGGCGGACTGAAGCTCCGGCACCGCGTGCCAGGGGTCCAGGGGCTCCGGCCCATCCTGCCGGGCGCCGTGCTCTGGCAGGTCCACCGCCAGCACCTGCCAGCCGAAGGGGGCGGACAGGGCGGCGAAGTCCCGCCCCTCCTCCTTACAGCCGCACCGGCCGTGGACAAATAAAAATACCCTGTCCGCTTCTTCGCCGTACACCACGGCCGGGACAGCGCCCAGGGTGAACCCTTCTTCCCGCATGATGGCTTCTCCTTTTTTCAAAAGCGTCCCCTCCGCCACTTTGGCGGAGGGGACGGCGGAAACTCACTTGCTCTCGGACACCACCCGGTAAGCGGGGGCCTGGACGCCGGCGGCGGCCAGGGTCTCGGTGATGCCCTGGGTCAGGTCAAAGAACACATCCCAGTAGTCCTCGTTTTTGCACCAGGCCCGGACGGTGAACTCCATGGCCTGGGCGGTGCCGCCGGACAGGCGGGCAAAGGGCGCGGCGGGCTCTTGGAGCACCTTGCCGCACTTGGCCATGGCGGACTGCATCAACTCTTGGATGCGGGCGGGGGATTCACTCTTGGCGCAGGTGAAGGCCAGGTCCACCCGGCGCAGGTCCTCCATGGAGTAGTTCACCACATTGGCATTCATCAGGCTGCCGTTGGGGACGGTGATGTGCTTGTTGTCCACGGTGATGATGACGGTGTAAAAGAGGGTGACCTCCTTCACCACGCCGGAGACACCGGCGGCGTCCACGTAATCCCCGATCCGGAAGGGCTTGAACACCAGCAGCATGATGCCGCCGGCCAGATTGGACAGCGCCCCCTGGAGGGCCAGGCCCACGGTGACGCCTGCGGAGGCCAGCACGGCCACGACGGAGCTGGTCTCCACCCCCAGGATGCCGATGATGGAGATGCCCAGCAATACGTACAGTCCGATCTTCACGAAGCTCAAGGCAAAGGTGCGGACGGTGCCCTCCAGCCGGGTAAAGCCCTTGCTCTTTTCCAACAGGCCCACGATCTTACCAACAGCCCACTTGCCCACCAGCCAAACCACCAGGGCGAAGGCCAGCTTGCCCACCAGGGGCACCAGCAGCGTTCCCAGAACGGACACGGAATAAATGGCACTCATAAAAACATCCTCCTGAAATTCTTATTTTCCCTCAGTATAGCAGGTTTTTCCCAACAATACAGCCGCAAACGACCGCTTTACCGGTCCATCTTCCCCATGGTCCAGGCCATGTCCCAGAACTGGTACTCGTAAATGGAGCAGTTGGTGATGATGCGGTCCAGGTTTTGGAGCTGCTCCTCGGTGTAGCCCTCCGTCAGCCGGTCCACGAAATCGATCATCACCTCCGTGTCCTCCCGGTAGGCGGGGCTGATATAGGTCTCGATCCAGTGCTTGTAGAAGTTGCTCTCGTCCCGGCTGCCGGGAATGGTCTCCATATAGTCGCCGATGAGCTTATAGCTCCAGGCACAGGCCAGCACCACGGTGGCCAGCTCCGGCAGGCCCTCTTTGAAGGCCACGGAGATCATATAGTTGGTGTAGGACTCGTTGTTCAGGCACATGGGCGCCGCGTCGATCCCCGCCTGGTCCACTCCCAGTTTCTTCAAATACTGCTTGTGGACGGCGTTTTCCGTATTCAGCGTGCCGTTGATGAGGGTGCTGAACAGGCGCATGTCGCTCTCCCTCTCCGCCCGGATGACGCCCAGGGCAAACACCTTGGCGTACTGCATCAAATACTTGTGGTCCTGGATCATATAGAATTGGAACTTTTCCCGGGGAAGGGTGCCGTGGGCCATGCCCTGGACGAAGGGGTGCTGGTAATAGCTCTCCCAGATGGGCAGAGCGGTCTGATACAGGCGCTGGGAAACTTTCATATCGTGTTCTCCTTTTGTTTATTGCAGCATATCCGCGAACTCGTCCTCCGTCAGGACGGGGATGTTCAGCTCCTGGGCCTTCTTCAGCTTACTGCCGGCGGCCTCGCCGGCCACCACGTAGGTGGTGCGCTTGGAAACAGACCCGGCGGCCTTGCCGCCACGCTCCTCGATGAGGGCCTGGGCGGTCTTGCGGTCGAAGCGAGTCAGGGTGCCCGTCAGGACGAAGGTCATTCCGGCGAACCGCTCGTCCACCAGCTCCGCCGTGCTCTCCATGTTGACGCCGGCCTCCCTCAATCGCCGCAGCAGGTCCCGGGATTGGGCCTGGGCGAAGTAGGCCGTGATGCACCTGGCGGTGATGGCGCCCACGTCGGCAATATCCGTCAGCTCCTCCTCGGTGGCGGCCACAAGGGCGTCCATGGTCTTGAAGTGCATGGCCAGGACCTTGGCGGCCTTCTCCCCCACCTGGCGGATGCCCAGGCCGTAAATGAGGCGGCTGAGATCGTTGGCCTTGGAGTTTTCGATGGCCCGGATGAGGTTTTCCGCCGACTTGGCGCCCATGCGGTCCAGCTGGGCCACATCCTGGGCACGGAGGCTGTACAGGTCCGCCACGTTGCGGATGAGGCCGGTATCCACCAGCTGCTGGATGACGGCGGGGCCGCAGCCGTCGATGTCCATGGCGCCGCGGCTGGCAAAGTGGGTGATGTTCCGCAGCAGCTGGGCCGGGCACTCGGCGCCGGTGCAGCGCAGGGCAGCGCCGTCCTCGTCCCGGACCACCGGAGCGCCGCACACGGGACAAAGCTCCGGCAGCACGTAGGGCGCCGTGCCCTCCGGGCGCTTTGCGAAGTCCACCTCCACGATCTCCGGGATGATCTCGCCGGCCTTCTGGACGATGACCGTGTCCCCCACCCGGATGTCCTTTTCCGCGATATAGTCCTGGTTGTGGAGGGTGGCGCTGGTGACGGTGGTGCCCGCCAGGCGCACCGGCTCCAGCACCGCCCTGGGGGTCAGCACGCCGGTGCGGCCCACCTGCACCACGATGTCCAGCACCCGGGAGGGCTTTTTCTCCGGCGGGTACTTGAAAGCCACCGCCCACTTGGGAAATTTGGCGGTGGAGCCCAGCTTCGTGCGGTCTGTAAGGGAATTTACCTTCACAACCGCGCCGTCGATGTCAAAGGGGTAGTCCAGCCGTTCCTCGTTGATGCGAGCGATCTCTCCCTGGACCTCCGCCGTTCCATGAAGCGTCTTGTGGGGAATGACCTTGAACCGCTGGGTACGCAGGTACTCCAGCGTCTCGGCGTGGGAGAGGAACTCCTTCCCCTCCGCCAGCTGGAGATTGAACACCTGGATGTCCAGCCGCCGCTCAGCGCAGATCTTCGGGTCCAGCTGCCGCAGGGAGCCCGCGGCGGCGTTGCGGGGATTGGCCATGAGGGGCTTTCCCTGAAGCTCCCGCATGGCGTTGATCTCCTCAAACACGGAGCGGGCCATATACACCTCGCCCCGGACGATGAGCCGTGGCAGCTTGTCCGGCAGGACCACGGGGATGGAGCGGACGGTCTTCAAATTCTCCGTCACGTCCTCCCCCACCCGTCCGTCACCCCGGGTGGCACCCCGGACGAACACACCGTCCCGGTACTCCAGGGCCACGGACAAGCCGTCCACCTTGGGCTCCACGGAGTACTCCACCATGCCGCCCAGGGCCTCGTCCATGCGCTCACAGAACTCCGCCACCTCCTCATCGCTGAACACATCCTGGAGGCTCTCCAGCGGCACCTCATGGGTGTAGGGCTGGAAACCCTCCAGGGTCTGGCCGCCGATGCGCTGGGTGGGAGAATCCGGCGTCACCTCCTCCGGGTGCTGGGCTTCCAGCGCCTCCAGCTCCCGGTTCAGCATGTCGTATTCATAGTCGCTCATGGTGGGCGCGTCCAGCACGTAATAGCGATAGCCGTTTTCGTTCAGGATATCCCGCAATTGCTTTATTCTCTCACGGTAGTCCATGGTTCCTCCTCAGTTTCCGTTCAGGATATAGTCTTTCAGGTCCTCTTCATAGGTCCCCGGGTCGGTGCTGAAATAGGTGTATGTGTCCGGCACGGCGCCCACGATCACCGTCTCTGCCACGGTGAAGGAGTTGGAGACCTTCGTGGCTGTGGTGAACCCCGGCAGCAGCACGCTGACGTACACATCCACGTTCAGCATGATCTGGTGGCGGGTCTGGTTGATGCCGGCAGAGGTAAAGGCGTTTTCAAATCGCGCCTCCGAGGTGCCCAGGGATTCCATCCGCACCGTGATGCGGGGCCCCCGGCCCGCCAGCAGGGCCGAGCCGGTGAGGGTGCCGATGGGGATGGACAGCTCCCGGGCGGACACCTGTCCCAGCCGGGTCAAAATCGTGTCAAGTATTTCAGCTTGCAGGTGGTTGAAAGCAGCCATGTTGCTGCGGACGGCGGTGACTTTTCCCTGGCTGTCCTTCTCCAGCGTCACCAGGCCATCGTACTGGAGTTCCCCGCTCTCAATGGCCTCGTACACCGCCTCACTGACGATGCGGGTGACGGCGTTGGACACCCGAGCGGTGGCCAGGTTCTCCAGCAGCGGCCGCATCTGGGCCGAAACATACAAGCCCAGAGCCAGCAGTCCGGCGGCCGTCAGCAGCGCCAGGGCCCGCAGGGCCTGCCGCCGGTCCCAGCGGCGGCGGTAGTAAAAGAATCCGGGGCGCATGACAGTCACCTCCCTCTCCACATTCTATGCGGAAGGAAGCCTGACCTAGTCGCGCCGTTAGGGCAGCTGGTTCACGATGGCCTTGAAGGCCTTGCCCCGCTCCATGAAGTTTTTGAAGCGGTCAAAGGATGTGCTGGCGGGAGACAGGATAACCACATCCCCCTCCGCAGAGCGGCTGTCGGCAATGGACACCGCCTCCCGGTAATCCGCCACATCCAGAATCTCCAGGCCGTTGTAGTTGTCCGCCTGCTCCACGGCCCGGCGGATGACCCCGGCGGTGGCACCGCACAGCAGCAGCAGCTTCACGTGGTCATTCACCACCGGGCCCAGGGCGTCGTAGGGGATGCCCTTGTCCTTGCCGCCGGCAATGAGGATGACTTTTTCCGGGAAGGAATTCAGCCCCGCGATGGTGCGGCTGGGGCTGGAGGCAATGGAGTCGTTGTACCACCGGACGCCCTTCCGGGTGCGGATGAGCTCGATGCGGTGCTCCACGCCGCCGAACTCCCGGGCAAAGTCCCGGATGACTTCATCGGGTACCAGGCCGTCCACGGCGGCGATGGCCGCCAGGTAGTTCTCCACGTTGTGGACGCCGGGGAGACGGATGTCAGATACCTGCATCACTTCCCGCTCCTGCCCGCCGCTCCGGGCGATGATGGCGCCGCCCCGCAGGAACACACCGTCCTCCAGCTCCTGTTTGCGGGAGAACAGCCGGGCCCGGCCCACGGCCCGGCCAGCCTCCTCCGCCGTGTACGGATTGTCGGCGTTGAATACGGCAATATCCTGGGCTGTCTGGTGTGTAAAGATATTTTCCTTTGCATCGATATACTCCTGAAAATCCTTGTGGACATCCAGGTGGTTGGGGGCCAGGTTCGTGATCACAGCGATGTGGGGGCTCTGGGTCATGGTCATCAGCTGGAAGCTGGACAGCTCCAGCACGGCGATATCCTCCGGCGCCATGGAGCCGGTCTCCGCCAGCAGCGGGTGGCCGATGTTGCCGCCCAGGTGGACGGTCCGACCCGCCCGCTTCAAAAGCTCGGCGATGATGGTAGTGGTGGTCGTCTTGCCGTCACTGCCGGTGACGGCGATCTTCGGGCAGGGACACACTTCAAAAAACACCTCCATCTCCGAGGTCAGCACGCTGCCCCGTGCCACGGCAGCGGTGAGCTGGGGCAGGTCCGGCCGCATCCCGGGGGTGCGGAAGATGACATCCTCCGTCAGTCCCTCCAGGTAGTCCGCTCCCAGCCGCAGCCGGGCGCCCCTGGCCTCCAGGGTGTCCGCGTAAGTCCCCAGGGCGGCGCGCTCCTGCCTGTCGCAGGCGGTAACGGCCACGCCCCGGTCCAGCAGCAGCTCGATGAGGGGCCGGTTGGAAACGCCGATGCCGATGACGGCCACGGTCTTCTGTTGTAAAGTATTCAAATATTCCTCAAACTTCATGGAGAACGCTCCTTCTCTCCACCGCCGTGGGGCGGTGTTGTCATACAGGGGAATTATACCGCAGGCGGGGCAAAATTACAACGGCGGATTGCCGTTTCGCAATTGACAATCCACCCGCCTTCCTGTACAATAAAGACCGCGAGGAAAACAGACGGTCGCGTGGCCAGACCGAAAGGCCGGTCATGAGGAAAGTCCGGGCTCCACAGGGCAAGGATAACGGGTAACGCCCGCCCAGAGCGATCTGAGGAAAAGTGCAACAGAGATATACCGCTGGCAGCGCTTTGCGCTGCCAGTAAGGGTGGAAAGGCGAGGTAAGAGCTCACCCGTCACATGGGAACATCGTGACGCTGTAAACTCTATCCGGAGCAACACCGTGGCGCGGAAGCAACAGGCCTGCCCGGCCGCTTCCAGGAGGTGGCTTGAGCGTACTGGCGACAGTGCGTCGAGATAGATGACCGTCCAATACAGAACCCGGCTTACAGTTTTGCTCGCATATGATATGGCCCCTCCCGCGGAACACGCGGGAGGGGCTTCATTTATTTACTTTTCTGACAGCGTTGCTGTACCTGATTCATGATATCACTGCTCCCAGATGCACACCAGCTTGTCCCGGACCTCCTGGGGCACCGTATCCGGCCAGAGGGACACCAGCTCTCCATCCACCATGTCGTAGACGGTGTAGGGCTTCTCCTGCCAGCGGGTGCGGGCCACTACCTCGTTCTGCCCGTCGCCGTCCCAGTCACAGATGGCGGCGTTCCGGCAATCCTCCACCAGGAGAATGGTTTCTTTGATCTCGTCGGGATAGGGCGAGCCGCCGCCCTGCACCTCGTCCAGCATCCCCTTGTTCACGGGAGCCTCCGTGACCCAGAAGCGGGCGTCGCAGAGGAAGCCTTTGCCCCGGGGCTCGCTGTATGGGTCGGGGTAGTAGTTCTCCGTGGTGAAAAACACCTCGGGATACCCGAACAGCGGCACGCAGTCCGCCTCGAAGGTCACATCCATCAGGCCGCCCAGGTAAACTCCGTCCGGCTCACACTCCGTCACCACGCCCCGCCGGGTCCAGCGGTTCCACCGGAAGGACATCCGGAAGCTGTTCTCCTCCCCCCATTCATTGGTCAGCTGGATGGTGTCAAAATCCACGCCGTCGCCGCAGCGGAGCTTCAGCAGATGGTCCTTGCGCCCAGGCTCCTCCATGTAGAGATAGTTCACTCCCTCCGCAGTCTCCTTCAGCTTCAGGATGTTTCCGCCGTCCTCCCGGACGGAACGTAACGACACGGCGTATAAAACCACCAACCCCGTCACCGCCAGCAGCACCAGCACGCCGATGAGCCGGGACCAACCCCGCCGCCGCTCCTTGTTCATGTCATTCACCTCGCTTTCAACATAATACCCGCTTTCCGGAAAAAGGCAACCGACCAGCGGTAGAATCCTGATTCAAACGTAATTCCAGGCACTGCCGTCAGTTTCCTGCCGTTTTTTCTCTTCCCGGCGCCGTATCCTGGCCTCTCGCCGCTGTCTCCACTTTTCCGTATCACGGGCGATGGTCCCGCAAATGAATTGAAAAATCAGTTTTGTGCGTTCCTCCAACTCAGAAAATTTGGCAAGCACTTCTTCGCAGGGCCGCTCCGGCTGCTCCGCCGCTTGGATGGCATATGCAAAAAGTGCGGAAAACAGCCACCCCCGCTGCTCCGGAGGCAGCATGTCGATGATAGGAAGCATGTCAAAGTACAGGACAAAGCTCTTTTTCTTATTCAATCAAAATTCCCCCTTCTCCAATACCTTCCCAAGGGAGATTTGTTGCACGTTCGCGTGCAACATGAACGCGTGTAAGTGTAAATGTTTTGTAAATGGTATTGTTATTGTTTATGTAATGGTAATGGTCACTGTGCGCGCTTAGGTGCGCATTTATAAACAAAACATTTCTTTTGTTCAATAAGACGAGAACACAAGAGGGACGGCTTTCGCCGTCCCCCTGATTGCTCAATCGTTGTCCCAGTTGTGCCAGACGTTCTGCACGTCGTCGCTGTCCTCCAGCATGTCGATGAGCTTGTTCATGTTCTTCACGTCGCCCTCGTCAGTGAGCGTGATGTAATTCTGCGGCACCATCTCGATGTCGGCGTTGACGAAGCTGTACCCCTTCTCCTCCAGGGCCTTCACCACATCGTTGAAAGCGTCGGGGTCGCAGGTGATCTCCAGAGCGGGGCCGTCGGCCTCGAAGTCGGCGGCGCCGGACTCCAGGGCGTCCATCATGACGGTGTCCTCGTCCAGCTCGCCGTCCTCGTTGTCGATGACGATGACGCCCTTCTTGTCGAAGGACCAGCTGACGCAGCCTTGGGCGCCCAGGTTGCCATTGCACTTATCGAAGGCGTGACGGACCTCGGGGGCGGTGCGCTGGCGGTTGTCGGTCAGGGCCTCCACGATAACGGCCACGCCGCCGGGGCCGTAGCCCTCGTAAGTGACTGCCTCAAAGTTTTCAGTGTTGCCGGCGCCCAGCGCCTTGTCGATGGTGCGCTTGATATTCTCGTTGGGCATGTTCACGGCCTTGGCCTTGGCAATGACGGTGGCCAGGCGGGAGTTGTTGTTGGGGTCGCCGGAGCCGCCGCCTTCCTTGACGGCCACGATGATCTCCTTGGCGATCTTGGTGAACGCGGCGGAGCGCTTGGCGTCCTGCGCGCCCTTGGTCTTCTGAATATTATGCCATTTGGAATGTCCGGACATGGTTATTACTCTCCTTCAACATAGTACTGAATGACTTCCTTGTGGGAAGCGGATTTGTTGACGGCCAGTTCCGGGAACCGGTCCGTTAAATACGTGATGACTTTTTCGCAGACGGGGTCCTCCGTGGGAAAGTGGCCCGCGTCGATGAGGTTGATGCCCTTCCCCGCCGCGTCCAGGAACTGGTGGTAGCTGAGGTCGGCGGTGACGAAGGTGTCGCAGCCGGCGCGGATGGCGTCGTCCTCAAACTCTCCGCAGGCGCCGCCGCCCACGGCCACCCGGCGGACGGGCTTTCCGGCGTCGGCGTACCGCAGGCCGTTGCAGCCCAGGGCTTGGCACACGAAGCGGACGTAATCCGCCAGGGCCACGCTCTCCGGGTACTCGCCCACCCGGCCCAGGCCGTTTTCACACAGGGGCCCAGGGTCCACCAGCTCCAGCCGCTGGGCCAGAGCGTCGTTCACCCCTCCCCACGCGATGTCCAGGTTGGTGTGCATACAGATGGCGGAGACATTGTTCCGCAGCAGCTTCAAAAACAGGTGCCCCTGGAACGTGTCGTCCCGGATGTTCTGCACCGGCGTCCACCGGCAGTTCATGACGGGGTGATGGGCCACGACCAGCTGGCAGCCGGAGGCGATGGCCTCGTCCGCCACGCCCTCCGTGATGTCCAGAGCCACCAGCACCCGCTCCACGGCCTGATTCGGGTCCCCCAAGAGATGGCCCACATTGTCCCACTCCATGGCGGCCTCGCCGGGGGCCAGTTCAAAGAGGGCCTGTTCAATTTCCCGTACAGTTGGCATGACGCCACTCCTCTCTCATGTTCATCAGCTGGGTGAGGATGTCCCGCAGGCCATCCGCCTTCTCCCGGTCCGCTGGGCTGGAGGAGCGGTTCAGCCCCGCCACGGCGCTTTGGGAGCGCAGGATCGCCTGGATGAGATACCGGTCGCCCAGGGGGTCACGGTGCAGCTTCGCGCCGCCGTACAGCTCTCCCACTGTCAGCTCCATTTCTCCGGCTGTGACCTCCATGACGGGCAGATAGCTGCCCCGCTCACAAGTCAGTGCCTCCCGCAGTATGGTATATCCGTTCTCCGCCAGAAAGCGCCGCAGCAACGCGTCCCGGCTCATGGGCTGGAGCAGCAGGGTGTGGGCGCCGTCCTTCGTCCAGGGAGCGGCCGACAGGATGGCAGCGATATTCTCCCCGCCCATGCCGGCGATAATGACGGTGTCCGCCTCCTCCGGCTTGATGCCCCGCAGGCCGTCGCACAGGCGGCAGTCCACGCTTTCGGCACCGTGGCGGCGGCAGGTCTCCCGGGCCCGCTGGAGGGGTCCCTTCCGCAGGTCGCTGGCAATGGCAGAGCTCACGCGCCCGTGGAGCACCAGCCACACAGGCAGATAGGCGTGATCCGTGCCAACATCAGCGACGCGCGCGCCGGGGCGCACCCAGTCCGCCAGCAGCCGCAGCCTGGGGGACAACTCCATTTCTCGTTTTGCCATAGGTCCCTCCGGCAGTCGTTGTAAGGACGCATACGGGCAACTCCCGTATGCGTCCCCATGCTGTCAAAATTTTGACAGCATGGGCAAGTTTCTCAGAACTTTTTGAAGTTCTGAGAAACTTATGATTCAAAACGAAAGACACCCCTCCTGGGTTTCTTTCGTAACTATCTTCCTTCCCGGTCTCTGGCGTTTCAACCTTTTTCGACAAGCTCAGGACGCATACGGGCAACTCCCGTATGCGTCCTGCTTGTTGGAAGCGTTTTACTGAGCCTTGTTGGCTTCCTCGTTCACCAGGGCCAGCAGCTTGTCGCAGTCCACACCGTGGACCATGCAGGCCTCCTCCACGGTCTCGCCCCGGGAAGATGGGCAGCCCAGGCAGTGCATACCGATGGACAGGAAGATAGGAGCAGTGTGGGGAGCGATGTCAAGGATATCACCGATGATGGTGTCTTTGGTAATGGTGATCATGGGAATGTTCCTCCAATCTAAAATTCAGCATGGGTATTATACTCTATTGTCCGCGTGAATTCAATAGAAAATGCGCGAAATCTTGCTTTTGCAAATGCAATAATCAAACTTGGAAAAAGGTTCGCACCTTTTCTCCAAGTTTTTTCTTTTTTTCAGAGCCCGGCTGGCGGTCAATTACAGATCCATTGGCGACGATGGTACAGCCGCCGCCTTCCGGGCAAAACACAGAGAGGAGGATACCTGATGGCACGGTTGACGTTAAGCGACCGC
>Ga0129311_1001134_pt1 | contig 19919 bp, 20 predicted proteins | sample Go1ome_FD_94435 | JGI IMG/M metagenome (GOLD analysis project Ga0129311, IMG submission 94435) | Western lowland gorrila individual fecal microbial communities from Wisconsin, USA - Go1022B metagenome | ecosystem: Host-associated > Mammals > Digestive system > Large intestine > Fecal | place... | reverse complement strand
CACCTTCCCCGCCCGGACCACCTGCATACTGGTCCAGCCGTCCCGGACCGCCGTCCGGCTCTCCAGCAGGCCCTCCGGCGGCGTTTCCCGCAGATGGCGGAAGCTGTCGCGGCCGCCGGTGCCCATGTCCGCCACCTGCTCGCCCTCCAGGCGGCGGAGAAGCCAGGTGTCCGCGCTGCCGCCGAAGGCTTCCAGCACATCCCGCAGCACGGCGATGGCATGGCGGTCCCCGCCGGGCAGAAACTGGAAGTGCAGCGTCACATCGCCGCCGCACACCATACCGAGACTGGCCGCGTCCCCCTGGACAAAGCGAAAGCTCCGAATCCGGTTCTCTCCCTTCGCCAGCAGCTCCGCTGCCAGGCGCTGGGCCTCGTACTCCACACTGCCGCCGCCCACGGTGCCCGCGGAGCCGCCGCCGTCAAACACAGCCATCATGGCCCCGGCTCCCCGAGGCGTGGAACCGCTGGAGGAAAGGATGCTCACCAGCTCCACCGGCTGTCCCACCTCTAGGGCGTGGATGATCTGTCGCCAGAATTCCCGCATGTCAGCCAATGCCTCCCTTCACGACGGTGCCCAGAATGAGCACCAGCACCGTCACACCGCAAAAGCCGTATTTCGCCAAAGGATAGAACCAGGACCCCAAGGGCTTTTGCCGGGCCAGGTTCACCTGCTCCAGGCAGTCCTCCCGGCCATACACCCAGAAGAAGAACACACCCGCCAGCAGGGCACCCACCGGGCAGGCATAAATGGAGCAGATGTCCATCCAGCCGGAGACGATGCCCTGGATGGAAAGGCCCACAGCCAAGCCCACGGCGCCAATGACCGCCACCGCCTGCCGGCGGCTCAGGTGCAGCTTCTCCTGGAGGGTGGCGGTGGGCGCCTCAAAGAGGTTCACCAAAGACGTAAAGCCCGCGAACAATGCCGCCACGAAAAACACCATCATGATGACCGTGCCGCCGGGCATGGTCTTGAACAGGTTGGGCAGAAAAATAAACATCAGGCCCGGGCCGCTTTTGTCCAGGGTCTCCCCCGCCGTGGCCATGGCGGGAATGATGACCAGTGCCGCCAGCAAAGCCGCCAGTGTGTCGAAAAAGGCCACCGTCCGGGCGGAGGCAGGCACATTCTCGTCCTTGGAGAGATAGGAGCCGTAGATCAGCGTGCCGTTTCCTGCAATGGACAGCGAGAAAAACGCCTGCCCCAGGGCATAGACCCACACCATGGGGTCCAGCAGCTCTTTGGGCCGCAGCACGAAGATATAGCGGTAGCCCTCCGCCGCGCCGGGCAGGCCCGCGATATAAATAGCCAACACCAAAAACAAAATGAAGAACACCGGCATAAGGACCTTGTTCGCCTTTTCGATGCCGCCGCCGATGCCGAAGGCCATGACCAGCAGCGTCACCACCATGGCCGCCGCCTGCCAGCCGGTATTGCCCCAGGCGGAAGCCGTGGCGGAGAAATAAGCATCAAAGCCCGCCACGCCTTCGTTGGCCAGCACAGCGCCGGTAAAGGCGCCCACGGCGTATTTCAAAAGCCAGCCCACCACCACGGAATAGCCGATGGCCATGGCCAGAGACCCTACCACCGGGATGAGGCCCAACGCCTCACCCCATTCCCTGTGCCCGGTGCGCCGCCGGGCCGCGGTACCGAAAGCCGTCATGGGCCCGCCGCCGGTGGCCCGGCCGAAGGCCATCTCTCCAATGACGCCGGTGGAGGCGATGAGCACCACAAACAAAATGTAGGGGATCAAGAAGGTGGCACCGCCGTAGCGGGATACCCGGGCCGGAAACAGCCAGATATTCCCCATGCCCACGGCGGAACCCACACAGGCCAGCCGAAAGCCCCACGGGGATTGGAAGGCGTCCCTGCCCACAGCCGCTCTTTGTCCTGTCACACGTACCCTCCTCTCCCCACGCTTACGCCGTCAGCCGCCGGACTTCCTCGTTCAGCAGCCGCATGGCGTTATCCAGATAATATTGCAGCGGCTGGGCCGGGCCCACCGCCAGGCGGATGCTGCACCGCTGGGAGGGCAGCAAAATCTTCACCGCCTCGCTGGCGCCGACGGCCTCCGCCATGCGGGGAGTCACCTCGCCCAACAGGCCGTTGACCGCCAGAATACCTACGGGTCCCAGCAGGATGTGGGCCCTGCCGGAACCGAAGACCACGGCGTTCTCCCCAGTGGCCCCCTCGTCGGCGCCGCCCTTTAGCATGGCGGCGGTGGCTAGGGCATTGGTGCCCAGGGCCCGGACCCGCAGGTCCGGGAAATTCTTTTTCACTGCTTCCGTCAGGGCCCGGCCCATGCCGCCGCCCTGGCCGTCGATGACGGCCACCAGCAGTTCTGTCCGCTTCATAGCTGTTACCTCGATTTTTCATATGCAATATGTATCAGCATACCCCGCCATGGCAGGACTTGTCAACGGAAATCACGGTTTCCCTTGACGCTGGCGGAGTGTTCCGGTATACTGAATACACCGTGGCCCTGAAGGGCCGCCCGGCGCAGAAGCGCCTGTTTTCCAAACAACGTTTTCTTTTTCATGCGCGGCTGAAGCCGTGCCGGATGTCAGAAGGCATACCCTCCCAGGGGGTATGCTGTTTTTTTATGAAAGGACAGATGTATGGAACTCTCTGATTTTTTCCGCCTGCATTCCGCCGGGGCCGTGGCCTTTTCCGGCGGTGTGGACTCCTCCCTGCTGGTGTGGGCTGCCGCCCGGTACGGCAGCAATTGGCGGGCCTACTATGTGCACTCCCCCTTCCAGCCCGCATTTGAGCTGGAGGACGCCCGGCAGGTGGCAGACCAGTGCGGCCTGCCGCTGACTGTGCTGGAGGTGGATGTGCTGCAAAACGAAACGGTGGCCGCAAACCCTCCCGACCGCTGCTATCACTGCAAGCGCTCCATTTTTTCCGTCATTCTGGACCGTGCCCGGCAGGATGGCTGTCCTCTGGTCATCGACGGCACCAACGCCTCCGACGACGCCGGGGACCGTCCCGGTATGCGGGCGCTGCGGGAGCTGGAGGTCCGCTCCCCCCTGCGGGAGTGCGGCCTCACCAAGGCCGCCGTCCGGCAGCTGAGCCGGGAGGCGGGGCTTCCCACCTGGGATAAGCCCTCCTATGCCTGTCTCGCTACCCGCGTCCCCGCTGGTACGGCGCTGACGGCGGCGCTGCTGCGGTCCGTGGAGGCGGCGGAGACCGCCTTGGCGGAGCTGGGCTTCCGGGACTTCCGGGTGCGTGTCCGCCACGGTCTGGCCCTGGTGCAGGTGACGGAGGCCCAGTGGCCTCTTGCCGCCGCCCGCCGGGACGAGATTCAAAAGCGGCTGCGGCCCTTGTTCAAAAGCGCGGCTTTGGACCTGGTGCCCCGGGTCCCGTCAGAATAAGGAGGAGTATATGGCAAACAACATTTTATCCGTCCTACAGGAGGTCCAAAAGGGCACCCTGACGCCGGAGGACGCTTTGCTGCAATTGAAGCTGGCCCCCTATGAGGACCTGGGCTACGCTAAGGTGGACTACCACCGGGCCGTCCGCCAGGGGGTACCGGAGGTCATTTACGGCCAGTCCAAAACGCCGGAGCAGATCGCCGGCATTCTGGAGGCCATGGCCCGCCGGGACTGTGCCAACATCCTGGTGACCCGCATTCCCCAGGAGACGGCGGACTTTCTGGCGGAGCGGTTTCCCCTTCGCTATGAGCCGTTGTCCCGCCTGGCGGTGGCGCTGCCCGAGGCCGTGGTGGGCCGGGGCAGCGTCGTGGTAGCCACCGGCGGCACCAGTGACATGGGCGTGGCCGAGGAGGCTGCCATCACCGCCGAGACCCTGGGCAACCGCGTCACCCGGCTGTACGACGTGGGTGTGGCGGGACTGCACCGGCTTTTGAGCAACCTGGAGCCTCTGATGACCGCCCGGGTGGTCATTGCTGTGGCGGGCATGGAGGGTGCTCTCGCCAGCGTCATCGGCGGCCTTGTGGACTGCCCGGTCATCGCCGTGCCCACCAGTGTGGGCTACGGTGCCTCCTTTGGGGGCATGAGCGCTCTTTTATCCATGCTGAACTCCTGCGCCAGCGGCGTCAGCGTGGTGAACATCGACAACGGCTTCGGCGCGGGCTTCCTGGCCAGCCGCATCAATCAAATGGAGGGTCTGCAATGAAAACACTATATCTGGAATGCAATATGGGCGCCGCCGGCGACATGCTGATGGCCGCCTTGTACGAGCTGCTGCCCCAGGCCCAAAAGGACGCCTTTCTGGACGCCATGAACCGCCTGTTCCCCGGTGTCACCGTGACGCCCCGGAGCGCCGTCACCTGCGGCATCGCCGGCACCCGCATGGAGGTGCTGGTCCACGGCCGGGAGGAGCACAGCCACGATGTGGCCCTGGGCACCGCCCAGAACGCCATTCATGACCACAGCCACGAGACGGCCCATGACGAGGCCCATCACAGCCACGAGCACCATGACCATGAGCACGACCACGAGCACAGCCATGAACACGGCCATGAGCACCACCATCACCACGCCTCCCCGGCGGACATCGCCGCCATTCTGGCGGGACTGGATGTACCGGAGGCGGTAAAATCCAACGCCAAAGCCGTTTACGACCGCATCGCCGCCGCCGAGGCCAAGGCCCACGGCGTGCCGGTGGCGGAGATCCACTTCCACGAGGTGGGCACTCTGGACGCCGTGGCGGATGTCACCGGCGTGTGCCTTGCCATGCACCTGCTGTCGCCGGACCAGGTGTCGGCCTCTCCCATCCACGTGGGCAGCGGCCAGGTCCGCTGCGCCCACGGCATCATGCCGGTCCCCGCCCCCGCCACCGCCAACCTGCTCACCGGCATCCCCACCTACGGCGGGGAGATCCGGGGCGAGCTGTGCACCCCCACCGGCGCTGCTCTGCTGGCCCATTTCTGTGGGAGCTTCGGTCCCCAGCCCGCCATGAAGGTGGCAGCTGTGGGCATCGGCGCCGGCACCAAAGAGTTTCCCGCCGCCAACTGCGTCCGGGCCTTTCTGGGCGAGACGGAGGAGAGCGGCCGGGAAGATGTCTCCGAGTTGGTGTGCCATATCGACGACATGACGGCGGAGGCCCTGACCTTCGCCGGGGAGCGGCTGCTGGACGCCGGAGCTCTGGACGTATCCACCGCCCCCATCACCATGAAAAAGGGCCGGGCAGCGTGGGCCCTCACGGTACTGTGCCGCCCCGCCGACGAGGAGCGCCTGGCAAAGGCCGTGCTCCGGGAGACCAGCACTCTGGGCGTCCGGGTCCGCCGCTGCGAGCGCTATGTCCTCTCCCCCTCCGTGCGAACGGTGGAGACGGCCTATGGCCCTATGTCCGTGAAGGTGGGCCGGGGCTTTGGCATCCGCCGGGAAAAGCCGGAGTACCGGGACGTGGCCCGGGTGGCCCGGGAGCAGGACCTTCCCTTCCAGCTGGTGTGGGAGGACGTGCTGGCCGCCGCCAGGGAGGGCCGGGATGAATAATAACCTGTGGGACAAGTGCGTGGCCTTTCACGGCCACTCCTGCCCGGGGCTGGCCATCGGCTTCCGGGCGGCTACCCTGGCTCTGGAACTGCTGGGCGGGGAGGAACGCGCCCGGGACGAGGACCTGGTGTGCGTCACGGAAAACGACGCCTGCGGCGTGGACGCCGTCCAGGTGGTCACCGGCTGCACCCTGGGCAAGGGAAACCTCCTTTTCCGGGGCACCGGGAAAATGGCCTTCTCCTTTTACTGCCGCCGCAGCGGCAAGGCCGTCCGCCTGATGCTCAAGCCTCTGCCGGAGGACCTGGACCGGGAGGAACGGCGGCGGATGGTCCTGGAGGCCCCGGCGGAGCAGGTCTTTGCCGTCAGCGTCCCCACCCGCCCCGTGCCGGAGCCTGCCCGGCGGTTCGCCAACGTCACCTGCGCCGGCTGTGGAGAGACCGTGCCGGAGCACAAGGTCCGCCTGGTGGATGGCAAGCCTTACTGTCTGGATTGTTTCGCCCCTTATGACCGGGGCTGGTGAGAAATTGAGGGTATTCTTTATTATGAAGATTATGAAGAAGCTGTGTATTATTTTCCTTTGTTTTTCTCTGCTGCTGCTGACCGCCTGCGGCGCCCAGGCGGAGCCCACCGGGCCGAAGAGCGGCGAGGCTCTCCGCACCGTTACCGACGCCAGCGGCCGCCAGGTGGAGCTGCCGGAGGAAGTGGCGTCCGTGGTCTGTGTGGGCGTAGGTGCTCTGCGGTACACCACCTATCTCCAGGCCCAGGACCTGGTGGTGGGCGTGGAGCAGGGCGAGCAGACGGCCACCCTGGCCAAGCCCTTCAGCTATTTTAACCGGGAGCGCTTCACCGCCCTGCCGGTGACCGGCGACAACGGCACCACCTATGACGAGGACATTCTCCGCCTGTCGCCGGATGTCATCGTGGCCTATCTGGACACTGACACCGCCGACAGCCTTCAGTCCCGCACCGGCATCCCTGTGGTGACCATTCCCCTCAATGAGGGCATGTTTGACGAGGCGGCCCTCACCACCCTCTCCCTGCTGGGAGAGGTGTACCACCGGGAGGACCGGGCCAAGGAGCTGACGGACTATCTGCTGGCGGCCCAGGCAGACCTGGACAGCCGCACCCGGGACGTCCCAGAGGCGGAAAAGCCCACCGTATACGTGGCGGGCGTTTCCTACAAGGGTGCCCACGGCTTTGAGGGCACCGAGGCGGGCTATCCCCCTCTGGCGGCCATCCACGCCCGCAACCTGGCGGACCAGGCCGGCCAGTCCGGTCCCTTCAACATGGACACGGAGCAGGTGCTCCAGTGGGACCCGGATGTGATCTTCCTGGACTGGAACGGTATGGCTCTTGTCCAGGAAAACTACGCCGTGAATCCGGATTTTTACACCAGCCTCTCCGCTGTGGAAAACGGGCGGCTGTATGCCCAGATCTCCTTCCGCTCCAGCGCCACCAACGCGGAGCTGGCCCTGGCGGACGCCTATTACGCCGGCACGGTCCTCTACCCGGAGCAGTTCGCCGACATCGACCCGGCGGAAAAATTCAACGAGATCTTCCAGGTGATGCTGGGCGTGGAGGATGCGTACAGCCAGTACGCCGCCCAGGGCTATTCCTTTACAAATCTGAAACTGGGGGAGTGACATGAAGCATCCATCTCTCCGGCGGCAGGCCCCGGAGGCCTATGCCCGGCACCAGGGGCGGCGGGCGGCGTTTTTGCTGGCGCTGGCGGCGGCGCTGATGTGTGCCGTGCTGGTCTCTTTGTGGTGCGGGTCCTATGAAACGCCCCTGCCGGAGCTGGTGCGGGGCGTGTTTGGCCGGGCCGGCGACAAAAGCGTCAACACCGTGGTGCGCAATCTCCGCCTGCCCCGCATCTGCACCGCGCTGCTGGGCGGCGCGGGGCTGGGCATTGCCGGCTGCGTGCTGCAATCCGTACTGCGCAATCCTCTGGCCTCTGCCTCCACCCTGGGCATCTCCCAGGGGGCCAGCTTCGGCGCCGCCTTTGCCATCATCGTGCTGGGCGCCGGTATCCAGTCCGGCAGCAGCGCCTCCGGTGCCATGTCCTTCACCTCTCCCGTCACCATCAGCGTGTGCGCCTTCGTGTGCAGCATGGCGGTGTCGCTGGTGATCCTGGCCCTGTCCCGGCTGCGGACCATCACGCCGGAGGCCATGGTGCTGGCGGGCGTGGCCCTCAGTTCCCTGTTTTCCGGTGCGTCCACCTTGCTGCAATACTTCGCCGACGATGTGCAGCTGTCCAGCATTGTGTTCTGGACCTTCGGTGACCTGGGCCGCACCTCCTGGCGGGAGGTTCGCATCATGACGGCGGTGGTCCTGGCGGCCACGGCGGTCTTTCTTTTGAACCGCTGGAACTACAACGCCCTGGAAAGCGGCGAGCACACCGCCGTCAGCCTGGGGGTCCATGTGGCGGGCCTGCGGCTATGGAACGTGCTGCTGTGCTCTCTGGTCTGCTCCGTGGTGGTGGCCTATGTGGGCGTCATCAATTTCATCGGCTTGGTGTCCCCCCACCTGGTGCGGCGGGTGATAGGCGGCAATTACTGCTGGCTGCTGCCGGGCTCCGCCCTCATGGGAGCGCTGCTGCTTCTTTTGGGGGACCTGGCGGCCCGGCAGCTTCTGGCTCCCGTGGTGCTGCCCATTGGCGCTATCACCTCCTTTTTGGGGGCGCCGCTGTTTTTGTACATGCTGTTCAAGGGGAGGGACCGGCTGTGATGACCGTGGAACACCTGTGCTTTTCCTATCCCTGCGGGCGGAAAATTCTGGAGGACATCTCCTTCACCGCGGACGCCGGGGAATGTCTGGCGGTGCTGGGCAACAACGGTGCCGGCAAAAGCACTCTCCTCAAGTGCTTCAGCCATATTCTGCGGCCCCAGTCCGGCCGGGTGCTGATGGACGGGCGGGATATCCTGTCCCTGTCTCTGGGGGAGCTGGCCCGGGAAGCGGCTCTCATGACCCAAAGCACGCCATCCACCCGGCTGACGGTGTACGATACGCTGCTGCTGGGCCGGAAGCCCTATATGAAGTGGGGCGTCAGCCAGCATGACCGTGCGGTGGTGGGAGACCTTCTGCGGCAGCTGGAGCTGGAGCCCTTTTCCATGCGGTATCTGGATCAGCTCTCCGGCGGCGAACAGCAAAAGATCCTGCTGGCCCGTGCCCTGGTCCAGGAACCGAAGCTGCTGCTTCTGGACGAGCCCACCAGCAGTCTGGACCTGAAAAACCAATACGAGGTGCTGGGACTGGTGCGGCGCTTTTGCCGTGAGCGGGGCATCACCGCCATACTGGTCATCCACGACCTGAACCTGGCCCTGCGGTTCTGTGACCGCTTTTTGTTTCTCCACGGCGGCAGGGTCCTTGCCTGCGGCGGACCGGAGGCAGTGACGCCGGAAAATATCCGGGCCGTTTACGGCATGGACGCCGCGGTGGAGCAGGTCCGGGGCGTGCCGGTGGTCATTCCGGCGTTATAAATCCAAAAAGAGACGGGTCTCCCGTCTCTTTTTTTCTGGGGGCCACCGGAAATTTTCAAACTGTTGAAGAATTGCATGGTCCCATTTCGTACTATGATCATCAAGGGGCGAAAGGAGGTGGCGGCGCGGCGTGGCTGATTGGACAAAAGAATCCTTTTCCCGGCTGGTGGAGCAGTATGAGCGGCTGGTGTACACCATCTGCTTTCAACTGGTGCGGGATGCCCCGGCGGCGGAGGACCTGACCCAGGACACCTTTCTGGCCGCCTACCTTCACCGGGACACCATGCCGGCGGGCTACGAGCGGCAGTGGCTGGGGCGCATCGCCGCCAACAAGGCCAAGGACCACCTGCAAAGCGCCTGGAACCGGCGCACGGTCCTGCCGGGAGACGAGGCGATGCCTCCCGGACTGTCTCCCCCCACAGAGGAGATCGCCATCGCCCAGAGCGAGGCGGCGGACATCGCCGCCCTCATCGACCGGATGCGGGAGCCCTACCGCCCCGTGTGCAGGCTGTGCCTGCTGGAGGAGCGGTCGCCGGAGGAGGCGGCCCTGGCCTTGGGCCGGCCGGTGAAGACCATACATACACAGCTGGCCCGGGGAAAGCGGCTTTTGCGGGAGCAGCTGGAAAGGAGAGAACGCCATGGAACTGTTTGACCCCTCGGGCCACTTGACGGACCATGCCCTGCTGGCCCTGGTACAAAACGAAGAATTTGACGAGCTTGCCCGGCTGGAACTGGCGGAGCACCTGTCCTACTGTGACCGGTGCCTCCAGCGGTACACCGCCCTGCTGGCGGACGCCCCCCTGCTGGCCCCCGCCCACAGCTGCCGGGAGAGCCTGTGGCGCCGCGTTCGGAGCAGGACCCTCCGCCTCCTCACCAGCCGGTACGCCACGGCGGCGGCCGCCGTAGCACTGGCGCTGACGGTACTGTGGGGCAGCGCCGCGGTTTCCATTCCCCAGCGGAGGCCGGCTCTGCCGGAGGTCCACCAACAGCTCCAGCGCTGGCCGGAGCGGTGGAGCGACTCTCTGGACGGTGCCCTCTCCCGGTTCAACAATATGTTTGATGATCTCGGCGGCACCGCCATCCGGTCCGCCCAAGGAGGAAACTCATGAAACGAAAACAAGGACTTTTATTTTTCATCAGCTCCTGCGTCCCCGGCTGCGGCCAGATGCACCAGGGCTACATGAAGCGGGGCATGTCCCTGCTGACGGTCTTCTGCGGTATCTTCGCCATTGCCGTCTTTTTGGAGATCGGCGCCCTGGCGGTGCTGATGGTGCCTGTCTGGCTGTACGCCTTTTTTGACAGCTACAACCTCCGCACCCAGCTGGACGGGGGCACCGCTCCGGTGGACGCTTTCCTTCTGGGGCTGGACCAGGTGGACGGAGAGAAAATGGCCATTCTCTGCCGCAAACGCCACAGCCTGGTGGGCTGGGGACTGGTGGTGCTGGGAGGGTATATTCTCTACACCACTGTGGCACGCTGGGCGGTGGACTTCCTGGGGCAATTCTTTGATTCCTGGTGGCTGTACAGCATCCTGCTCCGCGACGTGCCCCGGCTGGCAGTGACCATCGGTATCATCGCCCTGGGTATCTGGTTCATCCGGGGCCCCAAGGCCCCGCCCGCGGGCGACATCCCCGCCTTTACCCCGCCGCAGGAAGACCAGGAGGACGGCCATGGAGAAGACTGACGCCGCTTTCCGGCCCTGCTGTCGGGTGGGCACCTTTACCTTTGGCATCGTGCTGGTGGTATCCGGCGCGGCCATGCTGGTGTCCATGTTTTTTCCACAGTTGGAATTCACCTGGCTGCTGCAGCTGTCCCCCCTGGCCCTCATCAGCCTGGGGGTGGAGACCCTTCTGGCCGCCCGGGGTGGCGGTAGGGTGAAATACGACTGGGTGGGCATGGTCCTGTGCTTCCTCATCGTGTGCGCTTCCCTGGTACTGTTTGCCGCCGCCTGGTGGCTGGTCCATTGTCCCGACAGCGTTTTTTATTGAACACGGCGGGTGCTTTTCCTTTTGTGAAAGCACCCGCTTTTCTTTTGGCGCTGTCTCCTGTATAATAAGCCTTACTCAACAAGGAAACGAGGTCTTTTCATGGAGCAGGTATTTCCCATGCAGGTGGTCGCCCGCATCCGCAGCGACTTTTCCTCCAAGTTCGGCGTGCCCCGGCAAAGCGGGCTGGTGGACGCCCTGGAGGCCGCCGTGGTCTTTGAGCCGGAATTCCGGAACCCCGACGCTGTCCGGGGCCTGGAGGGCTTTTCCCACATCTGGCTCATCTGGGCCTTTCACCAGGCGGTGCGGGACACCTGGTCGCCCACGGTGCGGCCGCCCCGGCTGGGAGGCAACGTCCGCATGGGGGTGTTCGCCACCCGCTCTCCCTTCCGGCCCAATCCCATTGGCCTTTCCTCCGTGCGGCTGGAGCGGGTGGAGCTGACGGCGGACCTGGGGCCGGTGCTCCATGTGCGGGGCGCCGACCTGGTGGACGGCACGCCCATCTTTGACATCAAGCCCTACATTCCCTACGGCGACAGCCACCCGGACGCCGTGGGGGGCTTTGCCAGTGCTCCCGCCGGGGAGACGCTGACGGTGGTCATCCCCCCGGCGCTGCTGGAAAAGGTGCCGGAAGGCCGCCGGGAGGCCCTGCGGGGCGTGCTGGCCCAGGACCCCCGCCCCCACTACCAAGACGACCCGGACCGGGTCTACGGCTTCACCTTCGCCGGCATGGAGGTTCGCTTCTCTGTGGTGGGAGGGGTGCTGACCATCCGGGAGGTCATTCCCCAATGACGAACAAAGGACCGCAGGCAAAGCCTGTGGTCCCTTGCTTTTTAAAATAATCCCTCCGGGATGCGGATATCCGCCCGGGGCACCTTGTCCCAGTCAAAGTCCGCCAGCAGCGCCCGGGCGCTTTTCGGCGACGCCGAGGGGTTGAAGCCCGCCAGGTACGCCAGCTTGCCCAGCACCTCTTCCGGGGTGCAGCGGTCCTGCAAAACGTCCAGCCCTGCGTCGGCATTGCGCTTGCTGAGGCGGCGGCCGTCAGTGGAAAGTAGCAGGGGGAAGTGGAAAAAGGTCGGCACCGGCAGGTCCAGCAGGCGGTACAGCAGCAGCTGCCGGGGTGTGGAGTTCAGCAGGTCCGCGCCCCGGACCACCTCCGTGACGCCCATGGCGGCGTCATCCACCACCACCGCCAACTGGTAGGCGAACATCCCGTCGGACCGCCGCAGGAGGAAGTCGCCGCAATCCCTTGCGAGATTTTCCCTGTAAAGCCCCATGTGGCCGTCTGTAAAGGCCATCTCCTCGTCAGGCACCCGCAGCCGCAGGGCCGGTTCCCGCCCTGTCAGGCGCCGCTTTTCCGCCGCCTGGGCGGCTGTCAAGCGGCGGCAGGTGCCGGCGTAGACCACTTGCCCGTCCTCCCGGTGGGGGGCGCTGGCGGCGTGGAGCTCCGCCCGGGTGCAAAAGCACGGATACACCAGCCCCATCCCCTTCAGCTTTTGAAGGGCCGCCTGGTACAAAGCCGTCCGCTCACTTTGATAATACGGCCCGTCGGGGCCGCCCACCGTGGGCCCTTGGTCCCAGTTCAGCCCCAGCCAGCGGAGGTCTGCCTCCATCTGGTCGGCATACCGCCGGGGACAGCGGGCGGTGTCCAAGTCCTCAATGCGCAGCACCACCTGTCCCCCCTGCTGCCGGGCGCTGAGCCAGGCCAACAGGCAGCACAGGATGTTGCCCAGATGGATGCGCCCGCTGGGAGAGGGGGCAAACCGTCCCACCATGTCCGTCACGTCCTTTCAGTGAAAAAGCGGGGAGGCGCCCCGCTTTTTCACACATTCAGCTTTTCTTTATTCACGGTTTTGAACATCGTCATCAGCAAAATTTTCACATCAAAGAGGATATTCCAGTTTTCGATGTAATAGAGGTCATGCTCGATGCGGTCCTGAATGGAGGTGTCGCCCCGGAGGCCGTTCACCTGGGCCCAGCCGGTGATGCCGGGCCGCACCTGGTGCTTGACCATGTAGCGGGGAATTTCCTCCTTGAACTGCTCCACGTAATGGGGCACCTCCGGCCGGGGGCCCACCAGGCTCATATCCCCCTTCAGGACGTTGAAAAACTGGGGCAGCTCGTCGATGGAGCATTTGCGGATGAACGAGCCGAAAGCGGTCTTCCGGGGGTCTTCATTGGTGCTCCAGCCGGTCTGCTCCCGGGCATTCACCCGCATGGAGCGGAATTTGTACATGTAAAATTCCTTTTTGTCCTTGCCCACCCGCAGCTGCTTGAAAATGATGGGGCCGGGAGAGGACAGCTTCACCCCCACCGCCGCGATCAGCATCAGCGGTGAGGTCAGCACAATGAGCGCCAAAGCGCCCGCGATGTCAAAAGCCCGCTTCACGAAAGCGTTGCCGATGTTGTCCAGTGGGATGCGCCGCAGGTTGATCATGGGCAGGCCGTCGATGTTGTCCACCTGGGGATTGGAGGGGATGTACGCCGCGTAAAAGGGGATAACGGAGGCCTTCGTGCCGGTTTTTTCGCAGGCGGCGATGATCTTCGGCATCCTGCTTTCATCCGGGGCGTCAACCGCCACCACCACCTCGTCCGGGGCATAGGTATCCAGCACCTGCTCCAGCTGCGCGTATGTGCCGAGACGGGGCAGGTCCTTCCAGCCACTGCCGTCCGCCACGTAGCCATCCACCTGAAAGCCCAGATTTTTGTCCGTCCGAATCTTGCCGAGATAACGCTCCGCCATGGGGCCGCAGCCAATGAGCACCACATGCTTTTGGTTATAGCCCATGCGCCGGTAGCACCGCAGGAGCAGGCGCATGGCGGCCCGCTTGCTCAGCAGCAGGAACGAACTCACCAGGAAGAAAAATACCAGCGTCCATCGGGACATATGCTCCAGTCGGAACACAAACAAGCCGGCCATGAGGCAGATGGTATCCAAAATGTTGGCGCAGAGGAACCGTGCCGCCTCCCGGTGAAAGCGGATAGAGCGGTACGAGCTGTACAGACCCGCCATGGCGTAGGAAAGCAGGCACAGCGCCACGGCGACGGCGGCCAGCCTGACATAGTAAGAAAACGGGATGCCCTCGATGCCGTTGAATACATAAAAGCGGATCCAGTAGGCCACCATCATGGACAAGAACACCAGCAGCCCGTCGGAGAACACATGCAGCTGATTCAAAAGCCGCTGATTTTCCTTGATCATGACAGTGCTCCTTTACGAGATCAAACTTCGTCTCTATTGTACTCATTCCGTCACTTTCTGTCAAATTTCTTGCAAAGGCAATTGCTTCCACCTATAATGAAATATCATGATACCTTTACAAGGAGGTGCTGCCATGCCGGGTACCGTACTGTTCGTGGCGTCCACCTGGTCCCACATCGTCAATTTTCACCTGCCCTATCTCCGCGCCTTTCGGCAAATGGGCTGGACAGTCCACGCCGCCTGCGGCGGCGAGCAGCGGGATATTCCCGAAGCAGACCTTTGCTGCCAGCTCCCCTTTGAAAAAAAGATGACCTCCCCCGCTAACTTCCGGGCCCAGGCCCTGCTGCGGCGGCTGATGCACGCCCAGAGGTACGACCTGGTATGCGTCCACACCTCCCTGGCGGCCTTTTTCACCCGGCTGGCAGCAGCCAGCCTCCGTCCGCGGCCAATCCTGGTGAACATGGCCCACGGCTATCTGTTCGACGACCATACCCCCGCCCTGAAGCGGACCCTCCTGCTGGCCGCCGAGCGCATGACGGCCCCTCAGACGGATCTGCTGCTGACCATGAACCGCTGGGACTATAATACCGCCCAAGCATACCACCTGGGGAAGCGCATTGCGAACATTCCCGGCGTGGGCGTGGACTTTGACCGGCTTACTCCCCTTTCCCCGGCGGAGCGGGCCGCCGGCCGGGAACACCTGGGCCTCAGCCCGGAGGATCTTCTGCTGCTGTACGCCGCGGAGTTCTCTTCCCGGAAAAACCAGGCGGTCCTGCTGCGGGCGCTGCCGCTGCTGCCGGAGCGGGTGAAGCTGGCCCTGCCGGGCCAGGGCGCCCTGCTGGAGGAGTGCCGGTCCCTGGCCTGCCGCCTGGGGGTGGAACAGCGGGTGTTGTTCCCCGGCTACGTATCCCCTATGGGGCCCTGGTACGCCATGGCGGACGCCGCCGTGTCCGCCAGCCGGTCCGAGGGGCTGCCCTTCAATATTATGGAGGCCATGCATATGGGGCTTCCCGTGGTGGCCAGCGCCGTGAAGGGCCACACAGACCTCATCACCGACGGCCAGTCCGGCTTGCTGTATCCCTACGATGACGAAGCCGCCTTTGCGGCTGCCGTCCGCCGCCTGCTGGCGTCACCGGAAGAGGCCGCCGCCTTGGGTGCCGCCGCCCGGGAGGCGGTGGAGGCCTACCGCCTGGACCGGGTGCTGCCGCAGGTGATGGACCTCTATCTCTCCGCCGGGAAGCGGTGACGGTCCCGCGAATACACCAATGCCCCGCGCCTTGCGGCGCAGGGGCATTTTTTTGTTTTTCGGCCATTCTTTACAGGGAAATAGTTGAAAAAGCGGGATAACGTGTATATAATATTATGCTGTTAAATTATGTGATATAGGAGTGAAGTTCCTTGGCTAAATTCCAACGCCCCGCCGCTCCCGTCTCCCGAGACCTGCTGGGAACGGTCTATCCCTACCTCCTGCCGGTGCTGCTGTTTCTGGCGGTAACGGCCATCAGCCGCCAGTTCGCCGTCGGCTTCGCCGTGGTTTGTATCCTCCTGGCCCTGGGCCGGACGCCCCTGGGTCAGCTGCGCCGCCGCTTCTCCCCTCTGACGGCGGCGGTGGTCCTGTACTCCCTGGTATACCTGGCCTCCGGCCTGTGGTGCCATTTCGGCAGCTACGCCGCCCGGGAGAGCGTCAAGATGCTCATCGCCCTGGCGGTGTTCGGCCTGGTGCTGGCCCGGACAAAGGAGGACAAGCTCTCCGGGCTGCTGTGGGCCCTGAACGGGATGCTGGCCGTGGTGTCCTTCCTGTGCATCGACGCCGGCAGCTGGCAGTTGCCCACCCGGGGTTTTTCCGCCCTGATGAAGCTGTTCCTCTCCAACTATCCCTTGAGCACCATGGGCTATGAGTCCGGCGTCCGCATCACCGGCATTTTCTCCAACGCCAACGTCTCCGCCGGTATGATCGCCTTTGCGCTGGTGATCTCCCTATACCTGTACAAGACCGCCCAATGCGAAAAGGGCCGGGCGGCCGCCGCCGTGGCGCTGGGCGTGGAGGCCCTGGCCTTCTTCCTGTCCTTCTCCATGGGCGCCATGGCTGCTTTCGCCGTCACCTGCCTGGTGTATGTGCTGTGCTCCGGAAAGGGCCGCCGCCTGCCGCTGTTTTTGCTGATGCTGGAGTGCGTCGTGGTGACGGTGGTCTGCGCCTTCGCCGCGTATCCCTTCCTGGGCACCGGCAGTATCCTGCCGGACCTGCTGGCCTTTGTGTGCGGCGGCGCCATTTGGGCCCTGGACCGCTTCGTGGGCCGCAAGGCGGCCGCCGCCCTGGAGGACCGGGGCAAGGTGGTGGCCGTGGCCGGCGGCGTGCTGGCGGCGCTGGCGGTGGTATACGTGGTGCTGGCCATGAATGTCACCGGCGGCACCACGCTGACGGAGGGCGGCTCCCTCTCCCGCGCCATCTATCCCGACGCCGGGGAATACACCGTCACGGTGGACGGCGTGGACGCCCAGGTGCAGATCTACACACAAAACGATGTGCAGCTGATGATGCACACCAATACGGTGCTCTATGAGGGGAGCCTGTCCCAGGCGTCCTTCACCGTACCGGAGGATTCCCGTGTGGTGTGGTTCGTCCTCTCCGGGGACGGCGCCCTGAACGCCGTTACCTTGTCCGACGGCACAAAGCTGCCCCTGGGATACAAGCTGCTGCCGGGCTTTGCCGCCAACCGCTTGCAGGGCTTGAAGGCCAACCAGAACTTCATCCAACGGTTGGTGTTCTTCCGGGACGGCATCCAGCTGTGGAAGCAAAGCCCCATTATCGGCTGGGGCGTGGGCGGCGTGGAAGGCCAGCTGACGAGCGTGCAGAGCTTTTATTACGAGTCCAAATATATTCACAACCAGCTCATTCAGATCATGGATGAAGCAGGCATTCTCGGCCTTGGCTGCTTTTTGTTCCTGCTGGGCAGCGCCATCTGGACCCTGGTCCGCCGCCGGAAGGAGGAGGACCCCCTCCTTGCCATGCTGGCGGCCTGCCTGACCATGATGATCTGCCACTCCATGACGGAGGTGGTCTGGTCCGCCCAGATGTACCAGGTGGTGGTGTACGTCATTTTCGCCGTGCTCATCATCCGCTTTGCTCCGGCCGCGGAGGGCAAGCGTTCCCTGGCCGCGGGCACCGCGCTGGCCGCCATCCTGGGCGCCATCCTGGTGGTGTTCACCGCTCTCCAAGCCAGTTCCCTGCTGGCTGCCAGCTCCTTCCGGGCGGCGGAGGACGAGGACCTGTCCGTCAGCCAGTTCGTGGCCCGGCTGCAAAAGCTGGACCGCATGGAGGTCTATGACGATTCCACTTACCAGATCAACGCCATGGCCAACGCCCTGCAAATGGACAATGTCACCGGCCGGGGCATTGCCGCCGGCTATGCCAAGAAGCTGGAGGCCACCGGAGAGTTTGACAACTGCTATCACGCAGCCGCCTATTATTACCTGCCCCTGCGGGACTTCACGGGCTTCTTCCGGGTCTCCCAGGTGGGCTTGATGCAGGAGGCCTCCAACCCCGACGCGTGGAACAGCATCACAAACCTGTACACCCAGGCCGCCCAGCAGCTGGAGCCGGAGGAACTGGAGGAGTTCCTCCCCGGCATCGCGGACTTCGCCGCAAAGCTGGAGGACTTCAACCACTCCGGCCGGCTGGAGCAGATCGTCCTGAAAGAGGAAAATCAGGCCTTCCTGGACATTGCTGTCTCCCTGACGGAGTCCGGCGCCGACGGTGAGACCGCCTACGGCATTTTGAGCGCCCTGCTGGGCGAATAAGCCCCGGCACAGCGACAGGCCGCCCTTTTGGGCGGCCTGTTTTTTGCGTTTGAAAAAAATTTTTTGAATTGTTGCACGCGAACGTGCAACAGTTCGCCTCCGGGCCCTGTATGGTAGAAGCCCAGCAGGGCCGGAAGGGGGTGAGACCATGGAAAAGACCAGTCAGTACCAGCTGAACCAGTGGGCTGCCGAGGACCGCATCCTGCGGGAGGATTTCAACCGGGACAACGCCAATGTGGAGGCGGGCCTGGTGGCTTTGGGAGAACGGGTGACCGCGGAGGAGGCCGCCCGGCAGGCGGCCGTCAGCGCGGAACAGAACGCCCGGGAGCAGGCCGTCACCAGCGCCAAAAGCCAGCTGGACGCCGCCAAGGCGGATAAGACCGCCCTGGCGGCTCTGCAAGCCCAGGTGGACGCCATGCCTTTCGTGAAGCTGCGGGAGGTCACCACCAGCGCCGCCGCCGTTCAGGTGGATGTGAGCATGAGCGGCATTGATCTGAGCCAGTACGCCTATGTGATGGTGGTGCCCATTTTGTCCTGCAACGAGGCGACTGTATACCTGCGGGTCAACGGGATCTCCGATCTGTATTATGACCACGACAATGTCAGCCGAAATTATCTGCTGTCAATGGTAAACCGGGATAATACGTACTATCATCTGATCCGCCTTTTGGGCACCGGGAGACAGTTAGTATCCATGTATGAGTATGCCGGGTACGTGGGTCATGGCAACAGCAATTACAGCCTGATGCGCTCCAACAGCGGCGTCACGCCCGCCACTGTGCAGACACTGAACTTCCTGACAGAGGACGGCGCCACACAGATCGCGGCTGGCAGCAAAATCACGTTATATGGAGTGAAATTATGACCATTGATGTTCTGGTGTGCCGGGGAGACGGCACGCAGACCCTGGAGCAGCGGGAGGTCCCGGAGGACTATTTCCCGCCTGAAGCGCAGGAAGCGCAATAAGCAGAACAAGGCCCCGCACCTTTCGGTGCGGGGCCTTGTTTGTTACCGTTTGGTAATCAAGTCAACAATGTGACTTAAATTACTTCGCGATGTACAGAGCGGTGTAGTCGCCGTCAGCGTTCTTCACGCCGTAAACGGTGTGAGCGCTGTTGTAGTCATTGACCAGAGTCTTGGCAGACACGGTCTTGACCTCGTCGACCTTGCCGTCAGCCTTGTACTTCACGACGAAGATGGAAGCATTGTCAGCCATGTAGTACTTAGCATTCTCGCCACCGGAAACGGTGAAGGTGATGACGCCGGCCTTCTGAGAGTCAACACCGGTCACAGCCAGGACGCTGAAGTCATCATCGTCGACCTTGCCGGAGGTAATGCTGTCAGCGGTGACCTGGACCCACTCGGTGACGAAGCCGGTCTCAGAGTCGTACTCGATCTCGGTGTACAGGCCCTCGGGCAGCTTGGTGGAGGTCACGTCGAACTTGACCTTCTGATCCAGCTTGCCGTTGACAACGGCCTTGTAACGATAGTAATCGTTGTCGCTGGAGTCAGTACCGGCCTTATCGAAGCCAGTGATGTAGATCACGTCGGAGCTGGTAGCACCGCCCTTGGTGTGGCCGTTGTTCAGGTCAACGAACACGACAGCGGCATAGCCCTTGTCCTCGCTGACATAGACCTTGGTATCGGAAGCAGCGGTGATGGCGGGAACGTTCTTGATGCCGGTGTAGACCTTGACGTTGTCGTCATCGTCCAGAACCACAAAGATGGTGTCCTTGGTGCCCTTGGAATTATGCTTCTGGCCAATGTAGGTCTTCAGATCGGAATCCTTGTAGTCGATGACCTTCTTGCCATCAACAACAGTCACGGGGGTGTTGTCGGCGGTGGTCAGCTCATACTTGCCGTCCTTCTCGACATACTTGAACCACTTGTTGGTCACTTTGTTCATGTCGGTGCCGGAGACCTTCGTCTTGTCGACCTTGCTGACAGTGATCTCGTCGGCGGAGCCATCGGTGAAGTAGGCATAAGCCACGACCTTGGCCTT
>Ga0129311_1001133_pt1 | contig 19945 bp, 17 predicted proteins | sample Go1ome_FD_94435 | JGI IMG/M metagenome (GOLD analysis project Ga0129311, IMG submission 94435) | Western lowland gorrila individual fecal microbial communities from Wisconsin, USA - Go1022B metagenome | ecosystem: Host-associated > Mammals > Digestive system > Large intestine > Fecal | place... | reverse complement strand
GGACGCGGCATCACCATGCATGACGGGACATTGGTATTCCCTATACAATACATCGGGACAGACAGGATTCCGAATGCGGGCATCATTTACAGCAAGGACCATGGCAAGACCTGGCACATGCACAACCACGCTTACACCAATACTACCGAGGCGCAGGTGGCAGAGGTGAGTCCTGGCGTGCTGATGCTGAACATGAGGGATAACCGGAAAACCGGCAGAAGGGTCTGCACCACGACCGACCTCGGCAAAACGTGGACCGAGCATCCGTCGAGCGGCCATCTGGTCGAGCCGGTGTGCATGGCCAGCCTGATAAGTATTCCGGCCGATGACAATGATTTCGGAAGGGATATCCTGCTTTTCTCGAATCCGGCGACCACGGAGGGCAGGCACCACATGACCATAAAGGCCAGCCTGGATGGCGGATACACATGGCTTGAGGCGAATTCCCTGCTGCTGGACGAGGAGGAGCTCTGGGGTTATTCATGCATGAGCATGATCGACAATGAGACTGTAGGCATCCTCTACGAGGGCAGCACTTCACAGCTCGTTTTCCAGGCAATCAAGTTAAGAGAGCTGATCCGGGAGATGTGATCCCGGCAGACACCCACCCAGCAGTCGTGGAGCATAAGTCTCTGTTTCATAACGTATTAGCCATTTTAAGAGTTGACGAAACAGCAACTCTGAAAATGGATAACTTATTATATGACAGTTATTTACGCACCACACCCAAAAAAAGCCCACACAAAGCTAAAGCCCAGACAGCCAAGTTAAAAGACAGAGCCGGAATCGTCGGCGCATGCATGCTGGCACGCAGCAGAATGTTTGAAATCTGAAAATTTAACAAACCTGTTTTAAACAAAGTTGTTAAATTTTGGAGAAATTTGATATCTCTGCAGAAAACATAGATGCTATGGCTGAAACGACGCGTATGGAGAACTCGGTAGGATTACTTACCAAGCAAAGACTTGGCATTTGCGACAGCCTCTGGGGTGACTTTGGAGCCGCTCAGGATGCGGGCCACCTCCATGAGGCGCTCCTCGCCGGAGATACGGCGGATGGAAGTGACGGCGCGGTCGTCAGGCTCAAATGTCTTGGTGACAATGTAATGCGCATCGCCTTTGGCGGCCACCTGAGGCAGATGAGTTATCGCGAAGACCTGCATGTAATCGCCCATGCTGCAGATCATTTCGCCCATCTTGTCAGCCACGCTGCCGGAAACACCGGTATCGATTTCATCGAAAATCATTGACGGCATATTCGTATAGCGAGCCATCATCGCCTTGAGACACAGCATGATACGGGACATTTCACCGCCGGACGCACACTTGGCGACATCGACAGGATTCTTGCCGGTGGACGAAAAACGGAAAAGAATCGAATCCGAACCGGACGGTCCCTGCTGCGAAGGTTCGAGGACCACGTCGAAAACAGCCCTGTCCAGTTCCAGAGAACAGATTGAGCTGCAGATGGCGTCCGCAAACTCCGGAGCAGCTTTCGCACGGGCATCATGAAGACGCTCGCACGCACCGGCCAGATTCGCCTCAGCCACGGCAATCCGTTTCTGCAGTTCCGACTTGCGCGCCTCCAGCACAGAAGTATCGGCCAATGCCTCCGAAAGTTTATCCCTCAATGCTATAAGTTCGTCAATGCCGGAGCACGAATGCTTCTTCATAAGGTCATAAAGCATTGACAATCTGTCATCTACCTCCTGAAGCCTGTCATTGGAAACATCCGTCCGGGACTCCAGTTCAGACACCTCGGAAAGAATATCGTCCAGTTCCAGACGGGAAGACTCTATGCGTCCGGACAATGCCGATGCAGCCGGAACGTAAGCGGAAATCTTGTCCAGAAGCTTCGATGATTCCTTCAGGATAAAATCAAGCGAAGGCCTCTCATCCTGTCCGTCATCAGCAGACGGATTAAAGTAATTCTCTATCTGATAAAGACTTGACTTGATTTCCTCGGCATTCGCCAGCTGTTTCTGTTCAGTTTCAAGCTCCTCCAGCTCGCCCTCTTTAAGTTTGGCGGCTTCAAGCTGTGAATATTGGGCCTGATTATAATCCTGCTCCGCATTCATCTTGGCCAATGTCTCCGTAACAGAAGCCAGTTCGGATTTCAGACCGGTCAGTTCCGTCCAAGCCACACGGCATGAGGAAAGGAGAGCGGCATCATCAGCGAAATGGTCCAGCATTGACATCTGGAAAGCCTTGTCCCTGAGCAACATCGTCTCATGCTGGGAGTGGATGTCGATCAGTCGTGAGGACAATGCGGTAAGCACCTTGAGCGGCGCCGGGGAATCATTGACAAACGAACGCGAACGCCCGGAAGCATTGATCATGCGCCTGATTATCAGCTCATCAGAATCGTAGTCGATCTCATTTTCGTCCAGAAGGGCACGTATGCTGCCGTCCTCATCCTTGAGATCGAACACGGCCTCGACCACGCATGTGTCACCCGACGCACCGATAGCCGAAGCATCCGCCTTGGAACCGAGCACAAGAGACAACGCACCGAGAATAATGGACTTTCCGGCGCCTGTCTGACCAGTAATAATGACTAGACCCGCAGGAAATTCAATATCCAGCGAGTCTATCAGTACATAGTTCTTTATGTGCAGTTCCTTCAGCATGGCCAGATTTTACTCGGCAGCCGTTTTTTTGCCAGGACGAGCCTCCTCAGCAGCAGGCTGCTCCTGATCGTGCTTTGCCATCCTGTATGTGAGTTCATCGTTCTGAAACTCTGCAACTGCTACGAGAACAGGTTTAGGCTGTCTCTCATAATATTTCGAAATCTCAATCTGCTCACGATTCTCGAAAACCTCGTCCATAGAATCACGGTCGTTCTTGAAATCCTCAAGTTTCTTGTTCAATTCCTTCTTCTCGGCGAGAGCAATCTGATTTGCCCTCTTGTACAGAATCACTACGGTCTCATAAATGTTTCCGGTAGGGGCTGCAAGATATTTCACATCCCTGGTAATAGTGTTCTGAGGTACGTTCTTCTTATCCATTTTATTCAATATTATAATCCTGGGCATCTGCCCGCATGGCCATTCCACGGCCTCTGATTATATATACTTTACCGGTCGCGGCAAAGTTTCATTATTTTTCAATCTGTTTTTTCGAAACCTTCTCAGCAGACTTTCTCTCCTTCTCGAAAGCCTTCTCCTTCTCCGTCACCTGCTCATCCGTCCCCACATACTTGCCCAATGCACGCTGTGCCCTGGCATACAATGTCTTGAGTTCCTTCGTATAAGGCGACTCCTGAATCTCTCCGATAAAGTTAAGGTAATCATCAATGAAGGTCATATAGCGCTCCTTCTGCTTCGAAGCGACACTCAACTGCGCATACTTATATGAAGACTTGGCAATATAATAGAGGATATCCTCACGATAAATATTGTCGGCATTGTCCTTCAACGTATTCCTGAACGCGACCCTGGCCGCCTTGTAATCCTCCATATTGTAATAGAGCTTCGCAGCCTCATAGGCCTTGCGGTCCAGTCGCTGGTTCAGGTCCTTCAGCATCGCATCGCACTCCTCCTTGTGGGAATCATTGCCGTAATCCTTTCTGTACTCGGCGATTGCATTGATTGCCAACTTCGTAGGAGTCTGGTCGAGCTCGTATCTCAATGTCGACTTGTACAGACAGTCGAGTCTGAGGAAACGGGCCTCTTCAGCGAACGGGCTGCGCGGGAAATTCGACACGAAACGCGAGAAATTCGCCTCTGCCGTGATATAATCCTTGAACTTATAATTGCTCAATCCCCAATAGTATTGAACGGTATCATCCTTCTCCGTACCATCCGTGAGCACCGACATTGACTCGAACAGCGACGCCGCCTTCTGGTATTTTCCCTTGTCGAAATACTGGAACGCCGCCTTATATTTGGCATCCACATCGTTGCTGGACAGCAGCGTGTCATACTGCGATTTGCAGGAGACCGCCGCCAGCAGAGCGACTGCGCCCCAGACTACTTTTCTGAATGAATTCATTTCTTTCAATTATTTATGCGCGTTAAGGAACTTCTCCACGTCAAGTGCCGCCCGACAGCCAGAGCCGGCAGCTGTAACTGCCTGTCTGTAAAGCGGATCCTGAACATCACCGGCTGCGAAAACGCCATCGACGTTCGTCTCGGAAGTCTTGCCCTGCGTGATGATGTAACCATTTTCATCGATGGAAACCCACTCCTTGAAAAGGTCGGAATTCGGGTGATGCCCGATGCCGAGGAAAAATCCGTCGATTGCAATATCAAAAACCTTACCATCTTTTCTCATAAGACGCGCTCCGGTAACTCCCGACTCGTCTCCGAGAATTTCCTGCGTATTGCAATTCCACAATACCTCTATATTAGGGGTGTTCAAAACACGCTCCTGCATAGCCTTCGACGCGCGGAAAACATCACGGCGCACAATCATATAGACCTTGCTGCAGAGCCCCGCAAGATAAGTCGCCTCCTCGCATGCCGTATCGCCGCCGCCGACCACGGCAACAACCTTCTTCCTATAGAAGAACCCGTCGCAAGTCGCGCACGCCGACACTCCGAGCCCCTTGAATTTCTGCTCCGACGGCAAGCCCAGATACTTCGCTGTCGCGCCGGTAGCTATTATCAATGCCTCCGCGACCAGTTCCCTGCCATTGTCGTCGACCAGTTTGAAAGGCCTTGAGGAGAGATCTGCTGACGCAATGCGGCCGGAACGGATTTCCGCTCCGAACCTTGCTGCCTGTGCTTTCATCGAAGCCATCAGCATATTGGCATCCACGCCGTTTTCGAAACCCGGATAGTTTTCCACCATCGTAGTGGTGGTCAGCTGTCCGCCCGGCTCCATTCCCTCATAAAGGACAGTCTGGATTCCGGCTCTTCCCGTGTAGGTCGCCGCCGTGTAACCGGCTGGACCTGAACCTATTATAAGACACTTTATATTTTCCATCGCTTATTGTTTCTTTTTGGTTGCGGTTTTCGACGGCTTGGCAGTCTTGGAATACTTGGCCGACTTTCCGGATTTGGATTTGGAGAGCTTTATCGCCTGCTGCACCTTGGCCTTGCGGGCAGCCTTGTCTCCCTCTCCGGCAGCCGGTTTCGGAGCCCTGACCTTGACAGGTTTCTCGCTGACAGGCTTCTCATTGACAGGCATTTCAACGACCGGACCGGCATTGAACTCTACCGGCCTAGTTTCTTCAGAAAACGGCTTAGCCTCCCAAGCATTGTCCCCGGACGGACGTCTGGAGAATCCTGAACGTGAGCCCCTTCCGGTTCTCGGCGAGTCACCGCCTTCGCGCCTTGTCCTCGGACGCTCGCTGTCACCGAATCTTCTTGCCGGACGCTCGCTTTCATTGTCCTGAAACTTCCTGCGCCTGGGAGAATCCTCTTCGGAAGCGTCCCGGTAGCTTTTGCGCGGACCGGCTGAACGCTTGTCGCCGAACTCGGAATTACGCTTGTCGCCGAAGCGGCCGCCGCGTTTGTCTCCGTCCTTCTTGCGGGTGGTCTTGTCGAAAACCTTCGCCGCCGGGCGACGCTCCTCGTATTGTCCAGGAATATCCTCGTAGTGGCTCAGCCTGTCTTCGTTGCCAGTCTCAACCAGTTCATAATCAAGGAGCTTCTGCTCCAGATTAGTAGCTTTTACACGGATTTTAACAGGATCGCCGAGGTTGTAGATGACGCCTGTACGCTTGCCCACGATGCGGTAATGTTCCTGATCGAACTCAAAGAAATCGGACTGGATATCGCGGAGTGCGACCATTCCTTCAATCTTGGTAGGCTCGATTTCCACATACATTCCCCATTCGGTAAGACCTGAAATATGGCCATCGTACTCGCCGCCGACCTTATCCTGCATAAATTCCACGAGCTTGTATTTCGTGCTGGACCTTTCTGCCTCAGCAGCAATCACTTCCCTTTCAGAAGCATGTTTACACTGGTCCTCGTAATATGCCTTGCTCTGTGAATCCGCACCATCAAGATACATCTGCAGAAGCCTGTGCACCATGGTGTCCGGATAACGGCGGATAGGCGATGTGAAATGCGTGTAGAACTTGAATCCCAGACCATAATGGCCGATATTGTCAGTGCTGTAACATGCCTTCGCCATTGAGCGCAGCGCCAGGATCTCGATCGCGCTGAATTCCGGTTTATCCTTCGCTTCCGCGAGAAGTCCGTTCAATGCCTTGGCGAGTTTCCTCCCGTCTTCGGTTTCTTCCATCTTATATCCGAAATTGCCGGCGAACTTGCGGAGTCCGTCGACTTTTTCCAGATTAGGCACGTCGTGAATACGATAGACGAATGTCTTGGCGGTCTTCTTCGCCACGCCGTTCATCTTTCCGCCGGTAGCGATAAACTCTGCTACTGAGCGGTTTGCAAGAAGCATGAACTCCTCGATGAGCCAGTTGGCTTCCTTGGAAATCTTCTGATATACGCGTACCGGACGTCCTTTCTCGTCGACTTCCACCTTCATTTCCGGCCTGTCGAAGCTGATGGCGCCTGCAGCAAATCTACGTTTACGGAGAACGGATGCCAGTTTGTGCAATGTCAATACGGCTTCCTTGAGTTCACGTGGAATGACGCATCCCTCGTAAACGCCCTCGCCCATCATTGCCTCGGAACGGCCTGCAGCTTTGAATTCAGCGAACGAATCCCCCGACGGAACCTCGACATTGTTTTCCGGCGCCTCGACTTCAGCATTGGCCTGAGCCTCTTTCGCACGGCGTTCAGCCGCTTCCGGCGAAGCTTCGAGAATCGGGTCCTTCACCGCCGAATGGATGCCGTCGGTACCGCCCCTGAGCTCCATGTCGAGAGCCTTTTCGCCATTGTCAATTATCTGCTGTGCAGTCTCATACGCGAATCTATAGTCGGATTTTATCACCGTCCTGCCGAACCATGTACTCTGGATTCCGGCGAGCGGAGAGAGTTCGAAAACAGCCGAGAATGTGAGTTTTTCCTCGTTCGGACGAAGCGAGCAGAGCTTGTTGGAAAGCTTTTCCGGGAGCATCGGCACCGTGCGGTCTACCAGATAGACGGATGTGCCGCGGGACTGTGCTTCCTTGTCGACTACGGAACCAGGTGTAACATAATAAGATACGTCCGCGATATGCACGCCGACTTCATAGTTCCCGTTGCTGAGTTTCTTAAACGAAAGCGCGTCATCGAAGTCCTTGGCGTCTTCAGGGTCAATCGTGAATGTCAATGTATCCCTGAAGTCCTTACGTCCTTTAAGGTCCTCAGCTGTAATCTTTTCCGATATGTTGTCAGCGGCGTTTTCCACTTCAGGCTCGAACCTGTAAGGCAGGCCGTATTCCGCCAGGATGGAGTGCATCTCGGTGTCGTTTTCGCCCGGCTCGCCAAGCACGTCGACCAGATGTCCCTTCGGATTAGGTTCTCCCCTGTCCCAGCTGTCGACCAGCGCCGCCACTTTCAGACCGCTGCGCACTTTCAATTCCTGCCCGACGCCGTCGACTGTTTCAATGACTCCTGCCACGGAAAATTCCCCGTCGCCGAGTTTCTTCAAGTATCCGGTTTCCGGCACGGCGCTCTTCCTGCGGTGAACCGGCGTTCCGTTTTCGTCAGTTATGTCAATGCTGATGTCGTATGGCATGACTCTGCTCTGCATGAGCACCCATGCCTGGTTTCCGACCACGTGAAGTATGCCGACAAAAGGCTTGCGAGATCTTTCAACTATCTCTGTAACAATGCCTTCCTGTCTTCTGGTTTCTGTCTTTTCTTTCGTTATCGAGACTTTGACAATGTCACCGTTCAGGGCGCCCTTGGTCTTGCCCTGTCTTACGTAGACATCATCTTCCATGTCCTCGACCTTGACGAAGACGAATCCGTCCCGTGTCATCTGGACAGTGCCAGTGTACACAGGATATTCCTTCTTCTTGTCATCATCTTCCCTGCGGCCTTTTTTAAAGAAGCTGCCGCCATTTCGCCCGGCCCCACGTCCGGTGCTTTTCCTTCTTGAATCTTCGTGCCCGCGATTACCGCCTTTACGTCCTCGTCTGTCAAATGCCATGATGTATTATATTTACTTAAATCTCACAAATTTAAGAATAAAACGCCAATATTCCTTGCTTTCATCTGTTTATCAGGGTTGATTTTTCAGTGACTGCCCCTCGACTTGCCGGCGCACCCCCGCGGTAACGTGGCGGGACGCGGCCACGCCCAATTTTGTAACTCATTGATAATCAAGTATCATTCAGAGGCGAGCGTGGAAACGCAGACATTTTTTGGCCACGTTTCCACGCCCCGTTTTATAAATGATTGATAATCAACACTGTTTCGAAGCAAGGCGTGGCCGCATCCCGCCAGGGCAATCTAGGGACACGGATCCATCGGTCTTGGGTAACCCTGGAGACGCTTACGGGACATCCCCGCGGACGGTCACCCCTGAAATATTTTCTACGAAAACTTGATAATTAGACACTTAAACACTATCTTGCTGAAAATTATCACGAAAATGAAATATTGCCCTAACTGCGGAAAACCTGTGGAAGACGGAACCAAGTTCTGTCCTGAATGCGGCGCCTCGCTCCAGCCGGAACCGAGGAAACCTTCGAACATCAACAATGAAGACAGATGGCTAGTCACATTGCTGCTGAGCATTCTTGTCGGCAGCCTCGGCGTGCATCGTTTCTACACCGGAAATGTCGTCACTGGAGTTTTGATGCTCCTGACATGTGGCGGCTGCGGAGTCTGGACCATCATTGACATAGTCATGATTGCCGGGAACACGTATCGCGACGGCGACGGCAATACTTTGAAATAACAAACGAAACAAACCCAAGACAACGCAGCTGGACGACAGTGCTGTGCAGGCAAGCAATGATGCGATGTTCTTGTTCTAAAACAATCATCCTGGCAGCGGCTGCAATACTGCTGTCAGGACTGTTTCTATATATCTACGCCACAACCAATCCGGAATCCAGCCGCCTGTTTCCCAAATGCATTTTCCTGCAGCTGACAGGCTTACGTTGTCCAGGTTGCGGCTCGCAGCGCGTTGTCCACTCCCTTCTGAACGGCGACGTCGCTGCCGCGTTCAGGTACAATGCTTTCCTGGTGCTGATGATTCCGTATATCTCGGTGCTGGCATTCGCGACCCTCTTCAAGAACCGCGTGCCCGGGCTTTACAATACCCTCTGCCATCCCGCCGTCATCGTGGCAATTCTCGTGCTTACGATTCTCTGGTGGATTTTCCGCAATGTCTTCGGATGGTAAAATCCTGATTCAGCGCATTTTACAACTTACGGTTAGTGGCAGACACACAAAAAAACAGACCTCGGAAAGAAGTCTGCTTTTTGGAGGGTGAACGGTGGGGCTCGAACCCACGACAACCAGAACCACAATCTGGCGCTCTACCAACTGAACTACGCTCACCATGTTTAGGATTGCAAAGGTAATGATATTTTTTTAATCTGCAAGGGGTTGGTGTTGTTTTTTGCAAATAACCCCAAAAATCGGAAGCGGGAGGTGCAAAACTTGAACTGATTTAGAGAACTTCTTATTATATTTGCCCGATAGTTATAACTTGGCGAGCATTGGAAAATGAAACGGCGGAGACGCGTAAATCATTCCCGATGATTGCCTTAAAACAAAAACAAACAAATGGCAAGAGAAATAAAGTTTTCTCTGGTATACAGGGACATGTGGCAGTCTTCCGGCAAGTACGTGCCGAGAGTGGACCAGCTGGAAGAAGTTGCACCGGCAATCATTGACATGGGATGCTTCGACAGAGTCGAGACCAATGGCGGCGCATTCGAACAGGTAAACCTCCTTTTCGGCGAGAACCCTAACGTGGCCGTACGCAGATGGACTGCGCCATTCCACAAGGCCGGCATTCAGACACACATGCTGGAACGCGGACTTAACGCATTGAGAATGAACCCGGTACCAGCAGACGTACGAGAGCTGATGTACAAGGTCAAGAAAGCACAGGGCACTGATATCGCCAGATCATTTTGCGGCCTGAACGACCACAGGAACCTGAAATTGTCGGTAGAATATGCGAAGAAAGCCGGGATGATTTCACAGGTGGCACTTTCCATCACCCACTCCCCTGTCCACACGGTGGAATATTACATGGGCATAGTGGACAAAGTCGTGGAATACGGCTGCGATGAAATCTGCCTGAAAGACATGGCCGGCGTCGGAAGACCGACATTCCTGGCAGAACTCACAAGCTGCATCAAGAAAAAATATCCGCACATCCTGGTACAATACCACGGCCACACAGGCCCGGGATTTTCACCGGCATCAATGCTGGAAGTAGCACGTGCAGGCGCTGATTATCTGGATGTTGCAGTAGAGCCGCTTTCATGGGGCAAGATTCATCCGGACGTGATAACCATCCGCGAAATGATGCGCGCCGACGGATTCATTGTCAAGGACCTGAACATGGACGCATACATGGAAGTGCGCCGCCTCACACAGAAATTCATTGACGATTTCCTCGGATATTGGATCAATCCTTCGAACCACCTGATGTCGTCGCTGCTCGTCGGCTGCGGCCTCCCGGGCGGAATGATGGGTTCAATGATGGCCGACCTGAAGGGCTTCCAAGCTGCCATCAATGCTTCAGAACGCGCTCACGGACGTCCGGAAATCAGTCTGGACACGTTGATGGTCAAGCTGTTCGAAGAAGTACAATACGTTTGGCCTAGACTGGGCTACCCTCCGCTGGTAACACCGTTCAGCCAGTATGTGAAAAACACCTCCCTCATGAACCTGCTGAACGTCCTCAACGGCAAGACGAGGTGGACCACCATTGACAAGGACACTTGGGGCATGATTCTGGGCCGCATGGGACAGCTTCCGGGAACGCTTGCGCCGGAAATCATTGACCTGGCGAAGGAAAAGAACATGGAATTCTACACCGGCAACCCGCAGGACATGTACCCGGACGAGCTGCCGAAGTTCCGCCAGATGATGAAGGACGAAGGCTGGGACGAGGGGCAGGACCAGGAGGAGCTTTTCGAGTTTGCAATGCACGAGAGGCAGTACCGCGACTACAAGAGCGGCGTCGCCAAGGAGAGGTTCAATGCTGAGCTTAAAGACTTGAAGACCAAGGCTGGAGCACCGATAAACGTCGTGCGCCCAGTAGTGGAAATGCCTAAGTTCAATGTCGAGGAATACGCTCAGAAATATCCTCATGCAGTTCCGGTCCAGGCTCCGGCAAAGGGCCAGCTGATGTGGCAGTTGGATGTCGACGATGATTCGACGGCGCCTATCGCAGGTACCAAGGTCAATGCCGGCGAGGCAATGGGCCATATCCAGACATACTACGGAATGGAAGACATTGTTCCGGCTATCGAAGGCCGCGTGGTCGCAGTAACCGGTAAACAGGGCGAAAAGGTGGTCAAGGGCGAGATTATCGCTTTCGTCGAAGGCGCGAAAAAATAATCACTTCCGTTTATATGCGCGGCTCGGCCTGCAGATGATTTGAATGTCAATATCTTCCACGTGATATCCACGGAACCTCCGGCTTGAAAGACGGGATGTGACAAGTTCGATGGTCTCGTCGTCGATCACATCCGTGAAAGTATTGTTCACATGGTCGTATAGGTGGATATGCTTGAAGGTATTGACATCGAAATACATCTTGCTGTTCGAGCTCATCCTGTAATTGTAGATTCCCAGCAATGCTATCTGCGTCAGGATGTTATATACTGAAGCCACGGTTACTTTGACGATACCGTCTTCCCTGATCTTGTCAGTGACCATGTCAGCGGAAGCATGGCCGAGAGCGAGCATGGCCTCATGGACAGCAATCCTCTGCTGCGTAGCTTTCAAATTATGTTTTTTCAGCAGGCGCTTGAATTCCTCGACATTCGGGGCTTCATATGTCTGTCTAATCATATATTGGACTCATTTTCCATTAATCGCGCAAAGTTAGCTATTTTATAACAATTATAAAATAGCTTCATATCGGGAAAATCCTGCAAGTCAGCCACTCGCGTTCCGGCAGAAAATAGCTATATTTGCAGGATGTTTGGAACTAAATAATTATAGATATATGGACAGAAAAGTTCTTCTTATGATTCTGGATGGTTGGGGTGAAGGCAGACATGACCACTCCAATGCCATCTACACGGCCGGTGCGCCTTTCATTGACTCTCTCAGAGCGAAATATCCTATGAGCCACTTGCAGACATGCGGCGAGGCTGTCGGTCTTCCTGACGGACAGATGGGAAACTCCGAGGTCGGCCACATGAACCTTGGCGCAGGACGCGTTGTATATCAGGATCTTATGAAAATCAACAAGACCTGCCGCGAGCACAAGCTGCTTACCAGAGCGGAGATAAAAGGCGTATATGACTATGTAAAGCAGACCGGCAAGAAGCTCCACCTTATGGGACTTTGCTCAACCGGCGGCGTACACAGTTCTCTCGACCACTACTACGAATTCCTGAATGTCGCTAAAGAATATGGTCTGGACAATGTTTTCGTGCATTGCTTCATGGACGGACGTGACACCGACCCGCACAGCGGAAAGGGCTTCGTGGCTGATCTCGAGAAACATATGGCAGAGAGCACCGGAAAGGTCGCTTCCGTCTGCGGCCGTTTCTATGCAATGGACAGGGACAAGAGATGGAACCGTGTAAAAGAGGCTTACGACCTGCTCGTGAACGGACAGGGCGCAGCTTTCACCTCTGCGACTGACGGTATCCAGGCTTCATATGATGCCGACGTGACCGATGAGTTCATCAAGCCGATCGTCATTACCGATGCTGCAGGCGCACCTCTCGCCAAGATCGAGGAGGGCGATGCCATCATTTTCATGAATTTCCGCAATGACCGCGCACGTGAAATCACCGCAGTGCTCACCCAGCAGGACATGCCTGAGGAGGGAATGCACATCATTCCTAATCTCTATTACTGCTGCATGACTCCTTACGATGCTGCATTCAAGGGCCTCCATATCCTCTTCGACAAGGAAATTGTCAAGGATACCCTCGGAGAAATCGTATCGAAGGCAGGACTTCACCAGCTCCGCATCGCCGAGACCGAAAAATATGCTCACGTGACATTCTTCTTCAATGGCGGCCGCGAAACTCCGTTCGAGAACGAGGACAGAATCCTGGTTCCTTCTCCAAAGGTGCCTACATACGACCTCCAGCCGGAGATGAGCGCTCCTATCGTAACCGAGAAGCTCATTGAAGCTATCGACACCGACAAGGAGGATCTCATCATCCTGAACTACGCGAACGGCGACATGATCGGCCACACCGGTGTTTACGACGCCATCTGCACCGCTGTCAGATGCATTGACGGCTGCGTCGAGAAGGTCGTTACCGAGGCCATCAAGCACAACTACGTAATTCTCATCACCGCCGACCATGGCAATGCTGATCACGCAGTTAACGATGACGGCACTCCGAACACAGCCCACTCGCTCAACCCTGTTCAGTTCATCGTTGTCAATGCCGGTGACGAGGTCAAGAGCGTAAAGGACGGCGCCCTCTGCAATGTCGCTCCTAGCATCCTGAAGCTGATGGGTCTTCCACAGCCTGCAGACATGGACGCAGAGCCGCTTTTCTAGCGAATAATTGACACTTCATAATAAACCCGGTCAGAGTTCCAGTTGTGGGGATCTGACCGGGTTTGATTGTTTAGTTTCTGCGACTATTCCGCAGGGGCTTCAGTCCTTTTGAGCTTCAGGACTGTGGTTCCCTCTGCAGAGAGGATAGAAACATTGTCATTGTCCGTCACCTGAACTTTTGCAGCAGCGTTAAGTCCTTCAAGCACAGCAGTTTCCACTTCCGGAGTAGGGCCCATCATCTTGGTCACGCCGACTTCTCCGAATTTGATCTCATCGCCTTTGACGCTGTATTCGCCGAAGAAATTATTGATGCTGGTGTTTCCATGAACACCTTTCTCGTCGAAAGAAATGGTAGCCTTCTCGAAGCCTTCCTCCACCGCGAGACCGCCGGCCTCCACGATTTCCCAGTCGCCGATCAATGCCTTGGCCACATCAGACTTCTTTCCCGCTCCACAGCTGCAAATCACAGCCAGAGCCACGAACATAAGAATCACTTTTTTCATAATCTATTGATTTTAAATAATTTATAATTAATTATAAACATCAAAGTGCTTAATTGGCAAAATTACATGTATTATATATAAAACACAAATCGCAGTAATCTGTATTTTACGTAAAACAGACATATGGAGAATTTGTTTTTTATAAAACACAAATTAGCAATGAGACAAGCCCATATTTTTTATAAAGACCAGTTGGCTGGTATTCTGACAGAAAACGATGCCGGATATGAATTCCGCTATTTCCCGAAGTAGTAGATAGCGTCACTGAGGTCTTTGGGGATAATGCGTGGATGAGCGGTGGATATAACCACCTAAAAAGGTGGTAAATTTCGAAAAGGTGGTAAATAATTGCTATCTTTGTGGAAACGTTAGTACTATGAGCAAATTGAGCGAGGCATACGAGAAATGGTTGGCTTTACAGCCTTTCTCTCCGACGGATTCGGCAAGACTTGACCGCAAGTTCATGCTGGACTTCAACTATAACAGCAACCATATCGAGGGTAATACCTTGACTTACGGCCAGACCGAGGTGCTTCTTCTCATGGGGGAGGTTATAGGCTCTGCCAAGATGAAGGACCTTGAAGACATGAAGGCCCACAATCTCTGTCTGAATCTCATGATTGAGGAGGCCAAGACTGCTGATCACCTTTCTGAGTCTTTCATCAAGCGACTCCATCAGGTGATGCTTCGTGAAGATTATACTGTCTATCGTGAGCTTTCTGGTGGTCGCCAGACAAGTTATGTCGTACACGCCGGCACATATAAGACCAGACCTAACTCTGTTATTACGCCTACGGGTGAACGCTTTGATTATGCCTCTCCTGAAGAGACTCCGTCTTTGATGTATGATCTGATTCAGTGGTACAACGAAGAAGAGCAGGCATGCAATCTTTCGCCGGTAGAGCTTGCAGCCTTGTTCCATTACAGATATATCAGAATCCATCCATTCGAGGATGGCAACGGCCGAATCGCGAGGCTTATTGTGAACTTCATTCTGCTCAGACATAACTATCCTATGGTTGTTGTGCTCAGTCGCAAGAAGACTACATATCTCAATGCTCTTGGCCTCGCTGATGTGAATGTTGGAGTAGTGCCCGCAGATGGCTCACATGCATCTATCGAGCAGATTAAACCATTTGTGAAGTACATGACGGATCTTATGGTATCTGAGATCAATCAGAACATTGCTTTCCTTCATGCTGATGCGAAGACTACTTGGTGGTATGATGGTGAGACTGTCACCTTCAGGAGCCCGAGAACAGTTTTGCTCCTGCAGCATCTGCAGAAGAATCCCAAAGCGACCATTGCAGAACTCGCGTCTGTGCTTGACATCAATACCTCAGCTGTCCAGAAACAGCTCTCAAACCTGCTGGCAAAGGGGTATATTACCAAAGATCCAGACACAAACAGCTACCGTGTAATAGCAGTATCTACCACCAAATAAGGTGGTAAATTTCCCAAAGGTGGTAAAAAAATCAGAGTCGGTGATGTGCCGGCTCTGATTTTTTTAGGGGATCGACGTGGTCGATTTATTAGAGTTCCACGCTGCCTGGCCAGGTGCCGGAGGTGGTGCGGGTGGTGCCGAGCTGGTCTTTATTGAAGCCGCCGAGGCTTTCTACCCACTCTACGAACTTAGGAGCGAAGGCGCCGTTCAGGCGGGTGTTGCCGTTATTGCTGTCAAGTGCCTTAATTCGGTCAACAATTGCATATTCAGTTGTCTTCGTGAATGATGCGGACGGGCCGTTCCACTTCCAGTAACCCTTTGAACTGTCGAACGAAGAACCATTGCAGAATGACAATTCGCCGTCGACTACGACATTGGTCCTTACCAGCCAAGAGCCATCAGTATCTGCGGCTTTAGAACCGATAATGTCATTATACAATTTAACAGACGAGTTCGCTTCCTTCGCGAAAATCAGGCCGTTGGCATGTTTGTTCGCGAGAATGCAGTTGTCATACAAGCTGAACGAGCCGTTTTTATTGTTTGCGCGGCACAGTGACTTGAAATTTTCTCCTACTACAGTCGTATTTACTACGACCGTGAATCCGTCATTGTTCAGACAAACGGAAGTGCCTCCTGCCTGCTGGCTGACATTGTTGTGAATCGAGCAGTTGTTCATGCAGACAACAGATGAATTACCTCCGTGAATGACTGTCCCCCACTGGTTCGTCCTGAGAGTATTGTCGAAAATCTGACAGTTGTTCATGAACAAGACTGCTTTACCATCGGTCTGGATAAGTCCGCGGGATGCGCCTTTGTTGTTCTTGAACACGCTGTCTGAAACACGAATCAGACCGTCACCGCTTTGAATCAACATAGCGCTACCGGCGGAACCCATATTGCCGTCAAAAGTACAGCCGCTGATATCAAGATTCGCGTTCTGGACAGAAATCGCTCCACCGCTTGCCTTGTTATCAACCTTCAGATAAGAATTGTTGCGATTCGACTCACAAGCAGTGAACACACAATTCTTCAAAGTCTGAACGGCAGACGCGCCGTTGATATGAATTGCACCTCCAGTACCATTCAAATTATAACAGCCTGTAAATATGCAGTTTTCGATTATCTGAGTTCCATTGCTGTTGTTGATTGAGCCACCGGTATTCAATGCATAATCTTCAGTGAAAGTGCAGCCTTTGACAGTAAGTTCAGCCTTGGCATTGTTGGTAAACAATGAGCCGCCGTTTCTTCCGTAGTTTTTAGAGAATGAGCTGTTCTCCACTGTCACTTTAGCCTCGAAAACATGGATTGCTCCACCACTTAAATACTGCGTACCATTAGTTCCGTCTGTCACCTTATTGCCGATAAAAGAGCAATCAACGACATTGCCGGTCACGCCGGTTCCGTTGAAGACCAGCGCTCCGCCATTATCCTTTGCAGAGAAACCATTCTGGAAGGTCAGTCCGTCAAACAGCACATTTCCCTTTTTGGTGAGCCAAATCTGGGATTTTCCGCCACCGTCGAAGATGGTCGCATTGGCCTTGGCATCTCTTGCTTTAAGGCTGGCGCCTTTCGCACCTGCAGGATAGCCGCCATAAACGCTGAAATCAGCACCATCTGCCTCAGAAACGAGTGCATCCGTTACTGAATATGTTCCGGCTGACATATAGACATTCATCACAGCACCCTTGGCAAGAAGAGCTTTAAGTTCCGTGAGTCCTGCGGCATTGTCCCAGTTGCTTCCGTCCTTGCGGCCTTTCGGCTCGGCAGAAACATAGAATCTGTCATCGAAGCCGACAATCTTTCCGAGAGGAAGGACATGACCCTTTTCGACGACAAGAGACTTCGTAGTGACCTTCTTGGCAAGTTCCTCACCTTCCGCATCTGTCAGCACTACTGAGAAGCCTTCGAGAGTGGATGGCGCCACGGCTGCGTAATATGTGCCCGCGCCGGAAACATTGAGCGTAACGACGTCAGTATCAGCGCTTTTCAATGTTATCTTGGAGACGGCAGCATCTTCAGCTTCGATACGCAGCAGACCGCATTGGTTCTCGAACGTGAGAGAATTGCTGCCGGTCCATTCTGCCACGGAAAGACTCGCGTGAGCGAAGGTTCCGTCCTGAACCTCAGGTGCAGAGACATTGATCTTACCGCCCTCGAAAGTAGCAGTCGCGTCGAACGGATAGACCGCAGAAAGGCTGCGGGTTCCTTCAAACTGTTCCAATGTAAAGGCAGCAGGAACTTTCACGGTAATGGAAGCGGAGCCGTCTGCCTTGATGTTTTCGGCGGTAAGAGCCTCTGATTCAGAGCTTCCGGTCTCACCGTTCACCTCATAAAACACAGAAACCTTGTCGCCGACAGACCAGAGCACGGTGCCGTCGTCCTTGATTTCTGTTTTCGTCGATACATTCTGGACTCCTGCGGACTGATTGGTTTTCGCAGAAACGTCAAATGTCACCTCAACGAGCTCCGCCGGGTCAATTTTCTGACCCGGAGTCTCGTTTTCCTTATCACAAGCAGCGAATACTACCGCCGCCATCGACAAAATTGTAAAAAATCTATTCATCAGGTTTCTTAGTTTTACCAATTGAATTCATCTTCAATAAAATATCCCTGATGAAGAGCGCCGGCCTCCACATTATCCTTGGACATTGCGAACGCACACTCTACAATAATGGGACTGATTTCAATCATTGGAGTTGTATATGTTTTACCCCCCCCCAGCATGTTTTCCAAGTGTTTCATAATTATGTGTCTTGTTAGGAATTATCTCAATCCTTTGCCGTCAAGATACTTGATGACGAGCTCGGCGACATCGGTCTGCACGAAATCCGAGCCGGAGGCAATGAACTTGTCCAGCGGAGTGTAGTCCCCGTTGCGCAGGGCATTATCCCACCGGTCAAGGAGATTGGAATATGAAAGATATCCTTTCACATGCATCTTCGTGCCGAACTCAGGAATGCTGTTGTTCAGATATACGGCGTTTCCGTACTGGAAGAGTTTCGCGCCGATCATACCGGAGTATGAAGACGTAGCCTCCACGCTGTTGACGTACGGATGAACCGCTACCAGAGGATTAAGCTTCTGATATTCAGCAATGTCTCCGCTGGCAAACAGCATGACCTGGTCCTCCACGCCGGCTTCATAAATCACTTCAAGCACCTTTGCCGGAACATTGTTTTTCCCCGCAAGGTCAAGATTGACATAAATCTTGTCCTTGGTGGCCTTGAGAGCCTCCAAGAGGGTAGGGACCTTAGCGACATTGTTCTGCTCGTCCTTATAGACCTTGCCGTCACGGACCATATCGAAAGATTTAATCTGCGCGAGTGTCAGCGAGGAAACGTCACCGACACCGGTAGTCGTCTCATTGACAGTCTCATTGTGCATAAGAACGAGCTGGCCGTCCTTGGTAGTGCGGACATCAAGTTCCACCATATCCGCTCCGGCCTCGATAGCGTGAAGGATGTTCGGAATGGAGTTGTCCGGAATCCCCTGCTTGAAGGATTCCATTGTATTGCCGCGGTGCGCAACGACATAGATGCGGCTCACCGTGAGGTCTTCCTCCCACTTCTCCTGAACAGCATCGCAGAGTTCAAGCAAAGATGTGGTCTTGGGATTGATCTGTCCCTTATCCTGATCTTTTACTACGTACTCGGTGCTGTTGCAAGAGACAAGTGCGAGTGATGCTACGAGAAATGATGCTAAAAATTTTCTCATTTCGATAAAATTAGATTTGACGGTTCGTATGACGTCTGTCGTGACCGAACATCGGCCATTCAGATGCAGCAGGTCCTTTGCAGAACTTGTTGTCGCTCTTGTCATAAGGGCGGAACGCGATCACGCCAGAGAATGTTCTGGTATCGGAATCAGTAAATGAGATATAAACGATACCATCGTCACCGATGACTACAGATGACCAGATCTTCGCCATACGGAGGCCTTCAAATGTCTTGGCATCTTTCGACATTACTGCGTCTGCGATATCTGCTTTCAGCAACAAGTTGCAGTTCTTGTCAACGACATAATACTGACCTGACTCTGTTCCGAAGTGAATGTTTCCGGCAGCGTCAACAGCCGGTGAACCGGCCACTTTCTCCTGGACTTTGTAACGTCCGATGACTTTGCATTTGCCGTCAGCATCAGCGGTCTTAGGATCAATGACTACGATTCCGCCATCGTCCTGACCGGTAGTGAATGCGAGAGCAGCTACGATGTAACCCTCAGAAGTAACGACTACGCCGCCCTGATCCTGCACTGCGCCGTTATCCTCAACATAGTGGTTCACAACAATATTACCGGTCGCAGCCTCCACAGCATAAACTCTTGTTCCTACCTGGTCTGTAAGGACACCTGCAACGCATGTCTTTCCGTTAAGCGTAAGAGCTGCGATTCCTCCCATCGGAGCTTGTTTGACAAAAGTCTGCTCTTTGTTATTGTTCCATTTGCCCCAAGCCGGATTAACTTTATTGTCGCCG
>Ga0129311_1001130_pt1 | contig 19966 bp, 22 predicted proteins | sample Go1ome_FD_94435 | JGI IMG/M metagenome (GOLD analysis project Ga0129311, IMG submission 94435) | Western lowland gorrila individual fecal microbial communities from Wisconsin, USA - Go1022B metagenome | ecosystem: Host-associated > Mammals > Digestive system > Large intestine > Fecal | place... | reverse complement strand
CTAAATTATCATTTATCAAAGCGGGAGAAAACAAGAAACACAAATTGTAATAAACTTAACGACTAGAATTAGGAGGTGAACCACAATGAAATTCAATGAACATGCATTAGAAATGTCTATTATGAAGCTTTTTGAAGGTAAAGGCTATACACATGTGACTGGCTCAGATATTGTGCGTAATAAGTCAGATGTATTGTTAATATCTGATTTAAGGGAATATCTTCGTGAAAGATATAAGTCAGATGGTCTGACCGAGAGTGAAATAGATAGTATTATTCTGTCTTTAAATGCTGTATCAGGAACATTGTATGAAACGAATAAGACCATATTCCGTATGATTACGGATGGTATTATTTTCAACAGAGAAGACCGAACTCAAAAAGATATTCATATTGAGTTTATCAACTATGAGAAGCCTGAAAAGAATATTTTCAAGATAGTGAATCAGCTTGAAATAGAAGGATATAATTACCAGGTTCGTATTCCGGATGGAATTGTTTATGTGAATGGTTTACCTCTTGTAGTTCTTGAATTTAAGACTGCTATTCAAGAAAACACAACCATTATGGATGCATTTACACAGCTTACAGTTCGTTATACAAGGGATATACCGGAAATATTTAAGTACAATGCGTTTGTAGTTATCTGTGATGGCGCTAATAGCAAGTATGGTTCGATATTTAGCAAATATGATTTCTTCTATGCATGGCGGAAAGTGAATGATGAAGATCCGGAAATGGATGGCATCAATTCACTGTACACTATGATTGATGGTATGTTTGAACAGAACAGGCTGTTAGCAATTATCAAGAACTTTATTTATTTTCCAGATAACACAGACAATAATTTGAAAGTAGTATGCCGCTATCCTCAGTTCTTTGCGGCAAGCAATCTGTATCAGAATATTAAGGAACATATGAAACCTGATGGGGATGGAAAAGGTGGTACATATTTCGGAACAACAGGATGCGGTAAGAGTTACACTATGTTGTTTCTTGCAAGAATGTTGATGAAAAGTACTTACTTCAAGAGTCCAACAATACTGGTGATTACAGATAGAACAGATTTGGATGATCAGCTTTCTAAGCAGTTTGTTAATTCTAAACTTTATATTGGAGATAACAATGTTGTTAGTATTGAATCTAGAGAAAACCTAAAAACAGAGTTGCAGGGTAAAGCCAGCGGTGGGGTATATCTGACTACGATTCAGAAATTCACTGAGGATTTAAGTCTGCTTACTGACAGGACGAATGTAATATGCATATCAGATGAGGCTCACAGATCACAGATAAATCTTGATATGAAGATGACGGTAACTGACAATGGTGTAAATAAAACCTATGGATTTGCAAAGTATCTACACGATTCCCTGCCGAACGCAACCTATGTCGGATTTACTGGAACACCGATTGATGCAACGATTGAGGTGTTTGGCGATATAGTTGGACATCCATACACTATGACAGAAGCAGTAAGGGATGGAATTACTGTTAATCTTGTATACGATGGTCGTGCTGCGAAGGTTACTCTGAATGATGCAAAGTTGAATGAAATTGAAGAATACTATGACAAATGTGCAGATATGGGTACGTCAGAAGAACAGATAGAAGAAAGCAAGAAGGCTGTTGCACATCTTGATGTTATTATTGGAGATCCAGACAGATTAGATGCTGTTGCCAAGGATTTTGTTATCCATTATGAGAAGCGTGTCGAAGAAGGAGCTACAGTAGCGGGTAAAGCGATGTTTGTATGTGCCAATAGATTTATTGCATACGACATGTATAGAAAGATAAAGGCTCTCAGACCAGAATGGACAGAAAAAAAATTATGCGATGATGGAGTAGAGCTTACAGAGGAAGATAAAAAAGAGCTTAAACCTATTGAAAAAATGAAGATGGTAATGACCAGAAGCAAGGATGACGAGAAAGAACTTTGGGAATTGCTGGGAACGAAAGAAGATAGAAAAGAGTTTGACCGACAATTCAAGAATGTGAAGTCCAACTTTAAGATAGCGATTGTTGTAGACATGTGGCTTACAGGATTTGATGTACCATGTCTTGACACTATATATATTGATAAGCCGATTCAGCAGCATACTCTGATTCAGACAATATCTCGTGTAAATCGTGTATATGAGGGCAAAGATAAGGGCTTGATTGTAGATTATATTGGTATTAAGAAGAATATGAATCTTGCTCTTAGAAAATACACGAATTTCGAGAAAGAAGAATTTGATGATTCGGGGCAGTCTGTAACAATTGTAAAAGACCAATTAGAAGTGCTTGACCAGATGTTTTGCAATTTTAATGCTAAAGATTTTTATGAGGGCGATCCTTTAGAACAGTTGAATTGTTTGAATAAGGCAGTCGAATATGTGCAGATGACACAGGACTTGGAAACACGTTTTATGGCAAATGTACGCAGACTGAAACAGGCATTTAATCTGTGCAGCTCTAGTGAAGAATTTACAGAGCATGATATTGAAAAAGTACATTTTTATCAGGCAGTACGTTCAATACTATTCAAACTGACAAAAGGAGATGCACCTGATACAGCACAGATGAATATGAAAGTCCGTAAGCTATTGGATGATGCAATTCAGTCAGATGGCATAGAAGAACTTTTTGAGACTGGAAAACATATTGATGTAGATATATTCAGCGATGAATACATGGCTAGGATTGAGAAAATCAGTCTTCCAAATACTAAAATCAAAGCATTACAAAGGCTTCTTTCTTATGCGATAGAAGAATTCAAGAGAGTTAACCGAATTAAGAGCATTGAGTTCAGTGACAGAATGCGTGCAGTAGTAGATATCTATAATAACAGGCGGAGAGATGAAGCGTTTGCAAATGAAGTACTTGATGATGTAGCTAACCAGCTTGCGGATTTACTACATGAACTGAAAAATGAGAGAAACTCTTTTGAAAATATGGGCATAGATTACGAGGAAAAGGCTTTTTATGACATTCTTATTGCAGTTGCGAAAAAGTACGATTTTGAGTATCCGGATGATAAGATGGTAGAATTGTCTAAGGAAATTAAGATTGTTGTTGATGATAAGGCAAAGTACACAGATTGGGCAACAAGGGATGACATTAAGGCAAATCTGCAGGTGGATTTAATTTTATTGCTTGATAAATATGGATATCCGCCGGTTACGATTGATGATGTGTATAAAGAGGTATTGGAACAGGCAGAGAACTTTAAGAAATATGCAAAGTAAGTTGAGTTATTACAGATAAATAAGGAAGGGTAATAATGCAGTTAGGATGGATAGATTTTTCAAAAGAGGACAGGCAGAAGGCATTAGATGTTATAAACCTTCTGAGTGAGCAGGGTGCAGTTGATGAACTTGGAATCGGTATAGTCCGTGATGCTTTTGCTAACTATTTCTTTCCGGGGACTTCTACCATCCAGACCAGGGCAAAGTATTTTCTAATTGTTCCATATGTGCTTCGAGAAGCTGTCGATGGTAGATATGGGAAAGATGTGAACAGAGTTCTTAGGGCGATTGATTCTGCTGAAAAAGATTGTGGAATCAAGCTGTTAGAAGCAGATCCAAAAGCTGAAGGAGTCATTGGAACCCGTGTTCTGCCAAAAGGCTGGGTGGCGAGAAAACCTTCAGATATTTACTGGAATGGGATTCGTACATATGGGATATTCTGTAATTATGGTCTTTCCATTCCGGAATATGTTTCTTTGGCATTAAAGCTTAAGGAACAGCAATCTGTTGTCAGGCTGGGGAATCGTAATGATGATGCTGAGGAAAATGAAAAAGATGATTCTGATGCGGGAGATATCGGAAATATAAGATTTTGGAATCTACCAATTTATCATGATGATTGGAGAGAGAATCTTTCAATCGAGCTGACGAAGGAAGAGGCTTTTTATCTTGACAGACAGATTCAGAAGTCAACCAAAGGAACTCTTTTGGAATATGTACTTAAAAATCATATTGACTTGAATAAGTATGATAGCTTTGGTTCTTTGACAACTGAATTATCCGGAATGGTTGATGCAGAGCTGGCAGATATGATGAAACTTGCCTGTGATTTTAATAACTTAGTGTACATGGCTAGGATAAGATATAATGTGATGCTTTCCGAAGGTGAAAATGATGAGGCAGTAAATGAATGGAACAGAATTCAACAGGATATCAGGCGTAGGGCAAAGGTAGATTTGGATGTTGTGTTTGCTAAACTTGAACTGTTCAATGCGCCTACTAAGGGATTTTTACATGGCATACAAGAAGCATTTATTTCATCGGATATTGCATTGGCAGATGAGTTGATACGTAAGAGAGAACTAAGATTAAAAGGAGCAGGCAGGGCAAAATTAAGTAGAACGAAAGAATTTGATCATTCCAAATGGATCGGAGGCAGAGAACTTGATTACAGATTTTCAAATGCCAGAAGAATACTGAATGATATTTATGCCGGGGAGGTAAGTGCTGATGTTTAGACCAGATTCAAACAGAGATAGAATGAATTACAGTGGAATCTTAATGCCTCCTGATGGATACAGATTAGACAGAGCGGTTGGAACAACATATGCTCTTGATTTAGAAGCACTCACAGCCGTGGCAATCTGTCTTGGATTATCGGAAGAAGCAGATAGTAAACTTATGCAAAATTCCATTGGCATGCTGAATGCGTTGCAGAAGGTGTCAGATAAAATAGTGTTGTTTTGTGAAGCAGGTCAGATTAAAGTGCCGTTAAAACCTAATGCTTTATCTATTTTGCTTGAAAAAATGGTGGTAGAAGTTGCATTGCCAAAAGACAGGCAGCTTGGGCGATACCCAGCCTTTCATCCGAAAACATGGGTGTTGGCTTATGTAAATGGAGAAGGTAACAGAAAATATCGTTTTGTTGTAATGAGCAGAAATCTGACTTTTGACAGGAGCTGGGATATAAGCTTTGCAATGGACAGCAGCGAGAGTGTCAGACAAAAGGATAAGACGAGACCAATCTGTGATTTTCTTGAATATCTTGCAGAGAATGTCCATAATACCAGCACAAATGCCAGCAAGAAAAGAAATCTGATTCGTGGATTAATGAATGAATTAAGCGATGTATCTTTTTCATTGGATAGTAAGATATTTGGAGAGAATTTTGAAGTTCTTCCACTCGGTATTGGCAGGAATGCATATCGGATGCAGGAGGATATTCTGTTTTGTAAAGAAAGAGGAAACGCTGATTCGACTTTCAATGAGCTTGTAGTGATGTCGCCATTTTTATCAGAGAGTGTCATTTATGATTTTAATCTTGAAGACAGGGCACTGTCAGAATGTAAGAGAACACTTATAACAAGACGTTCAGAACTTGGAAAGCTTAAAGCATCAGATGTAGATAATTTTAATATCTATGTGTTAAAGGATGAGATTATAGATGGAGAGAATGAAATCTCAGACGAACTGGCAGATAAAAAGAAACAGGATATTCACGCAAAGATATATCTGAGAAGAAAGTATGCGGATGTTGATCTATATCTTGGTTCCATGAATGCTTCATATTCAGCAATCAATAAAAATGTTGAAATGATGTTGTGGCTTGGTACAAAAAATATGTATCTAAATGGGGACAAATTCTTAGAAGATATATTCTGTGGCTCGGCTGAAGATGTAAAGAATCCGTTTGAACAGGTTACAATAGATGGGGATATTTTAGAGAATGAGAGTGATAATCGAAATCTGTTAGAACAGAAAATCAAGGAACTGTGTCGTGTGAAACGACAGGCGGTAATATCAGAGGATGATGAAAATGCAGGAAAATATAAGATAATAATTGAGTTTAGCGGAATAAAACAAGATAGTAGAATTACGATATCACCATTTAACTCAAAGCAAGAGCTGATACTGTCAGAACACATAGAATTTTCAGGACTAGAGATATTGCAGCTGTCTGAATTTTATGAGATTTCAGCAAAATCAGGTGAAGATACGATTAGTAGAATTATTATGATTCCAACAAGTGGTTTTCCTGATGACAGAGAAAGTGCTGTGGTAAATAGTGTAGTAAAAGATCGTGCATCATTTGTGGAGTATATATCGTTTGTTCTTGGAGATGATTATATCGCAACTATGCTTGAAGGAAAACAGCTGGAAGAATCAGGCTTTTTTTTACATTCAAATGATGCTATGCCAGCCATTTATGAGAAAATGTTAAAAACATCTGTAGAAGAACCTGAAAGAATCAAAGATATAGGATACGTACTTAAGATGGTTACAGATAAGGATATTATACCAGATGAATTTCGGAATCTGTATGAGACCTTTTGTAATACTTTGAAAATCAGAAGATAATGAGGTGATGTCATGTCACAATTTAATATAGATGAAATTGAAAAGCGTACTCTTGCCGGACTGAAGGACTTTCAAAGAGCTACTGTTGAGAGAGTAGATTATCTATTCAGACATAAGCAGAATCGTGTGCTTGTGGCTGATGAAGTGGGGATGGGAAAAACTCTTATTGCAAGAGGGGCAATTGTTAAGACGGCAAGATTAAGAATTGAAGAAAACGATGACCTTTTTAAGGTTATTTATATATGTTCTAATCAGAACATAGCAAACCAGAACATAAGAAAACTTGATGTAACAGGAAAAAATGTAATTGGTTCGGTATCTGATACAAGATTGTCGATGCAGCATTTGAAGATTACGGAACAAGAGAATGATCCACAGATAAAGGAAGGATTTATACAGCTTATTCCTCTTACACCAGAAACATCATTCCGTATGACTTCCGGAGGTGGAAGCGTGCAGGAAAGAGCATTGATGTTTGCTATATTAAGGAGAATGCCGGACTTTAAAGGACATGTGACCTCTCTTGAAAAATTTATGGTGCTGGATGCTATAAAAGCATGGGATGGCTGGGCTAAATGGAGTTTTGATGATCGTGTGAAAGAATGCGAAAAGATGACGGATGGGGCTTATCCGCAAAATGTTATTGATAAAATTTTGAATTATCCAGAATACTTTGAAATCAGAGATATACTGTTGAATCATTTACAGGAACGAAGATACAATAAACCGCTTACTTATTCTAATTATTATGTGATGAATAAGCTTCGTGTGATGTTTGCCAGAATCAGTGTGTCTATGCTGGAGCTGGATTTGGTAATTATGGATGAGTTTCAGAGATTTAAGTTTCTTCTATCATCTGATGATAGTGAGCTTGGTATTCTTGCACATAGCTTCCTAAGTGGACATGATACAAGAGTTCTCCTTTTGTCGGCTACTCCTTATAAGCTTTATTCAACATTAGAAGAGATAGATGAAAATCAGCTGGATGAGCATTATTCTGAATTCTTTCAAGTAATGAACTTTCTCTTTGATGATAAGATTAAAGATATTAAATTCAAGGAATTATGGAAAAATTATTCAGTTGCTTTAAGTGAATTAAAAGCAGGTGACAGTACAATTATCCGTATGAAGGAATTGGCAGAAAATGCAATGTATCAGGGTGTTAGCAGGACAGAACGCATTTCTGTCATGGATTCGGGTGATTATACGGATGACAGTAGTGTGAAGCATCATTTGCAGATAGATGAAAATGATATAAATTCGTATATACAGATGTCTCGGTTATTGTCCCAGACAGATTCAAGGCATTTGTTGCCTGTAGATTATGTAAAGAGCTGTCCATATCTTATGTCTTTCATGAAAAAGTATAAGGTTAAGGAGCAGATTGAAAAGTACTATTCGATGCATTCTGATGAATTAGGCAGTGAAAGAGATCAGAATCTTTTATGGATAAACCGAAATAAGATTAATAAATATGATGAACTTCCTAAAACGAATGCAAGGCTTGAAGCACTGAAAGCAAAGGCTTTCACAGATGGTGCAGAAAAATATTTGTGGATTCCACCATCACTTCCGTACTATGAGATGCAGGGGGCTTATAAAAATAGCAAAGGTTTTTCAAAAATACTTGTATTTTCTGCATGGGAAATGGTGCCACGAATGATAGGTGCAATGGTCTCGTACGAGGCTGAAAGACTTACGGTCGGAAAGCTGGTACATCAAATCAAAAACCAGGATAAAAAGAACACAGGTTATTTTGGGGAAGGCTCGAGAAGATATCCGATGGCAAGACTTCGTTTTAATGTTTCTAATGGCGAGGTAAGGGGTATGAGTCTGTTTGCGTTGCTTTACCCATCAAAGATATTTGCAGATATGTATTCGCCGATAGAATCATTAAATAAGCATGAATCATTAGAGACAATCGAAAAGTCAGTGAGGATGAAACTAAAAGAGAAGCTTGCAGCAATAGAGGAAAAATATGGACACTCAGGAAATAACAAGGAAGATGCCAGATGGTATTATCTTGCTCCTATGCTTATGGATGGTGTCATATATGCAAAACATTGGATTGAAGATATTGTATGGGAGATGAATGCGGATGATGAAGATACAACATCGGAAGTCAGAAGTAATTCTAAAGATAAGCGGAATAAGGGATTCATGGCTCATATTGATAAGCTGAGAAGTTATCTAGATGCCCCGGGAGAGATTCATTTAGGAAAGAAACCAGACGATTTACTAGAAACTTTGGTAAATGTGGTTCTAGGTTCGCCAGCAGTATGTATTTATCGTTCTAATGGAAGAAGCACAGCCAGAGCAACATCACTTGCAAAGGTGTTTGTAAATAATTTTAACCTACCGGAGTCAACTGCTATCATTGATCTTGCATATGGCAGATGCAGAGATGATAATTCACATTGGCAGAATGTGCTTAAATACTGTAAAGATGGCTGCTTTCAGTCCATGATTGATGAGTATATCCATATGCTGAAAGAAACAGCAGGTTTTCAGTCGGATGGGAATCGGGACCAGATTGTGCATGATATGATGATGGATTCATTGAAAATACATACAGCAACATATATTGCTGATACTTATTCTGATTTTAAAAAGCGTATTAACGGAACAGATAAAAAAAGTGATGGATGTCGAATCAGATCAAGTTATGCAGTTGGATTTACAAAGGATGCCGGTGACAACTCAAAGGTGGTTATGCGTAAAGAGAATATAAGAAATGCATTCAATTCACCAATGCGTCCGTTTGTACTGGCAACAACCTCGATTGGTCAGGAAGGTCTTGATTTTCATAATTACTGTCGTGTGATTATGCATTGGAATCTTCCAAGTAATCCTATAGATTTAGAGCAAAGAGAAGGCAGAATTAATAGATTTAAGTGTCTTGCAATCAGACAGAATGTTGCCAATAAGTATGGAAAAACAGATGGCTTTACATTTAAGCGTGATATCTGGAGTGAAATGTTTGAGGCTGCTAAGGCGGAGAAACAGGAGAACCAGTCAGAACTTGTACCATTCTGGTGTTTCGGAAAGAATCAGAGTGTAAAGATAGAGCGGCTTGTACCAATGTATCCAATGAGTAAGGATGAGGGCAATTATGAGAGACTGATAAAAATTTTGTCATTATACAGGCTTACATTGGGACAGGCAAGGCAGGAAGAACTTCTGGAGTATTTGTTTAAAGAGTTTGAGGATACAAGCGGATTGAAGAAACTGTTTATTGATTTGAGTCCGTTTTCAAAAGGAATAGGAGACTGATGGTATGAGAATACTTTTTTGTAATATAGCATGGATGAAGGAATATCGAGGTAACGAAGACGGAAACGACACACCAATTAATGGAGGAAGTTATGTCGATGAGACAGGAGATGCACATGAGAAATATAATTTCACACCAGTAAATATGGAAGGAAAAGAAGGATTATATTGTTTGGGATTCTTCGAGACAAAATCTCATAATGGCAAGGATGTCAATCAAATGAGGATAGAGAACATAGTGGGTTGTGAGCTATGCAAAAAAGATGAATCTATAGAGGATGTACTTGTGGTATATTGTGCAAAACATCCCGCTCATAAGTTTACATCAGTTGTTGGATGGTATAAACATGCTACAGTATTCAGGCACTATCAGAAAGCAGTATTTTCCCAAGAGGATATACAATATTATAATGCAATAGCAAAATCATCTGATTGCGTTTTGCTTCCGGTCGGCGCCAGGGCAAGAAAGGTACAATGGGAGGTTCCTAGAAAATCAAATGGCTGGGCATATGGATTCGGACGAGCAAATGTCTGGTATGCCAGTGAAGATGATAGCAGGTTGCAAGGATATTTAATGAGATTAGTAAAACAGATAGAGGAATATGATGGCGAGAATTGGATTGAGAAATATGCTGAGTAAGGAATAATACAAGAATGTAAGGAGGCTGCATAATGCCATTTAAGATAGTTCGTAATGATATTACAAAAGTAAAGGCAGATGTTATTGTAAATACAGCAAATCCTAATCCTATTTGCGCTAGCGGCACTGACCTTGCAATCTATGAGGCGGCAGGTAGAGAACAACTGCTTGAGGAAAGAAAAGCTATTGGTAAGATAGAAAGAGGTAACATAGCTGTTACAAATGCTTATAATCTCAAAACAAAATATATCATACATACGGTTGGACCTGTATGGACGGATGGTCAACATAATGAGTTTGATATACTGGAAAGCTGTTATAGGAAATCATTACTTAAAGCTGTTGAATTAAATTGTGAGAGTATAGCATTTCCATTAATTTCTACCGGTGTATATGGATTCCCGAAGGATAAGGCATTGCAGATAGCAGTATCTGTATTTAGTGAGTTTTTGTTGGGAAATGACATTCAGATTATTCTTGTAGTATTTGACAAGAAATCATTCCAACTTTCTGGTCAGATAGTTGGAGAGATTGATTCTTACATAGATTCTAATTATGTCAGGGAAAGTCATAAAAAAGAATATTCTAATAGAAGCCAGAGTAGTGTTTGTGTAAGAAATTTACTTGAAGAAGAGTTATATGAGGATACATACCTATTTGATGGTAATGAGGATGAAGAGGTAAAATTATCAGAATCATGTGTATTATCTTCTGAAATATCACTTGAAGAACAATTTGAGAATCTGGGAGTATCTTTTCATGATAAGTTATTTGAACTGATTGCAGATGCAGGAATTGATAATAAGGATGTATGGAAAAATGCTAATCTGGACAGAAAACATTTTTCAAAGATTCAGTGTGATAAGAATTATCATCCAAAGAAAAAGACAGTTATGGCATTGTGTATAGCGTTACATCTTGATATGGAACAGTCAAAGGATCTTATGGCAAGAGCAGACTGGGCATTCAGTCCGAGTAGTAAATTTGATTTGATTGTGCAGAAGGCTATTATAGATAAGCAGTACAATATAATGCAGTTGAATATAACACTTTTTAAATATACAAATGAGATACTTGGTGTGTAATGGAGAAAATGTATGTGGAATAGTATATATGAGGCAAATACAATCGGCAGCGAGGGAGGTATTATAATTTCAGATGAGGAATATGATGATTCATGCAGAATAACATTAGAAAAATGCGAGCGTTATTATGCAATCACTTGTGGTATATATGGAGGAATGATGCATACAGCTTTTTGTGATAGTACTCAATATCAGGAAGTATATAATAATATGAAGCAGGATTTGAAGCAATTCATTGACAAAGACATGTCTCCAGAGGAAGAAGAGGAGTTTTATGATTGGTTTACAAGTAAATATTGATAATATGGTGTCGGTACATTGTGTACCGGCTTTTTTTCTTTATCTGAAAGTGTCGCCGGTTCAGCGACCATGGATAAGCACTGTCTGGATATAATTGTCTTGTAACAAGGAAAGAGATTTTACTGGAGACAATCCGGAGACAGGAGGCATATATGTACGGAGCAATTTTAGGAGATATTATCGGTAGTCCATTTGAATTTGACAGAGGTGATAAGACGAAGGATTTTGAACTATTTTCAAGAGGGTGCAGTTTTACTGATGACAGTGTGATGACGATTGCAGTTGGAGAGGCATTACTGGCAGTGGGTAAGGATGCGTCGTTTAAAGAAATTGAAGAGGCTGTTGCATCCAATATGCAGGACTGGGGAAAAAGATACCCGAATGCAGGATATGGTGGAAGGTTCAGACACTGGTTAAGAGAAAGAAATCCAAGACCATATGGCAGTTTTGGAAATGGTTCTGCAATGAGAGTTTCTGCTGCCGGATGGCTGTATGATTCTATAGAAAGGACTAGGGAAGTTGCCAAAGCAACAGCCAATGTAACACATAATCATCCAGAGGGGATTAAAGGTGCAGAGGCAACAGCTAGTGCTATATTTCTTGCGAGAAATAAGGCAAGCAAGGAAGAAATTAAGACATATATTGAAAAAGAGTTTCATTATAACCTTGATAGAACACTTGATGAAATCCGTCCGGGATACCATATGGATGAGACTTGTCAGAGAACTGTACCAGAGGCAATTATTGCATTTCTGGAAGCTGATGGCTTTGAAGATGCAGTTCGTAATGCAGTATCTCTCGGTGGTGATACAGACACACTTGGAGCAATTACAGGAAGTATAGCTGAGGCATATTATGGCATACCCGCAATACTGGTTGCAGAGTGCAGGGCACGGATTGATGAAGGGTTAATGACAGATATTCTAGATGAATTTGACTATGCTTTAGGGAGAAATATGAAAGACAGCATAGAGGACAAATTTGAAATGCCTGAAAACCATATGATAGAGGCTGCAATAAATCAATATTATATACAGCAGGATAAGGACGGAATACTTTTATTTATGGAGGTAATGGTCACAAGAATGCAGCATGAAGGTGAGTTTGTTGTGCCATATATTACAGATGATTCGCTTTTTTCAGAAGACCAGTTAAGCAGTATGAAAATTGGGGATGTGGTATCTGCAGATCGTGATGTAAAGCTTAGGATTGAGACAGTAAAGGATGCATGTGAAAAAGAATGGCTTGGGGTATTTACTTCGTCAGAAGAAATGCGAAAGGGTTCAGCGGGAAATGTTCAGATGAATCAATCGATTTTATCAATATTAAAGCTGGCTCTGGATTGGGAAAAGGTACAAGGCATCGTTATAAATCCATTTGGTAAGTATATTCAGATGACAAAGAAAATGATAGCGCTTCTTATTAGTGGATATGACTACTACGAAAAAGAAAGAGAGGAAAAAGAAGATGGAAAGAGTAATTAAGGTAACCGGTAAAGGCAAAATATCAGTTAAACCAGATATGATTCGTCTGTATATTACAAAAGAAGAACTGCGAAAAGAATATGAAGCAACACTAAAGGCATCAACAGATGATACAGAATTTCTAAAGGATTTGTTTATGAATCTTGGATTTAATAGAAGGGACCTGAAAACTATTTACTTTAATGTAAATACAGAATATGAAAGTTATCAGGATAAGGATAAAAGCTGGAAGAATAGATTTAAGGGATATAAATATACTCATCGAATGAAGATAGAATTTGCATCAGACAATAGTAAATTAGGACAGATTTTATATGCTCTGGCTCATTGTCGTGTTAGTCCGGAGTTTTCCATTGAGTACACAGTAGCAGATGTCGAAAAATGCAAAAATGAACTTTTACATAAAGCAGTTGAAGATTCCATTCAGAAAGCGAAGGTGCTGGCAGAAGCAGCAAATATCAATCTTGGTGATATTCAGACAATTGATTATTCATGGGGAGAAATTGATTTTGTTACAAGACCGCTGAATGAAATGAAGCTCATAGAGTGTTCATCTTATGAGGCATGTGCTCCAAAGTCATATGACATAGATATTGAAGCTGATGATATTGATGTTACAGATACAGTAACAGTGGTGTGGTCAATCTCATAGGAGGAATCAAGATGTTGTCATCTATATATTATGGAGAAATCAAGAAAGAAAAGCTGGAATCGTGGAATACGAATAATAATCCATATGAAATCCTGGAGGAAAATAACAGAGTATATAAATTAGGTGGTTGGAAGTTCCTTGATGTAGCTAATAAATTATTCACAGATGAAAAACAGGTGGATTGGGGAAGTTTTGCATATAAGTGTACTAAAGAGCAGTTGCAGGAATTGATAGTACAGACGAAATGCAGCATAGAAAAAATTGAAGAACTGGAGTCTGGGAAAATATATGGCATTGTGTTTGTTGAAGAAGGGTAAATCGTGATATAATTCAATTTATAAAAACAGAATTATTAGATTTGACATATCAGGAGGCTTAATCAATGGAACGAGTAGAAAAGTTTTTAAAAGAAGCAGAAACATATTATTTAGCAACAGTAGAAGGCGACCAGCCAAGAGTAAGACCTTTTGGAACAGCCCACATTTTTGAGGGAAAGTTGTATATCCAGACAGGTAAGATTAAGGATGTATCAAAGCAGATTCACACGAATCCGAAGGTAGAAATCTGTGCTTTTAAGAATGGTGAGTGGCTCCGTGTAGCTGGTGAGCTTGTAGAAGATGACCGCAGTGAAGCAAGACAGTCTATGCTTGATGCTTATCCTTCATTACAGAAGATGTATTCTGCAGATGATGGTAATACAGAGGTGTTCTATTTTAAAAATGCAACAGCTACATTCTCATCATTTACTCATGAGCCGGAAGTAGTGAAATTCTAATGACAAAAGAAGAATGGTATAAGCAACTTTTTGAGAGATTGGGTAATTCCAAATTCCGTAGTAGTTTTCATTTGAAGCAGAAAGATATAGACTACATCAATGAAAAGGGAATGGATAATATTCGGCAACATGCAAAGGATTTTATTGCCAAGAGAGAAGCACCGGCAGTAATTCCTAACGATGGTAAACAGACACCGACAAAGGGACATCCTGTATTTATAGCACAACACGCAACTGCTACATGCTGCAGGGAGTGTATTAGGAAATGGCATAAGATGCAGCCTGGCAGAGAATTGAGTGAAGTGCAGCAGGATTATCTCGTAGATGTAATTATGACATGGATACAGAAAGAAATGGAGGCATATGAGCACCGAACCAATAGAAATTGAAAAACTTGAAGTGTCATCCAGACTTAAAAATTGTATGAGACGAAGTGGTATCTCAGATTTACGAGACATTGTAAGGATACCGAAGGAATCAATCTTTAGAATCCGTAATATGGGTGATGCAACATATAAAGAATTGCAGGAGCAGTGTGATAAATATGGCATTGTGATTCGCAGTGAGAAAGATGTGATAGACAGAAGCAGAGGAATTAAATGGACTTGGCAACAATGCAGTACACTCTTTGAAATGGGAATTAGGAGTATTGAAGATATAAAGGCATTTCCAATGGAAGAGATTGAAAAAATAAAATTCTCTATGCCTGAAATTTATGGACGCCTGAAGGATGCAAAAAGAAAGCTTGAGAGTGAATCATGAGATTAAAGAATATTTTGATCATTGTAGATGATATAGAAGAATCGGTCAGATTCTATAAGGATTTATTTGGATTACAGGTCATTTTGAAACAGAAAGGTAATGTAATAATGTCCGAGGGACTTGTATTGCAGGATGTTAATGTATGGTATGACAGTACCAAAATATCTACAACATCTCATAACAATATGACAGAGCTGTACTTTGAAGAAAATGATATGGAAGGTTTCATCAGGAAACTTGAATCCTATGATTTCTGTTTGAATTATGTTACCGAGTTAACTGAACTTGAAAGTGGACAGAAACTTGTGAGATTTTATGATCCAAGTGGAAATCTCATCGAGGTTAGGACTCCGATATATCACAATTAAAGATGAATGGATTTGAGAAAGATATGCAGATATTTGTAGATGCAGATGCATGTCCTATAGTGGACATTGTAGAGGCGATTGCTGAAAAATATAATATTCCAGCCACATTGCTGTGTGACACGAACCATGTATTATATTCAGATTACAGTGAAGTAATTGTGGTTGGTGCTGGAGCTGATGCGGTAGATTATAAGCTGATCAGTATCTGCCATAAGGGAGATATTGTGGTGTCGCAGGATTATGGTGTTGCTGCAATGGCACTTGGCAAGGGTGCATATGCAATTCATCAATCCGGCAAGTGGTACACAGATGAGAATATTGACCGGATGCTTATGGAAAGACATCTTAATAAGAAAGCAAGACGAGGTTCTGCTAAGAATCATATTAAGGGACCAAGGAAGCGGACAAATGAGGATGATGAGCGTTTTGCACAGTCATTTGAGAAGCTTGTGCTGATGGCACAGGCGAAGGAAGGTGAGCAAAATGAGACTGTTTAAGAAGAAAAAAGCTCAACAGTCATATGATAGGGAAAACAAAAAGCCTGTAATCAAAGCAAGCATTTGTAATGGAGAGCAGGTAGCAGGCTTTAAGGATATACATACAGGTAAGATAGAAGAGGTAATGCTGGTAAAAAGTCCGGCAGATCTCGAACATTTTAAGGCTATGTATGGAATAGATGAAGAGATAGTAAAGGAATACTGATTATGAATATACAGATATTTGGGACTAAGAAATGTAATGATACTAAGAAGGCAGAGCGTTTCTTCAAAGAGCGTGGCATCAAGTATCAGTTCATTGACATGAAAGAAAAAGGTATGAGCAAAGGCGAATTTAACTCTGTTGCACAGGTAAATAGTGGTCTGGAGAAGATGATTAACTGGGATGGCAAAGACAAAGATTTGCTTGCACTCATTAAATATACTGCTGATGAGGACAAGCTGGAAAAAGTGCTTGAGAATCCGCAGGTAATCAAAACTCCGGTAGTAAGGAATGGAAAGCAGTCCACACTTGGTTATCAGCCGGATATCTGGAAAGGATGGAACTGATGTACATAATAAAGACAGTTAAAGGTGATATAACAAAAATAACAGATGTGCAGGCAATCGTTAATGCAGCCAATAATTCTCTATTGGGAGGTGGCGGAGTTGATGGTGCCATTCATCGTGCAGCAGGACCGGAGCTTTTAGCCGAGTGTAGAACACTTCATGGCTGTGAGACAGGAGAGGCAAAGCTGACAAAGGCATATAATCTGCCATGTGATTATGTAATTCATACTGTTGGACCGATATGGAATGGTGGCAGGAACAAAGAGGAAGAACTTCTTGCAAACTGCTATTTTAATTCGATGAAGCTGGCAATGGAGAATGGAATCAGAACAATCGCATTTCCATCTATATCGACAGGAGTATACAGTTTTCCGGTAGAACTGGCAGCGAAAGTTGCAGTGCATACAGTTAATAGATTTCTGCAGGATAATCCAGATGGCTTTGACTTGGTGGAATGGGTGCTGTTTGATGCACATACTGAGGCGGTATATGAAGCTGAGGTGGATAAGATATATGAATAATAGAAATGAAATGTCTAGTATATCTGTTGATGATTTTGTTTTTGCCGATATAATATATTGTGAAAAATGAAGAGAAGGAGATTAACCAAATGGATAACAATGAAGTAGTAGTAACAGAAGAAGTGGCAGCAGTTGTTGAAAATAATACAGGTATTGAAATCGAGCCTTTATCTGAGGAGCAGGTTGATTTTGATACATTCTCAAAGTCAGACTTCCGTGTTGTAAAGGTAAAGAATTGTGAAGCCGTGCCTAAGAGCAAAAAACTTCTTAGATTTACACTTGATGATGGAACAGAGAATGAGAGAACAATTCTTTCAGGAGTACATGCTTTTTACGAGCCAGAGGAACTTGTTGGTAAGACATTACTTGCAATCGTAAATCTTCCACCACGTTCAATGATGGGAATTGACTCTTGTGGTATGTTACTTTCAGCTATTCACAATGTAAATGGTGAAGAAAAGTTGAATCTTGTAATGCTAGACGATTCAATTCCAGCAGGTGCAAAACTGTATTAAGATTTGCACAGTAATTACATATATGTTAGTGGATAATTATATGTGATTTTAAAATTTATGTTGAAAGTAGATAGTAAAAGAGCTGGGTGCCATGTGCCCAGCTCAATCTTCTACATGGAAGACATCTTCTACCATCATATTAAAGTATTTTGAAATCCGCAGCATAAATTCGGCGGACGGGGTGCTTTCCCCACGTTCTATTCGACCGATGGTTTTGGTACAGTATCCGGTAGCTTCAGCAAGTTCATCCTGGTAGATGCCACGCTGCTCACGGATTTCTTTGATATTGTTGACAACCGCCATAAAAATTCCTTCTTTCAGATTCTAGCATTTCTTAGTATCTATTATGAATGATTGCGTGTCCAATAAAATGGACTTGTAGCGATCGATGCCAATCTTATTTACAATTCTTAGTAATATCAGCAGGATTACATTTTCCGAGAACCTTACCAAATATATCTAAACGATCATCTTCGCCGACAGGGATAGGTGAATATTTTTCATTGAGTGAAATAAGAAAGATTCCGTCTTTATCATTCTGTAACTTCTTAATATAGGCTTCTCCATTGAGAGAGAAGATACCGATTTCTCCGTTATCAACAGATTCCTGTTGCAATACCCATGCAATCTGACCATCGTGAAATTCAGGCTCCATACTGTCACCACTGATGCGTACACCGAATGTAGTGCCTTCAGGAAGAATTGTTTCATTAATCCGGACTGTTTCTTTTGGTCCGTCTACAAGGAAATTACCAGTACCAGCGGATACTGCATTTTCAAATATATCAATGCTGCGGAATGGAATGATCTTAGCCATTTGCTTCTCATACATTCCGGATGCGTGAAGCAGATTGATATAATCCATAGCTTTTTCCCTGCCTTCTTCAGTAAGTGATGAAAAAGGATCTGCAGGATTTACTCCAAAATATGCTTCATACATATTAGTGATACCGAGGATTCTACACACCTTGTAAAATACTGTAACACTTGGCTCGGCAAGATTCCGCTCCCAGTTGGATATGGCTTTGTATGAAATAGATATGCCTTCCTTTGCTAATTCATCAGCGAGGTCCTGCTGGAGCAAGCCTTTCTTTTTTCTATATGTAGAGATGATTTCTCCGATTGAGTACATAGTCACGCCTCTTTTCTGTAAAAATGTGGTCTGTTTCTATTCCATAGTATATAGCAATAGTACCAATTTATCAAGCTTAAAATCCAATATTATGAGAAAAAGGACATATGTGTCCGTTGACAGTCAAAGAATATTGGAGTTATACTATCACTTGTAAGAAACATTACTCATATTCTTGGACAGACAGATATGGATGTCAGAACAGAACGCTGGAGGTGGAACAGATGGGAGACAGAGTAATACTTCATTCAGATATTAACTGTTGCTATGCTTCGATTGAACATCTGCATCATCCGGAGCTTGCAGGAAAGCCACTGGCAGTAGGCGGTGACCCGGAGGCAAGACATGGGATTGTCTTAACAGCCGACTATATTGCTAAGAAGTACGGTGTGAAAACAGGAATGGCACTCTGGCAGGCAAAGCAGGTCTGCCCTGACATAACATTTGTTTCACCAAGAATGGACTTATATCTTCGGTTCTCAAGAATGGCACATGAGATATATGCAGAATATACGGACAGGCAGGAGCCATATGGGATTGATGAGTGCTGGCTTGATGTGACAGGGAGCAGTTCCCTTAAAGGAGATGGATTGCTTATCGCACAGGAAATCAGCAGGAGAATGAAGTCAGAGCTTGGCATCACAGTAAGTGTTGGTGTTTCTTTCAATAAGATATTTGCAAAGCTTGGTTCAGACTATAAGAAACCTGATGCAATCACAACTATGTATAAGAGTGAGTTTAAGCAGAAGGCATGGTCACTTCCGGTGGCAGATCTTCTATACGTTGGCAAAAGTACGAACAGAAAGCTTGCATTATTTGGTATCAAAACCATAGGTGATCTTGCAAGGGCAGATGAAGATGTGCTTAACAGTCACCTTGGAAAGATGGGCAGTATCTTATGGTCGTTTGCTAATGGCTATGATGATTCACCTGTCAAGCTGGAGAATACCAACGCTCCAATTAAATCGGTGGGAAACAGCACAACAACACCAAAGGATTTAGTATGCGATGAGGATGTAAAGATTGTTCTTTATATTCTGGCTGAGAGTGTTGCAGCAAGACTTCGTGAGAATGGATTCCGGTGCAGAGTGGTTGAGATAAGTGTCAGG
>Ga0129311_1001129_pt1 | contig 19972 bp, 15 predicted proteins | sample Go1ome_FD_94435 | JGI IMG/M metagenome (GOLD analysis project Ga0129311, IMG submission 94435) | Western lowland gorrila individual fecal microbial communities from Wisconsin, USA - Go1022B metagenome | ecosystem: Host-associated > Mammals > Digestive system > Large intestine > Fecal | place... | reverse complement strand
TCTTCTTGTTCAAATGGATCATCCAATGAAATTCTTCCCAGACGACCAGAACGCAAATCCTCTAAAAGCATATGAGAAGCTCTGCTAAAGTCTACTTCAGCTCCCTTTTTCAAAAGCTTTTTGTTAATTCCAATTTGCGTTAAAATAGCTAAATTGTCCATTTCGGACACATTTTCTATTTTATACCTCTCAGATAAAGCATTGCAATAATATTTTTTCATGTATCCAATGGCAGTAAAGGCAACATCCCCTTCATCAAACACATGGTCTGCAATAGCTCCATAAGAAGCCAGCTTGTAATCAACAGCCTGATCATCAAATTTAGGCCAAAGAACACCAGGTGTATCTAAAAGATTTAAATCCTGAGAGATACGAATCCACTGATTGCCACGAGTAACACCAGGCTTATTTCCAGTCTTGGCTGCTACTTTACCTACAAAAGAATTAATGAATGTTGACTTTCCTACATTAGGAATACCAGCAATCATCGTCTTAATAGGTCTTGCAGCAATTCCCTTCTTCTTATCTCTTTCTCTCTTCTCCTGAAGTACAATACCAGCAGCCTTTTTAACTTCAGCCATTCCCTTTTTGCTTCGAGAATCCATTGGAATTACAAATTCATATTTCTTCTTTAAAACTTTTACCCATTCTTCCGTGAGTTTCGGATCAGCAAGATCTGCCTTATTGAGAACAATGATTTTCTTTTTTCCTTTTACCAGAGAATCCAGCTTTGGATTTTTACTGGAAATAGGAATTCTTGCATCCAATAATTCAATAACTAAATCTACCAGAGGTAAATCTTTTTCCATACGGCGCATAGCCGCGGTCATATGTCCAGGATACCATTCAATCGCCATTCGTTACCTTCTTTCCCTGGTGATCTACCCAGGCATAAAAAACACGTCCTTTAATTTCGGACTTATTAATGTCTCCAAAACTTACAAATCTGGAATCTTCACTCTGACTTGGTGAATCTCCAATTACGAAATATTCATCATCATCTAATGTAACAGGTTCGGTCAGTCTTCCTTCACTTTCTATATAAGAATAGGAAAAACTTGCATCTGTCTGTTTTCCATTAATTACCAGACGACCTCCCACAACAGCCACCGTATCGCCAGGAAGTCCTACAACTCTTTTTACAATCATTGTATTCTTATTTTCAGTTCTCTCAATGGCAACAACATCACCACGCTTAACCTCTCTAATTTTATAGCTGATTTTATCCACAAGAAGCACATTTCTCTGATGACAAAGTGGTTCCATTGACGAATCATTCATACGTATGCCCTGGCATAAAAAAGTAACAAAGCCATATGCCAACACAACAGCCGCAAAAATAACCAGCAGATAATTCACCAAAATTTTCCAACAGGAAATATTCTTTTCAACTTTTTCTTTCTGCAAATGAAAATATGCAGAATCTCTATGTTTTCTACGCATGAAATCTCCAAACCTTTAGTAAATGAACTGTATATATCATACAACAAATGTTTAAAAAAGGAAAAATAAAAGACCGGATACGATTCGCATCCGGTCTAGATGAACATAATTATTTAATAAGCTGCTTAACCTTTGCACGCTTACCAACACGGTCACGAAGATAGAAGAGCTTAGCACGTCTAGCTTTACCCTGACGAACAACTTCAACCTTCTCAACAAGTGGAGAATTCATTGGCCATGTCTTTTCAACGCCAACGCCATTTGAAGACTTACGTACTGTAAATGTCTTTCTAGCGCCTGTACCCTGAATCTTAATAACTGTTCCTTCGAATACCTGGATACGCTGCTTGTCGCCTTCCTTGATAAGACCATGAACCTTAATAGTATCACCTACTGAGAATTCAAGAGCATCCTTACGAATCTGCGCATCTTCAATGTTCTTAATGATGTCTGCATTTGTCATGATAAAAAACCTCCAAATAGTATAGATATATATTTTCAGACGTTCATACTACCGAAGGTACAGCGGACCGTCTTACAACAACTTGTTTAATATAGCACAGTGACTATATGAATGCAAGCCCTATTTTATAAACATTTAAATCTTTATGCAAATGGAATGTGCATTTCATTTGCAAATGAAAAAGGGGATGCAAATATGCATCCCCAAAAAATTCATTTTAATTATTCTTCTGAACCTGCATCTTCCGCTACAGCTTCACCATTCTGACGAGCTTCATATCTCTTGATAGAGATGCTGATCTTCTGCTCTGGAATCTTGAGGTCTACAACTTCTGCTGTAACTTCCTGACCCTGCTTAAGAACGTCTGATGGCTTTTCAATGTGATCCTTAGAAATCTGAGATACATGAAGAAGTGCATCAATACCTGGCTCAAGGTTAACAAAAGCACCGAACTCTGTCATACGAGCAACCTTACCAGTTACAACCTTACCAACAGCGTACTTTTCGTCAGCACCATTCCAAGGATTTGCATCATCAAACTTGCAAGAAAGAGCAATCTTCTCGCCGTGGATTTCCTTAATAAAGCACTTTACATGATCCCCAACCTTGAAGAGCTTATCTGGGTGATCAACACGTCCCCAAGACATTTCTGAAATGTGGAGAAGTCCATCAGCGCCACCAAGATCGATGAATGCACCGAAGTTTGTGATATTCTTAACTGTTCCTTCAACAACATCACCTTCGTGGATATTTCTGAACAATTCAGCAGCCTTTTCAGCCTTTTCAGCTTCTACTAACTGCTTGCGGTTACCAATGATTCTGTGCTTCTGTGGATTGTATTCAGTAATAACAAACTGAATTTCCTGATCCATGTATGAAGAGAAATCACGAACGAAACCGTCTGATACAAGTGATGCAGGGATGAATACGCGTGCATCGTCAACACTTACCTGAAGACCGCCTGAAAGAATACGAACAACCTTACCAGTAAGAACAGTCTTATTATTGAAAGCTTCTTCAAGCTCCTTATTTACCTTTTCCTGTGCAACTCTCTTACGGGAAAGAACTACCTGACCTTCACCATCGTTAATCTTAACTACCTTAACTGTGATAGGATCCCCTTCTTTCACCTCTGTAGTTAAATCAACAGGAGTGCTGGAATATTCAGAAGCAGTCACGATTCCCTCTGACTTGTAATTGATGTTGACAACAAGCTGATCAGGCTTTACCTGAATAACCTTTCCTTCCACCACCTGTCCTGGGCGGATGTTTGTTGGCTGCTCATTCTCAAGCATTTGTGCAAAACTTTCTTCTGACATTCTGTTTAGAACCTCCTCGATAATATAATTTGGGGTGCTGGCCCCGGCAGCAATACCTACCTTACTCGTGGATTCAAAAACAGAAAAATCCAAGTCATCAAGTGTCTGTATATAGTAAGTATTTCTACATTGCTTTTGACAAATATCAAAAAGCTTTTGTGTGTTTGAACTAGACTTACCACCAATAACAATCATGGCGTCACATTGCTTTGCAAGCTCCTCTGCTTCACCCTGTCTTTCCTCAGTAGCATTACATATAGTTTTACAAACAGTAATATTATAATCAAGTTGCTGCAATATTTCAACTAATTCCTCAAATTTTTTTAAAGAATAAGTTGTTTGAGCCACAACAGTTATATTTTTTTTGGATATTTCCTTTGGAAGAGCTGCAATGTCCTCTTTGGAATCAATGACAAATGGACTTGTCTTGCTCCATCCAATTGTGCCTTCCACCTCTGCATGTCCTGGCTTGCCAATAATCAGAATTACATCTCCCACCTGACTTTGCTTGGCAACAATATCATGAATACGATTTACAAAAGGACAAGTAGCATCAATAAGGGAAAGACCCTTTTTCTCACAGGCATCATATACATCTTTACCTACTCCATGAGAACGAATAATAAGTTCTGCATTCTCTGGTAAAGCAAGTATTTCTTCTATTGTATTAATTTCTTTCGCTCCATCTTCTACAAGTCTGGATGCTACAGACTCATTATGAATAATTGAGCCATAGGTAAAGACTGGTCGTCCTTCATTCTTACCGGTTTTCGCAGCATGAAAAGCTGTTTCAACTGCTCTTTTAACACCAAAACAAAAACCAGCATGTTCGGCTAATACTACTTCCATTAACTACCCTTTCCTACGCATTTTCCTGCTTAACTTTTTCAGCAAGAGTCATAATTTCTTTTACAACTTCTTCAATTGTCATGTATGAAGAGTCAATAAATACTGCATCTTCAGCCTGCTTTAGAGGTGCGACGGCACGATTCATATCCTGCGTATCTCTCTGCTGAATATCCGCTTTTACATCTTCAATATCAAGACGTTCGCCACGCTGAACCATTTCATCAAATCTTCTCTTGGCTCTTACTTCTACAGAAGCAGTAAGGAAAATCTTTAATTCTGCATTTGGTAAAATATTAGTACCAATATCTCTTCCATCCATAAGTACATCATTCTTCGCTGCAAGATTTCTCTGCAGGTCCAAAAGTTTTGCACGAACAGCAGGAATTGCTGATGTTGTGGAAGCCATCATACTAACCTTAGGGCTTCTGATTTCAGCTGATACATCCTGTAAATTAAGAAGCACGTGCTGCACTCCATTTTCATAAACAATATCAATGTGAATCTGATCTAATGCAGTATTTAAGGCATCTGCATTCTCTGGATCAACATGTGAATCAAGAATGTAAAGTGCAATAGCACGATACATCGCCCCTGTATCTACATATAAAAAGCCAAGTCTATTTGCAACAAGTCTTGCAATCGTACTTTTACCTGCACCAGCAGGTCCATCAATCGCGATATTCATGAATAATTCCTCCACTCGTTTTATCTATATATGTGTATTCATTTCGTTATGCATCTTTATGCATTCATTCAGATACTTATCTATTCGCATTCATTATAATTATAACTTAAAAGTTTTATTCTCAACTTAATATATAAAACCAGTTAATCATCCAGGGTGCTGGATGCAAGGCATGATGTAGCCCAGGCAATCTGAAGATTATAGCCACCAGTTAATGCATCACAATCAATAAGTTCACCCACGCACTTTACATTTTTGATTTTCTTAAGTTCCATGGTGGATGGATTAATTTCTTTCACATCAATTCCACCAGAAGTAATGATTGCCTCTGGAAAATCTCTCATGCCAACAATGTCAAATTCAAGATTTTTCAATAAAGAAAGAAGATTTTTTCTTTCTTCATGTGTAATCTGATTCACCTTTTTTTCTGCTTCAATTCCAGAACGCTTAACAACAACTGGAATCATCATTCTTGGAAGCAAATCAGACAATGCATTTTGAAATTCTCTATTCTGATACTTTTCAAAATCTCTCTGCAATCTTAAATCCAGTTTTTCTTCTGTCAGAGCTGGTTTCAAATCAAGACTGAAGGTAACAAAACCCTTTTCCACTCTTCTAACACCATGTTTTCTCATAATATTAGCAAGGTAAGAAGAAGCAGAAAGCACAATAGGACCACTAATACCAAAATGGGTAAAGAGCATCTCACCTAATTCCTGGTAAATGACCTTATCTTTCTTAATTTTCCAGTCAGGATTCTTTCTTACAATCAGGGAACCTGACACATTCTTCATAGCAAGTCCCATCATGGATGGAGCATCCGGACCTGCTGTCTCTAGAGCACAAAGAGCAGGTAACATTTCTGTAGAGGAAACACCTATCTTCTGCAGAATCCTATGACCATCTCCTGTAGAACCAGTCTGGGGATAAGAAAGACCACCTGTTGCAAAAATTATGGTATCTGCCATATAAGTCTTTCCTGACTTAGTGCGCACTCCATTTGCCTTCCATTGGTACTTATCTTTTGGATTATCACTTTGAAAACTTTCATAAAGTAGTTCGGACACATTTTCCCCGTAAATGATTTTTCCATTTCTTTTCTTTACCTGAGTTTCCAGTGTTCGAATCACATCCGATGAATGATCAGAAAGAGGGAATACACGATCACCCCTCTCGGTTTTCAGCTTTAATCCCCATTTAGATAGATCATCCATCAAGGCATGCTGATCATAGGCAGAAATAGCTGGGAAGAGAAACTTGGGATTAGAAACTGTATGTCTCATAAAATTATCGGAATCTGAATCGTTGGTTACATTGCAACGACCTTTTCCTGTAATAAAAAGCTTCTTTCCAGCTTTTTCATTTTTTTCTAAAATTGTAACCTGATAACCAGCAGGTGCTTTTATGGCAGCCATCATACCTGCTGCACCAGCACCAATTATCAAAAGTTTTTTCATACTCTAATCTTTTTTAAATCCTTCTTTTCTGTAATTACAAGTAATGTTTCATTTGCAGAAAGGGGATGGGCTGGATCCATATGGGACATTTCATTCTTATCATCACTGACAGCAACCACATTCATCTTGAAACGTTTACGTAAATCCAATTCCATAAGCGTCTTTCCTGCCCAATCCTTTGGCACTTTCATCTCGATAAGGCAGAGATTTTCTGAAATATCAAAGAATTCAAGGAAATCATTGGATGTTAATTTCTTTGCAATACGAATACCTGTTTCTTCCTCTGGATAGATAATCTGATCTGCACCAATTCTCTTAAGAATATCTCCCGTTCTGTGAGAAGAAGCCTTTGCCATAACATATGGAACACCCAATTCCTTGGCAACCACTACGCACATAACAGAAGCTTCAAAACTCTGAGCCATGCATACAACCACTACATCAAAGTTTGAAATACCAAGGTCTCGAATTGCGTCCGCATTTGTGAGATCACATGTCATTGCATAAGTTACCTCACCACTAATCTGATTAATTACTTCCTCACTGTTGTCAGCAACCAGAACTTCTCCACCATCTCTCATAAGAGATCTGGCAACACTCATACCAAATTTGCCAAGTCCCAGAATAGCAAAAGTTTTATTCATAATCCCCTCCTAGCCAATAATAAACTTTCCTTCAGCATAACTAACTTTGTTTTTCCGATTTCCTGCTCCTGTATGGAAGAAAAGAGCCATGGAAATAGGGCCGATTCGTCCCAGATACATGGACACTATAACAATAATTCGTCCAATGGAATTCAGTTCCGGTGTAAGTCCACGCGAAAGGCCTACTGTAGCTGTTGCACTAAAGATTTCATACATACTATCAATTGGATTCGCGCCAGTTGTCAGCATCAAGGCAAGAGTCATTACGATTGTTACTAAAAAACTAACTGTAACAATGGCAGATGCCTTTTGAATCATATCGCCACTTACTCTTCGGCCAAATACAACCGCTTCATCTCGATTACGGATAACGGAAACTGTATTTAAAAGAATAACAAATACTGTTACAGTCTTAACACCACCTGCTGTACCCACAGGTGATCCACCAATGAACATCCATACACAGCCCATAAGGCAGGATGCTCCTGTGAGCTGATCCTGAGGAATCGAAGCAAACCCTGCCGTACGGTATGTAATGGATTGAAAAATACTATTTAAAATTTTATAACCAAAGGACATATTTCCGATGGTAGCCGGATTTTTTCTTTCGAAAAGAAATGTTAATAATCCACCCACTAAAATCAAAGTAATGGTTACATTAATAACCAATTTTGTATGTGCATTCAAGCGTCTTATAGTTGATTTTAAACCATCTCCGTGAATAATAGCCATATGAAATGTAGTATAGAGATCGAACCATACTACGTAACCCAAACCACCAAATACAATAAGGAACATGGTTGTAATCATAACCAGAACATTCTGTGAATAAGACATAAGGCTGCTTGGTCCGATAATATCAATTCCTGCATTACAAAAAGCTGAAATGGAATTGAATACGGAAATCCAAAGGCCCTGCTTTACTCCAAACTGAGGAATAAAAGCAAACATATATAAAAGCGCGCCCAGTCCTTCTACCATGAAAGTTCCTTTGAAAACCTTCGATAAAAAGCGAACAAGGCCCTGCATACTATTCAAATTAAAAGCATCATGAATCAAAAGTCTGTCTTTCAGAGAAAACTTCTTATGAAGCATTAAAAGAACAGATGATGAAACAGCAATAATCCCAAGTCCTCCCAGCTGAATCAGAATTAAAATAACCACTTTCCCCATCAAAGTCCAATGTGAAAAAGTGTCCACTACAACAAGTCCAGTTACACAGACAGACGTTGTAGATGTAAAAAGTGCAGTTAAAAATGTAGTTGTTTCACCCGCAACAGTAGATACTGGCAGCATGAGTAAAAAGGCACCAACTAAAATCATGCCTAAAAATCCAGCTGGAATCAACTGTGCTGATGTAATTTTCATTCTAGATTGCGTTTCCATCCTTCACCTACTTTTAAGAAAGAGCAGAACTGTTTGCAGCCCTGCTCTTCTCAAAACTAAACCCTATGCCAAATGCATTTGGCAAACATTTAATTAAACTGGATATGTCTTATTTGTAGTATCAGCCTTCTTAGCATCAACCTTTGTTGCCTGAGCTTCTCTGTACTTGAAGAACTCTGTAGCAACCTGTGGGAATAAAGCGTATGAAAGTACGTCTTCATCCTGCTGCTTGTACTGAGCCATTTCCTTCTCGAGAGTTTCAAGTTCTGGCTTAAGATCATCAGCTGGTCTGTAAGTAATTGGCTTTTCATCGCCAAGTGCCTTCTTCTGGATTTCTGGATCTACAGGCTTAATTGTCTGTCCATATCTTCCTGCAAGAAGATCCTTAGATTCCTTAGTAATCATCTTATATCTTTCACCTGTCAGTACGTTAAGTACAGCCTGTGTACCAACGATCTGTGATGAAGGTGTAACAAGTGGTGGTTCACCAAAGTCCTTACGAACTCTTGGAACTTCCTCAAGTACTGCTGTAAGCTTATCATCCTGCTTAGCTTCCTTAAGCTGAGAAACAAGGTTTGAAAGCATACCACCAGGTACCTGGTAACGAAGTGTATTGATATTTACGCCAAGAACCTTTGTAGACATAAGGCCTGATTCCAGGCACTCTTCTCTATAAGGCTTGAAGTAATCAGCAATTTCTGAAAGAAGGTTCTGATCAAGACCTGTATCATAAGGAGTTCCCTTAAACGTCTCAACCATAACTTCTGTTGCAGGCTGTGATGTACCCATAGCAAATGGAGAAATAGCTGTATCGATAACGTCACATCCAGCTTCAACAGCCTTCAGATATGTCATAGAAGCAACACCTGATGTGTAATGAGTATGTAACTGAATTGGAAGCTTTGAACCTTCCTTAAGTGCCTTAACAAGCTCTTCAGCCTTGTAAGGAACAAGAAGTCCAGACATATCTTTAATACAGATAGAATCAGCACCCATCTCTTCGATGCGACGAGCTGTTTCTTTCCAGTAATCCATAGTATAAGCATCACCTAATGTATAAGAAAGAGCAACCTGTGCATGGCCATGTTCCTTATTAGCAGCCTTAACAGCTGTCTCAAGGTTACGAAGGTCGTTCAAGCAGTCAAAGATACGAATGATGTCAATACCATTTGCAATTGACTTCTGTACGAAGTATTCAACAACGTCATCAGCGTAAGGTCTGTAACCAAGGATATTCTGTCCACGGAACAGCATCTGAAGCTTTGTGTTCTTGAATCCGTCTTTCAGTTTTCTAAGTCTCTCCCATGGATCTTCCTTCAGGAAACGAAGGCATGCATCAAATGTTGCACCGCCCCAGCATTCTACTGAATGGTAACCAACCTGATCCATCTTATCGATGATTGGGAGCATTTCTTCAGTTGGCATACGTGTAGCAATCAGAGACTGATGTGCGTCACGAAGGACTGTCTCTGTAATTTTAAGCTTTCTTTCTTCAGCCATTTTAATCTCCTCCATTACTTAACATTAAAGATTGCAAGGAATGAACCGGCTGCTACTGCAGTACCGATAACACCTGCAACGTTTGGTCCCATTGCATTCATCAGAAGGAAGTTTGTTGGATCATACTGTGATGCAACCTTCTGAGATACACGTGCAGCCATAGGAACGGCTGAAACGCCTGCAGAACCAATTAAAGGATTTACTTTTCCATGGGTTACAGCACACATTAACTTACCGAACAGAGTTCCCGCTGCAGTAGCAATAACGAATGCAATAAGTCCAAGAGCAGTAATCTTAAGTGTAGAAATCTTAAGGAATGCTTCAGCACTTGTTGAAGCACCTACTGATGTACCCAATAAGATAACTACGATGTACATCAAAGCGTTGGAAGCAGTTTCTGTAAGCTGCTTAACAACACCACACTCACGGAAAAGATTTCCAAGCATAAGCATACCAACAAGTGGAGCTGTTGTTGGGAGAATCATACATACAACAAGTGTAACAACGATAGGGAAAAGAATCTTTTCCATCTTTGTTACTTTACGAAGCTGAGGCATCTTAATGAGACGCTCTTTCTTAGTAGTTAAGAGCTTCATTACTGGTGGCTGAATAACAGGAACCAGTGACATATAAGAATAAGCAGCTACGGCGATAGGTCCCATAAGTGTACCACCCATTCCAAGCTTACCAGCAAGGAAGATTGATGTAGGACCATCAGCACCACCGATGATGGAAATAGCTGCAGCTTCCTTACCAGAGAATCCCATAAGGATTGCGATGAAATAAGCAGCGTAAATACCGAACTGAGCTGCAGCACCAAGAATAAATGATGGTGGGTAAGCAATCAGTGGTCCGAAATCTGTCATAGCGCCTACGCCCATAAAGATCAGAGATGGTAAAATACTCCATTCATCCAGTTTATAGAAATAATACAGAAGTCCGCCTTCCTGAATGATAGAAGGGAACATATTTACAAGGAACATACCAAATGCGATTGGTACGAGCAGAAGTGGTTCGAATCCCTTAACAATTGCCAGATACATAAAGATAAAGGCAATGAGAATCATTACATAATTCTTCCAGTCGAGGGTGACAAAACCAGTCTGCGAAAGTAAGTTTTGAAATACTTCCAGCATGTTTTTACCTCCTCAGGTTATTTTGAATCATGTACTCTAATTAGTTTAATGTAACAAGAGTATCGCCAGACTCAACCTGAGAACCAGCCTGAGTATTAACAGATGCAACTGTACCATCTTCTGGAGCAACGATTTCGTTTTCCATCTTCATAGCTTCAAGAACTATAAGTACATCACCCTTCTTTACAGAAGCGCCAACTTCTGTCTTAACAGAAAGGATCTTACCAGGCATTGGTGCAGAAACTACTACAGAACCTGCAGAACCAGTTGCAGCTGGAGCTGCTGGAGCTGGAGCTGCTGCCTTAGGAGCTGCTGCCTTAGGAGCTGCTGCAACTGGTGCAGATGCGCCAGCGCCAGTCTCTTCTACTGCTACATCATATGTTGTACCATTAACGGTAATTCTATAATTTTTCATTTTAATATCCTCCGATTATCTTACTCGTCTGATTGAACGAACAACGAGCTTATCTTTACTATCTGTAGTATAAGTACCCTTATCAGCTTCTGCAGCATAAATTGCAGCTGTAATTACAGCAACCAGTTCTGCATCATCAGCAAGGTCTGCTGATGGAGTGCTTGCAGTTGCTGCCTTCTTTGCTGGAGCTTCTGCCTTTGTAGAAGCCTTCTTTGCAGCTGATGTCTTCTTTGTTTCACCCTGTCCAAATAACATAGGTACAAACTTCAGAAGAGAAATGATAAAGGAAATGAAAATCAGTACTACAAATACAGTACCCATACCGATACCAGTATTTCCTGCAGCTTTTTTCAGAAGTTCCTGTCTTGAATAGATAGGGCTTACTTCACATTCATCCGCTTCAAAGGAGTAAACTCCCTGAGCTGCAAGTACTTCACCGATGAAAGCATCAACACTTGATGTGTCTACCTGATAAGCACCATAAGCCTGCTGAATGTATGAAAGCAAGTTTGTTTCATCAAACCCATATTGAGCAGCTTCCGATACAAGTTTAGCCTTTGTATCCTTTAACTGTAATGGATATTCTCTATTCTCTACAAATGAAACTGTAACCTGTACGTCACGATTCTCATACTTTGCAACAATTGAGCAAAGGATGTTATCGTGTCCGCCATCTCTAAATGTAAGGTTATTACCTGAAGTATCAAAGTAACCCAGGAATTCGCCAACCTTATCAGTTGTCTGTGCTAATTTGAAACCTGAAACAGCAGATTTTTCAATTGCTGTACCATCGTTCAAATAATATTTTGCTTCATCAGCAGGAACGTCATTATAGTTCTGAACAATTCCTTCTGTGTACTGCACCATCTGAGACTGATTTGCTTCGAAGGGAAGTTTTACTTCCTTCTCTTGACAACCAGTAAGGAATAATGCAGCGAGGCATGACAGCACGAGACAAAGAATTAATCTTTTCTTCATGATGCGTGTCCTCCTAAAAAGCAATATGTTTCTTGATTGGTCTATCTTCATTCTTAGTTGCAAGCATTTCGAATGCTGCAATTACACGCTTTCTTGTAGCATCTGGTTCGATGATATCATCAACGAGACCACGACGAGCAGCAGCTGAAGCTGAAGTCTGGTCAGCACGAAGTCTGGCAGCAGCATCCTTTTCAGCCTGAACCTTGTCTGCAGAAGATGCAATTTCTTCACTTGCAATAATCTTTGCAGCAGCTACTGGATCCATAGCGCCTACTTCTGCATCTGGCCAAGCAAATACAATATCAGCACCAAGTGCCTTTGAATTCATAACAATATATGCAGAACCGAGAGCAGAACCTGTTACAACATTTACCTTTGGAACTGTTGCATCAGCAAATGCCATTGTAAGTTTTCCAGCTTCTCTAGCAATTGTCTTCTCTTCTTCAATTGTTGCAGCAAAGCCCTTAACATTTGTAAGAGTAAGTACTGGAATTCCAAATGAATCACAGAAGCTTACAAATGCAGATGCCTTTGTAGCACCAGCTGTTGAAAGTCTGTCAGCACCACCAGAAACCTGGTTTGCAACTACACCAACTGTTGCTCCGTTAAGACGAATAAGTCCAATAACAACATCCTTACCAAACTCCTTCTTTGTTTCTACAAAGAGGTTATCGTCTGCAATGTTCTGAACAACTGCTCTTCCATCATCAGCCATAGTTCCAAGATTTGGAATTGTACGGTTGAGATCATCTGTGCAGCCTGTGAGAGCTTCCTCTTCGTTATTTGATGGAAGAAGACTTACAAGATTACGGATGTCTGAAAGTAAAGTTGCATCATCGTCATATACACCATCAACAAGAGGACTACTAGCACTTACATATTCAGCGGATGAAGTATCACACTTCTCCTCATAGTTTTCTGCCAGTGCATTTGGGCTGTTAACAAAAAGCTTTGCGCTCTTTGTCATAAATGTAAAATCAGAAAGGGATGCAAGAATACCTGCACCACCACCACAATTACCAAATACTGCTGTAATCTGTGGTACAAGACCTGAAGCAAGTGTAGACTTCTTGAAAAGATGTCCGAATGCTTCTAATGCGTCTGTTGCTTCTGAAAGACGAAGGCCTGCGCAGTCAATCAGACCAATAACAGGTGCGCCAACTTTCATTGCAAGTGTATACAAAGCAGAAATCTTCTTTGCATGCATTTCTCCAACAGAACCACCGAGAACACTAGCATCCTGGCTATATACATAAACCAGCTTACCATTGATAACGCCGTAACCAGTTACAACGCCGTCTCCTGGAGTTTCTGTTTTGTTTAAATTGAAATCTGTAGATCTGGCTGTAACACCAGAACCGATTTCGACAAAACTAGCGTCATCAAGAAGAGTGTTAATTCTCTCGCTTGCTGACAGTGTAAGCTTATCGCTCATTACTTAAGCCCTCCATAAGAAATATTTTTTCACAAACAGTGATATTTTATAACTTTTATGTACTTTATTCAACATAAAAGGATTGTGAACTTTTGCATAAAACGTTAAATTTATGCGAAAATTATAAGTTATTGTCAATTATATAATTAATTTTCTAATTATCAGATACGAAGTAAATTCTGTATAGTAATTGAATCTCATCTTATTTGCTTGATGAAAGTACATCCTTATTTCCAAGGATATATGTCATCAAAGAAATTACCGTTAAAGCAAGAGCTGCATAAATCAGCACCTGGGCAACCACATTGAAGAAAAGGCTATCCCAATTTGCGGCAACCTTAACAATCAGATAAATAATCATAATCATCTGTACTGTGGTTTTTACCTTGCCCCACATATTTGCAGCAATAACTTTACCGTTATCGGAAGCAATCAGTCTAAATCCACTAATTGTGAATTCTCTTGCGATGATCACAATAACAACCCAGGATGGAATCAGATTTAAAGAAATCATGGCTATCATGGCTGAACATGTAAGCAGCTTATCTGCTAATGGATCCATAAACTTACCGAAATCTGTAACCAGGTTATACTTTCTGGCAAGCTTACCATCCACCATATCTGAAAGGGACGCCACAATAAAAATTCCAAGCGCAATCCATTTGCCTGCAGGGATTGCATCTACTAAAAGTGCCACCAAGAAAAATGGAATTAATATAACTCTGAAAATTGTAATCTTATTTGGTAAATTCATAACAATCTCCTTTGCTTAATAATCTTCTTCTACAAGGTCTGCGAAAAGATCATATTCATTGTGATCTGTAATTTTAACTGGAACGATAGAGCCAGACATTAATTCACGGTCTGCCTTTACCCAGACAAAGCTGTCAACTTCAGGGGCATCTCTATAGGTACGTCCCATATATACCCCATCATCTGGCAGATAGCCTTCAATGAGAACATCCAGTTCTTTTCCCACAAGATTCTCATTGTGTTCATTGGAGATTTCTGCCTGGAGTTCCATAATGTCATCCCGGTAGCTTTCTTTCATCTCCTCTTCAACCTGATCAGGGAAATCAAAAGCTGGCGTTCCTTCTTCTCTGGAATAAGTGAAGGCACCCACATGATCAAGCTTAAGGGATGCTAAAGTCTCCATAAGATTTGCATGATCTTCCTGGGTCTCTCCAGGAAAACCAGTGATAATGGTAGAACGAATGGCAATGTCTGGCATAGCTGCTCTCATTTTGGCAACCACGTCAATAATTCCCTTATGATCAATTCTTCTACCCATTCTCTTTAATACAGAATCTTCTGTATGCTGAATTGGCATATCTACATAATGAAGTACCTTAGGGTTTGAAGCCATTTCTGCAATCAACTCATCGTCAATGGCTTCTGGATAACAATAAAGAAGTCGAATCCATTCCAGACCTTCAATTCTGCCAAGGGCCTGAAGTAATTGAGGAAGCCTCTTTTCACCATAGAGATCCACGCCATAACAGGTTGTTTCCTGAGCAACTAAGATAAGTTCCTTTACACCATTTCGAACAAGACCTCTTGCTTCCAGGAGAATCCTTTCCATAGGAACTGAACGGTACTTACCTTTGAAATAAGGGATAGCACAATAAGTACATCTCTTATCACAACCCTCAGCGATTTTCAGATATTCCATATATGGGTGTTCTGAGATTACACGTTCAACAGGACCCTGGTCATCGAATTTCTTATTGATATCCTCAAAGACATCAACATTCTTCTTACCACCACGTAAATCATCCAGAACATCAGCAATCTGCTCCAGTCCAGCGGTTCCAATAAGCGCATCCACCTCAGGAAGATTCTTTTTCATATCATCCTTAAAGCGCTCTGCCATGCAGCCAACCGCGATGAGATACTGCAGTCTGTCTTTCTTATATTCAGCCAGATCAAGGAGTTGCTGAATACTTTCTTCTGTTGCAGACTGAATAAAACAGCAAGTATTTACTACTGCTGCATCTGCTTCTTCCGGGTCATTCACAAGCATATATCCACGGTGAGATAAAATGCTCAGCATTTTTTCACTATCCGCAGTGTTTTTATCACAACCCAGGGAAGCCATATAAATATTAAACATAAATTATTTCCAATCTTTTTATTACCCAGAAAGGCAAGTCCATAGCAGAGTTTACAAATGGACTTGCTCCGCTTTTATTACTATTTAGAAGAGGCCAAATGTCTCTCCATTTTCATCAATATCAATTCTTTCAGCTGCAGGTGACTTAGGAAGTCCCGGCATTGTCATAATAGAGCCGGCAATAGCAACAACGAATCCTGCACCAGCTGAAACATACGCTTCTCTAATATGAACCGTAAAGCCTTCTGGACGTCCAAGAAGTTTAGCGTCATCAGAAAGAGAATACTGTGTCTTTGCAATACAAACTGGATAATTTCCAAATCCCATGTCTGTAATCTTTGTAAGAGCACGACTAGCTTCTGGTGAGAATGTCACATCTGCTGCACCATAAATTTCAGAAGCAATTGTACGAATCTTATCTACCAGAGGCATATCGTCTGTATAAATGCTGTGATAATCAGGCTTTTCATTTTCCATGATGTCCAGAATTGCATCGCAAAGTTCCTGACCACCCTTTCCGCCTTCGCCCCAAACAGTTGAAACAGTAAATTTGCATCCATGACTTTCAACATATTTACGGAGTACGTCCATTTCAGCATCCGTATCTGAAACAAATCGGTTCGCTGTCACAACAACAGGTACACCATACTTCTTCAAATTTTCAATATGCTTACCCAAGTTAACAATACCCTTATTCAGAGCATCCAGGTTCTCAGCACCTAAATCTTCCTTAGCAACGCCGCCATTGTACTTAAGAGCACGAATCGTCGCTACGAGAACAACTGCATCAGGAGAAATATTAGCCATACGGCACTTAATATCCATGAATTTTTCAGCACCAAGATCAGCACCGAAACCAGCTTCTGTAATTACATAATCAGCACACTTCATTGCTGTCTTTGTTGCACGAATAGAGTTACAACCGTGAGCAATGTTAGCAAATGGACCACCATGTACAAATACTGGTGTATTCTCAAGTGTCTGAATAATATTAGGACGAATGGCATCCTTCAGTAGAACTGTCATAGCGCCTACGCACTTCAGTTCTTTTGCAGTGACAGGTTCATTATCATATGTATAAGCTACAATGATTCTTTCCAGTCTTGCTTTTAAATCTTCCAGAGAATCTGCAAGGCAGAATACGGCCATTACTTCAGTAGCAACTGTAATCATGAAGTGATCCTGACGTACAACACCATCACCATTATTACCCATACCGATAATAACATTACGAAGAGTACGATCATTCATATCCATACATCTCTTAACTACAATTCTCTTAGGATCAATATTCAGTGGATTACCGAACTTCAGAGTATTATCCAGCATTGCACACATTAAGTTATTTGCAGATGTAATGGCATGGAAATCACCAGTGAAGTGAAGATTTAACTTTTCCATTGGAACCGCCTGAGCATATCCGCCCCCCGCTGCACCACCTTTGATACCAAAACAAGGTCCAAGAGAAGGCTCACGCATCGCAACTACAGCTTTCTTTCCCTGCTCACGTAAAGCATCCGCAAGACCAATCGTTACCGTAGTCTTTCCTTCACCTGCAGGTGTTGGATTGATAGCAGTAACCAGAATTAATTTACCATTCTCATTATCTTTAATCTTATCAAGGAACTGATCAGATACCTTTGCCATATACTTTCCGTATTGCTCGATATCATCCCCGGTAGCACCGATTTTCTCTGCTACCTCTTTAATGTCGAGCATAGTTGCGCTCTGTGCGATTTCAATATCTGTTTTCATATCAAATACTCCTTTACACATTCATTATTTACAGCCTTCTCCTAAAACCGTTCTTTTAAAAAAAAACAATGAAATTCATTATTCAGAAGGACTGGACAGGAACTGTTCAAATTCTTCTAAGGTCATAAGAACCTTTCTAGGTTTCGTACCCTCTTCTGGTCCGACAACACCGCAATCAGCAAGCTGGTCCATAATACGAGCAGCACGATTAAATCCAATACGGAATACTCTTTGTAAATAACCAATGGAAGCCTTATCTTTCTCAATAACAAGGCGACCAGCATCATCAAAGTATTCATCGAAGCGTTCTACTTCTTCCCCATCTTCAATTCTTGTTTCTGCACCTGTAGTATCAATCTTGTTGGTTACTGTGGCATCATAGGTCATTTCCCCATAATTTTCCTTAATGAATCCAACAACATCATTTACTTCATCATCTGAAATAAAGGCACCCTGAACACGAGTAGGTTTAGAGTTACCTGCAGGATAGAATAACATATCTCCCTTACCAAGCAACTTTTCTGCACCATTCATATCCAGGATTGTTCTGGAATCTATTCCGGAAGAAACCGCAAATGCGATTCTAGATGGAACATTCGCTTTAATCAAACCAGTAATAACGTCAACAGATGGACGCTGTGTAGCAATAACCAGATGAATACCAGCAGCACGTGCAAGCTGAGAAAGTCTTACGATAGAATCTTCTACTTCTCCATGAGCAACCATCATAAGATCAGCAAGCTCATCTACAATAACCAGCAACTGAGGCATTCTTTCCTGCATGGTCTTATCTGGATTCTCTGGATCAGAAGGCTTATAGGAATCTACAAGTTTATTGAATCCTTCCAGATTACGAACATTGTATTTTGCAAACTTCTGATAACGGTCTGTCATTTCCTGAACAGCCCAGTTCAAAGCACCTGCTGCTTTCTTTGGATCTGTTACAACAGGAATCAGAAGATGCGGAATACCATTGTAGGAAGTAAGTTCTACCATCTTAGGATCAATCATGATCATCTTTACTTCCTTAGGATCTGCCTTGTAAAGAATACTCATAATTATTGTATTGATACATACAGACTTACCAGAGCCAGTAGAACCAGCAATGAGTAAGTGAGGCATCTTAGCAATATCCGTAATGATAGGCTGTCCACTAATATCCTTACCAACGGCAAAACAAAGCTTTGATTTGAAACGCTTGAAGGTATCGTTATCAACAAGATCTCTGAAGTAAACTACAGAGCTTTCAGAATTTGGAACCTCAATGCCAATGGCTGCTTTTCCTGGAATTGGAGCCTCGATTCGAATATCTGCAGCGGCAAGATTCAACTTAATATCATCCTGAAGATTCAGAATTCGGCTAACCTTAACACCCTGTTCAGGCTGCATTTCATATCTGGTAACTGTAGGGCCTACACTACAATTGGTAATGGTAACATTTACACCAAAACTTTCTAATGTAGACTTCAGTTTTACTGCAGTCTCTCGAACATGTTCCATGGACTTGCGACCTGTATTCTTTCCATCAGACTTAAGTAAAGTCACTGGAGGGAATACATATTTCTTTTCCGGCTTCTTATCCTGAGAAATTTCATTGACAATTTCAGCAGTTTCATTTAACTTATCCTGCTTAGTAACCTTCTCTTCCTCCACCCTTGCTGGAGAAGAAGGAATGTTTGTTCTTAATTCATCTGTAGCTGTTCTGGTAGTTTCCATTTCAGAAGCACTAGGCATGACAGGAGAAACCTTATTTCCGTCGACAACTTCACCTTGGATTAAGAAATCATCTGCAATATCATCAAATTCTTCTTTACTCTCTTCTACCTTTGCCTCAGGAGCTACATTCTTTGCAACCTTGCCCGTTTCCGCGTCATAATAATTCTGATTTCCAAGAGGATCTGCATAGGTAGCAGAATCCGGCTCTAAATCAAAGAAATCTTTATTTTCTGTACGATTATAATGAACCAGTGGATTTTCAACCAAACGTCTGGCTGTTTTCCTTTCAGCAGCAGTCTGCTTCGCTGCATTTCTGCTCCTTCTAACTGCGACATCTTCGTTTTCATTATCCAGTTCTAATTCCTCCTGCATAGTGGAAATAAAACCAGACGGGTCAGCATTTTCAGGTTTCAATTCATGAACTTCTTCACTGGCAACAATCTGCTTTTTCTTCTTTTTACCTAAGCTTGCTGTATCAGCAATTCCATCATGATCATCGTCCTGTACAGTAATTTTACCTAAAATACCATGTTCTCTTTCTCGATGAACACGTCTAGGCTGGGATAACTCAAGCTCTCTCTGGCAATCATACTCATCCTGATCTTCATAACGGAAAGAAAAGAATGACTTCAACATTTGAATAAGAGAAATGCCGGTAATTTCAATTACGGTTACTAC
>Ga0129311_1001127_pt1 | contig 19996 bp, 19 predicted proteins | sample Go1ome_FD_94435 | JGI IMG/M metagenome (GOLD analysis project Ga0129311, IMG submission 94435) | Western lowland gorrila individual fecal microbial communities from Wisconsin, USA - Go1022B metagenome | ecosystem: Host-associated > Mammals > Digestive system > Large intestine > Fecal | place... | reverse complement strand
CCCGCATTCTTTAAGGCCGGCTATGCGCATCAGGTCCACGGTAGCCTCCGTGTGTCCGGCACGCACGAGCACTCCTCCTTCGCGGGCCTGCAGAGGGAACATATGCCCCGGCCTGCGGAAATCATACGGACGCGCCCCCTCTTCAACGCACTTGAGTGCCGTGACAGAACGTTCCTGAGCTGAGATTCCGGTAGTCGTAGAAATGTGGTCGATGGAGATAGTAAAGGCTGTGCCGTGGTTGTCAGTATTTTCCGTGACCATAGGTTTCAGATCGAGCCTCGTGCAATATTCCCGGCTCATCGGCATACATATCAACCCCTTCGCCTTAGACGCCATAAAATTCACGTTCCCGGTAGTGGCAAATTGGGCGGCGCACACAAGGTCGCCTTCGTTTTCACGTCCAGGGTCATCGAGCACGACAATCATTCCGCCTTTGCGCAAAGACTCAACCGCCTCCTCGATAGTATTGAAATCAAATTCCTTTTCCATATATTCTGTCTGTATCAAAAACCGTTGTAATTCAGAAATTCAGGTGTCAGGCCGCCCCTCTGCGGCCGCAACGCCAGTTTCTCCACATATTTTGCAATAATGTCATTTTCAAGATTGACCAGGTCACCCTCCCTCAGGCCGTGCAGCGTCGTCATTCCAAGAGTGTGGGGAATTAGGGAGACCGAAAAATCCCGTCCGCCTGCTTTCGCGACTGTAAGGCTGACTCCGTCAATGGCTATCGAGCCTTTCTCCACCACATAGCGCAGCACTGAAGAGTCCGCTTCCACCGTCAGCCACAATGCATTGTCGTCCCGGCGCACGGAGACTATCCGTCCTGTCCCGTCAATGTGTCCTGTAACGATATGACCGCCGAGCCGCCCGCCGGGAGAAAGAGCGCGTTCGAGATTGACCCGGCTGCCCGGCTGCAGATTTTTCAGCGCGGTACGTTCCATTGTTTCAGGCATCACGTCGGCAAAGAAACTGCTTTCAGTCGTCCGGATCACCGTCAGACAGACACCGTCAGTGGCGATACTGTCGCCTATGCACGTGCCGTGGAGCACGACAGAGGCCCGGATTTCTATCGTGAGGCTTCTTGCGCCCCGCCTTATCTGCTGAACTGTACCGATTTCTTCTATTATTCCCGTGAACATGTCATTTTTTGATTATGCCGTTTATCAGTATGTCATTACCTACCCTTTCCACGATGATGTCTTCAAGTCCGGCGGCTTCGTTCATACACCCGATGCCGAATCCGGTTACAGGCGTCATGGACTCTCTGCCTCCTATTATTTTCGGGGCTATGAAGACTGCCGCTTCATCGACAAACCCGCCGTCGATGAAACTTCCGTTCAGGCTGCCGCCGGATTCAAGCAGGATTGAGTCTATTCCGTACTTTCCGGCAGTGCGCAGGAGATCTCCTACAGAGACATGTCCATTCTCCTCCGCACATTCCCAGGTCTCGACTCCAGCTTCATGCAGGCTGTCAATTTTCTGCCTGTCCGCCAGGTAGGTATGGGCTATGACCGTGCGGTATTCTCCGGCGGTGGAGATTATACGGGCATCAAGGGAAACAGATGCCGATGAATCCGCCACAATACGCAGCGGCTGGCGCGGACTGCCTTCCAGCCGGCAGTTGAGCAACGGATTATCAGCACTGACAGTTCCGGCTCCCGTCAGGACAGCCATGTTGGAACTACGCATCTCATGCACCCTCCGTCTGGACTCTTCCCCGGTCACCCATTTGGAGTCTCCATTTTTGGAAGCAATCTTGCCGTCTAAAGTCATGGCCGTCTTGAGAGTCACCCACGGCAGTCCGGTCGTCATGTATTTGAGAAACACCCGGTTCTGCCTACGGAGTTCCTTTTCGAGCAGGCCACACTCGACCTCGATGCCGGCTTTCTCCAACTGCCTGACACCTTTTCCAGACACCAACGGATTCGGATCCTTGATGCCTACCACCACACGCCTTATGCCGGCCGCGATTATCGCATCCGTACATGGCGGGGTCTTGCCGTAATGGCAGCACGGTTCTAATGTCACATACATAGTCGCTCCTGCGGCAGTTCCTCCGCAATTTCTCAAGGCATTCCTTTCCGCATGCAGCCCGCCCCAGCGTTCGTGCCAGCCTTCGGCTATAACTCTCCCGTCAAGCACGATTACCGCACCCACAAGAGGATTGGGATTAACCATTCCCTTCCCCCGCTGGGCCAGTTCCATCGCCCTGCGCATCCATTCTTCGTCATTCTGTGAAAACATTTTCTTTTCCCGCTAAAAAAATAAAACCCGAAACGACGGTTTCGGGGCGGGCAACATACACGGGCGGCATACTATGCCGCACACGCGTAAGGAATCGCACTTTCTCTCATCCGGACTGTAACCGTCGGCATCGGAATTTCACCGATTCAGTTTCCTCAGGTCCATTCTGAAGGGACACTGACTGGAAAGTCGCGGGCTTTGACCGCCGGTGGGGATTTTCACCCCGCCCCGAAGTACGTTTCATCAATTCAGCATCAAAAATAGTGAAGTCGAGCGAAGAAGCAAAATTTATTTTGATTATGCCGAAGGAAACTACACGAACTCCTCGACCCTGAACACCGTCCCGCTCTCCTGCGTCACCAGCCAGTCGCCAATATCAAGTCCCTCCGCTTTCGCCCTGTCATCAGAGTTCCGGCTCAGCCACATCAAGATAACGGAAGTTCTCAAAGCCGGAATTGAATTTGCGAGCCTCGCCCATATCGGGCGAGGCTCGCTTCTGATTATGCTGTCATCGGGCAGACTGGGGCGTTACCAGCGGTCGTGGTTCGCATCGATCTGGCGGAGGAGTTCCTCGACTGCCTTTTCAAGCTGGGCGTCGCGGCCTTTCTCCGTCTCGTTATAGACGTTGCGGACCTTGAAGTCAGGTTCGAGCTGGGAGTTCTCGAGATAAGTTCCATCTTTGGTGCGGTAGCCGATGACCGGAATCCCGAAGTACAGTGATGGATCCTGGAGCGTCTCCCAGTTGACGGAAGTCATCGTGCCGGGTACGGGCATACCGACGATCGAACCCATCTTCTTGTGCCTGTAGACCCAGGGTGTGCCGTGGGCATTCGAGTAGTTCGCTTCGCCGACAAGCATTATCGACTGCTTGTTGTACCTTCTCGACGGCATATCGCAGGCGACAGTGCCCCTGATGACCTGCTCGAGGTACTTCTGGCCGCTGAACAGAATCTCGATGTCCTCGTGCAGCCTGCCGCCGCCGTTGAACCTCGTGTCGATGACTATGCCGTCCTTGAGGTTGTATTTTCCGAGTATGTCGGAATAAATATCCCTGTAACTGCCGTCATTCATAGATTTGAGATGTACGTAACCGAGTCTTCCGCCGGAGAGTCTTTCGACCTCTGCAGCGCGGCTCTTCACCCATCTGTCATACAGCAGATTGTTCAACCTGCTCTTGCTTATCAACTTTGCTGTCTCCTCCCAATGCTCTCCGGTCTGCGGATTCCAGAGTCCGAACAGCACCGTCTTTCCGGCTTTTCCGTTCAGGAGAGCGAACCAGTCGGTGTCGGTGCCTACTACAGTTCCGTCAATAGACTCTACGACTGTGCCCTTGGCGACTTTGGATGATACCTTGTCAAACGGTCCGAAATCCACGACTTCGTCCACCTTCAGGCCCTTCCCGGCGTACTTCATATCAAACAGAAGCCCGGTCTCAGCCGTGGGTTTTGCGGGGGCTGGTGCGCGGTAGCCCGAACCGGTATGGGACACGTTGAGTTCGCCGAGAACTTCGCTCAGCAGCTCCGAGAAGTCGTAGTTGTTGTTGATATGTTCGAGGAACGGCTGATAGTCCTTTCTCAGCGCTTCGAGGTCAACTCCGTGATAATCCGTGCTGTAGAACCTCTTGATCTCCTGATTGATGACGTGGTTGAACATATATTCCCTCTCGGCGGCCTTGTCGAGCTCCATTTCGATATTGAACGAAATAGGCATGGGAGAGCCTCCGGGCAGTGAAATGACCGACGGCCGCGAGGACATGACATAGAGGTTCTTGCCGTCCTTGTCAATGGCGAGCGAAGCGTATGAAGAGTTGAGTTTCTGCACGAGGGAGGTCTTTCCGGTTCTTGTCTGCTTTTTCCAGAGGTCGAAACCGCCTTCGAATGACGAGAGGAAGTAAAGGGTCTCGCCGTCCTTGGAAAGCGCGGCTGAGGCGAGGGACGAGGACATCGGGGTGAGCCGAAGAACCCTGTCTTCAAGGCCTTCGAATTCTATTTCCACGTTCTTCCCGTCTTTCTTATCCCCGGTTTTGGCGGCTTTCTTTTTCTTGTCGGATGCGGACTCTTTCTTGGAGTCGTCTTTTTTCGCGGACTCCTTTTTGGCATCCTCCGCAGCCTTGTCGGCTTCCTTTGCAAGTGCCGCTTCCTCCTCGTTCATCAGGAACTTTTCCATTGTTTCCCTGTTCATGAATGCGATGAAAACATCGTCCTGGCTGCCCCAGGAGGCGTGGGATCGCATTCCGTAACGGTTGGAGGTGAAGAGCAGGGCGTTGCCGTCCATAACCCACTGCGGGTCGCCGTCGATGTAGGCGCTGTTTGTTATGTTGTGTATTTTACCGTCACCGGACGCGGAGACGATGCCGACGTCGGTGTACGGATCACGCCGGTTTGTGATGAGCGTGAGCGCGAACCATTTCCCGTCAGGCGACCAGTCGTAGTCGAAGCCGCCTTCGGAGTTGCCGTAGTGCTGCGTTCCGTCCGTAATCTGCCGAACCTTTCCGCTTGCAAGGTTCAGCACCTTGAGCAGGTGCCGGTTCTCGATAAAGGCGATTTCCTTGCCGTCCGGCGAAAAGCTCGGCGAGGTTCTTTCGATGCCGTCCTCCTTGAAGAGGGGAGTCTCCACTATTGTTGTGGCATTGGCGAAATGCAGGTCCTCCTTTCTGCCCATCGTGGCCTTGTAGAGGCTCCAGGTGCCGGTCCGTTCGCTGGCGTAGACTATCGTCTTGCCGTCTGGGGACATTGAAATGCCTCTTTCCGCCGCTGCGGTCGCCGTGATCTGCCTGGTCGTGCCGTATTTGTCCGTGGTTGCGAACACTTCGCCGCGGTAGAGCAGCGCTATGTCCTTGCCGTTGTCGGAAATCGAGATTCCTGAGGCGGAACCCGGCCTGAGAGTCGTGGGCTTCTCGTAGTTGTCCTCTGTAATCGTGATGCTGACTTTGGCAGGCTGGCCGCCCGGAACCATAGTGTAGATTTCTCCCTGGTAGCCGAAGCAGAGCGTTCCGTTGTCGGCCCGGCTGAGGAATCTGACCGGGTGTTTTGTGAAGGAGGTGAGTCTTTCGGCCTTGTCGAAATCGTCCCTGTCGGCCTTATATACATTGAACGAGCCTCCGTCCCGTTCGCTGAGGAACACCACCTTGCCGTTTGGTGTGAAAAGAGGTTCCCTGTCCTCGCCTGCGCGGTTGCAGAGCGGCGTATGCACGTCTTTTTCGGCGTCATAGTAGAAAATGTCCCTTGTCACGGACGATGTATGGTGCTTCCTCCAGATATTCTCGCTGCCGTTGCGGTTGTAGTAGATGAACGACTTGCCGTCCTTGTCGAGGTCCATCCCGCAAACCGGGGCCGCTGTTACAAGGTGGCTTCTGCCGCCCACGGCGCTGACTTTGTACAGCTGCGTGAACCATCCGGCGGGGAACATCGAACTTTCAGCGGGGTTCTGGATGGCTGCGCTGTAGTACAGTTCCTTTCCGTCGGGAGTGAACATCAGCGGGGTCTCGGTGCCGGAGTAAGTGGTCACTCTGACCGCCTGGCCGCCTTTCGCGGGCACAGTGTAGATGTCAAGGGAACCTTCCCGGTCGGACTGGAACGCGACGGTGCGGGAGTCGGGAGACCATACGGGACAGGTCTCGAAAGACGGGGTCGCGGTAAGGCGGAGGGCTTCACCTCCGGCGGCGGGGACTACGTAGATGTCGCCTTTGTAGGAAAATGCGATCCGGGTGCCGTCAGGGGAGATTTTCCCGTACCTCATCCATAGAGGTTCGGATGCCTGGACCGCAGTCGCCGCGGCGAGCGCAAGAGCAAGTGCTGCAAGAGTTTTTTTCATATCGTGTCAATTTGTTTGTCCCGGGTAACCATATTCTGGCTATCCGGGACTGCAAATATAATATTTCTGCGTGAGCTCTTATTTCTTTTTCAACTCGACTTTTATCACATTGACACTCTTGTCATTGGTCAGTGCCATCGCTTCTTTGCCTCCGGCTTTGAGAACTGTTATCGAGGCGATTTCTTCGGGTTTGATTTTCCCCATTTCCTCTCTGGTGGTTTTCTTGCCGTCTATGTAGACTTCGGTTTTTGATGAAGCGCCAACTATACTGTATGAAACAACTTCACCATCGGTCTTGACTGAGCTGACTTGGGTTCCGTCAATGGTGGAGGAATTCATAGTGATGTTTTTGACCTGCCTGCCGTCTGTGCATATGTTGTGCACTTTAGTGACTGTGACTACGCCGTTGCTGCTGCTTGTGGCGGTCATAATCTTATAGTCGCTGACGGTTTTTCCGACTAACTGGCTGCCGTCAAAGTTGGTGACTTTTTCGCCGTTGATGATGTAGAGGTTCACTGTGTCGGCCGGGACCTGGATCGCATTTAGTGCGAGGGCGCAGATTGCGCTGAGGATTGATGTTAGCATAATGTTTATGTTTAATTAGTTATCGCATTGCAGTTATGGATATTGCGGTGCTGCCTTCGTCGCGGGTCATTTCGTAGAGACAGCGGGTGCCGTCATTCAGGATGGCTGTGAGGATTACTTTGTTGCCTTTTGGTTTGGCGGTGATGCTTTCGACATTTTCCATATCGAGGGACATTATCTTTTCTATGCCCTGGGCCATTTCGAGGCCGTTGAAGTCGCAGGTCTGCCTCTGTGTCAGGAAAATTCCCAAGCCTACGGCGACTACGGCACAGGCGGCGCATCCGTATGCCCATCTCGCGAATCTTGTGCGCTGTCTTGATTTCTTTTCGGCAGAGGCGAGAATGGTGTCGAATTCCTTTTCTGCGGCATAGTAGGCTGCGTCCGGGTATTCGGCGAGGATGAGTTCCGCGGCGCTTTCTTCGTCCGAGTCTGCTTCGTGAGAGGAGAACCACTCGGCGAGCCGGCGCTCCTGGTCGGGAGTGGTTTCGGCGCTCAGGTAACGCTCAATCAGTGTATGTCTTATTTCTTTGTTCATATCTTTTTCAGCATTTCGTTCATCAGTTTCCTGGCCTGCGAGATTGTGGCTTTGACGCTTGCTTTCGGCCGGCCGGTTTCGGCGGCGATTTCATCGAGGGTCAGGCCTTGTTCGTTTCGCATTTCAAAGTATCGCCTTTGCGTGTCGTTGAGACTGGCGAAGAGTTTCTGTCGCAGTTTCAGGGCTTCTTCGGTGTCGATTCTTTCGCTTGCGCCGTGGCTGTCCGGGAAGTCGGAGCCCTCTATCGTGGTGGTCTGCAGCTTGCGCCTGCGGTAGTGCCTTACGCAGACCGTCTTGGTGATTTTCACTGCCAAAGCTTCAACGTTGCGTATCTCATATCCTGCTTCGCAAAGTCTCCAAAGCTCCGTCAGCGCTTCCTGCACTATGTCTTCCGCCTCCGCTCCGACTCCCGAAGCCCTTGTGAAGCGCCTTGCGACGCCTGTCAGCCTGCTTCTGATTCCGGAAACTATATGTTCAAATTCGATCTGTGTCATTGTTGCTGTTTCTACCTTTATAGTAGCGGAAGATGTTCAAAAGTTAATGAACGATTTGGATTTGCCTGCTTTTTTTTTTACATAAATGACATAACTTTACGCCGGAATGGATCAACTGAACACATACCTTTCTGAGGTTGGCAGCTACTGGCGCGACCTGTGCGTCAGCGAAGGAGTCCTGCGACATTATGCTCCCGGAGATTACTTCATCGAGGCGGGGCGTACTGGACGCTACTTCGGGTATGTCAAATCCGGTACCCTTAAATACATCGCTCCTGACGCCGAGGGCAACGAACATGTCATAAACTTCGAATTCCCTGGAGGCTATGCCTCCAATTTCCCGGATTCCATATACGGAATTCCGTCCAAAGTATCAATCAAAGCCAATTCAGCCTGCGAGATATACTGTATCCCGACTGCTGTTCTGCGCAGCCGCCTGGCGACGGACAAGGATCTCCAGTTCATCGTGACCACGACAAGCGAAAAACTGTTCAGACAGGTCTATGACAGGCTTATCGATTCCTATACCGTCACACCGAAACAGCGATACAAGCAGCTTGTCTCCCGATGCCCGGATTTGTTTGAGCTATTTCAGCTGAAGGACATAGCATCGTTTCTCAGAATCACGCCTGTGCACCTCAGCCGCCTGCGTAAAGAGATGAAAGGGTAGTACCTAGCCGGCCCTGGATTGCTCTAAAACAGACAACGCCGGCGGAATCCCGTCAGCGTTGCGTTCAGTTTTTCGGGTGCTCCTCCCGAGTGGTGAAATGGGCCCTTGAATGGTTGTCTCGGCCGCTTGGGGGCCATTCAGGTGGTGCAGCGGTTTAGTATGTGGAGAAAGTCAAAGCGAAGCTCCCTGCGGCATAACCTCCGGTGAAAGTGTAGGTCTTGCTGTCTTTTTTCTTTGTGTAGATGTCGGCGTGTTCTGACTTTTCGAAGTCTGTCGAGGCGAACTTCTTGAAATAGTTGTCTGCCACGGATTTGTCGCATTTGTAGTCGAAGAAGGCCACGCTTTCGAGTCCGCTGCGTTTGTCGTAGTGGACATTTTCGATTTCACCGTCAAAGGTAGGGAATTCGCTGAGGAAAGAATACTCCTTTACGAGTTCTGTCCAGGTCTTGTTGCCGAGAGGGCGCTCATCGTCTTTGTTGTCTTTGTTGCAGCCTGCGAATACGAACAGGACCGCAAGTGCGCAGAGAAGCGCTGCTTTAAACTTTTTCATACATAACTATGTTTAGTTGCGGCAAATGTAATCCAAAGTTTCAATTCCTGACTTAACATTTGTTAAGTACGAGAGATTACTACATACAAAAAGAGCCTTGAAACTAATCAAGACTCTTTCTGCGGTGCGGAAGGGACTCGAACCCTCGACCTCCGGCGTGACAGGCCGGCATTCTAACCAGCTGAACTACCGCACCAGGCTGGTTGCTTTCTCGTTGAAAGCGGTTGCAAATATACGTATATTATCCGAATCTGCAAGCGCTCTCAACGATTTTTCTACAATCTTTTCATTAATTTTTCGTTCTCAGCCTCATACCCCGGTTTGCGCAGGAGTGCGAACATGTTCTTCTTGTATGCCTCCACACCCGGCTGATTGAACGGGTTAATGCCAAGTACGTAGGCACTTACGCCGCAGGCGAACTCGAAGAAATAGAAGATCGCACCGAGGTTGTATGCGTCAATCTGCTCCACGCTGACTCCGATCTGCGGAACGCCTCCGTCTATGTGCGCGAGCTTCGTTCCGAGCAGAGCCATCGCGTTGCAGTGCTCGACCCTCTGCCCTGCGAGGTAGTTCAGTCCGTCGAGATTCGCCTCGTCAGAGCCGATGACGACCTCCCTCTGGGACTTCTCGACCTTGATGACGGTCTCGAACATAACCCTGTCGCCCTCCTGGATGAACTGACCCATAGAGTGCAGGTCGGTGGTGAAGTTGACGGATGCGGGGAAGATGCCCTTGCCGTCCTTGCCCTCGGACTCGCCGTAGAGCTGTTTCCACCATTCCGCGAGGTATGCGAACTTGGGGTTGAAGTTTACGAGTATTTCGACTTTCTTGCCGAGCACGGAATAGAGTGCGTTGCGCATTGCGGCATATTTGATTGCCTCGTTCTCGCTGCCTTTGACGAGCAGTTCGGCCCTTTCGTCAGCGGCGCCGCGCAGGATCTCACGGACATCGATGCCGGCGAGCACGATGGGCAGCAGACCTACAGGGGTCAGCACTGAATAACGGCCGCCAACGTTGTCGGGAACTACGAAAGTCCTGTATCCCTCCTGCGTGGCGAGGGTCTTGAGTGCGCCCTTGACGGCGTCGGTTATGGCTACGATGCGCTCGGCGGCTTCCTGGCGGCCGTAAGTCTCCTCAAGGTAGGCCTTGACGATGCGGAACGCGACTGCGGGTTCGGTGGTGGTTCCTGACTTGGAAATCACCACGCAGGCTGCGTTGCGGGCGCGGACGAGGTCCATCAGTTCGGCGAGGTACTCTTCGGAAAGGTTGTTTCCGGCGAAAACTACCTGCGGGGTTCCGGCCTTGCGGATGAATGCGTGGGACAGAGCCTCGATGGCGCAGCGTGCCCCGAGGTACGAACCGCCAATGCCGATGACCACTACGAGGTCGACTCCGCGTCCCGCCCAGTCGTCACGGATTGCCTCGCAGTCCGCAATCAGGCTTTCGGGGGTGTCCACGGGCAGAGTCTTCCATCCGAGGAAATCGTTTCCGGCACCTTTCTCGCTGTCCAGTACGTCGAAAGCATCCAGTGCTTTCTGTACATAATTCTTATAATCGCTTTCTTTGACAAAGGATGAGCATCCTCCAAGATCTACTTTGACCATTATTGATAGTTTTTATGATGTCCTCAAATATACTCATTTTTCCGATATAATAAGTATATTAGTGTTGTCTATGTACGGCCTTGCGGACTGCAACAACTTTTTCGTCTCCTGCGAAAGGGCTTTCCAACCGGAATTGGAAGGCCGGGCGGTCGTCGTGCTCTCCAACAACGACGGAGTGGCGGTGGCACGCAGCAACGAGGCCAAGGCGATGAGTATCAAGATGGGTACGCCGTTCTTTCAGCTGCGGCCGATGGTTGAAAGCGGCGCGCTGGTCGTACGCTCCTCGAACTACAAACTGTACGGTGACCTGTCGGCGAGGGTTATGAACATCCTGCGATCGTCCGTGCCCAAAATCGAAATTTATTCAATAGACGAAGCGTACCTGCACCTGGAGGGGATTCCGCATGAGAAGCGGCGGGAGTTCTGTGCGGAGCTTGTGCGCAAAGTCAGGCGCGGCACCGGCATCCCGGTCAGCATCGGCATCGCCCCGACAAAGACGCTCTGCAAGGTAGCGAACCATTTTGCCAAGCGCTATCCGGGTTACCGCGGGGTCTGCGCTATAGATACAGAGGACAAACGGCGCCGGGCCCTGGAACTGACTCCGATAGGCGAGGTCTGGGGCGTGGGCTGGAGAGGTGCCCCGAAACTTCGCAAGCTCGGGGTTGAAACTGCAGCGGACCTGGTCGGCCGGCCGGAAGCCTGGATCCGGAGCAGAATGGGTGTCGGCGGCGTCAAAACCTGGCTGGAGCTGCGCGGAACGGCCGTGATAGGGGAGGAGACGGACGAGCGGCGTCAGTCGATCTGCACTTCCCGTTCATTTGCGGAGCTGGTCTATGACAAGGAGGAACTGAAGTCAAGGGTTTCCGATTTCGCGGCCATGTGCGCGAAGAAACTCCGCAAGGACGGTTCGGTTGCGGGCTGCGTATCCGTGTTCTTGGGGACAAACCGTTTCCGGGACGACCTACCCCAGTATACGCACTTCGAACACAATCCTCTGAAGCAGGCTACAAACAGCACAATTTCGGTCGTGGGTGCAGCGGTTCAGGCGCTGGAGCGCTGCTGGCGCGAGGGCTACGGCTACAAGCGTGCGGGAGTGGTGGTCACGGACATAGTTCCGGAGGAAAGCATGCAGGGAGATCTTTTCGAGGAGGACCCGGCCATGCGCGAACGTGAGGCTATGCTTTCGGAACTTATCGACCGTTTCGATAGTGCTGACGGTCAGATGCTTAAGCTTGCTTCGCAGAACGAGGGCCTGTATTCGTACGGGATCCGGAGGGAGCATTGCTCGAAACTCTTCACCTCGGACTGGAACGAGTTGATGGAAATTCATTGAAAAAATCTTAAAAATTATTTGGATTATTCAGATTGATGCTATACCTTTGCAATCCCATTTCGGGGGGAAGACTCGTTAGCTCAGTTGGTAGAGCACAACACTTTTAATGTTGGGGTCTCGGGTTCGAGCCCCGAACGGGTCACAGAAGTCAGGCACCCTTAGCTCAGCTGGTAGAGCAACTGACTCTTAATCAGTGGGTCTAGGGTTCGAATCCCTAAGGGTGCACGAAAGGATCGGAATTTTCCGGTCCTTTTTTTTTGCGCCATTGTCGCCGTTCAGCGCCACGGATGTCAGACAGGGGGGGGGACGTAGACAAAGTCGCGCTTTTGGCGCGAGTTCGAGTCTCTTCCGCACCGCAGAAAGAGTCTTGATTAGTTTCAAGGCTCTTTTTGTATGTAGCAGGTGCCCCTTATTCAGCAATTAAACAAGTCATCCATCGTCACTTCGCTGTGGACTATACTGCTGTGTTTGCCTTTGCCGATACCGAAGGTGGTGACGAAAGTGTGTACAACAGCCTCTTTAGTTTTAGTCCGCTCCTTAAAAATACCCATCCTTGTACGAAGTCGCATTTCGTAGTCTTTGGAAATGGAGTATTCTTGTTCGCAGTATTTCATTTCACATAGATGAATTACCCTGTCTGACCTTTCTATGAGCATATCAATCTGGGCGCCCTGTTGGCCATTTTCCGGGTCAGGAGCGCATTTCCAAGTGTAGACGGACGTCCCGATTCCTGAGATTCCCAAGGCCTTTTTTATCTGCTTGTGATGACGCATACAGATAAGTTCAAACGTAAGTCCCATCCATGCCCTTACTCCGGAGGCATCGATATTGTGACTCCACCATTCAGTATCTTTGTTATGTTTGCCTGCAATGAACTTGAAGTAGAATAGTGTATAAAAATCTATGAGTTTATAGACTATTGTGTTCTTTTTCCCGAAGAGTTCGTATTTGTCGATGAAATCGCATTGCTCAAGGTTATTCAGCAATGTTGTGAGAAACTTTCCGTTCAAATTGGTTGCGGTTGATATTTCTTTCCTTGTCAAACCGTACTTGTTATGGTATAACAATTCAACTATTTTAACGTAGGAATCAACGTGTGTGAATAATGCGCTATAGAGTTCATCATATTCCGTTCTGAGAGGTGCATTTTTCTCAAAGAAGAGCATATCAACATTTTGGGCTACGCTCTTCTGAAGATCCATCAAACTGAGATAAAATGGTATTCCCCCTGTGAACATATAAGACTGCAAAATATCGTATCGAGTCAGTGGAGAATCAAAGGATTTGAAATATTGTTCGGTCTCTGACAATGTAAACGGCTCAAGGTAGAGTCTTCGTGTAATGCGGTTGTGAAGTCCGCCATGATTTTCAATGAGCTTATCAGCCATCCAGGATGTTGCAGAGCCGGATGCTACCAACACAATATCATATCTTCTGTTTGCCCACGCGTTCCAAAAGTTTTCGAGAGCACTCACAAATGTAGAACGCTGGGAGTCAATCCAAGGCATTTCGTCAATGAAGATGACCTTTTTTCTATCAGTTGAAAGTGTCTCCAGGTATTCTTCGAGCGCATCAAAGGCTTCATACCAATCAGCGTAGGGAGATTGTTTTTTCCCTGAATATTTCTGGATTGCTTTTGCGAAGTATCTTAATTGAGTCCGGCTGTTGGTTTTATGCTTTCCAACATAGGAAAAATCATAGCTGCTATTAAAAAACTGATCAACAAGAAAAGTCTTGCCGATACGGCGGCGCCCACATACGATTACAAATTCTGACTTGTTTGATGTCAAACATTCGTTCAGAATTCCGCACTCTTTTTGACGTCCGATAAGAGTTGGTATCATTTTTTCCATAGGCCAAAGGTAGAACTTAAATTCCATAACGCAAAGAAAAAATGCACGAGTTCAAACCCAAACAGCAATAAATCGCCTCTTGCAGGTTGAAACTCAAGCATTGATTATAAGGATCCGAGTCCATTCCGCACCGCAGAAAGAGTCTTGATTAGCTTCAAGGCTCTTTTTGTATGTAGCAGTTCCGGTATAATTGACATTTTGGGGGGCAGCGCAACCCAGCGGGGGGGATGGACACCCCTGAAGCCCGTTCAGCGCCTGCGCAGGGAAATCTTTTTCAGGTTGGCGGCGATGATGATGCCGAAAACGATGGCTATGGTCGCCTCGAATGCGAGCAGGCCGGTTTCCATAGAGGCGTGCAGCTGCTCCGAAATGATGTAATAAGAAGTCCAGAACACCCCTGCGCCGGGTATCAGCGGGAAAATGCCGCAGATGAGGAACACCGTGCTCGGGCATTTACGGACCTTCGCGGTATAAGTGGACATAAGCGCGATCAGCGCGGCGGCGATCAGCGTCCCTCCGACAGGGCCGAGCGGAGAGTGCCTCACGGTCAGAAGATATGCGCACCAGCCGAGCATGCCCACAAGTCCGCAGGCGGCGTAATGCCTATGCGGTACTCCGAACAGGACGGCAAAGGCTGCAGTGCCGACGAATGCAGCAACCAGCTGCACGAGTGGAGCGGCGGTGAGGGAGTTGATGACGGTCCCGTGCATCTGGATCATACCGTCCGCGATGAAACTGTGCACCACGAACGTTACGCAGACCCCGATGGCTATGCAGAGGAACACCATCAGCGCATCCAGTAGCCGCGTGATTCCGGAAATGTAGTCTTCGTTCGCGATGTCCCTCAACCCGTTGGTGAACGGAACTCCCGGAATCAGCGGAATCAGCGTCCCGACCATCATGTTTCCGAGAGTCTCCCCGAATCCGAACGACTGGAACAAGATGCAGGCGGCAGTTCCCAAAGCTCCGGCGCAGACGTTTCCGAGTGCTTTGGACATGAAAGGCGTCCCGATTAGTACGAGAAACAGATATACAAGCGTCCCGGCGACAAGTGCGGCCGCGCTGTCGAGGAAACTTCCGCCGAAAATTATGCAGAACGCTCCGCTGCCGAGTGCGGCGCCGAGAAACTGTTCCCACAGAGGCTTGGACGGGGCGTTTCGGATTTCTTCCAGCTTGGCCCTCGCCTCCTCCAGGCTGTATTTTCCTGCGGCTATGTCCCTTGAAAACTGGTTGATGGCGACAACCTTGTCCAGCCTGGACCCTTTTATAGGGATGAACTCGACATTCGCGTAGGATTTTCCGGTCGTGAAGATGCCGTTGCTCAGCACGAAGAAATTTTCTTTCTCCGCACCGTAGTAGCTGGCTATGCGCTGCATCGTCTCCTCGACCCTTTCTATCTCTGCCCCGTTTTCAAGCAGGACGTGCCCGGCGTCTGATGCTAAAGAAAGTACCTCTGCGGAAATATCGTTGCGTTCCATAATCGTGCAAATATATCATAAAATGATTAAATTTGTTCTCACGAAAACAATAACCGACAACACTATGAGCCAATTACACGTAATCGACCATCCTATGATTCAGCACAAGCTGACTCTGATGAGGGACAAGAACACAGGATCAAAGGACTTCCGCCAGCTGCTTGACGAAATTTCTATGCTGATGGGCTACGAAGTGACCCGTGATCTCCCTCTGCAGGATATTGAAATAGAGACTCCTATCTGCAGGACGACAGGAAAGCAGATTTCCGGGAGAAAACTTGCGATCGTTCCCATACTCCGTGCGGGACTCGGCCTGATGACCGGGCTGCAGACCCTCGTGCCAGTAGCGAAAGTCGGACACATTGGGCTGTACCGGGATGAAACGACGCATAAGCCCGTGGTCTATTACTGCAAACTCCCTGTCGACATCCAGAGCCGTCTCGTAATCGTCACCGACCCTATGCTCGCGACCGGAGGAAGCGCGTGCGACGCTATCTCGATGCTGAAAGAGAAGGGCTGCGACAATATCCGTCTGATGTGCCTCGTCGGTGCTCCGGAGGGAGTCAGAAAAGTGCAGGAAACCCATCCTGACGTGGACATCTACCTCGCTTCGGTGGATGAGTATCTGAACGAAAACGCCTACATAGTTCCGGGTCTCGGCGATGCCGGAGACAGAATTTTCGGAACCAAGTAGGCGCTTCGACACCCGACCGGGCGGAGAAACTACTTCTTTTCGACGAGACCGATAGACACTGCGCAGTCATTGCCGTCGAGCACAGCGGAAAATCTGATGATTACTCCGGACTGGCTGTAGGAGACGCTGATGGCTGTGCTGTCAAGCACTTCTATGGTCATGTATTCTTCCAACCATTCGTGCATGAGGTTCTTCCAGTCGCTGCCGAATGACCACTTGGCGACGTAGGTCTCTCCGTTCCCGAAGCGGAAAATCATCTTTCCGAACTGGGAGAAGGTGACGCTGATGAGGTTGAGCCCCTCTGGCAGGTTGTAGTCGAATTCGATCTCCTTTGCGAGGTCTTCCGAGATCTTGTTCAGATCGCAGTTGTTCCAGGTCTTGTTGATCTTGATGCCCTCGACGTCGGCTATGGCACTGGTCATTTTGATCTGCCATTCGCGGCAAAGCTGGTTTTCTTCGTTGGAGATGCTTTCGGAAGCCTTCTTGACTTCGGCAACCCTGCACTCCTTTCCGTCGATGCTGACTTTGTCTCCGTCGATGCTGACAGTTCCTTCAAAGTCCCCGGAGAGGGTGTAGACCCCGTCGGAGTAGGTGTAGCTGCCGTAGAGATAGCCGTCCTCCGAGCTTGTGGAACGGACTGCCTCCTGTTTGATGAGGTAGTTTCCGGATTCCATCAGATCGATGTACATGAAACTTTCTCCGGAGGAGAAATTGATGCTGACAGCTTCCTTGATATTGACGGGAGCGTCAAACTTTATCTCGAGAGTTTCTTCTCCCTTGTTGCAGGCTGAAAGCATGAACGTAGCAGCTGCAAGTATGGCAAATATCTTTTTCATATTGCGGATTTGTTAAAAAAGTCTGAAATAGAAATGCAGGCTGACGACGGGCCAGACGGGGAATTCGGAGATCTTGTCGAGTATGCCCTGGTCCTGATTGCCGAAATCCGCGCTGCAGAAACGCATCTCTTTCTGTTCGCCGAGGACGTTGCTCGCCATTCCGTACGCTCCTGTGCCCTTTCCGATATACTGCACGCCGAGATCGAGGCATGCGTTGAAGAACTTGTGCTTTTTGATGCCGCCGAATCCTATTCCTATGTAGGGACGTAGCGGCTGGGCTTTCACGTTTGCGGAGAGGAAACCGTTTTCGTCAACTTTGAACGAGTAGTCAGGGTCAAGGTTCGATTCGATCCCGACCGTGCGGACATCTTCAGGCAGAGGCTCGGAGTTCGTCATGCTGAGCAGAACCTCGTCTCCGAAATACGCACCGATGGTGAAGTGGAAGGTGCTTTTTGCCGACGGATACATATCCAGGAGGACTTTGTGCCTGCCGAGGCAGGTTTCCGCATCGAAGGGAACGGTATATTCGTCCGTGACGGGAATATCGAAACTTGCCTGGTACTTGATCTGATAGCCGTACTCACCGCGGATCTGGAAGTGATTGCCAAGAGCGATAACCAGGCCGCCTGAAAGACCGTCGGTGCCGCCGCTTACCCCAAAGCCGCCGTGAACCTGGGCAAAGGATGAGGCTGAGAACAGAATGCCCGCAGCCAGGGTTAGAATTGTACGAAATTTCATGATAAAATGCATTTTGGGCGAAGATAGTGAAAATCAGGTAGAAAGACAAAAAAATGCGACTTACTGCTCGTCTATGTCATTATGCCCTGACAAAGTGGCAGTCCTGAAGAAGTTTTCGAGTTTCCTGATTCCGAAAAGCGCCAGCAGGTAGCAGACTCCAATCGCGATGATGCCGATCCCGACGAGCGTGGAAAGCGTTGTCCCTGCAACGAAGGGGTTGAAGACTCCGAGGATTCCGAGCACCGTACCTGCGATTCCAAGCAGGAGGAAAGCCCACCAGTATCTGAACCGGGCCTTCTTGAAGTCAAAGGAGTCGATGGCGAGCGAGAGGCTTTCGACCATTACCCATACCGCAACTATCATCGGCAGAAATGCGGTCATGGCCGCCTTGTGCGTGAGTACGATGATACCTACGAATATTTCCAACAGGGCGGAGAGCATGCGGGATGCGCTGTTAGGGAGGAAATGCTGCGTGCGCAGGGTGAAAATAAGGTTGAAGATACCCGCAATCAGGGCGAGCAGACCGATGATCCAGGCTCCTGCATAAAGGGTTCCGACAGGATTGCTGATACATACGATGCCCAGAATGACGAACAGGATACCTGTAACGCCGAGAGAAATTTTACTCATATCGTTTATGATTTGAATTACACTTAAATGCCCCGCCCAAACCGGCGGGCACACCGGATGCAGCAGATGCAAATAACGTGCGCGGAGGGATATGCCCTGTCAAGCGATAACACCGCTGCCGAAGAGTTCGGGATATTCGGCGTTGGCGGAGTCTTCTCCGGGCATCAGGTGCAGGGCGGCGAACTGTCCCGGAGTGATGCCGCGCTGGGGCGAATCGAAAAGAATGAACATTCCGCTGCTTCGCATCAGCAGAGTCGCGTCCTGCAAGGGCTGGCGGTAGCGGATCCGCACTCTGGCGCGGCGCATGTCCCCGACCTGCATCTCCAGATCCGGCCGGACCCAGTGTAGTTCCAGTGCGTTGATTTTCAGCACGCTGCGGCTCAGCCCCGGATGCGAGTGCCCCTCGCCGACATAAATCCTGTTGTCTTCGATGTCAGTTCCGATAACGAAAAGCGAGTCCTTGTGTCCTCCGACGGCGAGCCCTTTGCGCTGCCCGACAGTATAGAACTGCGCTCCGTTGTGGGTCCCTATGATTTTGCCGTCGGGATTCTCTTTCCAGCGGGTCTTTTTGATATGGTGCTTTCCTGAGCGGTAGGTCTCCTGCTCGAAACGGATGTCGTAGCTTATGGGCTTGGACAGGCGTTCCAGAACAGCATCGTCAAGCCTTTCCGAGACCTTTGCCGGATCGAATTCGTTTCGTACGCTCCCGCTGCTCTTGTCTTCTGAAATATAGGAACTTACAAGCTGTGCCGGAACCTCGCCGACTGTGACTGAGGACAGGACTTCTTTCTGGAAAAGGTAGTCTTCGCAGTTCTCGAAATAGTGCGGATATACTTCGACTATTTCCCCCTCTCTGGACTCTAATTTCTGTTTCAGGAAGGTCGGCAGATCCACTTTCCCGACAAAACAGATGCCCTGGGAATCTTTCTTTCTGGCAGACGGCAGATCCGCTTCCGCAGCGAGTCGCCGCACCTCATCCTTGCACAGGTCTCCGATGGGGAAGACTGCCTTGGAGAGCTGCTCCTGACTGAGCTGGCAGAGGAAATAGCTCTGGTCCTTGCCGGGGTCAACCCCTTCGAGCAGCCGCCACAGCGTTTTTCCGTCCTGCCCGAGCACGGGATTTCCGGCTGCGTCAACTACGGGAGCCTTGCGGCAGTAGTGCCCTGTTGCGACAGCGTCCGCCCCGAGCCGGGTCGCAGCTTCGAGAAAGGCGTCGAACTTGATTTCCCGGTTGCAGAGCACGTCAGGGTTGGGCGTGCGCCCCTTTGAATATTCGTCGAACATATAATCGACGACCCGGGCTCTGTACTGTTTGCTTAAATCTATGAAATAGAACGGGATTCCTATTTTTCTTGCGACAAGCTCCGCTACGAATCTGTCCTCCTCCCATTCACAGTCGCCGTGCAGAGTTCCTTCGGTGTCGTGCCAGTTCTGCATGAACATGGCAAATACGTCATATCCCTGCCGCTTGAGCAGCAGGGCGGCAACGCTGGAGTCAACTCCTCCCGAAAGTCCTACACAAATTTTCATAACAGCCGCAAAGATACTCCGAATTTGCGAAAACAAACGAAAATTGTTATGTTTGAACACTATTGGGCAATTCTATGATTAAAAAAGAGATCAAGACAGCCTTCGAGGAGTACGCTTCCGTTGATGAGATGATTCCGGAAGACCGCGAGCTCGTTGCCGAAGCGATCGAGGCTATGAAGGGTTCTTACGCCCCTTATTCCCATTTCAACGTAGGCGCCGCCGTGCGTATGTCCAACGGACAGATTGTTCGCGGTGCAAACCAGGAAAACGCTGCGTTCCCGTCGGGACTGTGCGCGGAAAGGACTGCGATGTTCGCTGCCAGCGCCCGCTATCCGGACAAGGATATGGAGAGTATCGCCCTTGTCGGAGGGGTCTACGGCCGCATCACCGACACTCCTGCGACGCCCTG
>Ga0129311_1001124_pt1 | contig 20052 bp, 19 predicted proteins | sample Go1ome_FD_94435 | JGI IMG/M metagenome (GOLD analysis project Ga0129311, IMG submission 94435) | Western lowland gorrila individual fecal microbial communities from Wisconsin, USA - Go1022B metagenome | ecosystem: Host-associated > Mammals > Digestive system > Large intestine > Fecal | place... | reverse complement strand
TAGGCACAGTTACATAGATGCTGTTGCAGAACAATATAAGTTAGATAGAGACGGCTTTAAGGCTATGGTTACAAAATATGGCACAGTAAGCTCAGGTGCAGAGCAGCAATACAATATGGCAAGAGAGAGTACAAGGGCATCACATGAAGACAAGGATGATGTCAATAAACCGCAGAGATTGCTTCTTACGTGGCTTGTAAATGAACCATGGCTGTTTGGCAGACTGGAAGGGATTATCTCTGAGGATGATTTTGTGGATGCTGATTACCGGGTTGTAGCGGAAGTACTGTTTAAACAGTATAGGGAGACCGGAACGGTTAAGCCGGCTGCTATCGTTGATTTATTTGATGATATAGACAAACAAAAGCTTGTCGCTAAAATATTGCAGACTGAGCTGCCATTTGATTTATCTCTTGAAGATAAGGAGCGTGCTATAAATGATATAGTGCGAAAAACAAAATTGGCTAGAATTGATTATGGTCTTGCAAGCTGTGGTAATGATATGAAGCAGTTTCAGGAGCTTATCATGATGAAAGCCAAGATATCAAAAATGAATATTTCATTGCAAAATGGATAGAATATTAAACACTATGGAAGGATGGAAGAAAAATGGAAGATAATAGAGAAAGGGATCCGCAGATAGAAGAACAGTTTATGACTAAGCTTGCTGAACTTCTCGAAATTGCCAAGAAGAAAAAGAATGTAATAGAGGACTCAGAGCTTATAAGTCATTTTGCGGGTTGTAAAGGTCTTGAGCTTGACGTTGAACGTATGAATGCAATACTTGATTACCTTGAAGCTCATAATGTAGATGTTCTTACTATAACAGATAAGGATGATGAAGAGCCGGATGATGTGTTGCTTGAGATGGATGATGAGGTTGAAGATATAGATGTTGATAAGATAGACTTATCTGTTCCTGATGGTGTCGGAGTAGATGATCCCGTCAAGATGTATTTAAAGGAGATAGGTAAAGTACCTCTTCTTAGCGCTGAGGAGGAAATTGAACTTGCAAAGCGTATGGAGGCTGGGGACGAGGCAGCTAAGAAGAAGCTTGCTGAGGCTAACCTGAGACTTGTTGTAAGTATAGCTAAGCGTTATGTCGGACGAGGAATGCTATTCCTTGACCTTATTCAGGAGGGTAATCTTGGACTTATCAAGGCTGTTGAGAAGTTTGATTATAGAAAGGGCTACAAATTCAGTACCTATGCCACATGGTGGATTAGACAGGCTATAACGAGAGCCATAGCAGACCAGGCACGTACAATCCGTATACCGGTTCATATGGTTGAGACAATTAACAAACTTATCCGTGTTTCCCGTCAGCTTCTTCAGGAACTCGGAAGAGAGCCTCTTCCAGAGGAGATTGCTGAGGAAATGGATATTCCGGTAGAGAGAGTAAGAGAGATTCTTAAGATATCTCAGGAGCCAGTGTCACTTGAGACTCCTATCGGTGAGGAGGAGGACAGTCATCTTGGTGATTTTATACAGGATGAGAATGTACCTGTTCCTGCTGAGGCTGCTGCGTTTACATTACTTAAGGAACAGTTGGTTGAGGTGCTTGGAACATTGACAGAGCGTGAGCAGAAGGTACTTAGACTTAGATTTGGCCTTGATGATGGAAGAGCAAGAACTCTTGAAGAGGTTGGTAAGGAGTTTAACGTAACAAGAGAGCGTATAAGACAGATAGAGGCAAAGGCCTTAAGAAAACTGCGTCATCCAAGCAGAAGTAGAAAATTACGAGATTATTTAGAGGAAAATAGCTAAGATATATAGATATGACAGATATAAAATTATCAAAGAGAATGAATGCAATAGTTGATATGGTCGATGAAGAGACTGTTGCAGATATAGGCTGTGACCATGCATTTGTCTCCATTGCCCTAGTGCAGCGAGATATAGCAAGCCATGTTGTTGCAATGGATGTCAGAAGTGGGCCTGTCAAAATAGCCATAGCCAATGTGCATGAACACAAGATGGATTCTTGCATAGATGTAAGAATATCAGATGGTTTTGAGTCTCTTGGTGAGCATGAGGCAGAATGTGCGATAATTGCCGGAATGGGAGGCTCGCTTATGGTGGGCATTTTAGAACGTGGGAAGGCACATCTAAAGAACAAAATAAGTCTTGTTCTTCAGCCACAGTCAGATATATACCTTGTGAGAGAGTATTTACATAATGTGGGCTATGAGATTGTTCGTGAAAATATGCTTGTAGATGAGGATAAGTACTATACAATTATGCGTGCGGTACCAGCTTTAGCTACAGTTAGTCCATACACTAAGGAAGAATTAGAGTATGGCAGAATATTACTTGCTGAGAAAAATCCTGTATTGATGGAATATCTGAGTTATAAATATGATAAGAACGAGCATATAATGATGGAGTTGAAAAAGAAAAACACTGAGAAGGCCTTAGATAGAATAAATGAGCTTATTTTGGAACAGCAGACAATAAGGTCATGCCTTGGACAATTGTAGAAAGGACGGATTGGATTATGTTATGCCAGGATATTATTGACGAACTAGAACGTCTGGCACCTCCTGATTATGCTATGGAGTGGGACAATGTAGGGCTGCTTGTGGGAAGAAGAGATAAGGAGGTAAAGAAAGTAATCATTGCTGTAGATGCTACTGAGGAGGTTTGTGATATAGCTATAGAACATGGTGCAGATATGATTATTACACATCATCCTATGATATTCTCAAAGTTAAACAGAATAAATTCTGATACAGCTCTTGGACGTAAGCTTATTTCGTTGATTGAGGCAGGGATATCGTGCTATGCCATGCATACAAACTTCGATACTATAGGCGGAATGGGAAAGCTTGCTGCAAAAATGCTTTGCTTAAAGGATGCGGAGGTTCTTGAGGAGACGAAGGATGGAGAAGGAATTGGCGAGATAGGAACCCTTCCCTTGTCGATATCTCTTAAGGAGCTTGCTGTCAATGTAAAGGATGTATTTTCAGTTGATAATGTTATGATATTTGGAGATGCAGATAAGGAAATAAGAAGGGTGGCTATATGTCCGGGTTCGGGAAAGAGTGTTATAGATGAGGCGTATTGTAAGGGTGCAGACTGCCTTGTCACGGGTGATATAGGTCATCATGAGGGAATAGACGCTGTAGATATGGGGCTTACTATTATTGATGCCTCACATTATGGTATAGAAAAGATATTTATCAAATATATAAGTGATTACCTTTATAATTACAGTAAAGATATAGATATAGAAGAAATTGATGTGGGAGAGCCTTTTGTAGTTATATAGTCAGCTTAGATAAGTTTATAATGGGGGTGCCTAGTTATGGAACAGATACAAATAACAATGGGACATGAAAATTATAGTGTTGATAAATTCTCCACAGTGGGAGAGTTTATTGATATGATTGCACCAGGCAAAAAATTTGATTATATGCTTGCCAAGAAAAACCATAAGCTCTGTGAGATAGGAACTGTGCTTGAGGAAGACTGTGAGATTGAACTGGTAGGTAAGAATACTGTTATGGGTATGGATACTTATAAAAGAAGTCTTACGCTGCTCATGGTAAAAGCGTTTGCGGATATACTTGGAAGCAAGACAAATCATAGTGTAAGCGTAATGTATTCTATGGGCAATGGATATTACTGTAAGCTCGTATCAGATGAATATAAGGTTACAGATGAGCTTATAGATAAGGTTAAGAATAGAATGCATGCTATAGTTGATGCAGATGAAATAATAATCAAAACATCAGTAGGTACTGATGAGGCTATAAAGAGATTTGCAGATGAAGGCCTTTCAGGTAAGGAAAAACTATTTAAATTCAGAAGAGTTTCCAAGGTTAATTTATATAACCTTGGAGGATATGAAGATTATTTCTATGGATATATGGCACCATCTATGGGCTATGTAAATGTGTTTGATCTTATTAGGTATGATGAAGGATTTATACTTATGGCACCACTTAAGGAAAATCCTGAGGTCTTACCTCCTTTTGTACCTACGGAGAAGCTTTTTACAGTTCTTAAGACTTCTGATGAATGGGGACATATGCTAGATGTTGCCAATGTTGGAGATTTAAATGAGAGTATAACTCGCGGTGATATAGGTGAGCTTATGCTTGTTCAGGAAGCGCTGCAGGAAAAACAGATAGCTCATATTGCCGATATGATACAGGAGGGTGAGAAGAAGATTGTGCTGATAGCCGGACCTAGCTCATCAGGAAAGACAACATTCTCACATAGACTTAGTATACAGCTTAGAGCACATGGATTAAGACCTTATCCTCTTGCACTTGATAATTATTTCAAGGATAGAGAATTTACACCTAAGGACGAGAATGGAAACTATGATTTTGAGTGCCTTGAGGCAATGGATCTTGATTTGTTCCGCTCTGATATGGCTGCTCTTCTTGCCGGTAAGGAGATAGAGGTTCCAAGATTTAATTTCACCATTGGAAAGAAGGAGTACAAGGGAGATAAGCTTAAGCTTAATGCTGGCGACGTTCTTGTTGCAGAGGGAATACACGCCCTCAATCCTGAGATGTCGAAGGGACTTCCTGATGACAGTAAGTTCAAGATATATATAAGTGCACTTACACAGCTTAATATAGATATGCATAATCGCATACCTACGACAGATGCCAGACTTATAAGACGTATCGTAAGAGACGCCAGAACAAGGGGCAATGATGCCAGAGGAACAATTGCAATGTGGCAGTCTGTAAGACGAGGAGAGGAAAAATATATTTTTCCATTTCAGGAGGAGGCTGATGTTATGTTTAATTCAGCACTTATCTATGAGCTGAGTGTAATAAAACAATATGCTGAACCACTTTTGTTTGCGGTACCACATGATTGTGAGGAGTATTATGAGGCTAAGCGTCTGCTTAAGTTCTTGGATTACTTCCTTGGATTAGAGGTTACAAATGTTCCTCAGAATTCGATACTTAGAGAATTTGTCGGAGGCGGATGCTTCGATGTATAAAAATGTGTAAGTCAGACGATAAGCCGGGTTATGTCTGGAGTGATTATCTATCTAGACCTTATGTTACCATAAGGTTCAAGCGACCTACCGAAAGACACAGCGGGCAACTGTATGGTCTTTACTGTTTGGTCTTGCTCCGGATGGGGTTTACAGAGCCTATCCTGTTACCAGAATAGCGGTGAGCTCTTACCTCGCCTTTCCACCCTTACCATACGAGATGGCGGTTTATTTCTGTTGCACTAGCCTGGGAGTTGCCTCCACCGGACGTTATCCGGCATCCTGCCCTATGGAGCCCGGACTTTCCTCACCTGTCATAATGACAGCCGCAATCACTTGTCTGGCTTACACAAATTTTAGATTAACATAACTTATTATTTCTTTCAAGAGAAAGAATACTATAAAACAAAAATAACAGCATATATAATATGCGGAAAGGATGAAAAATATGGAAGCAATAGAATGTTTAAAAACAAGAAGAAGCGTAAGAAGATATACGGAGGAGCTCATTTCTCATGAATTATTTGAGGAAATAGTAGATGTTGCAAAGATGGCTCCTACATGGAAGAATACCCAGACCCTGAGATACATATTGGTTCAAAATGAGGATATCATAGCTAAGATCACAGACGAGTGTCTGCTAGGCTTTGAGCACAACGCCAAGACACTTGCTAAGTGCAAAAATCTTGTATTACTTGTTCAGGTAAATGGCAGATGCGGATATGAGAGAGATGGCTCATTTTCAACAAGCAAGGGTACAGGCTGGGAGATGTTTGATGCAGGAATTGCCGCACAGACATTTTGCCTTGCTGCACATGATAAGGGAGTAGGAAGCTGCATATTAGGCGTTTTTGACGATGCTAAGGTTGCAGAAGTAGTCGGACTTCCTGAGGGAAGAACTGTAGCTGCTCTTATTCCTATCGGATTCCCTAAGTTTACTCCAGAGGCAACACCTCGTAAGGAAACTGATGAATTAATAAGCTATATGTAATATAGAGGTTTACTGCTATGGAGAATGGAAGAACAGAACAGATTATAGATAAGCTTGTGGATATGATTGAGAATGGACAGAATGTTCCGTTGTCCACAGGTAAGGTCATGATTAATAGGGATGAGGCGGTATTGCTGCTTAGGGAGCTTGAAAATATAGTAAATGGTGAACTAAGGATGTATCGTGATGTCAATGACAGAAAAGGCAAGATTATAAACGAGGCAAAGAAAGAGGCTGAGGATATTATCTTTGAGGCTGAGCAGTCTGCGAGCAGGATAAGAGTTAATAAGCATATATCATCGCATGGTTTGCAGATGAGAATAGATGCTTTAGACTCAGATGATAAGAAAGCTCTTCACACTGCACACGATATATATGCGGCTTCTGTTATATACACTGATGAAATGCTCACTGAAGTAAATGATGTAATAGCACAGGCATATGATTTAATACATAATCAGTATGGTAAAATGATAGAGAGCCTGGAGGAAAAGGCAAGACTTATACAGGAAAACAAGGCTGAACTTATGGAGAATCTTAAAGAGATGAGTAAAGAGGAACGGTACGGACAAATCTTAGAATTAAGTCAGCTTCTTTCAAGTGAGTTATATCATGAGCGCGAAAAGGCAAGAGAGATGGAGACATACGGAAGTTATCAGATGGAGCTCAAATTTGATTCAGACAGTGAACCAGATAAAAAAGAAAAAAATATTACTGGCGAGAATTATGAGCATGATGAGCATGATGAGCTTGATAAATCAGATATTGTTTAACAAAAATAGAGTTTCTAAGAACATATTATTGTTATAATGTTCTTAGAAACTCTATTAATTTTTCTCTTTGTTCAGGTGCGAGTTTATTAACAAGGGTTAATATTTCAGCCTGTTCAGGTGTTACATCGAGAACTGTGCTGTTTTCGTCAAAGAAGAATTGTGATATGGTAATATCAAATGCATCACATATTCTTGTGAGTGTAGGTATTGTTGGCAACATATTCTTTCTATACCATGAAGAAATAGTTGACTGGGTAATGCCGGCATGTTCAGCAAGCTGATATTCTGACCAATGTCTTTCTTCTCGCAGTTTAGTAATTTTTTCTAAAATATTCATTAACTTTTCACCACAAATGTAATATAATTAATATATATCAATTATAGATAAAATATGTATTGTAAAATAGTGAAAATAATCGTATAATCAGTTAAAATAGTCGTGGTAGTTTTGGAATGGGGGGATATAATGAGTAAACATGTAAAGAGGAAAAGCGAATTTGATGTAGAGGTATATCGTAGAACGTATGATTTCGTGTCTTCCATGGGAGTAGTGGCAGCAGTTTTTTATTCGTGTTATTTAATGAGTACTTTTGGGATAAATATATTTAGTTTGTTTGGTGGCTTTTTTTAATACAAAATTTAATTAAATTTTGTAATCTTTGTCTTTATTTATTTGGTGGATAGTGATATTATTATTCACGTTGAGTATTTCTTTAATTTACATATATAGAGATAAGGAGGACAAAAGAAATGACGATTGCTCAGATTTTAGCAGTTACGATTTTTGTTATCATGTTTGTACTGATGGTTATGGATAAAATCGAGAAGCAGTATATAACATTAGTAGCAGGAGCACTTACGTTGATTCTTGTTTTCGGTGTGGCAATGAGAAGTTCATCTGCTATATGGGAGACACTTAATGTAAGGAATATTTTTACCCCTGGTTTTTGGATTACATCAGGTGAGAGCTCAGAGGAATCTTCTGGTATTAATTGGGCCACAATTATTTTCCTTGCAGGTATGATGATTATGGTTGAGGGGATGGCTAAGGCTGGATTTTTCCGGTGGTTATGTCTGAGACTTGCCAAACTTGTACATTACAAGCCTATACCACTGTTTATAGCATTTATGGTTATGGCAGCAGTACTTTCAATGTTTATTGATAGTATAACTGTTATACTTTTTCTTGCAGCGGTAACAGTTGAGCTTGCAAAATTATTGCATATAGATCCGGTACCGATGATTTTGTCGGAGATATTCTGTGCTAACCTTGGTGGTTCAGCTACAATGTGTGGAGATCCGCCTAATATTATTATTGGTACAGGTCTGGGATATTCTTTCTCAGATTTCCTCACTAATACTGGTGCAATTGCAGGAATAGCTCTAATTGTTGTAATTATTTACTTTTATGCAGTTTATCACAAGGAGCTTAATGCAGAGGAGAAACAGCCTATAGATGCATCTACTATACCAGATCCTAAGACTGCAATTACAGATAAAAAGAAGTTTGTTATAAGCAGTATTATATTTGCATGTGCAGTAGTTTTACTTGTAACGCATGCATCTACAGGTCTTACTGTAGCATTTATTGGAACAGTAATAGCAATTATCACGCTTATTACATCTGGTAAGGATTCTCTGGATCTTCTCAAGAGGGTTGATTATAAGACATTGTTATTCTTTGTCGGATTATTTATAGTAGTTGGAGGCCTTGAACAGACAGGAATACTTGAGATTATTGCTTCATTTATTGGTAAGGTAAGCGGTGGAAATATTCTTGTTATGGTGGCAATTATTATTTGGATTTCAGCATTTGCGAGTGCATTTGTTGATAATATACCTTTTGCAGCAACTATGCTTCCTATTATTAAGAGCCTTGCAGAGACGCAGGGAGTACCTCTTGAAACACTTGCATGGACACTTTCCATGGGTACGGATATAGGAGGAAGTGCAACACCAATCGGAGCATCTGCGAATGTTGTAGGTGTATCAGTTGCCTCTAAGAATGGATATAAGATAGGTTGGGGAAGATACTGTAAGACAGCAGCTCCGGCAACAATAATTGTAGTTGCAATTTCGATGTTATTTATATTTATGCGTTATTGCTAATATATATTTATAGCTGTAAACAAAATGTCACACAGAAAGTGGTTTCTGTGTGACATTTTTGTTTTGTAAAAACACATCTAAAAATTACATGCTTTTAAATTCGCTTAAGAAATATGGTTGTTTATCTGCATCTGTGAATACAACGTAGTAGCTGTCATCTATGTTTGTTGTGTAGATATATAGAGTGTCACCATATCTTGCAGCCTTTCTGTATTCCGCACGAAGCTCGTGAACCTTGTAATCAAATGGGAGTGCATTAACTGCAAGCCTTATATACTGTCCGTTATTTATGTGCAGGTTAGTGTCGAGATAATTAGGTGAAACCTCAAGCTGATATCTGAATGTCATATTGTCAGGACATTCAATCTTCCTTGATACCTGTGGCATATCTATAGGTGGAAAAAGCTCATATGCATTTCTTTCTTCATCGTCAATTTTGGCAGGCTTACCGGTTGCTGGATCTGCATAGAACCATTTGGCGTCTGCGTAGGCAAGTCGGTTTCCTCTCTCGTCGTTGATGGAATAATTCCATGCTGAGAAGGTTCCTCTTAACTGATATATCCATGCATCTACACTTATGATATCATCAAGCTTTGGTCTGCTGTCAAATATTACATGCCATGAGCTTACCATCCATGCACGACTTTTCTTAAGAAGATTGATGGCAGAGTGACCTACGGCTGAATTGTGAAACATACAGCCATCCTGCATTGCATCAACCGCATTTGATATGCTTAAAAGTCCTTCCTTATCAACCTTGCTGTATGAAACTTTTGTTTTATAATTAAACATAACAACACCTCGTTTTCAAAACTACTTATGACAGGTATTATAACTATGAAAAATATAAATGTCAATTATTAATAAACATCTTGGAATTGTAATCATTTCATGGTAAAATTTAATTTATGAAATTAAGTTATTTTGCTGTGTTTTGTGACAGGAGGAGATAGGCATGAATAAAGGTAAATCAGTTTTTATAAGCTATAGTTCGCATGATGCAGCGTTTGTAGGCAAACTTATAGGAATTCTTGATGATATAGGAGTTTCTTACTGGAAAGCTCCAGAGATGATACCTGCCGGCTCAAGCTATGCCAGAGAGATACCGCAGGCTATCAGGGAGTGTGAGGTCTTTCTTCTTGTGTTATCGAAGCGTTCGCAGCTTTCAATATGGGTTGAAAAAGAGATAGACAGTGCTATTTATAATCATAAGACAATTATTCCATTTCAGATAGACAGCGTACCGTTGAGTGAAACTTATAGATTTTATTTAAACAATGTTCAGATGATATCATATGCAGATAATCCTAAGAAGGCAGAGACGGAGCTAAAAGCACAGCTTACTATGCTTCTTAACTTAGGTATGGCAGATGATAAATTGGATGATGTATCTAAGAGTCAGACAACCAAGACTGCTAAGCGAAGGGTGAGGTCTCTTTCTATGAACAGAGTGCCAATTGAGTGCGAGTATTGTGGTGGTGAGCTGCTTCGTATAGGTATGGGTACATATGAGTGTAAGAATTGCGGTCGTGAGAACTATGATGATTTCCAGACCATTCGCAATTATTTAGAGAGTGCAGGAGCAACATCGGCAACACGTATAGAGCGTGATACAGGTGTGCCAAGACGGATTATAGATTATTTTTTCAGGGAAGAGTATTTGGAAATACCGAAGCATTCGTCGGTTAGAATTTCGTGCTCTAAGTGTGGAGCACCGATTCGTACGGGTACCTTGTGTGATAACTGCAAAAACAATAACAGGGTAAGCGATATCAAATCAAACAAAGATGTGTGGCATACGCCAAGAAGGTACTAGAATACAGAGTGTGGTGAGAATGTAATATGGAAAAGGTTATTTGGGTGGTAGGTAACAACCGCGGTGACATGATAGAGGCACAGAGACAGATTAATTCTATGGGAAGCATGCGGGCAGTAATTATGCTTTCCTATGATGCTGTCTGCAAGATGGCAAAATCACAGGCTAAGGTTAGTGGCAACAGGCTGTATACACCATCGCTTATTATCTTAGACTACGATATGGAGTGCGAGGTGGAATTTGCGTCGTTGTCGTTGATTAGAAATCAACAGGCATTGGCGGGTGTTCCACTTTTTTTCATGGTTTCATCGAGAAGTGAAGAGACCGATGAGATTTGTTATGATAAAGGTGCAATGGTTATTTTAACTAAGCCATTTTCAAGGAGAGAGCTGCTTAGAATAGAGAGGACTGCATGGCAGTATGAGGTTACAAGAAACTACGAGAAAATGCTTCAAAAGCAGGCAGGAGATATACAGGCAGCCAAGGAGATTATAAGACTTAACAAGCAGCTAAAGTCAAGAAATGAACTGTTGTATCAGATATTTGGAAGATACTTTTCTGATAAGGTGTTGGAGGTAATATTAGAGAGACCGGATGGAGCAGCCATAGGTGGTGAGAGACGCAACATGACAGTTATGACATCTGATTTGAGAGGCTTTACGTCTATATCGGAGGAGCTTGATGCCGAGTTTGTCACAGATTTACTGGATTTTTATTTCGGACATATGGTGGATATAATCAGTAAATATCATGGAACGGTCATAGAGTTCCTTGGAGATTCTATACTTGCAGTATTTGGTGCTCCGCTCGATTCAAAACAGCACGCTGATGAAGCAGTGGCAGCTGCTCTTGCTATGCAAAATGATATGGCAGAGGTAAATGCTTATGCGAAAAAGATGGGATATCCTGAGCTTGAGATGGGAATAGCAATTCATACGGGATATGCATTTATAGGTAATGTGGGTTCTGAGAAGATGATGAGATACAATGTTATTGGAAGCATTGTCAACGAGTGCTCCAGAATAGAAAGCTGCACAGTTGGAGGGCAGGTATTTGTATCTGAGGAGACCATCGCTAATATGAATGGGCAGGTGTGCATAAATAACAGGCTTGAAGTTGCTGCCAAGGGTTTACAAAAGCCTATAGGGGTGTGTGATGTTACAGGGATTACCGGTGTATTTGAATTTGAGCTACAACAAAAAATAAAGGAATATATCATTGAACCAGGATATAACGTTATATTTTGTATGCATGAAATAAAAGATAAGAGGATAGAAGAGAATATCATATATGCCACAGTGAAAAAGCTTACAACTAAGCATGCTATAGTCAGTATCTTCAATGATGGTGATGTGCTTGATACATTTAGCGATGTTGAGATAACTGCAAAAAATGATTCGGGGTGTGTGTTATTTAAAGATGTGTATGCGAAGGTTACGGATAGTAATTCAGATGGTACGCGGCTTAGATTTACGCATGTTGGAAGAAATTTTATGGATTATGTAAAAGATATAAATGAGCACATAGTATAGTGAATAGGGGGATGGACACCTGTGTTTAGAAAAAATACATTTGAGAATATAGAAATTTGTGCGGGATATAATGAGATAATAAATGCTTACACATGGGATGATAAGTCCTGTGGAATAATTGTATTAGATGAAGAGGCTTCTAACAGGATGCCAAATCAAATGACGGAATCATTGCGAGATAATGGGATGATAGTAAGATATGAAAATCTGCTTAAAGCTATGTCCTGGCATTTCATGCTTGTTGTGGCAGACAGGGGAGAGCAGATACAGATAGTATTTTACAGTGATTCAAGAAGGGTTAGGGCACTTGAATTTTTAGACTATCTTATATCGGAATTTGGGCTTATAAAGGGAGATGCGGGCTGTGCCTGTGGCTGGATATCATCACTTATACTAAAAGCACAGATTTCCAGGCTTGATATGGAAAATGCTACAGAATATATAGATTATTTTTTAGAACAGACTAAGAGCTATTTTGTCGATACAGTTATTGTTGAGACCGTCGACTATGCCGAGCGTGAAAAAAATGTAATAGAGCAGATGCCTATGTACAGGAAGAGGGATATTCCGTGGGCGTATGTGCGAACGCTTGATGTGGCAAAGCCTGGACAGAAATTAAAGATACGATCTCTTGAGAATGAATCAGGAACTATTATAACCGCCGCAGAGGATGTATATATTATGATTGGCTGTAGGGGCGAGGTGTACGACATAACGCGTGAAAGGTTTAATGCTACCTATGTACCTTCGGATAAACCACTTGACATATTTGAGCAGTTGTTAGATTTTTTGCCAGCGATGGAGCTTTCAGAAACGGGAGAATATGTCAGCCTTGATGAGGCGGCAAGACTTTGTTTCCCTGATAACAAGCCTAAGATACGTGCAATTTTATTATCGCACAGAACCAAGGTGTACCCTGTAAATGGCAATGGTGAGTATTATCTTGGCAGAGCTGGTGATTACATGGCTGTGAGAATAGATGATTACAGCGATGTATATATAATACAGCAAGATATATTTGAACAGACATACGAGGAAGTATAAAAATAAAAATATATGTCGACATATGCTTGACATATATTTTTTATTGTGTTATTGTACTATACACATAATACAATAGTACATGAAATACAATAATATAATAATGGCAAGGGAGTGAAAGATATTGGCGTGGAAATTTAATAATGAAGCTCCGATATACATTCAGATTATGGATGAAATCAAGTTTCGCATTGCACAGGGAAGGCTTAAGCCCGGAGACCAGGTACCTCCTGTGAGAGAGCTTGCGGTTAAGGCGGGAGTTAATCCTAATACAATGCAGAAGGCATTAGCGGAGCTTGAGCGTGAAGGAGTACTCTATTCACAGAGGACAGCGGGAAGATTTGTAGCACAGCCCGCAGGTGGTATATCGTCTGTCAGGCGAAATGCAAGTAATAAATATATAAAGGCGTATGTTGACAGTATGCGAAGTCTTGGCTATGGAGATGTGGAGCTTGTCGAGATATTGAAGAATTATCTGAAGGAGGATAATAATAATGAGTAATATTGTACAGATTTCAGGGGTGAGAAAGGGATATGGAATATCTAAGACGGTATTCGAGGAGCTTAATCTTACTCTGGAGAGTGGAAAGATAATAGGCCTGCTTGGACCTAACGGAAGTGGTAAAACAACCTTGATAAAGATGCTTGCCGGTTTACTTAGGAATGATGCCGGTGAAATACTTATAGATGGAATGGAGATTGGTGCACAGACCAAGGCTATAGTTTCGTACCTTCCGGAGAGAACTTATTTTAATGAGTATCTTACTGTGAAAAATCTGATAGGTATGTTCGAGGACTTTTATGAGGATTTTGATTCTGAAAGAGCATATAAGATGATGGAACTATTAGATATCAATCCTAATATGGTTCTCAAGAAGCTGTCTAAGGGTAATAAAGAGAAGGTTCAGCTTATAATGGTTATGAGCAGACGCGCAAAGCTTTATTTGTTAGATGAGCCTATAGCGGGTGTAGATCCGGCAGCCAGAGATTATATTATGCAGACTATTCTCACTAATTATGATGAGAATTCGACAATACTTATATCTACTCATCTTATTCAGGATATAGAGAATATACTTGATGAGGTTATATTTGTTAAGGATGGCAGGATAGTCTGTCAGGAGAATGCAGATGAATTAAGACAGAAGAAAGGTCAGTCTATAGATGAGATATTCAGGGAGGTATTCAGATGTTAGGTAAGACAATAAAAAATGAATTTGTGAATCGTTGGAGACAGGTTGCTGCAATATTTGGAGGATTTATTACATTCAGCCTCATTGTACTTGTACTTGGAAAGCTCAGCCAAAGCGTTATTGTTAATAGTTATTTTAAAAACCTTGTACTTATAATTGATGGTATATATATGTTCGCTTCAATAGGTGTAATTATAGCCCTTATGATTATGCCATTTGGCGATTTCAGAACAAGATTTTATAAGGACGAGGGATATCTTACACATACCTTGCCTGTAAAGACATCAACTCTGGTAACAGGCAGAATGATATGTGACCTTTGTATGGTTATATTGGCGGCAGTAATATGGCCTCTGGGTATTTGTATAGCCACAGGAAAGGCAAATATCTATTCTCAGTTAGTTGATAACGCATTGTGGGGAATTAAAATATTGGGTAACACGGTAGATAGAGCATTAGTCGTAGGTGTTATGGTGCAGATATTTATATTTGTATTCTTAGGAATATTATTCACACTTTGGATGCTCAATGCAGCATATGCATTTGGACATATGTTTAACAGAGGCAAGAGGGTAAAATCTGTAGCAGGATTTATAGGCTTTGCTATTATATTCGAGCTGGTTATCATGTTGTTAGATAAAATCACGCAGATAGAGGCATTAGAGAAGGCTATCGACAGCATTATACAGAAAATATGTGGAAGTAATGAAGTAGCTACAGCAATAGTTGTGTTCGGTATTTTGAATATAGGTATGATTGTAGGCGTAGTGCTTCTTGCAATAGTGACAGCTTACATAATGAAGAAGCACTTAAACCTTGAGTAGTTGTTATAATTTGTAGCCATTTTTTTGAAGAAGAATTCTTGCAGAGTCTATAGAGTCTATACCGGAACGATTCTTAACTGGCGCAAACTCCCTGTCTCTTTCAACCTCGAATACGAGACAGTCGTCCATCTCATGGATAAGGTCAAGAGCAAGAGTTTCATATTTGTATGCATTTGGAGTGGCAGGCTTAATAAGCTTGCCATTTTCATCTATATAAGGAACAATCTTCTCCACAACATGTAAAGGCATGGCTGAGTCAAGAGTGTCCTTGAGCTTCTCAATAGGGAAGAGGTAATTTAATATAACGCCCCAACCATATGATAGAGAACCATCAGAATTCTTGTGGCTTTTCATGTCATCCGAGAGCTCGTAATATTCTATTATATGAGGCTTTCCGTTCTCAAGACATATCGCTCCGACCTTTTCATCAGGAGATATCTTCCTTACAACCTTAGCACCACAGCCCTTGTTAACTTCGATGGTAGCTCCTAAAAATACAGGATCAGCTATACGCTGGAGTACATTATCAACCGCAAATACGTTAATCCATTCTATGCTGGAATTATATATGTCGTCCAAAAGACCAGCTTTGTGCATAGATTTGAACCAGCCACCATTGCCATTTGGAGACATGGCCAATGTGTTTTTTGATGATAACATAAGCTTGCCGTTAAAATCGGTGGCAGGATTCATTTCCTGTATAAAAAAGTGTATATATTCAGGATTGTATCCAAAGTAATTATGCTCATTGAAAAAATCTACAGTATCTTTATAGTTGCCCTCGCTTGTCATAATGTACATGTGAATCCATGTGCCAGCCTCTTTTATGACGTCTAAGGTGTGCTCTATGAGAAGCTGGAATATATACAGCTCATGGGTTACACCAATATTAAATGAGCCCTTTGGCTTATCGTAGCCAAGTCTTGTTCCCTGCCCTCCGGCAAGCAGTAAAAGACATAACTTGCCTGCACGAATCGCGTCAAGTCCGGTTGACATATAGCTGTCTGCATGTTCTGCAATTTTATCACATGAGAGAGCATTTATAGGTTTTATATCACCACAGGTACTTTTGCCTCTGCCTATACAGGAAAGAAAATCCCAATCAATTTCATTTATCTGTGCATATAAGAGCTTCTTATCATCGTCAGTTAATTTATCTATATAATTAATGATATGATCCTGACCATATCTTTTTAAAGTCTGCTGGATGTTATATTCTGGCATACCTTCTCCTTCTGTGATTTTATAGTCTTTTGTTTTTAAGCTTCCTTTTTACTTGTAAAGTATCTGAAAATATATTCTTTATCTGCTGTAGTGAAACCTTTGATTTTGTTCCATCGTTTCTGCTGTATTTCAAGGTGATTGGAAGCTCTAATATCTTATACCCCTGTTTAGCTGCCGTGGCAAGTATCTCAATGTCAAACGCAAAGCCATCTGTTGTTACATCCTCACATATAGGCTTGATAACATCAGATTTGAATAGCTTAATTCCTGTCTGTGTGTCTTTTAAATTAAGCTTAAACAGTATTTTAAGGATGATAAAATAGCCAACACTTATTATTTTCCTTGTGAATGGATAATCAAGCTTGGAATCCTTGTGCATCTTAGAGCCTATGGCAATATCAGCATCTGTTGCCTGCAGTGCTTTAAGAAAATAGCGGAGCATAGTCGGATCAAGCTCCATATCGGAATCAAGAAATGCTATATATTCTGCATCCGCATACTTAACTCCGGTGCATATTGCGTGCCCTTTTCCTTTGTTAGGGGAGTAGCTTATATATGAAACCTTAGGATCTAACAGTGCTGCCTCAATTACACCAGCCTTTGTATCATCTGTACTTCCGTCATTAACTGCAATTATCTGATAGTTTTTTATAAATTTAGATAAAATGCGCGATGTGTAAAGCAGATTATCCTTAATGTTTTTGCCTTCATTGTATGCTGGCATAACGACACAGAGATATGAACGTCTGTCAGTTGTCATAAGTTTATCGTTAATGATAATTTCTTCTGTGCCATTTTGCATGCTCATATTTAAAATACCGCCTATTCATTGTAAAAATATAGATAATTATATCATAGGGATATGTGAAATACAATGATATATATGTTTCCGAGTTGTATCTAAAATGTGTAAATATGGTTAAAATAGAATTATGTATTGAGTTTTTATGAAGAATAATGTATGATATAAAAATGTGAAATGAAGGGAAACTATTGTTAAGACACAGATTTATAGATGAAAGGTTCACGATTATGAGTACAAAGAATAAAAAGAAGCTTAGTGCCAATGCCAGGTGGGGAATTGCATTTTTAGTTGAAATTCTCATATTGGTTGTGATGGTTGTTGTTTATTTAGCAGTTTATTTTAACAAAAAGTATGACAAGGTTCAGTACCACGAGATAAACGAGGAGGACTTAGCTATAAACGAAGGCTCTAATGAAGCTCAGAAAGGCTACACGACCATTGCATTGTTTGGTATAGACTCAAGAAGCAATACAGATATGGAGGAGGGAAACAGAAGTGACTCCATCATGATTGCAAGTATTAATAATGACACAAAGGAAGTAAGGATAGTATCTGTTTATAGAGATACATTGCTTGAGATAGAGGATGGAAGCGGACTTACAACGAAGGTTAATGCGGCATATGCATATGGCGGTCCTGAGCTCGCAATACAGACACTAAACTCAAACCTTGATTTACAGATTACAGATTTTATGACAGTCAATTTCCTCGCACTTACAAAGGCTATTGATGACCTTGGAGGTATCAATGTAGATATAACAGATGGTGAGCTTGCTGTTATCAATTCAGGTATATCAGAGCAGATTAATATAACAGGAATATATTCTGACGGAGTATTTACAACTGGTCCTCAGTTATTGAATGGTACACAGGCTACAGCTTATTCAAGAATAAGAAGTACTGATCAGGGAGATATTACCAGAACTGAGAGACAGAGAGAGGTACTCTCTAAGATGATAGCCAAAGCTAAGACTTCAGATTTGTCAACAATTAATAATATTATAGATGATGTATTCCCTAACGTATGCACAAGTATAAGCAAAGATGATATGGTTAATCTTGCAAAGAGTCTTATGCAGTATGAGCTTGGAGATACGATAGGTTTCCCTATGGCGTGGAGTCCTGTTAATCATCCAACTAAGGGTTCAATATTGGTACCTGCAAACTTAGAGGCTAACGTATCAGCCCTACATGAATTCCTGTTTGATACACCGGGATACACACCTACATCACAGGTACAGAGAATAAGCTCTGTAATTGAGAATGAGACAGGCGTTGGTGCTCAGGAGATTACTATAACTCCATATGTAGCAGAACAATAAACAGATAAGAGAACAATGAATATAGGGACGCTCAGCTCTGGCAGATATTTAATTGCTGGAAATGAGCGTTTTTCTTTATTTATTATATAATTGTCAAACAATTTGACAACATTTTAAAAATTTTTATTTACATGTGATTGAATATGTTGTATTATACAAACATCATATTTTTATTCCAAATCATCATATGGGATGATATTGCACTAGGGATAAGGGAAAGGATGATTATATGAAACAAATTAACGAGAGAGTCGAGCTCGCTAAGCAGGGCTTGTATGATCCCCAATTTGAGCATGATAACTGTGGTATAGGTGCAGTTGTTAATATCAAGGGTATCAAGACACACAAGACTGTTAGTGACGCACTCAAGATTGTAGAGAATCTTGAGCATCGTGCCGGTAAGGATGCTGAAGGTAAGACCGGTGATGGTGTTGGTATCTTATTACAGATATCACACAAATTCTTTTCTAAGGCTGCAAAGCAGATGGGAGTCAACATAGGTGCTGAGAGGGATTACGGTATCGGAATGTTTTTCTTTCCACAGAATGAATTACAGCGCAAGCAGGCTATGAAAATGTTTGAGATTATTGTGGAGAAAGAGGGACTTGAATTTATATGCTGGAGACAGGTTCCTACCAATCCGGATATTCTCGGTAAGAAGGCTGTTGATGTAATGCCTTGTATCATGCAGGCATTTGTTAAGAGACCTAAGAACGTCGAGCGTGGACTTGACTTTGACAGAAAATTATTTATTGTAAGAAGAATATTTGAACAGAGTAATGAAGATACATATGTTCCATCATTATCAAGCAGGACAATAGTATATAAGGGTATGTTCCTTGTTGGAGAGTTAAGAAGATTCTATGAGGACTTGCAGGATGAGGATTATGAGTCAGCAATAGGTCTTGTTCACTCAAGATTCTCAACTAATACAACTCCGAGCTGGCTTAGAGCACATCCATACAGATTCCTCGTACATAATGGAGAGATTAATACTATCCGCGGTAATGAGGACAGAATGATTGCAAGAGAAGAGACAATGCAGTCAAAGTATTTCAAGGATGAGTTTCATAAGATTACTCCTGTGTTAGATCCTGATGGTTCAGATTCAGCAAGACTTGACAATGCACTTGAGTTTTTCGTTATGAATGGTATGCCGCTTCCACTTGCGGTTATGATACTAATTCCGGAGCCTTGGGATTCAAATAAGTATATGCCTAAGGAGAAGAGAGACTTCTATCAGTATTATGCAACCATGATGGAGCCTTGGGATGGTCCTGCATCTATACTTTTCACAGATGGTGATTATATGGGCGCTGTCCTTGACAGAAATGGATTAAGACCTTCCAGATATATGATTACAGATGATGATTATATGATTCTTTCATCTGAGGTTGGTGTGCTTGATGTAGATCCTGAGCACATAATACTTAAGGACAGATTAAGACCGGGTAAG
>Ga0129311_1001121_pt1 | contig 20090 bp, 18 predicted proteins | sample Go1ome_FD_94435 | JGI IMG/M metagenome (GOLD analysis project Ga0129311, IMG submission 94435) | Western lowland gorrila individual fecal microbial communities from Wisconsin, USA - Go1022B metagenome | ecosystem: Host-associated > Mammals > Digestive system > Large intestine > Fecal | place... | reverse complement strand
CCTTCGGAGTTTTTCAGGAGCAGATTTGGTGGCTGGCAAGGCTTTTGAGGCAGCCGGGCTGCCGCCCGGCGACGAAAATAACACAGTCAGCCGCCGAAGATGCCCTGAAAAACCGTGTTGCCCATTGTATACCGAGAGTATCGGTCACCGCTGCGCCTGTCCAAGCTCCAATCCCACTTGGAAGGCGCGCTCGTTCAGCGGCGGCAGCGCCGCCTTTCCGGATAGCTTATGCGCCACGGTCTCCCACACGATTTGGGGCGCAATGACCTCCGTGCAGCCAACGTAAACGCCCAGCATGATGATATTCAGGACCTTGGCGCTGCCCAGTTCCAACGCCAGCTCTGTCACCGGTGCCTTCACGACCTTGACATCCTGCCGGGGAATCTCATCCGCGACAATGGAGCTGTTGATGAAAAGACGTCCTCTCTGTTTCAGCTTCGGCAAAAATTTTTGCAGGGACGCACTGTTCATAACGATGAGGTCGTCCATCACATCTCCCAGCGGCGCGCCGATCTCCTCATCAGAGATGACCACATAGCTATTGGCGGTGCCGCCCCGCTGTTCCGCGCCGTAGGAGGGAAAAAATGTCACATTTTTGTCCGTGGAGCCGCAGGTCGCGTCAGTCAGAAACTTTCCCAGGGTCATAACGCCCTGACCGCCGAATCCGGCTACACACAGGTTGGTTTCCATGTCTTCTCCTCCTTACCTGTCCCGAAAAACACCCAGCGGAAACTCCCGCAGCATGTGTGTATCCATATAGTCCAGGGCTTGCAGCGCATCCATCCCCCAGTTGGTGGGACAGCTGGTGACGATCTCCACCATGGAAAAGCCCTTGCCGTCCAATTGGTTTTGGAATGCCTTGCGAATGGCCGCCTTCGTCTTGCCCACATTGGCCGGATTATTGCAGCTGGTGCGGACCAGGTATGCTGGCGCTGTCAGCTGGTCCATGATCTCGCACATGTGCATGGGATATCCGTGCTCCTCGGCGATGCGTCCTTTGGGCGCGGTGCTGGCCTTCATTCCCAGCAGCGTGGTGGGGGCCATTTGGCCGCCGGTCATTCCGTAAATTCCATTGTTGATGAAAATGACGGAGATGTTTTCTCCTCGGTTTGCGGCGGAGAGCGATTCCGCCAGGCCGATGGACGCCAGGTCTCCGTCCCTCTGGTAGCGGCTTTCTGCATCACCATGTGCTCCTCCCTGCTGCTGACCGCCGCGGTGCTGCTGTTTCCACGGCAGGTCTTCGGCATCTTTACCGATGAGGCCGAGGTGCTGGCCATTGCCATGGAATACGTGCCGGTGGCTGTTTTGCTGTTTTTGAGCAGCGCCTGCCGCGCGCCCATGAACGCGCTCATCAACGGCAGCGGCGACTACCGTGTCAATTTTGCCACCGCCATTTTGGACGGTCTGGTCATGCGGATTGGGTTGGCCCTTTTGTTCGGTCTGGGCCTTCATATGCAATATATGCAATATATGCAATATATGGGCTTTTGGCTGGGAGACGCCCTGGCTGGCTTCACACCCTTCGGGATCGGCCTGGCCTACTATTTCAGCGGCAGCTGGAAAAAACAGCATCCGCTGCGGGAATAACTGTTCTCCTTATATAAAACAGCACGCCGCGGAGCATTCCGCTCCACGGCGTGCTGTTTTCATTTTCAGAAAGCTGCTGGGGCTGAGGAACGCTCAGCCCTTGATGGAACCATCGGCGTTGAATACCGGCAGAGGCGCCAGGAACTTGATGTCCTTGCGGTCCTTGGCGGCGCCTTCAGCCAGCACGGCCACCCGGTCGGCCACGGTGCCGCCCGCCGCCTGTACCAGGATCTCCAGCGCATGGAGAGAACCGCCGGTGGAGATAACGTCATCCATAATGAGGATGCGCTTGCCGCGGATAAGGTCCGCGTCGTCCCGTCCCAGATACAGCTTCTGGGCGCCGGCGGTGGTGATGGACTTGTCCTCCACACACAGAGGGTCCGGCATGTAGACCTTGGCGCCCTTACGGGCCAGGATATACTTTTTCGCACCGGACTGGCGGGCCATCTCGTGGATCAGCGGGATGCCCTTGGCCTCGGCGGTGAGCATGTAGTCATAGCTGTCCGGGTCCACCAGCTTCAAAAGCTCCCGGGCGCAGGCCACGGTCAGCTCCGCATCGCCGAATACCACAAAGGCACCGATGTACAGGTCATCTGTTACCTTGCAGATAGGCAGGTCTCGCTTCAGACCCGCCACTTCCAGAGTATAATACATAGTTCTGCCTCCCATATCAAAATGCACAGGGGTCTTTCCTAAGAATCACAACAACATTATACAAGCTGGTACCGGAAAGTCAATAAGCCGCTCCCCCGCCGGAAATGAAAACAGCCGGCGCAAAGCCAGCTGCTTCAGGCGGATTCAGGACTGCTTGGCGTCAATATAGGAATAGAGCGTGTATTTGGAGATGCCGAAATATTTTGCGATCTTGTCGCCGGACTTGGTGACGAGAAACGCTCCGTTCTGGTTGAGGAACTGGATGGCCTTCACCTTGTCATCCTTGTTCATCAGCGCCACGGGCTTGCCCACCAGCGCCACGGACTTTTGGATCAACTCCTCCAGAAGGTCGTTGACATTGACGATCTTCTCCGGCTCCGTCTGGGCAGGCTCCTGGGTGGAGATCAGTTCCTGCACGGCGCTCTCCACCATCAGAAGGCGAGAGATATCATAGTTGATGGCCAGGATACCGGACACCTTGCCCTTGCTGTTGCGGATATACACGGTGGAGGACTTCAAAATCTTGCCGTCGGGGGTCTTGGTCAGGTAGCACAGATGGTCCTGCGGCTGGGGGTCGTTGGTCTCCATCTGCTCGATGACCACATGGGAAGCGCCGTCGCCTACTTTTCGGCCGGATACGTGGCCATTCTCAATTGCGACGATGGTGTGGTCCGGATGGCGGCTCAGGTCGTGAACCACTACCTCACAGCTGCTGCCGAACTGGGCGGCAATGCCGTGTGCCACCTGCTTCAGTAATTCCAGTTTACTGTTTTCCGTGGGACATTCCTCCTTTTTCCGTCGAAAACAACTAACTTACCAGTTTCATCATACCACATAATTTGCAAAAATCAACCATGAATTCAAAAAAATTTTTTGGTTTTCTAATTTTTTGTTTGACAAGTGGGATTCTTATGCTATGATAGAGGCAGAGAACAACATCGGGTCCTGAAAATCATGCAGCGTACAATGATATATATGGAGGTCTGTGTTATGGATTTTGAAGCGATCAAAGCGGCCGCGGAAGGCTATAAAGCGGACATGTCCCGCTTCCTGCGGGAGATGATCTCTCACCCCAGTGAGAGCTGCGAGGAAAAAGAAGTCGTCATGTGCATCAAGGCCGAGATGGAAAAGCTGGGCTTTGACAAGGTGGAAGTCGATGGCTTGGGCAACGTCATCGGCTGGATGGGTGAGGGCGAGAAGATCATCGCCATCGACTCCCACATCGACACCGTGGGCATCGGCAACATTGATAACTGGGAGGCTGATCCCTACCAGGGCTATGAGACCGAGGATATCATCTTCGGCCGCGGCGGCTCTGACCAGGAGGGCGGCATGGCCTCCGCCGTGTACGGCGCCAAGATCATGAAGGACCTGGGCCTCATCCCCGCCGGCTACAAGATCATGGTCGTGGGCTCCGTTCAGGAGGAGGACTGCGACGGTATGTGCTGGCAGTACATCGTCAACAAGTATTTCTCCAGCAAGGAAGAGGCCCAGAAGAAAATCGAATTCGTCATTTCCACCGAGCCCACCGACGGCGGCATCTACCGCGGCCACCGGGGCCGCATGGAGATCCGGGTGGACGTGAAGGGCATCTCCTGCCATGGTTCCGCTCCCCACCGGGGCGACAACGCCATCTACAAGATGGCCGATATTCTTCAGGATGTCCGTGCCTTGAATGAAAACGGCGACGGCCCCTCCAACACCGTCAAGGGTCTGGTGAAGATGCTGAATCCGGAATTCAATCCCGACCACTACGAGGACGCCCAGTTCCTCAGCCGGGGCACCTGCACCGTCTCCCAGATCTTCTACACTTCCCCCTCCCGCTGCGCCGTGGCCGATGGCTGCTCTATCTCCATCGACCGCCGCATGACCGCCGGTGAGACCTGGGACTCCTGCCTGGACGAGATCCGCAACCTGCCCAGCGTCAAAAAGTACGGCGATGACGTGAAGGTCAGCATGTATATGTACGACCGTCCCTCCTGGACCGGCAAGGTCTATGAGACCGAGTGCTTCTTCCCCACCTGGATCAACAAGGAGACCGCCGCCCATGTCCAGGCGCTGGTGGACGCCCACCATGCCCTGTGGGGCAACAAGCGCATCGGCCATGCCGACGCCGACCCCAAGCTGGACGCCATGCACCTGCGCCAGGGCCGTCCCCTGACGGACAAGTGGACCTTCTCCACCAACTGCGTGTCCATTCAGGGCCGCTACGGTATCCCCTGTGTGGGCTTCGGCCCCGGCGCTGAGTCTCAGGCCCACGCTCCCAACGAGATCACCTGGAAGCAGGACCTGGTCACCTGCGCCGCCCTGTACGCCGCCGTGCCCGGCCTGTATAAAGAGGAGAACAAGACCGCCGATGTCACCGAGTTCCGGCAGAGCCTCACCGACAACGACATCCAGTAATTTTCGGATTTGTAATAAAGGAGAAAACGATCATGTCTAAGACTATTGAGCTTGCCAAGCACCTGGAAAAGCTGCACACCAACAACATGTACAAGTCCGACTTCTACTGGACCTGGGACAAGACCGACGAGGAACTGGACGCCATCTTCACCGTGGCCGACGCCCTGCGGGACCTGCGGGAGCGGAACAAGTCCACCCGGATCTTCGACTCCGGCCTGGGCATCTCCATCTTCCGTGACAACTCCACCCGCACCCGCTTCTCCTTCGCCTCCGCCTGCAACCTGCTGGGCCTCCAGGTCCAGGATTTGGACGAGAAGAAGTCCCAGATCGCCCATGGCGAGACCGTCCGGGAGACTGCCAACATGGTGTCCTTCATGGCCGATGTCATCGGCATCCGGGACGATATGTACATCGGCGAGGGCCACAAGTACCAGAAGACCTTCATGGACGCCGTGCAGGAGGGCTACCGGGACGGTATCCTGGAGCAGCAGCCCACTTTGGTAAACCTCCAGTGCGATGTGGACCACCCCACTCAGTGCATGGCCGACATGCTGCACATCATCCACCAGTTCGGCGGTGTGGAAAACCTGAAGGGTAAAAAGATCGCCATGACCTGGGCCTACTCTCCCTCCTATGGCAAGCCCCTGTCCGTGCCCCAGGGCGTTATCGGCCTCATGACCCGCTTCGGCATGGATGTGGTCCTGGCCCATCCCGAGGGCTATGATGTGATGCCCGAGGTGGAGGAAGTTGCCCGGAAGAACGCCGCGGCTTCCGGCGGCTCTTACAAAAAGGTCGCTACCATGGAGGAGGCCTTCCAGGACGCCGACATCGTGTATCCCAAGAGCTGGGCTCCCTTCGCAGCCATGGAGCAGCGCACCAAGCTGTACCAGGCCGGCGACCAGGCTGGCATTGACGCGCTGGAAAAGCAGCTGCTGGCCCAGAACGCCCAGTATAAGAACTGGACCTGCTCCGAGGAAATGATGAAGCGGACAAAGGACGGCAAGGCCCTGTACCTGCACTGCCTGCCCGCCGACATCACCGGCCTCAGCTGTCCCGAGGGCGAAGTGGACAACTCCGTGTTTGACCGCTATCTGGTGCCTCTGTACAAGCAGGCCAGCTACAAGCCCTACATCATCGCCGCCATGATCATGATGAGCAAGGTGAAGGACCCCGTGGCCGCCCTGATGGCTATGGAGAACGGCTGCAGCCGCAAGCGCTTCTGATCTGTTTTCAAAATTCATGTTTTGGCGGGAATCCTCGTGTATTCCCGCCAAAACTATTCTCGGGCTCTTTTGTACTTTTGTCTTTTCTGTGAGGTATTTTCATCATGGGTAAGCGCATCGTGATCGCCCTGGGCGGCAATCTCCCCATGGCACGCTGCGCGTCCTATGGGGTCCCCTCGTGATTTCTCCCGCTTGGCGGAAGTGAATTCCGCCTTCGCCAAGGTTTTGCCTTTCAGCAAAACGCTTGCACGCGCCATTCGGCGCGGCGGCATTGCCGCACTCCTTTTCGGACTTTTATCTTTTCTGTGAGGTATTTTCATCATGGGTAAGCGCATCGTTATCGCCCTGGGCGGCAATGCCTTGGGCAAGAATCTTCCCGAGCAGATGGTGGCCGTGAAGCAGACTGCCCGTGCCATCGCGGACCTGATTGAAGAAGGTCACGAGGTGGTGGTGGCCCACGGCAACGGCCCCCAGGTGGGTATGATCCAGGCGGCCATGACCGAACTGACCCGCTCCGACCCCGAAAAATACATTCCCTGCCCCCTGTCCGTCTGCGTGGCCATGAGCCAGGGCTACATCGGCTATGACCTGCAGAATGCCCTGCGGGAAGAGCTTTTGGACCGGGGCATCGTCAAGGGCGTCTCCACCGTTCTGACCCAGGTGGAGGTGGACCCCAATGACCCCGCCTTCCAACATCCCACCAAACCCATAGGCTCCTTCATGAGCCGCGAGGAGGCGGAGAAAATGGTGGCGGAGCGGGGCTACGACGTGGTGGAAGATGCCGGCCGGGGCTACCGCCGGGTAGTAGCCTCTCCCAAGCCCGTGTCCATCGTGGAGATCGACTCCATCCGGGACATGGTGGAGGCGGGATTGGTCGTAGTGGCCTGCGGCGGCGGCGGTATTCCCGTGTTCCGCTCTCAGGGACATCACCTCAAGGGCGCGGCCGCCGTTATCGACAAGGACTTTGCCTCCTGCGTCCTGGCCCAGCAGCTGGACGCGGACTATCTGGTGATCCTGACCGCCGTGGAGAAGGTGGCCGTCAACTTCGGCAAGCCCGACCAGCAGTGGCTGGACATCCTCACTCCCGCCCAGGCACGGACGTACATGGACCAGGGCCAGTTCGCCCCCGGCTCCATGCTGCCCAAGGTCCAGGCCGCCGTCCAATTCGCCGAGAGCAAGCCCGGCCGCTCCGCCCTCATCACCCTGCTGGAAAAAGCCCGGGACGGCATTGCCGGACGCACCGGTACCTCTATTTCCCTGTAAGCACTTGTTTAGAAGTTTTTCCCAAAGGAGCGCGGCTGTGCCGCGCTCCTTTTTGGCATCATTTTCTGTTCTTTGTATTTTTGGATAAAAATTTTCTGCCGCACCTGTTAAATTTTATACCTTCCGCCTGGTGGAAAAGTAAAAATCAGGTTGAATTTTTCCCTGCAACCCTGTATGATGACAATAGATAGGGTCATTCCACCTGCAAAAAACATCGGATTTGATTTTATGAAGGAGGATTTGCACATGAAGAAGTTCCTTGCAATGCTTCTCGCCCTGACCATGGCGCTGTCCTTGGCTGCCTGCGGCGAGAAAAAAGAAGAGGCTCCCGCCGAGACCCCCGCTGAAGAGAGCACCGTTTCCGACGTGAAGATCGGCCTGATCTGCGTGCACGACATCAACTCCGGCTATGACGCCGCCCACATTGAGGGCCTGACCGCCGCCTGCGAAGAGCTGGGCATCGATGTGGACACCCAGGTTGTTTTCAAGTACAACATCCCTGAGGACGAGACCTGCCAGGATACCGCCGTTGACCTGGCGGAGCAGGGCTGCAACATCATCTTCTCCGACTCTTACGGCCACCAGATGCACATGCAGGCTGCCGCCGAGGAGTATCCCGACGTCACTTTCGTTGCCTGCACCGGCGACCTGGCCGCCACTTCCGGCCTGAGCAACTACAAGAACATGTTCCCCTATACCTATGAGTCCCGCTACGTCTCCGGCGTGGTGGCCGGTATGAAGCTCAAGGAGCTGATGGACGCCGGCACCATCTCCGATCCCTATGTGGGCTATGTGGGCGCCTATCCCTATGCCGAGGTGGTCTGCGGCTACACCGCTTTCCTGCTGGGCATCCAGTCCATCGTTCCCGAGGCCCACATGGACGTGCAGTACACCAACTCCTGGTATGACCCCTCCAAGGAGGCTGAGACCGCCAACGCTCTGATGGCCCGCGGCTGCGTCATCATCGGCCAGCACGCTGACTCCACCGGCGCTCCCTCCGCTGTTCAGGAGGCTCTGGAGAAGGGCACTGTCGCCTACTCCGTGGGCTACAACATTGACATGCTGTCCGTGGCTCACGATGCCGCTCTGACCTCCGCCCAGAATAACTGGTCCGTGCTGTATAAGCACATGCTGGAGATGTTCATCGCCGGCGAGGAGATCCCCACCGATTTCGCCTGCGGCTATGCTGATGGTGCCGTCATGATCTCCGCTTTGGGCAGCAGCTGCGCCGAGGGCACTCAGGAGGCCGTGGACGCCGCTTGGGCCGGCATCAAGGACGGCAGCCTGAAGGTGTTCGACACCTCCAAGTTTACCTGCCAGCCCTCCACCGACGGATCTTACCAGGTGGATGCCGACGGGCATGTCACCTCCGCCTTCGGTCTGGACACCAACGGCGACTGGGTCAACGACGCCGGCGAGGCCATTGAGGACGGCGCTTTCGTGGAGTCCGTGCTCCGCTCCGCTCCTTACTTCGCTCTGCGCATCAACGGCATCACCGAGCTGAACAACAACTAAGCTTTTCGGTTCCAAGGACGGGACTGCCTGATGGCAGTCCCGTCCTTTCGTTTCCTGCCCAAATATAATTTACATTTCAGTCCACTTATGATATACTGTTGACAGATAATCCCCCTTTAGGTACCGGATATGTCCGGTGCCGTCCCACTTTATGCCATGACGGCGGGAAGGATGGTCTTTTTTGGAAACTGTTGCAGCGGTCCAATTAAAAAATATCACAAAGCGCTTCGGCAAGGTGGTAGCCAATGACCGGATCTCCATGGAGATCCGGCGGGGGGAGATTCTCTCCCTGCTGGGTGAAAACGGCAGCGGCAAGACCACGCTCATGAACATGCTGGCCGGCATTTATTTTCCTGACGAAGGAGAGATCTTCGTCAACGGCAGTCCGGTGACCATAGCCTCCCCAAAGGACGCTTTTACCTGCGGCATCGGCATGATCCATCAGCACTTCAAGCTGGTGGACGTGTTCACCGCGGCGGAAAACATCGTGCTGGGCCTGGAGGATGAGGGTCGGCTGGATTTGAAGGCCGCCGCAGACCGTATCACGGACATCTGCCAGAAATACGGCTTCGTCATTGACCCCAACAAAAAGGTCTACGACATGTCTGTCTCCGAAAAACAGACGGTGGAGATCGTCAAGGTTTTGTACCGGGGCGCGGATATTTTGATTCTGGATGAGCCCACCGCCGTGCTGACCCCTCAGGAGACAGACCGTCTCTTTGACGTCATGCGCAATATGAAGGCCGACGGCAAGGCCATGGTCATCATCACCCACAAGCTCCACGAGGTCATGGATGTGTCCGACCGGGTGGCGGTGCTGCGGAAGGGCCAGTACATCGGCGATGTGGCCACCAGTGACACCTCTCCCCAGAAGCTGACGGACATGATGGTAGGCCACGCCGTCACATTGAACATCAACCGTCCGGAGCCCAAGGACCCTGTTCCCCGTCTGGAGGTCCGGGACCTGACCGTGTACGACGCCATGGGTGTCAAGCGGCTGGACAAGGTGTCCTTCACCGCCATGGGCGGCGAGATTTTGGGCATTGCAGGCATTGCAGGCTCCGGCCAGAAGGAGCTGCTGGAATCCATCGCCGGATTGCAGCCCATCTCCCCCGGCGCTTCCATCCGCTACCGCCCCATCGGCCACCCTAAGGACCAGGCGGGCACCGAGCTGGTGGGCAAAACGCCCTTGCAGATCAAGCAGTCCGGCGTTTCCCTGGCTTTTGTTCCGGAGGACCGCCTGGGCATGGGCTTGGTGGGCTCTCTGGGCATGACAGGCAACATGCTGCTGCGCAGCTACCGAAAGGGCCATGGCGCCTTCACGGACCGGAAAGCCCCCAAGCAGCTGGCCGAAAACGTCATGGAACAGTTGGAAGTCGTGACACCCAGCGTCTCCTTCCCCGTCCGGCGCCTGTCCGGCGGCAATGTGCAGAAGGTGCTGGTGGGCCGTGAAATCTCCCAGGAGCCCTCTGTTCTTATGACGGCCTATGCCGTCCGGGGCCTGGATATCAACACCTCGTACACCATCTATAACCTGCTGACGGAGCAGAAGATGAAAGGCGTGGCCGTGGTATATGTGGGTGAGGACCTGGATGTACTGCTGGAGCTGTGCGACCGCATTCTGGTGCTGTGCGGCGGCCAGGTCAGCGGTGTCGTGGACGCCCGGACCACCACAAAGGAAGAAGTGGGCCTGCTGATGACCCGCTTCAAAAAGGAGGGGGAGAAGGCATGAGTACTGCGAATAATTCCAAGGAGCCTCTGCTTCGCATCGCCAAGCGGGACGGCATCTCCCGCCCCAAGGCCTACGCTATCCGCCTGACGGCGGTTCTGCTGTCCTTGGTGGTCAGCGGCATTTTCATTTTCGCCGTCACCAAGCTGAACCCCGTTCAGGTGTACAAGGCCATTTTTAACGGTGCTTTCGGCACATCCAAGCGCTCCTGGGTCACCATTCGGGATACCATGATGCTGCTGTGCATTGGCGTGGGCCTGGCTCCCGCTTTTAAGATGAAATTCTGGAATATCGGTGCCGAGGGACAGGTGCTCATCGGCGGCATCATCACGGCCGGCTTCATGCGGGCCTTCGGCAGCAGCATCCCCACACCGGCGCTGCTGGTCCTCATGGCGGTGGTGAGCATCCTCGGCGGCTGCCTGTGGGGCGTCATTCCCGCCACTTTCAAGGCAATCTGGAATACCAACGAGACCCTGTTTACTTTGATGATGAACTACGTGGCCATCCAGCTGACCAGCTACTGCGTGGCCCTGTGGGAAAACCCGAAGGGCTCCAACACCGTGGGCGTCATTAACCAGGCCACCAAGGCCGGCTGGTTCCCCTCCGTGTTCAGTCAGACTTACGGTCTCAACGTCATTCTGGTACTGGCGCTGACCATTGGCATGTATATCTATCTGAAATACTCCAAGCAGGGCTACGAGATCACCGTGGTGGGCGACTCTGAAAATACCGCCCGCTACGCCGGCATCAGCGTGAAAAAGGTCACCATCCGCACCATGGCCATCTCCGGCGCCATCTGCGGTCTGGCGGGCTTCATTGCCGTGGCCGGCTCCAGCCACACCATCTCCACCTCTACCGCCGGCGGCCGGGGCTTCACCGCCATCATTGTGGCCTGGCTGGCCCAGTTCAACACCTTCGTCATGATCCTCATTTCGCTGCTGCTGGTATTTTTGCAGAAGGGCGCCATTCAGATCGCCTCCCAGTTCAATCTGAACGACTACGCCTCCAACATCATCACCGGCATCATCCTGTTCTTTATTCTGGGCAGTGAGTTCTTCATCAATTACCGCGTCATCCTGCGGAGCGGAAAGGAGGCCGAGAACAAATGACTCTTGCGCAAGTGATCCGTCTGCTGCAATCCTCTGTCTGCTTCGGCACCGTCATTATGTATGGCTCCATCGGCGAGATCCTGACGGAGAAATCCGGCAACCTGAATCTGGGCGTCCCCGGCATCATGTACCTGGGCGGCATTTCAGGTCTGGCAGCTTCCTTCTTTTACGAGTTCAACAATCCGGACCCCTCCCCTGTCATCTGCCTGCTGGTGAGCTTCATCGCCGCTTTCCTGGCCGCCGCACTGGGCGGACTGCTATACAGCTTCCTGACCATTACTCTCCGGGCCAACCAAAACGTCACCGGCCTGACGCTGACCATTTTTGGAGGCGGTGTCGCCAACTTCTTCGGCGGCAGCCTCAACACCATGGCCGGCGGCGTGGGCCAGATCTCCGTTGCTGCCACCAGCTCCGTGTACCGGGCCACCATCCCGGGCCTTTCTAATCTCGGCACTGTGGGCGCTTTGCTGTTCAACTACGGCTTCATGGTGTACCTGGCCATCGTTGTGGCCATCGCCATGCACTGGTTCCTGAACCGCACCCGGAAGGGCCTGAATCTTCGGGCCGTTGGTGAAAATCCCGCCACCGCCGACGCGGCGGGCATCAACGTCACCCGCTACAAGTATCTGGCTACCTGCGTGGGCGCCGGTATCTCCGGACTTGGCGGCCTGTACTACACCATGGACTATATCAAGGGCACCTGGGCCAACGACGGCACCATCGAGTCTCTGGGCTGGCTGGCCGTGGCCCTGGTCATCTTCGCCACCTGGCGCTCCGTCAACGCCATCTGGGGTTCTTACCTGTTCGGCCTGCTGTTTTGGATCTACCTGGTCATCCCCAATCTGGGCCGGGACTCTATTGAGCTTTTCAAGATGCTGCCTTATCTGGTGACCATCGCTGTGCTCATCGGCATCTCCCTGCGGAAAAAGCGGGAAAACCAGCCGCCTGCCAGTTTGGGCCTGCCCTACTTCCGTGAAGAACGCTGAATTTTTCCCGGTGCCGCTGCGTTCGCAGCGGCACCTTTTTAATTTTTTAACATTTTGTTTGCAAATTATCCATAGATTTGACAGGGCTTGTGTGCTATGCTACCCGTTAATTACGAGTCCGCGATACGAGGTGAGCAGTTTGCGCAATGCTCTGCGCCGCTTCCCCTGGGGGGAGCTGAAATATGTTTTATGGCTTCCGGTGTATCTGCTGTCCTTTTTTGTGATCGAACGTGTGGTGGTCACCGGCTACTGGCCGACGCAAACCTGGCTGGACGGCTATATTCCCTTTTGTGAGTGGTTCGTCATCCCATACTGTCTGTGGTATCCTCTGCTGGTGGCAGTGGGGCTTTGGCTGCTGTGGAAGGACCGGGAGGGCTTTCGCCGGTATCTGCGCTTTCTTGCCCTGACCTTCTTCCTCAGTGAGCTTGTCTGGCTGCTGATACCCAACGGCCAGGACCTGCGGCCTGCGGTCATGCCCCGGGACAATCCCCTCACCCGCCTGGTTGCAGGACTGTACGCCATCGACACCAACACCAATGTGTTCCCCTCCGTCCATGTGGTGGGAGCCATCGGTGCCGCCTGGGCTGTGAGAAATACCCCCTCTCTGCAAGACCGGAAGCTCCCGCGGGAGGCTGTCACCATTCTGGCAGTCCTCATCTGCCTGTCCACCCTGTTTATCAAGCAGCATTCCGTGCTCGACGTAGCAAGCGGCCTGTGCCTGGTGCTGGCGGTGGGCCTTCCTCTGTACAACTGTCGCAGCCTCCGCCGCTTCCGCCCCGCCGTAGACCGGGACTGAGCTCTGCAAAAAACCTCCGTGCCGTAAACTGGCACGGAGGTTTTTCATTATCAACTCTTACTTGCCCTGGTGCCGCCGGGCGGCGGTCAGCAGGTTTTCCATCAGCATGGCTCGGGTCATGGGACCCACGCCGCCGGGGACCGGCGTGATGTAAGAGGCCTTGGGCTCCACAGAGGGGTAGTCCACATCGCCGCAGAGCTTGCCCTCGGCGTTGCGGTTCATGGCCACATCAATGACCACAGCACCCTTTTTCACCATGTCGCCAGTGACAAGGCCCACCCGGCCCACGGCGGACACCAGAATGTCCGCCTGGCGGGTAAAGGACGCCAGGTCCGGTGTCCGGGAATGGCAGGTGGTGACGGTACCGCTCTGCTGCAACAGCAGCGCACCCATGGGCTTGCCCACGATGTTGCTGCGGCCCAGCACCACGCAGTGCTTCCCGGCCACGGGGATGTCATACTCCTTCAGCATCTCCATGACGCCGGCAGGCGTGCAGGGCAGGAACACCGGGTCACCGATGACCAGCCGTCCCACGTTGAAGGGATGGAAGCAATCCACATCCTTCTCCGGGTGAATAGCGTTCAGGACCTGGTCCTCGTTCAGATGTTCCGGCAGAGGAAGCTGTACCAGGATGCCATCCACCGCTTCGTCACCATTGAGCCGGTCAATGAGCCCCAGCAGCTCCGCCTGGGTGGTCTCTGCCGGCAACTTGTACTCAAAACTCAAAAAGCCGCACTCGGCGCAGTCCTTTTCCTTGCCGGTGACATAGACACGGGAGGCCTGATTATCGCCCACCAAAATCACCGCCAGGCCGGGCTTGCGGGGCAGGTCTTTCGCCCCCTCCGCCGCCCGGGCCTTCACTTTGGCCGCCAGGGCCTTGCCGTCAATTCTCACTGCCATCGCTTGTTTCCTCCCGTTCATCTGTCCGGCGCTCCGCCGTATCCAAAGTTTCATGTTCCTCCGGAGCCGTTTCCCCTTCCGGAGCCTCCTCCAAAGCATCTGCTTCTCTGGCGGCCACCTGGTTTACCAGCAGGTCCGCCGGATCATGGCGCCGGAAGTGGAGGTTGACCACCAGTATACAGGCAGAAACCACCACCAGCACGATGCTCAGCGCCTGGGAGACCCGGATGGGTGAGCCCATGAACGTCCAGTCAAACAGATACAGGCTGTCCGTCCGCAGGCTCTCTATCCAAGTGCGGCCAAGGCCGTACCACAGGAAGTAAAAACAGGTATTTTCGCCATCAAACCGGCGGCCCTTGGTGATGACAAACAGCACCAGCAGCAAGCCGATCAGATTCCAAAGGCTCTCATAAAAAAAGGTGGGGTGTACTTCAATATACTGATAGGCGCTGGTCCACAGGCGCATCCGCCAGGGCAGGGTGGTCTCGGCGCCAAAGGCCTCCCGGTTCACAAAATTACCCCACCGGCCAATGGACTGGCCGATGAGCAACCCCATGACGCACAGGTCCGTCATGGCCCAGAGCTTCAGCTTCTTTTTCCGGGTATACAGGACCGCCACCGCAAAGCCCATGATGACGGCGCCGTAAATGGCGAGGCCGCCGTCCCAAATGGCGACCATACTGCCCCAGTCCAGTCCGCCGTCTGCCGTCCGGTACAGGTCCAGGTAAAACAGAACATAGTAGAGCCGGGCGCCGACGATGCAGGCGGGCACCGCCCACAGCACCATGTCCAGCACGTTGTCCTCCGTCAGGCCAAAGTGCTTGGCCTGCTTCATGCAAAGCAGCAAGCCCGCCAGCATTCCCAGGGCCAGGATGATACCATACCAATATACGCCGTGGCCGATGTGGATGGCGATGGGGTCGATGTTGCACTCCCAGTCGCCGAACAGGCCGGGAAAGCTGATGGGCATATTACTCAAAGCTGTCAATTGGGTTACTTCCTTTCTTGGGTCACTTGGGCACGATCTCGCTGAGGACCGCCCGGTCAGCGGTCAGATTCTCCCGCAGGAACGCCGTGATGTCATCTTTCGTGATCGTATCGAATACCTGGGGGAACCGGAAGGGGTCATACCCATGGAAGTATCCCTCCGACAGGGATACCGCGATATTCTCAAAGGAGTTCAAGCCCCGGAGGTTGGAGCCGAAGGAGGCTCGCCGCACCCGCTGGTAGAAGTCCTCATCGATGCCCTCCTCCACCAGCCGGATCGCTTCCTTCTGGATCTCCGCCGTGACGGCCCGGGCGTCCTTGCTGTCGCCGCCGGCGTACAGGTACGCCACGCCGGGCATCATCTCATAGGCGCCGCCGAAGCTGGTGTTGATGAGTCCCTGGTCATAGAGCCGCAGGTACAGGGGACTGGAATCTCCCAGCAGGATGTCGCAGGCCATGTCACCGATGAGGCTTTGGCGCATATATCCCTCGCCGTCCTCCGCAGGGGTGCATTTGAAGCCCGTCAAAAACTGGGGGCAGGACACCTCCATGGCAAGCTTTGTCTCCTTTTCGGCCACCTGCGCCGGCTCCGTGCCGTAATCCCGGGGGATGGCGGAGCCGCCCTCCCGGGGCAGAACGCGGCGGGCAATGTCCACCACATGGATCGGGTCCACGTTGCCCACCACGGTAAGCACCATGTTGGAGGGCGTATAAAACGCCTTGTGGCAGTCGTACAGAGTCTCCACCGTGATGTGGGAGATGCTCTCCACCGTGCCGGCAATGGAGGTCCGGGCAGTGCTGGCGGCATACAGGGCCTTCATCATCCGGGTGTAGATCTGCCAGTCGGGGTTGTCCTCGATCATGCGGATCTCCTGGCCGATGATGCCCTGCTCCTTGGCCACGCTCTCCTCCGTGAAATAAGGCACGGACACGAAGGACAGCAAGGTCTCCAGGTTTTCCTCAAAATGGGTGGTGGAATCAAAATAATAGCCGGTGATGGCGTTGGAGGTAAAGGCATTGGGCTCCGCGCCGTTTTTGGCCAGCTCCTGAAGGGCATTGCCCTCCTTGGTGTCGAACATCTTATGCTCCAGGTAGTGGGCGATGCCCGCCGGAGTATCCAGCCACTTGCCGTTCAGGCAGAAACGGGTATCCATGCCGCCGTAGCGGGTGGCGAAAAAGGCATAGCTCTTGGCATAGTCCCGCTTGGGCACGATGTTGATGCGCAGGCCGTTGGGCAGCGTCTCCCGGCAGACGGCCTCGCCGATGCGCTCGTAAAAGGTCTGTTTCATGCCTGCGCCTCCTTTCCCTTCAGGAAGTACACCGTATCCAGGGACACAGTGGCCATGGCGTCCAAGATCCGCTGGAGGGAAACCTCCCGCACCTGGCGGGCCAGCAGCTCCGGCGTCTCCTCCTGGCCGGTGGCGGCCTGTCCGATATAGAAGTTCTCCAGCTTGCCCTGGGAATCTCCCATGGAGGCATAGGCGTTCAGCAGTACGCTGCGGGCGCTCTCCAGCTCCCAGTCCTCCAGCTCCCCCTTCTGGACAGCCTCCAGCTGGCGCATGATCTCGTCGTAGGCCTTCTGGTAATTTTCAAACTCAATGCCGGAGGACACGGTGATGATGCCCTTTTGGCGGTGGTACAGTGACGAGGCGAAATAGCACAGCGACAGCTTTTCCCGTACATTCAAAAACAGCTTGGAATTGCTGCTGCCTCCAAAGAGGGTGTTGCCCATCAGCAGGGCGGCGGTATCATCGCTTCCGCAGGTGAAGCCCATGCCCAACTTTCCCTGGGTCACATCCATCTCCTCCTCCACCAGCTTCGGCTCCGCCGGCTTGGGGTGGTCCGCCGCCAAAGCGATCTCCCGGATATTCTCCCGGGGCAACGTGGAAAATGCCGACCGCAAAGCCCGCTCCACCCGCTCCATGGAGGCGCTGCCGCTGTAAAACAGCTCCAGTTGGCTGGTGGCGATGAGCTGGCCGTACTGGGCGTACAGCTTCTGGGGCTGGAGCCGCTCCGCCTGCTTTTCGCTGCCCAGGCGGCTGATGCCGTAGGGCTCTCCGGCGCACATCTCCTGCAAAAGGCGGGAATCGGCATAGTCCCGCTTGTCGTTGACGATGCTGCGGATGGCGTCGATGAGGTTTGTTTGTTCGCTTTCAAAATAGGCCGGCACGAACCGCCCGTGCTGGGTGACAGGGTCACAAACCAGCTCACCCAAAAGCTCCGCCACCGGCTCCAGCAGCTTTTCCCGTCCGGGGGTAAAGCTGTCATCGATAAAACTGGCCACAAAGCCCACGCACTGGTTTTCGCCCTTTTTGCGGACGGTATAGTCGATACGGGCGCCGTACAGGTTATCCAGCCGGGCGGACAGGGCCCCCAGGTCCGGGCAGCTGACCGTGCCCCGGCGCAAAATAGCCGGCAGCAGGGCGTTGCCGGAGACCGTCTCCGGCCGCAGCGGCGTCACGAATTGGGCGGACAACAGGCTGGTTTTGAATTTCCGGGCCGGCAGATAGGTGAGGTATACGCCCTCCGCCAGCTGAGTTCTGGTCACTTCCACATGCTCAACTCCTTTGGCAGATTCCATTCTAGAAAACATTATAGTATATCTCCCTGTATAATTCAAATTCTTTCTGCTGCTTCTCCCCGGCGAAGCTGTATTATTTGCTTGACAAATCCCGCCCTCCCTTTGTATAATGGCACCCGACAGACGCGACCGTCGCCATTTGGACGTGCAAGCTGGGAGGCTTGCACGTCTTTTTTGTTTTTAGGAGGTCATTATGGAACAACCCACACCCAGTCCCAACAAAATGGGCATCGTGCCCATTCCCCGCCTGCTGCTGTCCATGGGCGCGCCCATGATGCTGTCCATGCTGGTGCAGGCGCTTTATAACGTGGTGGACAGCCTGTTCGTATCCTACATTCCCGATACCGCCCTCATCGCCAACGCCGGCGACAAAGCGGTGAATGCCCTGACGCTGGCCTTTCCCGTCCAGATGTTCATCATGGCCCTGTGCGTGGGCACCGGTGTGGGCGTCAACGCCACCCTCTCCCGCAGCCTTGGCAGGAAAGACTATCGGCAGGCCAGCCGCATCGCGGGAAACGCCATGTTTTTGAGCATCTGCTATTACCTGGCGGTTTTGCTGTTCGCCCTGCTGAGGGCGGAGGCATACCTGCGCAGCCAGACCAGCGACCCGGTGATCGCCGCCTTCGGCATTTCCTATCTCCGCATCGTGACACTGGGCTCCTTCGGCACCATCGGCTACATGTGCTTTGAAAAGCTGCTCCAGGCCACCAGACAGACCACCGCCGCCATGCTCGGGCAGCTGACCGGCTCCCTGACAAATCTGGTCCTGGACCCCATGTTCATATTTGGATACTGCGGCCTGCCGGCCATGGGCACCGCCGGAGCGGCCATCGCCACGGTCATCGGCCAGTGCGCGTCTTTGGCTGTGGCGGCGCTCCTGCACTTCCGAAAGAATAAAGAGCTCACCAACAGCCTTGCCATGCTCCGTCCCTCCGCCGCCGTCATCCGACAGATCTACACCGTGGGCGGTCCCGCCATCGTTATGCAGGCGCTGACCTCCTTTATGACCTATGACATGAATCTGATTTTGGGGACCATCTCCTCCACTGCTGTCACCGCCTACGGCATCTATTACAAGCTGCAAAACTTCATCTTCATGCCCGCCTTCGGCCTGAACAACGCCTCCGTGCCCATCATCTCCTACAATTACGGCGCGCGGGAAAAAGACCGCATCCGGGAGGCCATTCGCTGCGGCCTTACCACCGTGTCTGTTATCATGGGCTGCGGCATCTTGCTGCTGCAATGCTTCGCCCGGCAGATCGTCGGGTGCTTCTCCCTTTCCGGCGAGGCGGTGGAACTGTGCGTCACGGCCCTGCGCATCATCACCTGCGGCTTTTTCTTCGCCGGGGCCAACATCATTTTGCAGGGCGTCTGTCAGGCGCTTGGCAGCGGCCTGTCCTCCCTGCTCATTTCATTTCTGCGGATGATCCTGGTGGCGCTCCCTCTGGCCTGGGCCCTCTCCCGGCTGCCGGACGCCGCCTCTTTGGTATGGCTGGCCTTTCCCATTGCGGAGGCGGCAGCATGCTGCGCAGCTGTGAGGCTCATTGTCCGTATTTTCCGCAGGCGGATGAGTGGGCTTTCCTGATGAAAAACACGGACGGAACTTATGTTCTCCCCTCACAGGGGTAACAAGTAATTCCTGGGATACCCCGGCAGGTCATCGTGTTTACGATGCCTGCCGGGGTTCTTCCGTTTCCTGGGTTTGTAGGGGTTCCGGTGTTTCCGGTGCTTCTTCCATATCCTGTTGACCGCTGCCGACATAGCCAATGCCGTTGTAGTGGATCTCCACAGTCTGGGGCGCGTGCTTAGACCACTTTACCTCTTTCTCATGAACTACGATCTTCTCAATGAACAGCCGCAGCAGCTCCGGCGTCAGCTCCGTGATATCCGTGTACCGCTTCGCCTTGTCAAGAAAGCTGTCTGTTCCAATCGCCGTTTCCCGCAGGCGCTGGATCTCATTCTCTTTCTGGGGGATTCCGACAGTGATGCGGTTCTGTTCTTCCGTGTAACTACCGGAGAGCATCTGGAACTGCTCTGTTGTAATGCGGCCCAGCACACTGTCCTCATACAGCTTTTTGAAGATCGCGTCCAGTTCCGCTTTCCGTTTCCGCATGGCTGCCAGTTCTTTCTCCTGCCTGCGGATCTCCCGCTGAAGTTCGGCGGACTGCTTGCCGCCAATGTAGGCGGCGAACTTTTCCGGATGTTCCCGCGCCGCGCTCGTCACCCGGCGCAGATCCTCCAGTACGATCTCGTCCAGAACACACTCCCGGATGTAGTGGCCCGTGCAGGCTTCCCCGTCCTTCTTGTAGGTGCGGCAGGTAAAGTGATTGTAGCTGGCGGACATGGTATGCGCCCGG
>Ga0129311_1001117_pt1 | contig 20123 bp, 19 predicted proteins | sample Go1ome_FD_94435 | JGI IMG/M metagenome (GOLD analysis project Ga0129311, IMG submission 94435) | Western lowland gorrila individual fecal microbial communities from Wisconsin, USA - Go1022B metagenome | ecosystem: Host-associated > Mammals > Digestive system > Large intestine > Fecal | place... | reverse complement strand
GGGAGAGCTGCCGGAAGGAAATTGAGAAGAATCAGAAGGGGGCTGCTGCCGGAGACGGCACAGCAGAGAGGTTTCAGAGATGGCAAGTGTTAAACTGAGCGAAGTAATTGAAAAGGAGAAACTGATTAACCTGACGCCGGAGATTGATGTCACCAGAATTAAGATCAAGCAGCCGGATATCAACCGTCCTGCGGTGCAGCTGACCGGATATTTCGAGCACTTCGACGCAGCGCGCATTCAGATTCTGGGCTTTGTGGAATACTCCTATATGGCGTACATGACCCCGGAGCGCAAGGAAGAGATCTATGACCAGCTGTTTGCCAAAGGGTGCCCGTGCTTTATTTTCTGCAGAGAGCTGCAGCCGGACGAGATTTTTCTGAAGTATTCGGCAAAATACGGGGTTCCGGTTTTCCAGACGAAGCAGTCCACTTCGGTGTTTATGGCGGAGCTGATCCGCTGGATGAATGTCCGGCTCGCACCCTGCATTTCCATTCACGGGGTTCTGGTGGATGTTTACGGCGAAGGCGTTCTGATTACCGGTGAAAGCGGAATCGGCAAGTCGGAGGCTGCGCTGGAGCTGATCAAAAGAGGACACCGCCTTGTCAGCGATGATGTTGTGGAAATCCGCAAGGTTTCCGAGGAAACCCTGGTGGGCTCGGCACCGGATATCACCAAGCACTTTATCGAGCTTCGGGGAATCGGAATCATCGATGTAAAGACTCTGTTCGGTGTTTCCAGTGTTCGTGATACGCAGAACATTGACGTTGTCATTCAGCTGGAGGAGTGGGATAAGGACAAGGAATATGACCGTCTCGGCCTGGAGGAGGAATACACGGAGTATCTTGGCAATCGCGTGGTCTGCCATCGGATTCCGATTCGCCCCGGACGGAATCTTGCGATCATCTGCGAATCGGCAGCCGTCAACCACCGTCAGAAGAAGATGGGCTACAATGCGGCGCAGGAGCTGTACAACCGTGTGCAGAATGCATTAAAGCGTAAGCACGATGAGGACGATGACTGAGGCACCGGATTTGGACGGTACAGAGGAAGAAAGGATCAATATGACAGACCATATAACCATGCAGCTGCAGGAGCTGCTTGGAGAAGAGAATGTCCGAAGGCAGGAGCCGATGTCGCTGCACACCTCCTTTCGGGTGGGAGGACCTGCGGATCTGTTCGTCCGCACGGGCAATCTTTCTCAGCTGCAGGCGGCAATCCATATTCTGGAGGAAAACGGGATTTCGTGGTTTATTCTCGGAAAGGGGACCAATCTTCTGGTCGGAGATCAGGGATACCGCGGCTGCGTCATTACAATGAATGGGCTGGCAGAAAGACCGGTGACGGATACGGCGGAGGAGGAAGCTTCCGGGGGAGCAGAGTCCGGAGATGATACAGCACCGGAGGATTTTTGCAGAATTCTGGTGGAAGGAAATGTCATCACGGCGGGGGCCGGAGCCACGCTTGCAAAGACGGCTCAGCTTGCCCGCGCAAACGGGTTAAGCGGCCTGGAGTTTGCGGCGGGAATTCCGGGCTCGGTTGGCGGCGGTCTTGTCATGAATGCAGGAGCCTACGACGGGAGCATGGATCTTGTTGTGGAAGAAGCGAAGCTCCTGATGCCGGACGGAAAGGTGATGACCGTTCCGAAGAGGGATCTGCGGCTGGGATACCGCAGAAGCGTTCTGAAGGAGATTCCTGCAGTTGCGCTGCAGGTGAAGTTTGTGCTGCAGCCGGGGGATCCGGATGAAATTCTGGCGAAGATGCAGGATTTTGCAGAGAGAAGGCGCAGCAAGCAGCCGCTGGAATATCCGAGCGCCGGGAGTACCTTCAAGCGGCCGGAGGGAATGTTTGCAGGGAAGCTGATTATGGATGCGGGTCTTGCGGGATTTTCCATCGGGGGAGCACAGGTTTCGGAGAAGCACTGTGGTTTTGTCATTAACCGCGATCATGCGACAGCCCGGGATGTTCGCGCCGTAATCGCTGCCGTGCAGCAGAAGGTCTGGGAGACCGCGGGCGTCCGGCTGGAGGAAGAAGTTATTTATCTGGGGGATTTCTGATATGAGATTTGTGGTAGTCACTGGAATGAGCGGTTCCGGCAAGGCGACCGCGATTAAGATGCTGGAGGATGAGGGCTACTATTGCGTGGACAATCTTCCGGTACGATTAATTGATAAATTCATGGAGCTTGTCTTCATGCCGGGGAATGAAATCACAAAGGTTGTCCTGGGACTTGATGTCCGGGCAGACCAGCCCTTTGCCTATGTGGAGGAGGTTCTCAGCGCCCTTCGCGGAAAGGGATATCCGTATGAGATTCTTTTCATGGACGCCGGTGATGAGACTCTGATCAAGCGATATAAGGAAAGCCGCCGCGCTCATCCGCTTGCACCGGACGGGAGAATTGAGGACGGAATCCGGGCGGAGCGGGAAATCCTGAAGAATATCAAGGCACATGCAGATTATGTCATCGATACCTCGAGACTTCTGACGAGAGAGCTGAAGCAGGAGCTGGTCCGGATTTTCCAGGAGAACAAGAAATACAATTCTCTGATGATTTCGGTCACGTCCTTCGGCTTCAAGTACGGGATTCCGACGGATGCGGATCTGGTTTTTGACGTGCGCTTCCTTCCGAATCCTTATTATGTTGATGAACTGAAGCGGCAGACCGGAAATGACAAGGCGGTGCAGGATTTTGTCATGTCCTATCCGCAGACGCTGGAATTTCAGAAGAAGCTGGAGGATATGATTACGTTTCTGATTCCCTATTATGTCAAGGAAGGGAAGAATCAGCTTGTCATTGCCATCGGCTGCACCGGCGGCCGGCACCGGAGTGTGACGCTGGCAAATGATCTGTACAACCGCCTGAAGGACAAGGGAGACTACGGAATCAAGCTGTATCACAGAGACATTCAGAACGGCTGACGGGAGAATACATGGCACAACAGGATTTCCAGCGAAGGGTTTTTCTGGAGCTGACGGAGCAGGAGCCGGCCAGCAGAAAGGCTGCTCTTGCTGAGCTTTCCGCGATCCTTGGCTGCATCGCCAGGGAGGAGAGGGATGGCGGAGAAAGGACACTGATCCTTCAGTCTTCGCGCCCGGAGGCGTGGAATAAGTGCTTTACATTGCTTAAGAAAACTATTAATATTACTGTCGAGATTGACAACGCAGAGGATGTTCTCTGCTTTTGCGGAGATGCCGCAGAGCAGATCGCATCGCTGATGCAGCCGCCGGAACGAATGGAGGCGGATGAGAAATGCCTGCGCAGCTTTCTGGCCGGGCAGTTTCTGTGCACAGGATCCGTCCGGGATCCCCTGCGGGACTATTATCTTTCCTTTGAGATTCTGAGTGAAGTGCAGGCAGAGCAGACGCTTCGTTTTCTGAAACGAGCCGGTATTTTACTGAAAAGAACCGACCATGGCAAAGGACATGTTCTGATGACGAGGGACTCCGGAGTCATCGTGGATGTGCTGAATCTTCTGGGGGCACATGTCTGTATGATGGACATGGAGAACGCGCGGATCATGAAGCAGATGCGCGGGAGAATCAACCGGAAGGTGAACTGCGAGACGGCGAATATCATGAAGACAGTCGCTGCCTCCAGGAAGCAGCTGGAGCAGATTCAGATGATCCGCGAGAGCAGCATCTGGGAAACGCTTCCGGAATCGCTGCAGCAGATGGCCTTGCTCAGGGAGAAATTCCCGGAAAGCTCCCTGCAGGAGCTCGGGGAGATGCTGGAACCACCGGTCGGAAAGTCGGGAGTCAATCACAGACTGCGCAGACTGGCTGCGCTTGCAGAGGAATTGCAGAAAAGGAATACGGGGTCGCAGGGAGAAGAAGAAAGACTGCGGATCTCTGAGGAGTGATTCAGGAGGAGAACTTATTATGACGAAGAAGTCGATGACGATTGCTCTGAAGGACGGCCTTGAGGCACGCCCGATTGCGGAGCTGGTTCAGGTTGCGAGTAAGTATGACAGCCGCATCTACATTGAGATCGGAACGAAGCGGGTCAATGCCAAGAGCATTATGGGAATGATGTCTCTGGAGTTGGACAATGGCGATGAGATGACGGTTTCTGCAGACGGAACTGATGAAGAGGCTGCCATCCGTGATATTGAAGCCTTTATTTCTTCGAAATAAGCCGGGATCACAGGAATTCCGTATTTTTACAAGAGCCCTTTTCGATATCGGAGAGAGCGCAGCAGAACGGGTAGACAAGGACGTCTTTGGGGAATACCCGAAGGCGTTTTTTGCTGTCAGGCCTGCAGAAGCGGGTCGTCTCAGACAAAAGGTCTGAAGAAGAGGAGGAAGTTATGAAGAAAAAGCTTGTAGCAGTTATCATGAGTGCCTGCGTGAGTGCGGCCCTTCTGGCCGGCTGCGGAGCATCGGGAAGCGCAGAGAAGGCAGAGACAGCTGCTGCGGATACTGCCGAGGCAGCAGATTCTGCGGAATCGACGGACGCTGCAGAGAGCGAGGCTTCCGGAGCATCGTATAAGGTCGGTATCGTGCAGTACATGGATCATGCATCTCTGAACCAGATCACGGAGCATCTGGAGCAGGAGCTGGATGCGAAGGCAGATGAGCTGAAGGTTTCCTTTGATTATGAGGATTATTTCATCAACGGTCAGGGTGACTCCACAATCATTACGCAGGGCCTTGCACAGCTCAAGGATGACGGCGTGGATGCAGTGGTCTGCGTGGCAACACCGACCGCGCTGACGGCACAGTCAACCTTTGAAGGAACCGGAACCCCGATCATCTTTTCCGCAGTGACAGATCCCGTCGGGGCAGGACTTGTGAGCTCCATGGATGAGCCCGGCGGAAACATCACGGGAACAAGCGATGCGCTGAATACGGAAGCAATCATGAATCTGATTTTTGCGCAGAACCCGGATGCAGACAAGATCGGTCTTCTGTACTCCACCAGTGAGGATTCTTCCACGCAGGCGATTGCGGATGCCAAGGCCTTCCTGGATGCCAAGGGTGTGGAATACGTCGAGAAAACGGGAACGAATACGACAGAAGTAAGTCAGGCTGCGGATGCTCTGATTGCAGCAGGGGTGGATGCAATTTTCACACCTACGGATAACACGGTTATGAGCGCGGAGCTTTCGATCTATGACAAGCTGGCAGATGCCGGAATTCCGCATTACACAGGTGCAGATTCCTTCGCACTGAACGGTGCCTTCCTTGGATTCGGAATCAATTATGCAGATCTTGGTTCCGAGACTGCAGATATGGTGGCCAACATTCTTGTGAACGGCCAGGATCCTGCTTCCTATGCCGTTGTGACGCTTGGAAACGGCATTGCCACGATCAACACCGAGACAGCGGAGCGTCTTGGCTATGATCTGAAGGCAACGGAGGAAGCATTCAAGCCTTACTGCTCTGAAATTGTGGAAACCGTAACAGCCGAGAATTTTGAAGACTGACGAACCGGCGCAAATGGTATAGAATAGGATGCAGACTTTTTGCAGGAGTCTGCATCCTTTTTATTTCCCGGGTGACGCATTGGCGGATGCTCCGGGGAAAAACAACGATACAGGGGGAACCAACGTGTCATTTGCAATCATTCAGACAGCACTCGACAACGGACTGATTTTCGGTCTGGTGGCGCTGTCCCTTTTCATCAGTTTCAGCATTCTGGATATCTGTGATCTGTCAACGGACGGATGCTACATGCTGGGAGCAGCAGTCGGCGTCGCGGTCACCATTTCCGGACATCCGATTCTGGCGCTGCCGGCATCCATGCTGGCGGGGATCTGCTCCGGCTATGTGACGGCTCTTCTGCAGACAAGATTCGGCGTTCCGAGTATCCTTGCCGGGATTATCGTGAATACGGGGCTGTACACGATCAATCTGATGGCGATGGGAATGAAGACCAGCCTCAATGTGGTTGGGACCAGCACAATTTATGATCTGTTCAAGTCTCTGAACGGAAGTGAATTCTGGATGACCTGGAGCCGGTCGGTGCTGCTGTTTGTTCTGGTGGGAATTCTCTGCATCCTGGTATACCGCTTTCTGGGAACGCGGCTTGGACTGTCGATTCGGGCAACCGGAGACAGCATTGCCATGGTTCGTGCAAGCTCCATCAATCCGGGCTTTACGATCACCGTAGGACTTTGCCTGTCCAATGCACTGACCGGTCTTGCGGGATGCCTGATTGGTCAGTACAACAAGAATGCAGAGATCAACATGGGAACCGGAATGGTGACCATTGCGCTGGCTTCACTGATTATCGGACAGACACTGTTCGGGAGAGGACGGATGCTCACCAGAATTCTGGGAGTCATTGCGGGCTCCATCATTTACCGGTTTATCATTGCACTGGCGCTTCGCCTGAATGTGCCGACGCAGGCATTCAAGCTGGTGTCGGCGGTGATTGTCGCGGTTGCGATTGCCGCGCCGTCTGCAAAGCAGATGATTCACAATAAGAAAAAAGAGGCAGAGGCGATCCGGGAGAGACGAAATGCCGGAACCGGGAAGGAGGAACATCATGCTTAAGATCGAGAATGCTTCCAAAACCTTCAATCCGGGAACCATCAATGAAAAGGTGGCGCTGGATCACATCAGTCTGCTTCTGGAGGATGGAGATTTTGCCACCATCGTCGGATCGAACGGAGCGGGAAAATCCACCTTGTTCAATGCCATCGCAGGAAGCTTTATCACAGACGAAGGATACATTGAGCTGGACGGGATGGACATCACGTTCCTGAAGGAGCACCGGAGAAGTCAGTTTATCGGCCGGCTGTTTCAGGATCCACTGATGGGAACTGCGCCGCATATGACCATTGAAGAGAATCTGTCGGTTGCCTATCTTCGGGCATCCGGGGTTCGCCAGTCCTTCTGGGGGCGGCTCGCACAGGACTTCTCCAGAATTAACCGGAAGGAGAAGGCATTCTTCCGCGAGCAGCTCTCTCTTCTGAACATGGGACTGGAGGATAGGATGGAGAGTCAGGTCGGGCTTTTGTCCGGAGGACAGCGTCAGGCGCTGACGCTTCTGATGGCAACGGTTGTGACGCCAAGACTCCTTCTTCTGGACGAACACACGGCAGCCCTTGATCCTGCTACGGCAGACAAGGTTCTGAAGCTGACCAGGGACATCATTGCGGAACGCAGGATCACCTGTCTTATGGTGACGCACAATATGCATCAGGCTCTGGAGCTGGGAAACCGCACGCTGATGATGGATGGCGGGCGGATTGTTCTGGATGTCAAGGGCGAAGAAAGAAGCAGGATGACGGTGGATTCTCTGCTGCAGAAATTTGCAGAGGGTGCCGGACAGAAGCTGGACAATGACAGAATCCTGCTGTCAAGATGACCTGTGGATAAAAAAGAGACATCACGGCGCACAACCGCGGTGTCTTTTTTCAATCTTGGCTTAGCTGAGGATTTGCCCGGGGAAAATAAAAAAGATCCTTAAAATAAAAAGATCCTTAAAAAGGGAGGATGCCGGACACCTTTCGGTATCCGGCATATTATGAAAAAGTTATTAGTTGTATTGGCTTGTTTCTATGATTTGAGTATAGAAAAGAAACGTGTCCAGAAAATGGTCACATAGTGAAGTTACCTTGAATAAAATGTGAACAGAATATGACGAAAAAGCGGAAAACATTGGAATTGAAAACAATATGCTTCCTTCCGGGGGAGGCGGAGCGCTCGGAGAACCGGGATCGGGAGATCCGGGAAGCGGCGAAGGGCCTTCGCATGGATGGACTCGAGGTCACAATTACGGAAGAAAGGCCGGAAAAGCCGGATCCGGAGACGCTGTATCTGACGGACAGTGCGGAAACGTACCGGAAGCTGTCTGCAGAAGGCTTTTGCGCGGCGGGCTATCTTCATGCCGGGAACCGGGGGGAAAGCTTTGAAGGGGCAGATTATCTTCTGGAGCAGCCGGAGGAGGTGGATGCGGATTCCTATGTAAAGATCTGGCAGCGGCTCTCCGGACTTCCGTGGACCATTGCCCTGACAGAACGTCTTTGGATCCGCGAAATGGTTCCGGAGGATCTGGAGGAGCTTTATCGTTTGTATGAGGATGAAGAAGCAAGGCGCTTTCTTGAGCCGTTATCCGAGGATCGGGAAAGAGAGATGGCGATTTTGAAGGCGTATATTCAAAAGGTCTATGGCTTTTGCGGATACGGGATGTGGGCAGTCTGCGACAGGAGAAGCGGCGAGCTGATCGGCAAAATCGGCTTTGAACCCTATCAGGGCGCCGGAGAAGCGGTGGATTTCGGCTATATCATCCGCAGGGATGTCCGCGGAAGAGGACTTGCGGCGGAAGCGGCAGAGGCTGTGCTTGACTTTGCTTCGGAAAGCCTGGGGCTTGAGAAAATCTGTATTCATACGTCAGCGGACAACGTGGCATCCATTGCACTTGCGGAAAAGCTTGGATTTGCCGCCGAGGTTGACGCGGATCAAAAAACGGGCATAAGATATTTCACAAAAGATCTGCAGCAGAGGAGGTCAATATGATTAATGAGCATTATCTGGAAATGCTGGGACATAAATCGGTGATTCGTGAGCTGGCGGAGTATGCAGCGGTGCGGGGGAAGGAAATCGGAAAGGAGAATGTTTTTGATTTCAGCCTCGGAAATCCGTCTGTGCCGGCTCCGGAGAGCTTTACGGATGCGGCCATCCGGCTGCTTCAGACAGAGGAGCCGGTCAGACTCCACGGATACAGCCCGACGCTTGGAATACCGAGCGTAAAGGAGAAGATTGCGGCCTCTTTAAATCGCCGCTTTGGCATGAATTATACAGCGGGACATATTTTTCCTGCTTCCGGCTGTGCGGGTGCGGTGGCGCATGCTCTTCGCGTCGTGACAAAGCCGGGGGATAAGGTGCTGGTGCAGGCACCGTTTTTCCCGGAATACATTCCTTACATCAACGATACCGGGGCACAGATCGAGATCATTCCGGCAAGATTTGAGGATTTTCAGATTAATTTCGAGGCATTGGAGCAGATGCTGCAGCCTGGAGTTGCGGCAATTCTGATCAATTCCCCGAACAATCCGTCCGGCGTGGCATATACCGGAGAAACACTGGAGAAGCTTTCTTCTCTTCTGGCTGCGAAATCAAAGGAGCTTGGCTACAATCTGTTCCTGATTTCGGATGAACCGTATCGCGAAATTGCCTTTGGCGGACGGGAGATTCCGTACCCGGCACGTTTCTATCCGCATACGCTGACCTGCTATTCCTTTTCGAAATCTCTGTCGGTTCCGGGAGAACGCATCGGATATGTGGCAGTATGCCCGGAGTGCGAGCATGCAGAGGACATTGTTCCGATGTGCGGACAGATTTCCAGAGGAATCGGACATAACTGCCCGTCCTCACTGATTCAGCTGGCCGCTGCGGAAGCGGTAGATGATACTGCAGATCTGTCGGTCTATGAAACCAACATGGAGCTTTTGTATGAAACCTTCCGGGAGCTTGGATTTGAAGTAAAAAAGCCGGATGGAACGTTTTATATTATGCCGAAGGCTCTGGAAGAGGACGCGGTTTCGTTCTGCCGGAAGGCGCAGAAGTATGACCTTATTTTTGTTCCCTGCGATGCATTTCATGCGCCCGGTTATTTCCGGGTCGCTTACTGCATTGATACGGAGAAGGTCAGACGCTCCCTGCCGGTGATTCGCAGATTTGTGAAAGAGGTGTATGGAGGGTAATACCTGATGGAAGCAGGGACCGCGAAGAAAACGCGGCGGAAAGGATTGTAATATGCTGGAGATTTTGAAGGCAGTGCTGTTCGGCGTTGTGGAGGGCATTACGGAATGGCTCCCCATCAGCAGCACGGGCCATATGATTCTGCTGAATGAATTCGTGAAGCTGAATGTATCTTCACAGTTCTGGGACATGTTTCTTGTGGTGATTCAGTTCGGAGCCATTCTGGCGGTGATTCTTCTGTACTGGAAGACGATCTGGCCGCTTGGAATTTACAGGCACCGCAAAAGAACCCGCATTGTATGGAAAAAAGACACGCTGAGTCTGTGGGGGAAGACGATTGTTGCCTGCATTCCTGCCGGAGTTGTGGGCGTTCTTCTGGACGACTGGCTGGATGAGCATCTTTACAACTGGCTGGTGGTTGCGATTATGCTGATTCTGGTCGGTGTTGCTTTTCTGGTGGTGGAAAAGGTCATGAAGGACCGTAAGCCGCAGATCACGGAGCTGAAGGATCTTGGGATGAAGGAGGCACTGATTATCGGAATGTTCCAGCTGATTGCTGCGGTCTTTCCCGGAACCTCGAGATCCGGTGCGACCATCATCGGTGGTCTGATGATCGGTGTATCCCGCACAGTTGCAGCGGAGTTTACGTTTATTCTGGCGATTCCTGTTATGGCGGGTGCGAGCCTTCTGAAGATGCTGAAATTCGGATTTCATTTTACCGGCATGGAGGCAGCGATCCTGGGAGCCGGCATGGTGGTTGCGTTTGTGGTATCGGTGATTGTCATCCGTTTCCTGATGGGCTACATCCGCAAACATGACTTCAGGCCCTTTGGCTGGTACCGTATTGCTCTTGGTGTTCTGGTGATTGTGTATTTCGCATTGATCCGCGGAGTCTGAGTTTTTGATGCCAGAAGCAGCAAAATCACCAAATAATATGTGAAATTTTCAGTGAATTTGTTGACAGACAATTTGGGGTGTGGTACCGTTTATCGCATAAAAACAGCATTTCATCAGATTTTGACTGATCGAAAGGAGAGATTCGGGATGAGTACGGAAAAGAAGCCTACGGCGACCGTGAAGGCAAGTTTTATCTCGACGAAGACAAAAGATACAAAGGTACCGGCTAAGAAAGAGGAGAAGAAAGTGGAAAAGAAGACGGAGAAGAAGGCTGTTGCAGTAAAGGCTGAGGAGAAGAAGGCAGTTCCTGCAGTAAAGGCTGAGGAGAAGAACGCAGTTCCTGCAGTAAAGGCAGAAGAGAAGAAAGCGGTTCCCGCAGTAAAGGCCGAGAAGAAGGCACCTGCAGCAAAGGCCGAAAAGAAGGCACCTGCAGCGAAGGCTGAGAAAAAGGCACCCGCAGCGAAGGCTGAGAAGAAGGCACCTGCAGCAAAGGCTGAGAAGAAGACACCTGCAGCAAAGGCAGCAGCAGAGGTTGTTCTTCAGTGGAACGGCAACGACTATACCTATGACAGACTTCTGCAGTCTGCAAAGGATGTATGGCAGTATGATCAGGGCAAGAATGTTGCTGACTTCAAGAAGGCTGTTATTTATGTAAAGCCGGAAGAAGGAAAGGCATACGTTGTTGTCAACGATACCGACGAGCTTTCCTTTGATATCTGATCCCGATCTGTGAATTTTATATCAGAAGCGTAGAACCGCAGGCACCTGCATGGATAGCAGATGCCTGCGGTTTTTTATAATTTCTTAATTGATCTGCCCGTTGACATTAAAGGGGGGCAGTGCTAGATTATGTTCATGGTTGTTAGCACTCAATGATGATGAGTGCTAACAATGATGACAGGAGGGAGAATGGAACTGCAGGAAAGAAAAATGAAAATATTGCAGGCCATTATCCGAAATTACCTGGAAACCGGAGAACCTGTAGGAAGCCGCACAATTTCCAAGTATACGGACCTGAATCTCAGCTCGGCAACCATACGGAATGAGATGTCGGATCTGGAGGAGATGGGGCTGATTACGCAGCCGCACACATCGGCAGGGCGTATCCCTACGGATCAGGGGTACCGGGTGTATGTGGATGACATGCTGCGGGATGAGAAGAAAAAGCTCAGCAATATGCAGAGCGTTCTTCTGGAGAAGCAGGACCGGCTTGAGAACCTGCTGCAGGATGTTGCGAAGCTGCTGGCGGTCAACACCAATTATGCTTCGATGATCTCCGCACCGGAGATCCGGCAGAACAAGATCAAGTTCATCCAGCTGTCGCAGGTTGATGCAGAGAACATTCTGGCCGTGATCGTGATCGAAGGCAATGTGGTCCGCAATACCATGATTCGCGTGAATGATGTTCTGGATCAGAAAACGCTGTTCCGGCTGAACATGATTCTGAACAATGCGCTTTGCGGAATCCCGGTGGAGGCAGTCAATCTCGGAACCATTGCTTCTATTAAGAAGCAGGCCGGAGAACACGATGAGATCATTGAGAATGTGATCAACGCGGCGGCACAGGCGGTGCGGCCGGATGACAATCCGAAGATTTATACAAGCGGAGCCACCAACATTCTTCGCTATCCGGAGCTTGCCGGCGACACCACTCAGATGGGCGAGCTGATCAGTAATTTCGAAGAGAAAGAGGCCCTTGGAAGCCTCGTTCAGGAAACGCTTTCCGAGAACGGCGAGAATGGCATTCAGGTCTATATCGGCAACGAGATGCCGATGAACGGAATGCAGAACTGCAGCGTTGTTACAGCAACTTACGATCTCGGAGAAGGCATGAAGGGAACGGTCGGAGTGATCGGACCGAAACGTATGGATTACGACAGAGTGATCGGAGTCATGCAGGAAATCATGAAGCAGCTGGATACTCTGTATAAGAAATGATGGAGGAAGCTATGGCAGAAGAATATAAGAATCCGGATACCGGACAGGAAGAAATGAAGGATACCACACAGATCCCGGTTGAGGATCCGAAGGCGGAAGAAGAGATTCAGGAAGAAGCCTGTGGAAATTCCAGTTCCGAAGGAACTGCGGAGCAGGCAGCCGGGAACGCGGAGGCGGATGCCAAAGCGGAGACTACAGACAAGAAGGGCTTCTTCTCCAAGAACAAGAAGGCAGACAAGGAGAAGGCCGGAATGCAGGAGAAGATCGATTCCCTGGAGGATCGAGTACGCCGGCAGATGGCAGAGTTTGATAATTACCGCAAGCGAACCGATAAAGAGAAGGAGCAGATGTTCTCCATGGGTGAGCGGAGCGTAATTGAGAAGATTCTTCCGATTGTGGATAACTTTGAGAGAGGCTTTGATACCATCGAGGAGTCGGACAAGGATGATGCGTTCGTGACCGGCATGCAGAAGATTTATACGCAGCTGACCAAGCAGCTTGAAGCACTTGGGGTAAAGCCGATCGAGGCAGTAGGCAAGGAATTTGATCCGAATATGCACAACGCGGTGATGCAGGTGGAGAGTCAGGAGTACGAAAGCGGGATTGTGGCACAGGAGCTTCTGAAAGGCTACATGTATCATGATCAGGTGCTTCGCCACAGCATGGTGGCCGTTGTACAGTGAGCCGGAAGCCGGAGAGAACATTTGGAAAATCAGTCCCCGCAAGGGGTTGATCGTATAGATGAAACAGGAAACGTGACAGTATTGAAATAGATCAGAGTGCCGCAGGGCACGGAAACGGAGAAGATTATGAGTAAGATTATTGGTATCGATTTAGGAACAACCAATAGCTGCGTTGCAGTCATGGAAGGTGGTCAGCCTACCGTTATTGCAAACAAGGAAGGTGCGAGAACGACTCCTTCCGTAGTAGCTTTCACGAAGAACGGAGACCGTCTGGTCGGTGAGCCGGCGAAGCGCCAGGCTGTTACCAATGCGGAGAACACCGTTTCTTCTATTAAGAGAGACATGGGTACGGACAACGGACGTACACTCAATGGCAAGAAATACAGCCCGCAGCAGATTTCCGCAATGATTCTTCAGAAGCTGAAGGACGATGCAGAGAGCTATCTGGGCGAGAAGGTCAGCGAGGCAGTCATTACGGTTCCGGCATACTTCAATGATGCACAGCGTCAGGCAACCAAGGATGCAGGAAAGATCGCAGGACTGGATGTAAAGCGTATCATCAACGAGCCTACGGCAGCTGCACTGGCATATGGTCTGGACAACGAGAAGGAACAGAAGATCATGGTTTATGACCTTGGCGGCGGTACCTTCGATGTTTCCATCATCGAGATCGGCGACGGCGTCATCGAGGTTCTTTCCACCAACGGTGATACACACCTTGGCGGTGATGATTTTGATGAGCGCATCATGGCATGGATGGTCAGCGAATTCAAGGCAAAGGAAGGCGTGGATCTGTCCGGCGATAAGATGGCAATGCAGAGACTGAAGGAAGCCGCTGAGAAGGCGAAGAAGGAGCTTTCCTCTGCAACCACTACGAACATCAACCTTCCGTTCATCACGGCAACCGCAGAGGGCCCGAAGCACTTCGACATGGATCTGTCCAGAGCAAAGTTCGAAGATCTGATTCGTGATCTGGTTGAGAAGACAGCAATTCCGGTGCAGAACGCAATGAAGGACGCAGGACTGACCAATGCAGACCTTGGAAAGGTTCTTCTGGTCGGTGGTTCTACCAGAGTTCCCTGCGTACAGGAAAAGGTTCGCCAGCTGACCGGTCAGGAGCCCTCCAAGAGCCTGAACCCGGATGAGTGCGTGGCAATCGGCGCTGCAATTCAGGGCGGCAAGCTTGCAGGTGATGCAGGTGCCGGGGATGTCCTTCTTCTGGATGTCACTCCTCTGACGCTGTCGATTGAGACAATGGGAGGCATTGCAACTCCTCTGATCGAGAGAAATACCACGATCCCGACCAAGAAGAGCCAGATTTTCTCCACAGCAGCAGACAACCAGACTGCAGTGGATATCAATGTTCTGCAGGGTGAGCGTAAGTTTGCAAGAGACAACAAGTCTCTCGGCCAGTTCCGTCTGGATGGAATTCCGCCGGCAATGAGAGGCGTTCCGCAGATCGAGGTTACCTTCGATATTGATGCAAACGGCATTGTTACCGTATCCGCAAAGGATCTTGGAACCGGCAAGGAGCAGCACATCACCATCACGGGCGGCTCCAGCATGTCGGATGACGATATTGAGAAGGCAATCAAGGATGCCAAGGAGTACGAGGCACAGGATAAGAAGAGAAAAGAAGCGGTCGATGCAAGAAACGATGCTGACTCTGCAGTCTTCCAGATTGAGAAGGCTCTGAAGGAAGCAGGCGACAAGGTGGATGCCGGAAACAAGGCTACGGTTGAGTCGGATCTTGCAGAGCTGAAGGCAGTTCTGGATCGCACAAAGGACCAGCCTGACATGAGCGATGCTGATGTGGATGCACTGAAGTCCGGCAAGGAGAAGCTGATGAATGATTCTCAGCAGCTCTTCAATGCAATGTACCAGAACATGCAGCAGAATCAGCAGGCCGGCGGCCAGCAGGCAGGACCGAACCCGGATATGGGCGGCCAGCAGAACGGCGGCGCTGATGATGTGGTAGACGGTGATTACAGAGAAGTCTGATCACGAAGCTTGAAAAGCCGCAGACAATGAAATAATATGGTATAGCCCGGGGCGGGGAATCCGTTCCGGGCCATATCATTGACTAAGGGAATGCTAAGGATTTGGAAGACTTATGGCAGAGCAGAAACGCGATTATTATGAAGTGCTGGGTGTAGACAAGAATGCCTCGGAGGATGAGATCAAGAAGGCATATCGGCAGCTGGCGAAGAAATATCATCCCGATGTAAATCCGAGTGAAGAGGCTGCAGCTCTTTTCAAGGAAGCATCGGAGGCCTATGCGGTGCTGAGTGACCCGAAGAAGCGTCAGCAGTATGATCAGTTCGGACATGCGGCGTTTGACGGAACCGGCGGCTATGGTGGCGGTGGCTTTGACTTCAATGGCGCGGACTTTGGAGATATGTTCGGAGACATCTTCGGGGATCTGTTCGGCGGCGGAAGAGCAAGAACCAACCCGAACGGACCGATGAAGGGAGCCAGCATCCGCACGAGTGTCCGGATCAGCTTTATGGAGTCGGTATTCGGAACAACAAAGACGCTGACGCTGAGTCTGAAGGATCCGTGCCCGACCTGCAACGGAACCGGAGCAAAGCCGGGAACCAGCCCCAAGATGTGTCCGAAGTGCGGAGGCAAGGGGCAGGTGGTCTATACACAGCAGTCCTTCTTCGGAACGGTTCGTAATGTTCAGACCTGCCCGAACTGCAGCGGAAGCGGCAAGATCATCGAGGAGAAATGCACGACCTGCGGGGGCAGCGGATACACCAGCAGCCGGAAGCAGATTGAGGTGACGATTCCGGCCGGAATCCGGAGCGGAATGAGTGTCCGCATTTCCGAGAAGGGCGAGCCCGGAATCAACGGCGGCCCTCGCGGTGATCTGATGGTGGAGGTCCTTGTCGAGGAGGATTCGAACTACTATCGCCAGGACAATGATCTGTACAGCAATGTCACAATCTCCTATGCGGTGGCAGCGCTGGGCGGAAGCATTGTGATCGACACGGTGGACGGAAAGGTCCTGTACGATGTCAAGGAAGGTACCCAGACGGGAACCCGCGTACGGCTGAAGGGCAAGGGTGTCCCGAGTCTTCAGAACAAGAACGTCCGCGGCGATCAGTATATTACACTGACGGTGGAGACACCAACCAAGCTCTCCAGAGAAGCGCGTGAGCTTCTGGAGAAGTTTGATGAGGCAACAGGTGACAGCCTTCACGAGGCGGAACGTGTCCGGGACAACGGAGACGGTCCGAAGGAAACCGTGAAGGGAAAGCGTAAGAAATTCTGGAAATAAAACGGCCCGCATCCCGGAGCCGGAGGAAGCCTGATCAGGGTTTTTCTTCCGGTTCCGGAATGCGGCATTTGTCGTTATGTGAGGTGTACTTATGAAGTGGATGCGGTTTCGGGTTCGTACAACAGCGGATGCGGAGGACATTCTGATCAGCTCCATGCAGGACATCGGTCTGTACGGTGCCCAGATCGAGGATCATGTTCCGCTGACGGCAGCGGAAAAGGAGCAGATGTTTGTGGATATTATGCCGGAGGAGCCTGCTGATGACGGGAGTGCTGTTCTGAGCTTTTATGTGGAGGAGACCGAAGATGGGAAGCTTCTCCTGGAGGACGGAGAGAAGACGCCGGAGGAAGTCCGCGGCGAAATGGAGAATGTGATCCGTGAGCTCCGTGAGTATTCGGATGCCATCGGAGATGGGACCGTTACCATTGAAGAGACCGAGGACATCGACTGGGTGAATAACTGGAAGCAGTTTTTCCATCAGTTCTGGATTGATGATGTTCTGGTCATTCCTTCGTGGGAAAAGCCTGCGGAAACGGATCACGAGCCGGCTCTGACTTTTCACATTGATCCCGGTACGGCCTTCGGAACCGGTGCGCACGAGACCACACAGCTCTGCATTCGCGAGATTCGCAAGTATCTGTCAAAGGACACGGAAATCCTGGATGTCGGAACCGGAAGCGGAATCCTGTCCATTCTGTCTCTGATGCTGGGAGCAAAATCGGCCGTGGGAACGGATCTGGATCCCTGTGCCGCCCCTGCCATTGCGGAGAATCTGGAGGCGAACGGAGTGGATGCTGAGCGCTTTGAAGTCATCCTCGGCAATCTGATCGATGATCCGAAGGTACAGGATGAGGTCGGTTATGACCGCTATGATATCGTAGTTGCCAACATTCTTCCCAATGTACTGATTCCGCTTACGCCTGCAGCCGTTCGTGCGGTAAAGCCGGGCGGCGTTTTTATCACGAGCGGCATCCTGGAAGGAAAAGAGGAGTCGGTTGCGGAAGCCATGAAAAAGGAAGGGCTTCAGATTGTGGATATTACCGCGCAGGGCGAGTGGCGCTGCGTGACAGGACGGAAAGTCTGAGGGAAAATTATGCTGCATCTATTCGCAGATCCATCCGATGTACAGGATGAGCTTCTGACCATTACAGGACCGGAGGTGAATCACATTCGAAATGTGATGCGCTTAAAGCCGGGCGAGGAAATCAGTGTCAGCATCGGCGGAGACGGCAAGGAATATCGATATGGCATCGAAAGCTATACAGAGGATTCGGTTCTGTGCAGGCTGCGCTTCGTGAAGGACAAAGAGGTGGAGCTTCCGGTGAAGGTCCTGCTGTTTCAGGGACTTCCCAAGGCGGATAAAATGGATCTGATTGTGCAGAAGGCAGTGGAGCTTGGTGCAGCGGAAATCATTCCGGTGAGCATGGAACGCTGCGTTGTGAAGCTGGATGCCGGAAAGGCCGCCAAAAAGACGGCGAGATGGCAGACCATTGCGGAATCTGCGGCATCTCAGTCAAGACGGAGCATTATCCCAAGGGTTCTTGCACCGATGAGCATGAGAGAAGCTGTGGAATATGCGAAAGAACAGACGGAGGTCCGCGTCATTCCCTATGAGCTTCAGGAGGATGATGGCTCCGTGAAGCAGTATCTGGAGAGTCTGAAGGAAGGACAGTCTGTCAGTATTTTCATCGGACCTGAGGGCGGCTTTACGCCCGCTGAGGTGGAGCTTGCGAAGGAAGCCGGGATCCGGCCGATTTCTCTTGGCCGGAGGATCCTTCGGACGGAGACGGCGGGACTTGCGATTTTGTCCTGGCTGATTTACATTCTGGAAATACAATAAAAGGCAGTGGTGAGGTCTGCTTGCCTGGGACGAGGAAGAAGACAGAAGAAGGCAGAAATGGAAAAAAGAGAAATTTATCTGGATAATTCGGCGACGACCCGAGTATTTCCGGAAGTGGTCCGGCTGATGGACACCATCTATCTGGACGAATACGGCAATCCGTCGAGCATGCATCACAAGGGCGTGGAGGCGGAGCGGCATATCCGGGAAGCGAAGAAGACGTTTGCGGATATTCTGAGATGCACACCGCAGAACATTTATTTTACCTCCTGCGGAACGGAATCCGACAACATCTCCCTGATCGGTGCGGCGAGGGCCAATGCAAGAAGCGGGAAGCATCTGATTACAACGGCCATTGAGCACCCGGCAATTCTGGAGACCATGAAATACCTGAAATCGGAAGGCTTCGAGGTGACCATTCTCCCTGTGGATCACAACGGCAGGGTGGATCCGGAAGCAGTTTATGATGCGGTCCGGGAGGACACGATTCTGGTTTCCGTAATGCACACGAATAATGAGATTGGTGCATTGGAGCCCATTGCGGAAATCGGCCGCAGAATCAAGGAGAAAAATCCGAATACACTGTTTCATGTGGACGCGGTGCAGGGCTTTTGCAAAGCGATTATCCATCCGAAGAAGATGCACATTGATCTTCTCTCTGCAAGCGGTCATAAGATTCATGCACCGAAGGGAATCGGTCTTCTGTACATTGGAGATCACGTGAAGATTCACAACATCATGTACGGCGGCGGTCAGCAGAAGGGGATGCGCAGCGGCACCGAGAATGTGGCAGGGATTGCCGGCATGGCACTTGCTGCCCGCATGCTGTATCAGGACCTGGATGCGGAAATGGATCGTCTGTATGCCATGAAGGAGCAGTTCGTGAAGGATGTGACTGCAATTGAGGGTGTTACTGTGAATGGTCTGACAGGTCGGGACAGTGCACCTCACGTCATCAGTATTTCCGTCGACGGTGTCCGGGCCGAGGTCCTTCTGCATGCGCTGGAGGAGAAGGGAATCTATGTGTCATCCGGAAGCGCCTGCGCATCCAATCATCCGCATATTTCGGACACGCTGCTGGCAATCGGAACACCGCAGGAGTATCTCGACTCCACACTGCGCTTCAGCCTGTCGGTGATGAATACACCGGAGGAATTAAAGGAGGCAGCGGATGCTCTGGCACAGCTTTTGCCTTTTCTGAGGAAATACACCCGGAGGTGAATATGAAATACCACGCATTTTTGATTAAATACGCAGAGATCGGAATCAAAGGAAAGAACCGCGGCATCTTTGAGGAGCAGCTGATCAACCAGATCCGGATTGCTTTAAAGCGCTGCGAAGGACATTTTACAATTGACCGGACGAGCGGACGGATTTTTGTCAACTGTCTGAGCGAGTACGACTATGACGAAGTCGTGGAGAACCTGAGCCATGTCTTCGGCATTGCAGGAATCTGCCCGACGGTCATCATGCCGGTTGTTCCGGTTGAGGAGCTGCGGAAGGCAGCAGGGGACTTCTTCGGCGTGGAGTACGAGAATCGTGCCGTATCCTTCAAGGTACACACGAGACGCCTCGCAAAGAGCTATCCCATGGAATCCATGGAGCTGAATGCGGAAATCGGCGAAGAGATTCTGACCCGTTACCCGGAATCCCGTGTGGATGTTCATACACCGGAGGTTCTTCTGAATGTGGAAATCCGGGAGAGAATCTATCTGTATTCCCATATTCTTCCCGGACCGGGAGGGCTCCCGATCGGCTGCAGCGGAAAGGGAATGCTCCTTTTGTCCGGAGGCATTGATTCTCCGGTTGCAGGCTGGATGTGTGCAAAGCGCGG
>Ga0129311_1001115_pt1 | contig 20125 bp, 29 predicted proteins | sample Go1ome_FD_94435 | JGI IMG/M metagenome (GOLD analysis project Ga0129311, IMG submission 94435) | Western lowland gorrila individual fecal microbial communities from Wisconsin, USA - Go1022B metagenome | ecosystem: Host-associated > Mammals > Digestive system > Large intestine > Fecal | place... | reverse complement strand
TGTTAGAAAAAGTTATAGATGAAAAGTTAGGTAGAAAATTTGAAAGACATATTGCATTACTTAGTAAAAGTGCAAAAGCAAGTTTTTCATCAATATTTTTACAAGCCTATGTTTTAGCATATATTTTTAATAGCGAAGATGATCAGCAATTCATAAAAGATAAAATTAATTTAGCAAATAAATTAGGTTATCAAGCAATAAAATCTCCATATTTTGAAGATGACATCACTAGAATATTACCTAAAGATTTAAACTTTAAAAATTTGATATAAGGAGTAGAAAATGTAAATGGATTATAAAGAAGAATTAAAAAATATATGTGAAAAATATAATTTTAAATATAGAGAATATTCTGAAAATAAAATTGCATTATGTGCGAAAAATACAGATAGACATTGGAATGATTGGATTAAATTAGATTTAAAAAATAAAGATGTTACATTAACAGGAAATACAGATAATTGTAATTTTTGGTTTTATAATACTAGAAAAGATATGACACCAAATAAAATAATAGAATTTGTAGCAGACTTAAATACAATGCTTCGTAAATTTAATAATTCATATATCACTATAAATTCATTAATTGATCCAGAGGACTGGCAAGAAATAGCACAAGTACAAGACGCTTCAGAAGATAATAGATATAAAGTTCAATTTGAGGAAGTAGAATTTAGTTCAGATAATTATATTTATTTTTCTGTATTAAAAGAAAGAACAATGTTTAATGGATTATTTAGAATACACGATCCTGCAAATGGAAATGATATGACATTAATTAGTATAAGTGATTGCGAAAAGAAGCAAGATCAAGATTTCTTTAATGCACATTGGGAAGAAATAGAAAATGAGCTTTGTAATCGTGCAAAAGAAAGACAAAATATTAAAGAAGAAACAGAAGAAGAAACTTTATAAAAGGAATTATTATATATGGATAAAGATAGATTTAGTGATGGTGTTTTCTTTAAATGGCTTAACCAAAAGGAAATATATAAGAAATATGATAATAAAGGACGATCCAAAAGAATACAAGCTTATTTAGATGAATTACACGAAGATTATATTGCTACTAGACCAGGAACAGATTATGGAGAAGATTTTCACGGATTATTTGGATATATTAATGAAAATCCGAATGTAGAGAAAATGGAACTAGAAGATATAAAAAAGTATGTAGCAAATAAAACTTTGAATGATGTAGATATATATAAGACTGTAATTTCACTAAGTGAATCTGACGCAATTCAATATGGATATACAACTAAAGAAGCGTGGAAAGATTTATTGCTCGAAAGAGTGAAGGAAATTGGAAGAGAATTTGGAATAAAACCTGAAAATTTGGAGTGGACTGCTTCATATCATTCTAAAAAGAATAATCCACATTGTCATCTGCTACTCTGGAATAAAAATCAGCACTTAGAGCTTCAAAAGAAACCATTTGTTAGATATAAAAGAATCAGAAAAGCATTATCTAAAAGTGTATTTAAACTAAAACTAAAAAGCTTGTATGATATTAAAAATGTTTCTAAAAAACAAATAGCAAATTTAACAAATGAGGAATTACAAAAATATAAAGAAGATTTAAAAGAATTTTATGAGAATCCAGACATACAATTAAGAATTATAGATACAGATGAGCAAGAAAAAGTTATATTAGATAATCTAAAAGAATTAGAATTAGATAAGTGTATTTATATTTGTGATATTGAAGAGCCTAACAATTTTACGGAAATAAAAAAGATAGATATAGACAAATTTGAATTTAAAAATTGTGGGGAACAATCAATTTTATATAGACAAAATTCATTTTTAGATACAGCAGAATTTTTAGCAAACTTTTCAAATTTAAAAGTATTTAATAATAAAAAAGATTTAGAAAACTATATAGAGCAAAAGAATAAAGAACATATAGATATTGAAAATAATCTTAAAGAAATAATGCCAGACATTTTTGGAATACCTGTATTATCTAATAAGTTTAGAGAGCAAAATTTCGACATTATTCTAAATAAAATTACAGAGCTAAAAAGTAAATCTAATAATTTTGAAAATGGATATAAATACAAATATCAAACACCTGAAATAAAGATGTATATTGATGAACTATCTAAACTTATACTAAATACATCAGAAGACTGCAGAAACGAATTTGATGAATATATTCAAACTTCTATAAATGTTTCAAGAATAATTGCAGATATTAACAATAAGAAAGACTATGAAAAAGTAAAAAGAATAGCTGAAAATGAAATGTTTAATAAAATAGGGAATCAAATATTGCAATTTGTAAAAGAAGTTAGTTTTGAAGAATACATTAGGAAAAAGCAAGAGTGGGAGAATAATAGGATTAAATATGAAGAAAATCAAGGTATAAAAAAAGCAAATGAAGAATTATCTATAAAACGAATGGAAAGTAAAAATGCTAGAAAAATGATAACAGATATATTTCAAATGCTATCAGAAGAAAACATATCACATAATGCTTATTATAATAGAATAAAAAACAGTAGCAATTTATCAAAACAGGCTAAAAGAGAAATATACTTAAAAAATAGAATGAAGGGAAGTATAGATTGGGGATTAGAAAGATAAAAATATTTTTTTTGAAAGAAAAGTACAGACAATTGATACAAAAATGCAATTTTTCAAATCCTGCAAACCCTTATTTTATCTATAAAGTACAGACAATAAATACAAAATGTTTCACGAAGAACGAAAATAACAATTTTAGTATCAATCTATAAAAGGTAACAGATATGATAAACATTTTAATTTTTATAATTGCACTACTTGTTTATGGATTTTTACTTAGAATATTTGGATATTCATACAAAACTTTTATTCAAGTAGTGATTAATGCAATTTTAGGCTTGATTGCATTATATGTATTAAAGCTTATTGAAATTCCAGTACAAATAAATTGGATTTCAATTATAATTACAGCTTTTTTAGGATTGCCAGGTGTAGTTATAATTACTATTTTTTCAAGATGAAAGGGGAATGAAATGATAACTGATGAAACAAGGCGTGAAAGCTATCAAAAGATTATACCAAAGCAACCAGTTCGCTATGATCAAATCATTTACATATTGAGAAATAATCCTGAAGGAATGACAGCTAAGGAAATTGCAGTTAAATTATATGAACTAAAACTAATTCCAAGTACAGAAAGAAATTTCGTTTCTCCTAGATTAACGGAATTAGTAAAGCAAGGAAAGGTCGAAACAATAGGGAAAAGAGTTTGTCAATATTAAAATAGAAAGGTTGCTGTATTTAAAGTTATTTAGATAAAACATACAAAAGAGGAGAAAAAATAATAATGAACAAAAGATTAAGTTTAAAAATAATAGGAATGGTATTTGCATTTCTCATTAGTGTATTTTTATCAAGTTTAATTACCTTTTGTTTAATGCAAATATTTTTAAAACAACCAGAAGAAATTTTGAAAATTAATGTTTTTAGAGTTTTAGAAACAGTTGTAAGTTCTAAGGAAAGTATTCAGATTTTTGTATTAACAATTATAAGTTTTATGCTATTTGCAACATTTTCAATTTTTAAATTTTTTAGAACTAAAGACTATCACAGCAAAACATATAAAGTAACAGATAATATTGAGATTCCTGTTCCAGTAGGTGGTCGCCAAACACAGCACGGTTCTGTTTGGTGGCTAGATAAGAAAAATTACAATAAAGTATTTGGAATCAACACAATAGATCCTGAAAATCCTACAATACAAGAATTGTTAAAAAAGTCGATTGAAGATAAGGAAGTTATTAAAAAATCCGATAATGACGAAAAAGTACAGGTTAGTTTAGAGGTAGAACCATTATCAGAAGAATTAAGAGAACCTATTTTTTCAAAAGGTGGCTTAGTTGTAGGAAAAAAAGATAGAAGAATTATTAAACCATATATAAAGCATATTAGATTTTTAAAAACATCAAAATATTTAAAAATACCATCAATAAAGGTAAGAAAAGTTGAAGATGTATATTTTATAGATGATGATTTACATTCTCTAACGATAGGAGCAACAAGATCAGGAAAAACAAGAAGTTTAGTTTTGCAAAGTATCAATAATACAGCATTAGCAGGCGAAAATATGATTATAAGTGATCCAAAACGGAGAACTATTTGAATACACTTGCGTGGAATTAAAGAGATTAGGCTACAACGTATTAACACTTGATTTTAAAACACCACTTAAAAGCTCAAAATATAATTTTTTGCAACCTGTAATTGAAGCTATAAAACAAAAAAATACACCAAAAGCAGAGAATTATGCAAGTGATATAGTGCAAAGCTTAGTTGGAGATGTAAAAGGAAATGGAGAAGCAATTTGGAATAACGGAGAAAAAGCTGTTATTAGAGCGACTATTATGGCTGTGGTAATGGAAAATATCGAAAATCCAAAACTTCAAAATTTACCTAATGTTTATCATTTTATAGCAGAAATGTGTAAGGAACTAGAAGATAAAACTACTTTAATTGATACATATTTGGATTTCTTGAAAGAAGTTGATAAAACACACCCTGCAATAGCAAGTTTTGCACCTGCTCAAATGGCGGCGAGCAAAACGAGAGCGTCATTTTATACATCAGCACTTTCAACATTAAATATTTTTATGGATAGTTATGTGGCAAGTATGATTTCTGAAAATGAAATAGATATAAATAAATTTAATGAAGAAAAAACAGCACTTTTTATGATTTTACCAGATGAAAAGACTACCTTCTATGGCTTATGTAGTTTATTTGTAAATCAAGTATATACAAAGCTTGTAGAAATGGCAGATGAGAGGGGTGGTCGCTTAAAAATTCGTACTAATTTCATATTAGATGAATTTGGTAACTTCTCTGCAATACCGAATTTTGGTGGCTTCTTAACTGTACGGAGGACGGAAGACGGAATAAGGTTTAATCTTTTCGTACAGTCATTCAGTCAGCTAAATGAAAAATATGGAGATAATACTGCTCAAAATATATTAGATAACTGCTATGTTTGGAATTATTTAAAAACTTCAAATGAAGCAACAGCAGAAAAAATCTCAAAAAAAATTGGAACATATACAACAACAAGTTGGTCAGAAAGTAGTGATAAAAAATCTGATAATGGTGGAAGCAACTCTATGAACCTAATTTCAAGAGCATTATTAACACCAGATGAAATTTTAAGGCTTCAAAGACCATATTTGTTAGTTATGTGTTCTGGCGAAGAACCTGCTATAACTAATGCACCAGATTTAAGTAAGTGGAATTTCAATAAACTCTTGGGACTGGGCGACAAAAATTGGAACATCAAGGTTAGACAAAAAAGGGAAGACGCAAGGACGATTAAAGAAATTACACCACTTCAATTATGGGATATAGACAAGCAGACAATGGAACTTAAACAAAAAAAGAAGGAGCAAGAACTCGAGGAAAGACGATTGAATTTTATGAAAAGACAAGGGGCAATCGAATATCCGAAGGGAAATTTATAGGAGGAAAACGAAAGATGAAAATTAAAGAAAAATTATTAACACTAGGAACATCATTAGGACTAGGCATAATGACATTAAGCAATACTGTATTTGCAGATATTGTAACAGAAGTATCAGGTGGAGGAGAAATCCAAAGCAGTAAGATTGGTACAGGAATGTTAAAACTTGTAAAGGATTTAACAGGAACTTTACAATGGATAATTCCATTTGTAGGAGTTGGATTTATTTTGTGGCACGTTTTTAAGATTATGACAGGAGATGAAAGAGATCAAGAAATTCACAAAAAAGGAATTATTAAGGTTTTAGTTTGTATAGTAGTTGGTTTAATAGTTGTAACAATTGTAAATCTAATGGGAAGATATTTCTCATAATTTGATGGAGGTATTTGAAAATGGATAAAAAAGAGCAAATAGAAAAAATGAATTTAGAAGTTAAAGAAAATTTGAAATTAACAGATGAAGAGTATGAACAATCAAAAGATGTATTAAGTAGATTAAACGAAATTGATTTGGAAGATAATCCAGAATTATATGAAAAAGATAAAGCAGAGCCAAAGAATGAAACAGAAAGTCAAAAGAAAATTAAGGAATTAGAAGAACGTAAAAAACAAGCAGAGGAAGAGGAAAAAGCCTTGATTGAAAACTTTTCAGAAGAAATAGGACAAAGTGTAAAAGACACAGAAAAAATTTGGGGATATTTAAAGCGTTATGCTCTCATTGGAATGGTAACAGGAGTACCAGGAATTGCATTAACTTGTTTATATGATAAATGGAAAGAAAACGCAATGGCAAAAGAATTAAAAGAACTAAATCAAAAAGTAATTGCAAGTCAAAATGAGCCAGAACTACATAAAGAATTAGCAGAAAAATATCAAAAATATGAAAGACAATTCTGTAAAGTACATCATATTGACGAACTTCAAAAAAATATCAGAAAGTCAGGATATATTTCTCAAATAAAAACTAGCAAGGAAGCATTACTCGGATTAGTAAATGAAATAAACAAATATAAAGAATTAGATAAGAAAGAAACAGAAAAAGAATTTGAAAAATTAAAACAATTATCAGATGAATTTATAAAACAAGAAGAAAGCAATGAAATAGTCGAAGAAGAGGTTGAAGAGGACGAAGAGATGGTAATAGAACCTAAATAAAAATAGGAGGGGAATTATATGGTTGTAGGTGTTTTAATAGCGACAGCAATTTCATTTCTATTTGGATTTATAGCACAGGCGATTTTCAATTGGTTTAATGGCGTTTATGATGTTATGTTTTGGAACGCCTTTGCTATAGAAATAAATTTTAGAGGACTTTCAAATTTCAGTATTTCAGGACTTTATAATGCAGTTTATACTTTTGCAATTGCAATATTAATAATGTTTTTTGTTAAGAAAATGATTGAAGTTTATATGGCTTGGTCAAATGGAGATCCAGAAGTAAGTCCAATGACAGTTGTGGTAGGTTTTGTAAAAGCTTTAATTATAATGATTTGTTTTCGGTTTTATCTATACACAATTTGCCTGGATTTGCTATGACTTGTATCAATCAATATTTATTGGAATGTTAGGCGATTTTCAAACAATGGGAGTTACAGTTGGAAATATGGCTTGGAATATATTAGGAGCATTTTTCTATTTAATAATAGCAATTTATATGGTTTTAATATATTTTCAAACACTAACAAGAGGTATAGAAATGTTTATATTACGTCTAGCAATTCCAATCGCTTGTATTGGTCTACTAAATTCTGATGGAGGAGCATTTAACGGATATGTAAAGAAATTCATATCAAATGCTTTTACAGTTATAGTACAACTTGCTTTATTACAATTTGCAATATTACTAATGAATAATGCACACATTATTTTATCATTATCAACTGTAATGATAGCAAATAGAACACCACATCTACTTCGTGAATTTATGGAAACAGCAGGTGGAAATTCAAGTCTTGGATCAAAAGTATCAACAGCTACAAGAACAGTTAGTAGCTTTAAAAACATTATTAGTAAAGGTAGATAAAAATGATTTATATACGAAAGAATTTAGATAATATACTACACCCTAATGAAGCCTATACATTAACTTATTTAGACAACAAAGGAAGATTAGTAAAAACCACAAAAGAAATTGATTTATATAAAATTTGCAATCAGTTATATGAAACAAAAGATTTAATTGAAAAAGGAATAATAGCTTCAACTAAATATGATTATGATGATTGCTGTAGTTATGTATATGGCTTCAATACTAAAAAAGCAATTGAATTAGTAAAAAAGCACATACAAGATTTAAGCGTAACAATTATTCAAATTACGCTTGATAAAGAGCAAGTTTATTCAGTACAGAATTTAACTGAAGTATTAGAAAATGCAAAAGAACAAATAAAAGTTAGAAATGAATTAATTAAGGAATATCAAGAAGAAGAACAAAATTATAGAAAAGGTTTAGTAAAAAAGGTAATTCATATTCAGTCAGAAAAAGATTTTAGGAATCAAGAAATTTCAAGATATAAAAGCAAATTAAAAGAATATGAAGAATCATCAATCGAAAGATAAATTAAAAAATACGGAGGACAAAATGAGTAGGATATATCACATAGTAAATTATTTAGGATATTTAGCAGGTTTTGCTTGTGTATTAATGATTGCAGTAGCAGTTTATAAAATCTTAACAGGAGATGAAATGGAATATAGAAGATATTTAACAAGGATAAGAAATGGAATTGTAGCTCTTGTTTTAATATTAACTATAAGTACAACTAAAAATCTAGTTTTAAACTATTTTCCATACGTTCAATCTGCAGACGCAATAGGTGATTTTTCATCTATTAAAGTATCAGTAACAGATGGCGTACTTGAAAGAGAAGCAAACGATAAAAAAGGAAGATGGACTATTGCAATAGATGGCGAGTATTATGTGAAAACTGATGTAAAGAAAATAAATTTTGGTAGCTTCCTAAACTCTTGGAAAAAAGACGTAGATGTTTTTAAGGCTTATGATGAATGTCAAGGAATAACAAGTGGTTCACTAGCAGAGGAAAAATATTATATGTATTGGGATAAACACGATCGGAAAAAGTGTCGGTCTTCTTATTCCTTCAGCAATGAAGGGAAGTATACATAGTGATGATGAGTATAAGGATTTAATATTTAATCCCTGGAAAGATGGTGGCTGTGAAGCACAATATAAACATATTGCGAATTAGGAGGAGCTAAAAGTGAAAATAATAAAAAAATCTAAAATGCCAGATGGTACAGATATTCAAATAGAAGATTGGAAAGATGTTTATGAACTTATGAATATATATTCTATTGCTACATATCCAAAAGCTAGAAATACAAGTAAATATGGCTTTATAAAAAACAATGAAAAATTTAGATTAGAATTAACTCGTTTTAAAAGTAATGAGCAAGCAGAACAAATTTTTAAGCAACTGGAACAAGGTTCTATAACTTTAAATGAGTTAAGTAATCACTTTTTAGATATTCATAGAGATATGTACTATTTAGGAATGACTGAAACAGAAGAAATACAAGAAGAACAAGATGAAGAAGAAATATAAAAAATCCTTCTTAACTAGGAGGAGAAAGGAATACAAAAGATATGGAAGATGAGAGTAGATTTCAAATAAATATGCCTGCAAATGTAAAAGTTAGAGTTGAAATTATAAATGGTATAGGAATTAAAGAAATGATAACAACAGCAATAGCAGGTGTAATAGCAGTTTTTATAGCATTGATTTTTAATACATTATTTAACAATTATTTAGTTGCATTAGGCTTATGGATTCTAATAACAGGAGTAACATTTATCTCTGTTATGAAAGATAAATATAACACTTGTATAGCAGAATTAATAAGCAATATGTTTAAGTTTTATCAAAAACAAAGGATATTTCATTATGTAGTCAAGGAGGAACAGCTATGATATTTGATTTTTTTAAGAGAAAGAAGAAAAACAATAATATAAAAACTTCGGCTAATTTATTTTTAAATGTTAAAGACGTACAAGGAAATTTCTTATACACGATTGACAACAAGGTTTTATGCTATTTAAGAATTTATCCTAAAAATTGCAAGCTAATGTCAAAAGATGAGCAAGTTGCACACGGACGAAGTATTACTAGAAATTTTGCAAGTGAGCTAAAACCATTAAAGCTTTATTTTACAAATAGACCAATAGATTTAAGAAAAAATCAAGATTTTCAAGCGAGTTTAATGGAAAAAGAAAAAGAAGCTTTAAAATTCTCATTATTAGACAAAAGAAGTAGAAGTTTTGGAGTTTTATCTACAACAGGAAAAGCATTAGAAAGCGAAATATATTTAATGATATGGGCTGAAAATGATGAGTATGTAGAGCAAGAACTTATTAAAAGAATAAGTGAAATAAGAATGAAATTAACCAATAGTGGATATAAAACAGAAGTATTAGATGAAAGATTAATTATTCAATTGATAAATAGTTATAACAATCCAGATATAGCATACATTGAAGATCAAAACTATTTAGAAAGTCCATTACAAGTTAAGATTTAATAAAAATTTACGAATGATAAAAAATTATTAGCGATACGCTAATGGAAAGAGAGTTACAAATGAAGACAAAAGAAATAGAAACAATGCCTATTAATCAGGAGTTGTTAGCACTTATAACTCCACAAGGTATTGAATTAAAACATAATAAAGTGCAATTAGGCGAATATCAACATAAATTGCAGTATGTGAGTTCATATCCGTCTGCAGTAAACGTAGGTTGGTTATTAAATTTAAAAGATATACCTAATACTACTGTTAGTTTAGTAGTAACACCAATTGAAAACGTGCAAGAATACGTTGATCGGAGTGTCAAAAGGATTAACAACAGATAAGAACATATTTAATACGACAAGCAATGAAGCATTAAGAACACAAGCAGAATTTAAAATAAAGTCTGCTGAAAAAATTATAAAAGACATAACAGTTGATAACATTCCATACGTTAATGTTTCTTTCGTTTCAAATACAATTGGAGAAACAGATAATAACTTCAATGAAAATTGTAGAACAGTTAGAAACAAAATAGCAGGAATGGGATTAAAAGCAAGAGTGCCAGCATTTATTCAAGATAAAGCATTAAGACAAAGCTCTCCTTATGATACATATTATGAAGATATTACAAAAATATCTAATAAAACAATGAGTTTGGAAGCATTATTCTTAGGATTACCTTTCTCTGGAAGTGGTTTAGTAGATGTAGAGGGTTACTATTTAGGAACAGACGAAGATGGAAGAATGATTGCATTTTCTCCATTCTTTAAAGGTAATGATAGAACAAATTCAAATATTGTTATTGAAGGCTCTAGTGGTTCAGGTAAATCATTCCTTGCTAAAAAGATAATGCTTAATGAATGGCTAAATGGTACAAAAATTTTCGTAATAGATCCAGAATCAGAAATGCGACCAATGTGTAAATTATTGGGTGGAAAATGGATTGACTGTTCAGGAGGAACTGGAAAGAATGTAGGTAGAATTAATCCATTACAAGTAAATCCACTTCCAGAAGCAACAGCATTTGAAGATGATGAAGACGGAGAATATACATCTAGCAAGTCTGCTTTAGGATTACATTTAGACTTTTTAAGTACATTCTTTAAATTATATTATCCAGAAATTACTTCTCTTCAAATGAGTTTATTAATGGAGATATTAGAAGAATTATATAGAACCTATGGAATCACTTATGAAACCGATATAACAAATAAAGATTCAAAAGAATTTCCTATTATGGAAGATTTATATAATTTACTAATTGAAAAAGTTAATACAAATAAAGACCATAAAAAGGAATTAGAAGAAATCAGAGCAGTTGTAAGAGAACTTTCAATCGGACATCACGGAGAAATTTTTAATGGATATACTTCATTAGATTTAGACAGTTCATTTGTATGTTTAGATGTTTATAGCCTTCAAGGAGCTTCTGAAAAAGTAAAAAGATGTCAGTATTTTAACATTTTAAGATATTGCCAGGATCAAGCATTTAGAAATCGTGAAGAAAGATGTTACGTTGTTTGTGATGAAGCTTATCTTTTAGTAGATAGAAAAGTACCACAAACAATAGAATTTTTAAGAAATTTCTGTAAAAGAGCAAGAAAATATGAATGTGGACTTATGGTTATTACACAGAGTTTAGTCGATTTTTTAGCTCCAGAAGTTCGTATGTATGGTCAAGCTTTTCTTGATAACAGTACATATAAGTTCTTTTTCGGAGTAGATGGAAAAGACTTAGAGGAAGTTGTTAATTTATATAACTTAAATCAAGAAGAAAAAGCAATATTAAGTCAAAAAGATAAACGGACGTGGATTATTCTTTATAGGTTCACGGACACACTCTAATAAATGTAAAAGCACTAGATTGGGAAAAGGAATATTTAGTTGGTGGAGGAAGATAGATGTCAGATAACAAAGCAAAAGATTTAACAGGAATTGTGTTTAGTTTTCTATCATTAAAAGTAAAAGCAATAATAATTGGTGTATGTGTAGGATTCTTAATAATTGTAATAGGAATATTTGGCTTAATAGGAATGTTTAGTACATCAAATTCAGATTCAGATGATGAAAGTTCAAGTAGTTCAGGAGCTTCTTCTGGTAGTGGAAGTGTAGAAGTTGTAGAAGGTACATATAAGTATGTAGGAGCAGAATTTAATATACCATTTGAAACGTGGGATAGTACAAGAGATGTAATTACATCAAAATTCTCTCCTAGCAGAACTATAACAGTTAATGGAGTTACACAGACGAAGGCACATACACGGAATGGATATAGTATGTGTATCAAAAGCAAATCCAAAGGTATGTGCTTCGGTTGCAGGAACAGTAGTAGTTGCTAATGCAGGTTTAACTGGATATGGAAATTATGTAGTTTTACAACATACAGGAGATGATGGTTCAACTTTTTATACTCTGTACGGACATATGATCAATGGCTCAATTCAAGTATCAGTAGGAGAAACAGTCGAACAAGGAAGAGTTTTAGGCACAATGGGAAGTACAGGAAATAGTACAGGTCCACACCTTCATTTTGAAGTTAGATTAGATAAAAATTCAAGTGCTAATGCTGTGAATCCATTCCCTTATTTATTTGGAAATTCACGGAAGCAACGGATAAGGAGTAGAAAATGAAAGAAAAACAAGAATTAAAAAAACAATTAATTATATTAAGTATAGTTTTAGTATTGGTAATTATAGTAGCAGTAGTCTTAAATATGAGGGATAGAAATACAGAAAGTTATACAAAAATAAAAGATTCCACATCATCACAACAAGGAGATACACAAAATACGAGTGTAGATGATTTTATGGATAGACTAAAAGGGTTAGTAGAAGAAAATACTACAACAAACGAAACAAGCGATAAAAGTACAATACATTATGATAATACAGATATAATTCAATTAGATACAGGAGAAATAGTTTTATTTAGTGAAGACGAACAGGACGATATAGATGTTCAAGAAGAATAGGAAAGGAAGCTGTAACAATGGAGAGGGATAGATTATATAAGAAGTATATTTATATTTCAAAAGAACCAAGAGCAATTATAGAAGATTATTGCAAAGAACATAGAATCAATCTTGTTATGAGATTTATAAATGAATATAATCTAAAAAAATTCTTAGAAACAGAATTAAGAAACTTAAATGGAGTAGATTATTTAATTATTGATTTGCAAGCAATAACAAATACAACATCAGAGGAAGAGATAACAAGTTCAATAGAACTTATAAGAAGAATGTATAATGTTAGAATTATCATTTTAGCTGAAGGTTATAAAGAAGGTAATGTTTTATTAGGAAGATTATTTAATTTAGGAATTTATAATATAGTAACAGCAAAGAATGATGTTATATTTGCAGATGAGATTGAGAGAGCATTTTCAATTGAGGGAATGACTTTTGGTAATGCAATGAAATATAAAATTAATGATAGTATGTTAGTTATAAATAAAACAACAAAGGTAGTAAAGGAAAATATTAAAAGAGCAAAACAGACTATTACAATTGGAATTGCAGGCACAGAAAGGCATATTGGAGCAACTACAGTTGCAATAAATATAGTTAAATATTTATCAGAATTAACCAATGTTACAGCTTGCTATATAGAAAACAATAAGCATAATTCAATTTATAGTTTAGTGGAAGATGAATCAATACCAACAATTTATAATGATGTATTACGAAAGATTACATATCAAGGAATAGACTTATATCAAAGACCAGAAAATTTAGCAGATATATTGAAATTTGAATATGAATTTTATGTATTTGATTTTGGTAATTTTGAAGAAATGAGTAAGGAAGAAATATCATCATTTCTAACAAGAGATCTTAAAATAATTGTTTCAGGGAATAAGGCGTGGGAAATAAACAAATTGATTGAAACATTTATGATTATTGGAGAAGATATTAATTCATATTTAATGTTTAATTTCGTTAGAAATGAAGGTAGAGAGAAATTTAAAGATAGCTTAGGTAAGTTTTGGAAGGAAAGAGCTTCATTTAGTGAAGCTGTTCCAGAACCATTTATTGTAGGCAATAAAAGTTTTTATGAAAAGATTTTAAAAGACTATTTATTAAATACATCAATTGAAGAAGTAAAAGAGAAAAAAGGATTATTAGATATATTTAAAAAGAAAAGGGATAAGGAAAATGTTAAGAAAAAATAAGACGAAATCATTATATGATAAAGCAATAGAAAAAAAGAATGAAAATATAGAAAAGGAAAGAATATATAAGAATCTTAATTTAGATAAAGATAAGAATACTATTGTCTTTGATAAGAAAACAAATACAGGAATAAAAGTATTAAATTTCATAGCAGAATCAGTAGGAAAAATTATAAAGTTTTTGGTTATATTAGTAGTTTTAGTGTTACTAACAATTGGAGCAACAGTTTTAATCAATCCAGGATTAAGAGATAACCTATTGGAAATACTAAATAATTTTAATTTCTTGACATAATTTTTTGCAAAAAGGTTGCAAAATCCTGCAGTATACTTTCAAGAATAAGGGTGCTAAAATATAGATACAAGCTAAGAAGTACATATACTTTTTAGATAAGTATGTAGAGTTGAGCAATATTTTTAAAATAAAAAATATTATTCTTGCTCCTTTCAATAATATTTGGTAATCCCCTTTTATATTCTTGATCTACATACTTATCTAAGGAGTATATAAATATAAGGAGGGGAACAATGAAGAAAAGGATTATCTTAATATGTGCTATATTACTAGCAATAATCAGTATAACAATTAGTGTAATAGTTTGTATCAAACAGGACAAAACTGATTATGATAAACTTTATCTTAATTCATTGAATTTTGAGGGAAGGCTTGCTGAATATACATTTAGTCCAAAAGTAAATGATGATGGTGTATATAAAGTAAAATTCAAAGTTAAAGATGAATTAAAAGAAAATATTCGTATTAGTTTATATAAGCTTGAAAATGGCAAAGAATTAAATATTAAGCTTAATGATAAACTAGAATCAGAAGAAATCGAAAATTTGAAAGATTTAGATTTGAAGCTAGTAGTATATGTAGAAAAATCTTATAATATGCTAGATAAAGACTATATTAATATAGGCTATTTATCTATAAATAATGCTAACTAAAGATAAAATATATAAAGATACAAAAGAAAAAAATTTAAAAGTACAAAAGATGAAAAAGTCAGGAGATTAATTCTTCTGGCTTTATTTTTTTGAGAATTTATGATAAGATATGAGAAAATAAAATAGTAATTTGAAAGTGAGATGATATTTATGTTTTATGAGGCTTTTCCAAAGGAATTGAATAATGACTTACAAGAAGTTTTGAAAATAATTCCAAAAGAAACTTATAATAATGTGAGTATTGGCTATTCTGAAAATGTAATCGATTATTGTTTGAATAATGTAATAATAAAAATTCCATACAGAATGTATTTTACTGACGTAGAATTTTTAAAAATAGAACATTTAACAGATATACAAAAAGAAATCTTATATTGCATTTATACAAGAAGTTGTAATGGCTATATTAGAGAAAAATACTTAAAAGAATTGTTAAAACTTGATTTTGACTGTTGGGCAATACCATTTATTGTTAAACTTTCTGATGAATATATAGTAGAAATTCTGGAAGTTATATATGATAAATTAAAAATTAGAAATAATGATGATATAAAACAATTTTGTCTTGAAAATAAAGATATTATAAATAAAAGTTATTCAAGAATGATTAGTTATTGGAATGAATTTTATAGAAGCAAAGAACCTAATTTTCATAAATATATTGGCAGAAAATTATTTAGAGAATGTCTTGGTTATAATAAAGCATTTGAAAGATAAATTACAATTTGGAAGAATTATTATAGAAAAAGCAAAAGTCAGAAAGTAATATTTCTGGCTTTATTTTTGTCAGATAATGCAAAAAAAATGAAAATATGATATACTTTAATTGATTTTACAAAAGAGGAGTATATAGAGGTGTAGAAAGCAGGAAAGTTTAATGGGAAAGAAATATAAAGAAGCAAATAAATGTGAAACAGAAACAACCATAAATGTATTATATAGTGAAAAAGTATTATCAATTTATACAAATAAAGTTGATTTAGAAAGAAGACTATATAAGATTTTAGGCGAACCTAAAAAAGAATATATAAAAGGTAGATCTGTTTTGGCTAGTTTGTGGGAAATACCATTAGATGATATTAGTAAAATCAATAAAGTAATATTAAGAGCTGATATTTATGGAATGTAAAAAAGGATAGGAGTATATATGAAAAAAATAGCAAAATATGGAGTAATATGTCTAATAATTGTAATTGCATTAATGTTAATTATATTAGGAATTAATTTATATGTAAAATCATCTACAAAGAATCAGATTATTGAAAATAATGATTATTCTAATTTAAAAGATATAGATTGCATTGTTGTATTAGGAGCAGGAATTTGGGGAGATAAGCCTAGTCCTATGCTAGAAGATAGATTGCTACAGGCAATAGATTTATACCAAAACAACGTATCATCAAAAATAATTATGAGTGGAGATCACGGAAAACAAGATTATGATGAAGTAAATACAATGAAAAATTTTGCAATTGATAAAGGTGTGCCATCAGAAAGTATATTTATGGACCACGCAGGATTTTCTTCTTATGAAAGTATATACAGGGCAAAAGAAATTTTTGGAGCAAAGAAAATAGTTATAGTAACACAAAAATATCATTTATATAGAGCTTTATATATAGCAAATCAATTAGGAATTGAAGCATATGGAGTAGGAGCAGATCCTAGACAATATGTTGGAGCTACTTATAGAGAATTAAGAGAAATATTAGCAAGAAATAAAGACTTTATAAAATGTATTTTCAAACCAGAACCTACATATTTAGGAGATACAATCCCTGTTAGTGGAAATGGCGATATAACTAATGATAAAAATTAAAATTTTAAATGAATGTCTAACAATTCTACATTTATGGTAAAGACAATTTTTAATAAATATATTATCATAATCTTAGGAGGTTATATAATATGGATCAAGTAAAAATAGGAAAATTTATTGCAAAGTTAAGAAATGAAAATAATTTAACACAAGAAGCATTAGGAGAAAAATTAGGAGTTACTAATAAGACTATTTCAAGATGGGAAAATGGTCATTATTTACCAGACATAGAAATGCTTCAATTGTTAAGCAAAGAATTTAATGTTAGTATAAATGAGCTAATTACAGGCGAGAGAATACAAGAAAATGAATATAAAGAAAAAGCAGAGGAGAACTTGCTAACAGTTTTAGAAAATAGCACATTTACCTTAAAAGAGAAAACAGAATATTATAGAAAAAAATGGATAAAAGAGCATACCTTTGAATTAACAATTGAAATGATAGTAATTATAGCTTTAATAATATTTTGTATAGTGAAATATAAAGATATGGTTTTTGTAGCTTGTATTTGTGGATATGCGTGGTCTATATATCAATATAACAAAATGATGGCATATATTGAAAATAGAGCTTATAACAAAGATAATAAATAGTAGAATTTATTTTATTAAAGACAGTTTTTTAACTGTCTTTAATAACTTTCTATATATAAAGCTTTTGCAATATATGGTGTTACTTCTTTAAATTTATACCAACCAGAACTTTTGCTATCATTTTCTCCTCCATTAGGATTTGATATATATACCATATCATTATCATCAGAAGCAAGCAAAACCATATAGTGAGAAGCAGTAGTCCAACGATTATTATGAGGTTGATTCCATACACAAATTAAAATTGGTCTATTAGTTTTTAAATGCTCTTGTAATTTTTCTTTAGATAAATGCACACTATCATAATAAAAATCAGTATTTTTAATATTAAAAGTATTAGATAATTCTTTTGAAAGTGAATCATAATCCAGGACAGGATAATATTTTTGTCTAAGATCTTCTGGTGTATAATTTTTATCATAACCACTTAATATAGTTGCAACTGCAGTAATACCACAACCATTTTCTTCCATAGTTCCATTCCAATATTGTTTATTACTCCAAGATGAATTACCATTTTGTTTATATTCTATGTATGTTTTTTGATGATTTTCAAGTGTTGTGAATGTAGTAAAATAGCCATCTTTATTCTTTACTTTTTTCTGACCAATTCCAGAGTAATTGTCATTTGTATCTTGTTTAATAGTTTTATATTCTGAATTATCTGTAATTTCTGAAATAGCTTTATTTAAATCATAAGAAATATTACTAAATATACTATTTTTTATACATAAGTATATTGCAAAAATTATAATCAATAATATTAAAATTCTTTTTTTATTTAATTTCCTTCTTTTTTTCTTCATTTGAAATCCCTCCAGTAACTTGTCTATATTATACAAATAAAGAAAATAATAAGTTTTAAGAAATTATTAAATAAATCTTAACATTTTCTTACAATTTGTCGAATCTGTGGAATTTATTGGCTTATTGTGATAGAATACCAATTGATAGAAAAGAGGAAAATATGAATATTTTAGTATTAGATGATGAAAAAGAAATTGCAGATTTGGTAGAAGTTTATTTGAAAAATGAAAACTATAATGTTTATAAATTTTATGATTCTAATAAAGCAATAGAGTGTATTAATAATCAAAAATTAGATTTTGCAATTTTAGATGTAATGATCAAAGATGTTGATGGATTTAAGATATGTAAAATGATAAGAGATAAAGGTTTTAATTTTCCTATAATAATGCTAACAGCTAAAATTGAAGACAAGGATAAGATACAGGGATTAACGATTCGGAGCAGATGACTATATAACCAAGCCTTTCAATCCATTAGAACTTATTGCAAGAGTAAAATCTGCATATAGAAGATACACAAAATATAATGAAAAAGTTGAAGAAAATATCATATATATAGATGGGTTAGAAATAGATCAGGATAAACACATCTGCAAGTTATATGATAATATAATTGAATTAACACCAATGGAATTTGATATATTATTGTATTTAGCACAAAAAAGAGGGAATGTAGTTAGTTCGGAAGAATTATTTGAAAAAGTTTGGAAAGAAAAATATTTGGAGAACAATAATACTGTAATGGTACATATTAGGAGAATAAGGGAAAAATTAAAGGAAGATAGCAAGAAACCTAAATTTATAAAAACAGTATGGGGAGTTGGATATAAAATTGAAAAATAAGGGATTATTTAAAGAAAAAATGAAATTAGTAGGTCAAGTAATACTAAGAATAATAATTTATTATATTATTTCAATATTATTCTATATTGTAGTTTTAGATGGAGTTTTGGGAAACTTTTTAGGAAATAGCTTGTATAGAATAAATTATGATTTATATTATTGGTGTGTAACCAGTAAAGAAACAATTTTTATAATTTATTTAATAATTGTTTTAATATTTGCTCTATATAGATTTTTTTCTTTAAAAGTTGAAAATAGAGAAAAATTGTATAGTTCGTTAGATAATATTTTAGATGAAAGTAGTCAAAATATAGAATTACCTGATGAAATGATTAAGTTTTCTGAAAAATTGAATAAAATTAAGTACGAATATGCTTTAAGCAAGAAAATAGCAAAAGAAGCAGAGCAGAAGAAGAATGATTTAATAATGTATATGGCTCACGATTTAAAAACTCCTCTTACATCTGTAATTGGTTATTTGACATTACTTAATGAAGAAAAGAGAATATCAAAAGATTTACAAGATAAATATATGAAAATAGCACTTGATAAGTCAATAAGATTAGAGGAACTGACTAATCAATTCTTTGAAATTACTAGATATAATTTGAACGATATGCCAATAAATAAAACACAACTTAATTTATCAATATTATTTGACCAGTTAATAGAAGAATTTTATCCAATGTTAGAAGACAGAAAATTAGAATTAAAAGTGAACAAACCTAATACTTTAATATATAATGCAGATGGAGATAAATTGGCTAGAGCATTTGGAAATCTATTGAAAAATGCGATTAGTTATAGTTATGAAAATACCGTTATTGAGATAGAAATGATTGATAATGAAGATAATATTGAAGTAATATTTAAAAATAAAGGTGCTACTATTCCAGAATATAAATTAGAAAGAATTTTTGATAAATTTTAT
>Ga0129311_1001111_pt1 | contig 20186 bp, 19 predicted proteins | sample Go1ome_FD_94435 | JGI IMG/M metagenome (GOLD analysis project Ga0129311, IMG submission 94435) | Western lowland gorrila individual fecal microbial communities from Wisconsin, USA - Go1022B metagenome | ecosystem: Host-associated > Mammals > Digestive system > Large intestine > Fecal | place... | reverse complement strand
GCTTTGTCATTGCGAGCCAGTCCGCAGACTGGCGCGGCAATCCGTTTTCTCTGACGTTTTGAATACGGATTCCCACGGCAGTGACATCGGTCACTGCCTCGGAATGACAGGTTTCTCTTAACTAAATGACATTGGTTCAGCAGGCGGAGTATTTTTTGTATTCTATCATGCAGCGGGAAAAAAAACAAGCTTCGGTCGTTGGCCTTGCCTTTTAACCGAAAAAGCGGTAAAATTTAAATCCGATCTACTTTGGGCCGTTTCTGAAAAATATGTGAGAAGAACCGGGTCCAATGAAAATAAACTGCTCCATTTCCCGGGAAATGGGGGAAAGGAGAGCCATGCGCTACCTTGCTATTGTTTCCTTCTCCTTTGCGGCGGGGGTGTTTGGGGCGGTATATCTGCTGCCGGAAAAACTGTGGATACTTTTGGCGGCGGCGCTGGCGGTGCTGTGCCCTCTGGCCCTGCTTCTGCGGTTTTGGTCCAAGGGAAGAAAGGGCGCGGCGCTGATTTGCGGCGGACTGGCCGCGGGATTGTTGTGGACGGCGGCCTATACCGCTGTGTTTTATGCCCCTGCCCGACAACTGGACGGGAAAACGGTGCGGCTGACGGGGACTGTGACCGACTATGCCCGCCAGACAGCCTGGGGCTGGTCGGTGCCGGTAAAGGTGAAAACCGAGAGCTGGGTGACCATTCCCACCCTTCTCTACGTGGACAAGCAGGGGAGTGAGCTGTGTCCTGGGGAGCAGATCGAGACTGTGGCCCACTGCACCTTGGCGGAGCGCACCTTCAGCGGGGCGGAGGTCACCTATTTCACGGCCAAGGGCATCTTTCTCCGGGGTGTGGCTTACGGCGAGCTGAAGATCACCGACCCGGAGCATATCCCCGCCTCCTGCTGGCCCGCCGTATTATCCCAAAAGCTGAAAACGGGCATCGACCGCAGTTTTTCCGGGGATGTGTCCGCGCTGGTCAAGGCTTTGGTCACCGGAAACCGGGACAGCTTGTCCGACCCCTTCACCTCATCCCTCCAACGCACGGGACTGTCCCATACGGTGGCTGTGTCCGGTATGCATGTGGCCTTTCTGGCGGGGGCGCTGTCGCTGCTGCTTGGCCGAGGCCGGCGGCGCACTGCTCTGGTGCTGATTCCCCTGGTCCTTCTGTTTATGACTGTGGCGGGCAGCACCCCTTCGGTGGTGCGGGCCTCGGTAATGATCCTGTTGCTGGAGATTGCGCCCCTGCTCGACCGGGAGCGGGACGGCCCCACGGCTCTGGGCTTTGCCTTGCTGCTGATTCTGATGCAAAACCCCTTTGCCGCGGCCCACGTAGGGCTTCAGCTGTCGTTCCTGGCGGTGGCGGGGATCTTCTGCTGCGCCGACACGATCCAGGGGTGGATATTCTCCCACTATAAACTGAAGAAGCGGAGGCGCTTTACCCCCATGTGGCTGTTGGACAAGGTCGTGTTCTTTGTGGGGAGCACATTGTCCGCTACTTTGGGGGCGATGGTATTCACCACGCCTTTGGTGGCCCTGTATTTTGGGTCTGTTTCCATCATCTCTCTTTTGGCCAATCTGCTTACCCTGTGGGCGGTAGGTCTGGTGTTTATGGGCGGGCTGTTCTCCGGCGTCCTTGCCATTGCAAGTCCCGTTCTGGGTGCGCTGGCCGCCGCTGTGATCACGCCCCTGGCGCAGTATTTGAACTGGGTCATCCCCAAGCTGTCCAATATCCCCTTTGCCGCTCTGACCATGGACTCCTTTTACTACTGGGTCTGGCTGCTGCTGGTATACGCTGTTTTGCTGGCAGGAGTTCTGCTGAAGGGGAAGAAGCGGGTCAGGATTCCGGTGGCCGTCTGTGCCGTCACCCTGTGTGCCGCCATAGCCCTGACGGTGAGTGTGTTCCGCAGCGGAGCCATGGCGGTGGCGGTGCTGGATGTGGGCCAAGGGGAAAGCGTACTGCTGCGCTGCGGAGAGGAACTGATCTTGGTGGACTGCGGCGGTGACAGCCAGACCAACGCCGGAGACATTGCCGCCGATTATATTCAGAATATGGGCGGTCAGCGGCTGAATCTGTTGGTGATCACCCATTTCCATGATGATCATGCCAACGGCGTGCCGCAGCTGCTGGAGCGGGTGCCTGTGGATGCTGTCGCCCTTCCTGTGGTGACGGAGGACTCTGCGCTGCGGCAGGAGATTATAGCCATGGCGCAGAAAAAACAAATCCCTATGCAAGAGATCGATCAGGACCAGACCGTTACCCTGGAACAGGGAGAGGTTCTGCGCCTGTTTGCCCCCTTGGGCGCGGGAGAGACCAACGAGGAGGGCCTGTCCGTATTGGCTTCCTCGGGGGAGTTTGACGTGCTCATCACCGGGGATATGGGTGGCGACGTGGAGCAGCTTTTGCTGGAGCATGTTCAGCTGCCCCATGTGGAACTCATGGTGGCGGGTCACCACGGGTCTAAATATTCTACCTCGTCGGAGCTGCTGTCCGCCATCCAGCCGGAGACGGCTGTGATCTCCGTGGGGGCGGACAACCGCTACGGACACCCGGCCCAAGAGACCTTAGAGCGGCTGGCCGCCGCCGGCACTGAACTTTACCGAACAGATTTACAGGGCACGGTACTGATCCGGGCCCTGGGGAAGTGATACAGAAGGAGAAATATTATGCCGCCCAAAGCAAAGCCGGATACCGCCGGCTATATCAAGCTGAAAAAAGACCTGTCCGCCAAGACGCCGGGCCAATTGTATGTATTCCATGGGGAGGAGACCTATCTGCGGGACTACTACTTGGGCCAACTGCGGCAGCAGCTGCTGGCCGGGGGAATGGGGACCTTCAATCTCCACGAGATATCGTCCAAGGATATGTCCCCCCACGCCTTGGAGGAGGCCGTCGACTGCCTGCCTATGATGGGGGAGCGCACCCTGGTGCAGGTCACGGACTTCGACCTGTACAAGGCGGGGGAGAAGGACCGGGAGCAGTATGCCGCCCTGTTTGCTCAGCTGCCCGACTACTGCTGCGTGGTGTTTATTTACGATCTGATCCCCTATAAGGGGGATGCTCGGACCAAGATGGCCGCCGCCTTGAAGCAGTACGGCACAGTGGTGAACTTTGCCCGGCAGGATCAGGGGGATCTGGTGGACTGGGTGCGCCGCCGATTCCGGGCGGCGGGAAAGGACATCGATTCCCGTCTGGCGCTGGACCTGATTTTCCTATGCGGCGACCTGATGAACACCCTGATCGGCGAGATCGAGAAGGTGGCCGCCTATGCCAAGAGTCCCCGTATCACCCGGGAGGATATCGACGCCGTGGCCACCCCGCGGCTGGATGCGGTGGTGTTCCGGATGACAGACGCCATTGGCGAGGGGAACTTTGACCGGGCCGCCGCCGTGCTGGGGGAGCTTTTACAGATGCAGGAGCCGCCCATCAAAATCATGTGGTCCGTAGGGCGGCAGATGCGACAGCTGTACTCTGCCCGGCTGGCCCTGGATGGCCGCATGGGGGCGGGAGAAGTGGCTGCCCTATGGGGACTGAAGCCCTATCCAGCGGAGAAGCTCATGGGCTCTGCCCGGCGGTTTTCTTTGACCTGGTGCCGCAAGGCGGTGGTGCGCTGCGGCCAAGTGGATCTGGCCATGAAATCCAGCGGACAGGACGGCAAGGAGCTTCTGACCCAGCTGCTGCTGGAACTGTCTCAGCCCGCACGGGCCCGGCAGGAGGGACACTATGCTGCGCATTAAAGAGGCCATCGTAGTCGAGGGGCGGTACGACAAAAACGCCCTGTCTCAGGTGGTGGACACCATGATCTTAGAGACCGGGGGCTTTCACATCTTCAAGGACCCGGAGCAGTTGGCCTTGCTGCGCCGGGCGGCGGAGAGACGGGGGCTGATCGTCCTCACCGACTCCGACGGGGCGGGCTTTGTCATCCGCAGCCGGATCAAAGGGGCGGTACCACAGCAGTGGGTGAAGCACGCCTATATCCCCGACATCCCCGGCAAGGAGCGCCGCAAGCGCCAGCCGGGGAAGGAGGGCAAGCTGGGAGTGGAGGGAATGTCCCCCCAGGTGCTGGAGCAGGTGCTGCGCCGGGCGGGAGCCACCGTGTTGGATGAGTCTGCTCCGGAGCGGGAGAGCCCCGGACTGACCAAGGCCGACCTGTTCGCCGCCGGCCTGGCCGGGGGAGAGGGAAGCGCCCAGCGCCGTCTGGAGCTGCTCCGCCGCCTGGAGCTGCCGGAGCACATGAGCGCCAACGCCCTGTTGGCGGTGCTCAACGGCTGTTACAGCCGGCAGGAGGCAGAAGCAATTCTGCTGCCGATACAAGAGAACGAAAGCTGATAAACAGAGCCTCCACCCCGATTCCGGGGTGGAGGCTTAACTGCATTATCATAAAGTGAAAAAACGGAAAAAGCTATCGCCGGGAGAAAAATCCCGAGGGGACCGTCGAACGACCGGCAATTTTTCCCGCGCAGATATGACTCTATTTTTTCGGCGGCCTGTCTATAATGAAGACCTGCTTCATGACAGAACGGGCAAGACAGAGACAAGGGGGGACGGCGGTGACGGTAATCTATGTGGATACCCTGTTTCTGCTCAATGCTCTTGTGGACTACGTTCTGCTGCTGGGGGCTGCCCGTTTGGCGGGGGAGCCGCTGTGCCGTTTACGCTTTGCCGTGGGTGCGATTGTGGGCGGGGGCTATGCCGTGGCCATATTTCTGCCCGGCGCGGGATTTTTACAAAGTGCGCTCTGCCGCCTGGCAGTACTGGCGCTGATGTGCGTAGCTGCCTATGGCGGCAGCAGACGGCTGCTCCGGCAGAGCCTGTTGTTTCTGGCTCTGTCCTGTGCCCTGGGAGGTGGTGTGTTGATGACTGCGCTGTTGGGCGGGCGAGGATTGACCATGTCCGGCGGGGTGCTGTACTCCGTTATGGACCTGAAGATCGTCCTGCTGTCGGCGGCAGGGTGTTATGCCGGGACGACGCTGCTGTTTCGGGGGCTGATACGGCATACGGCAATATCCGGAGAACTTGTCCGGGTCCGGGTGGAGCTGGCGGGACGCAGCGTGACATTGACCGCCCTGCGGGACACGGGAAATACCCTGACCGATCCGGCTACGGGCAGACCGGTTCTGGTGGCCGAGGGGGCGGCCCTTCTGCCGCTGCTGCCGCCGGAGACGCTGAGGGCGGAGGATCTGGCCGACGCTGTGACCTGCATGGAGAAGCTGAAAGAAGGACCTTTGGCGGGGCGGGTGCGCCTGCTGCCCTACCGGGCAGTGGGGGTAGAGCGGGGGTTGCTGCTGGCCCTGCGGACGGATGGAATCTGGGTGGACGGACAGAGGGAGGAGATGCTGGCGGCGCTGTCGCCCACTCCCGTGTCGGACAGCGGCGGCTATCGGGCGCTGATATGAGGAAGGAGAAGCTGAAATGAACGAGTGGTTCCGCCGCCTGTGGACATGGCTGATCCCGGCGGGAAAAATCATGTACATCGGGGGCAGCGATACGCTGCCTGTCCCCCTCAGCCGCCAGGAGGAGGGGGAGCTGATTGCCCGCCTGGGGGAGGGGGATCAGCGGGCCCGGGCAGAATTGATCGAGCACAACCTCCGTCTGGTGGTGTATATCGCCCGGCGATTTGAAAATACGGGGATCAATCTTGAGGATCTGATCTCCATAGGAACGATTGGCCTGATCAAGGCGGTGGGCACTTATCAGCCCGCTAAAAATATCAAACTGGCCACCTATGCCTCCCGGTGTATTGAAAACGAAATTTTGATGTATCTGCGCAAGACCTCGGCCCGCAAGACAGAGCTGTCCTTTGATGAACCGCTGAACGTGGACTGGGACGGAAACGAGCTTCTGCTGTCCGACGTGTTGGGGACAGACGGGGATACGGTCATGCGCCCGATTGAGGCGGATGTAGACCGCCAGCTGCTGCATCAGGCCATCGGACGCCTCGGTGGACGGGAGCGGGAGATCATCACTCTGCGCTTTGGTCTGGATGGCCGGGGGGAGCGGACCCAGAAGGAGGTGGCCGACCGTATGGGCATCTCCCAGTCCTATATCTCCCGGCTGGAGAAGCGCATCATGACCCGATTGAAAAAGGAAATGATCAAACTGATGTGAAAAGTCCCCTCTCTCCTTGATGGGAGAGAGGGGACTTGATTCAGAAGGGAGAAAGGTCTGCCTGCCGCCGCAGGAGGGACAGGGGAGGGACCTGCTGAGGCAGTTTCATACGGAATACGGTCTGTGGGGTGCGGACCTGATCCATAGAAGTCCCGTCAGAAGCCCACAAAGCCTGAACTGTAATGGCCTGCGGCTTTACATCTGGGCCGACCAGCTCCAGCTGGTCGCCCACGGAGAATTTGTTGTTCAGCGTGAGGGTGGCGGTGCCGTCCGCCTCACAGGAGAGGACCTTGGCCACGATCTGCCAGTCCCGGACGTAGCGGGAGTTTTCAAAATACTGCCCGGGCTGACCGTAGAAGAAGCCGGTGGAGTAGTGCCGGTGGCTGATGTGCTCCACCTCGTCCCGCCACACAGGGTCAAGGGGAATGCCGGCGGTGTGGGCGTCGATGGCGTGACGGTAAGCCCCGGTGACGATGGCGGCGTAATAGGCGCTCTTGGCCCGCCCCTCCAGCTTCAGACTGTCCAGTCCGGCGTCCATCAGCTCTCCAACGTGGTCGATCATGCACATATCCTTGGAGTTCATGATGTAGGTGCCCTTCTCGTCCTCGTAGACCGGGAAGAATTCGCCGGGGCGTTTTTCCTCCACCAGAGCGTACTGGTAGCGGCAGGGCTGGGCGCAGGCCCCGCGGTTGGAGTCCCGGCCCGTCATATAGTTGGACAGCAGACAACGGCCGGAGTAGCTGACACACATGGCGCCGTGGGCGAAGGCCTCCATTTCCAACTCCTTCGGCGCTTTGGCGCGGATCTCGCAGATCTCATCCAGGCTCAATTCACGGGCGAGGATGATCCGCTTGGCGCCCAGGTCGTACCAGGCTTGGGCGGAAATATAGTTGACGATACTGGCTTGAGTGGAGATGTGACACTCTACGTTAGGCGCATATTTTTTGGCCTGAGACAAAACTCCCACGTCCGCCAGGATCACGGCGTCCACACCCACATCGTTCAGGTATTCCATCCATTCCGGCAGCCGGGCGGCCTCGTCGTTGCGGGGCATGGTATTGCAGGTGACATGGACCCGTACCCCTTTGCTGTGACACAGCGCTACGGCGGCGGCCAGCTCCTCCGGAGAGAAGTTGCCCGCAAAAGAGCGCATCCCAAAGGTGTTGCCTGCCAGATAGACTGCGTCGGCCCCGTAGGCCACTGCCATTTTCAGCCGCTCCATATCCCCGGCGGGGGCGAGCAGTTCGATCTTCTCTCTCATAGTATCCTCCTGCATAGTTTTCCCGCCCCCGAAGGGGCGGGAAAACTTGGTCTGGTTCCTTTAGTACCGCTTTTGAGTGGCCATAAAGGACTGCATCTCGCTGTAAGATTTGAAGAAGTGATGCAGGTTATCGTCACCCAGAACATAGTAGAAGTAGCCGGTCTTCTCCGGGTCCATAGCCGCCTTGATGGCGTTCAGGCCGGGGCTGGCAATGGGGCCCGGGGGAAGTCCCTTGTATTTGTAGGTGTTGTACGGGGAGTCGATCTGCTTGTCCGCCTCGGTAGGCACCTTGCCGCCGTTGATATAGGCCAGCGTGGCGTCGATCTGCAGCAGACCGACGGTCTCTGCGGTGGGATTGTTCAGACGGTTATAGATAACGGAGGCGATCTTTCCCCGGTCCGTGCCGTCGGTCTCGCGCTCGATCAGGGAGGCCACGGTCAATACTTCATGGATCGTCTTGCCGTTCTTCTCCACCTGGGCGCGCATATCGTCGGTGAACACCTGGTCAAAGCGCACCAGCATCTTGTTGATGACATACAGCGCGCTGTGGGGCGTGGTGAATTCATAGGTGTCAGGGAAGAGATAGCCCTCCAGCCGGGAGGCGTCCCCCAGGGGGATGTCCTGAAGGAAGGAGAATGCGTAGTCGTGGTTGGCGGCCATGTCGTTCAGATCCTCTACGCTGGCCACGTTGTTGTCCTCCAACAGCTGGAAAATCTGGGCCACGGTGTAGCCCTCCGGGATGGTTACCTTGACCTTGGCTTTGCTGGAGGAGCTCCAGCTCATCCCGGAGATCAGAGCCCGATAGTCCATGTCGGTATTCAGATTGAACGACCCGGCGATGACCTTGTTCTTTCCGTGGGTCAGGGAGGAGAACAGGCGGAACAGGCCCTTATATTGGATCAGACCTTTTTCCTTTAGCAGGCTGGCTACCTCGCCCATGTTGGCAGTACCATCCTCGCGGATCATATCCTGGGTGACCGTGACCGTCTCCTGTACATAAGTTTTGTTCAGGGCCAGCACGTCGTTGGCGGCGATCCAGCCGAAACAGGCCAATAAAGCGGATATGCCGATGACCACGATGACATACATCATGGCAAAGCCCATTGCCTGGCCGCTGGAGCGGCGGCGACGGCGGGGATGGGGGGCATACTGGCGGTCGTCATAGCGGTCATCATAGCGGTCGCTGCCCTGGGGGCGGCTTCTTCTTTCCGGTGCCATTGAGTCAGCTCCTAACGAATGAAAATAGAGTAGTCCCAGTCACAAGGGACAAGGGGGGACCATAGGATGGGACAGAACGGGGCGGGAGAGCTCCCGGCCCATTAAGCGAGGTGAAGGAAGATGTGTTGTGGGAATAACGGCTGGGGCAACTGTTTGTGGATCATTGTTCTGATCATTATCCTGCTGTGCTGCTGCGGCTGCGGAAACAACTGCGGCTGTGACAATGGCTGTGGGTGCAGCAACAGCTGTGGCTGCGGCTGCTGAGCCGGGTACACAGGCTAAGGGGACGGGGAGATCACCGTCCCCTTCCTGCCTTCTGGCCATTGACCAAGCTCGGTCAGGACGAGGTCCACGGGACGGTCGTGACCCTCTATGGGCAGCGCGTCGCAGAGCAGCGGCTGTCTGCACAAGCAGACACTGGGGCAGGAGTGGGCAGACAGCCAGCGGTCGTAAAAGCCGCCGCCCTGCCCCAGACGGAAGCCCTGTTTGTCACAGCACAGAGCGGGCACGAGGATTAGCTCTGCCGCTTGGGCGGGGACGAGGGGACAGCGGCGGTCGGGCTCCATGATCCCATGGGGGCCGGCCAGCAGATTTTCCCGGGAAATGAACAGCCGGAACTCCATCTGTCCCTGGGGCAAGGTGCAGGGGAGTGCCACTCGCTTGCCCTGGGAAACGAGCTGCTCCGCCAGACGCCCGGTATCGGGCTCCCGCCCCCGAACCCCCAAAAAGGCAAAAATCGTCTTGGCCTTTTTCACTTGGGGCAGAGCCAAAAAGCGGGCGAACAGAGCGTCGTCACTGGTCCGGAGCTCCTCGGGAGTCATGGAGGCAAGAGCACTGCGAACCTGTTGACGGAGGCGAAATTTCGCATCCTTCATAGACAGACGGATGCACGGACCTCGCTGGCCTTGAGGGGGCCGGCCAGCTGCTCCACTAAGCTCAACCCAAAGTCAAAGGCTGCGCCCGGTCCACGGGCGGTGATGAGATGGTCATCTGCGACCAGCCAGCTGTCTTTCCAGGAACACTGGTCCGCAAAGGGCTTGTCCATGCCGGGGTAACATACCGCCTCTCGCCCTTTCAGCAGACCCCAGCGGGCCAACAGAGTGGGGGCGGCGCAGATCGCGGCCACCCAGATCTTTTGGGCAAAGGCGTGGCGGATCAGTTGTTCTGCTTTTTGACAGTGGGCCAGATTATCCACCCCTCGGGCTCCGCCGGGGAGCACCAACATATCGGCGTCGTCCAGGTCAACCTGGGACAAGTCCATATCCGGCAGCACGGCAATGCCGTGGCCGCCTATGACGGGATCCCCTGCGATAGTTACCAGAGCGGTTTCGATGCCGGCGCGGCGAAGAAAATCCGCAGGGATCAGGGCCTCAGCCTCTTCAAAACCGGGGGCGAGAAAAATATAGACCATAGAAGCCTCCTTTAAAGCATGGGCTGAACCAGCGCCCAAAGCTGCTGATGGATCTCCTCGATCGTGCGCAGCTCCCCGCGCTCGTTCACGCACGGGATCACCGTCCAACCGAGAATTTCTGCGGCCTGTAAAGCACTTTTCCTGCACAGGGCGAGATAGCCGGTATCCAACTCGTGAATGTCGGCCTTGGTGTGGGTGGACGCTTCACGGCTGCGCAGAAGCTCGATGGATTTCTCGGTGGGCATATCCAGATAGAGTACCAGATCCGCACGGGGCAGACCCAGCTTATTATGCTCAAAATCGTCCAGCCAGCGCAGAAAATCAGGGCGTTCTTCGGGGGAGCACTTGGCCCCCTGATGGACGGCGTTGGAGGTGGTGTATCGGTCGGTGAGGATCAGTCCGCCCTCCTGATAGTAGTTCCCCCAGTCCTGCTTGAGGGATGCGTAGCGGTCGACGGCGTAAAAGGCGGAGGCGGCATAGGGGTTCACATCTCCGGGATTTTTGCCGAATTCGCCCCCCAGATACATACGGATCAGGGCAGAGGAGGGTTGATCATACCGGGGAAACACCAGTTGGCGGAAGGATTTTCCCTCGCGGTTGACCCGGTCGCACAGCAATTTGAACTGGGTGGACTTCCCGGAGCCGTCTGTCCCCTCGAACACGATCATTTTGCCGGACATTCAGACTTCCTCCTTTTTGACGGACAGGCGCTGTCCTGCGGCCTTTACCAGCACCAAAGGCAGCTTGGCCATACGGCCGATGCGCCGGGGTTCCTTTTTCAGGCGGTAAGCCCACTCGAGCCCCAGCTTCTGCCAGGCCTCCGGTGCGCGCTCGATGTTGCCTGCGAAGACGTCCAATGCGCCCCCCAGACCGATCGCCAGCTTGGCTCCCGTAGAGGGGCCATACTGGGCCATCCATTTCTCCTGCTTGGGCGCGCCCAGACAGACGAATATTAAGTCGGGCTTGGCGTCAGCCGCCTGCTGAGCGGCCTGAGCGTCGTCTTTAAAATAGCCGTCCTGCGTGCCGCACAGGGTGATATGCGGATACTGGGCCAGAATGCGGCGGCCGGCCTCCTCGGCCACGCCGGGTTTGGCCCCCAGCAGATACAGCCGTCCCCCAAAATAGTCCAGGGTGGACAGCATGGCGCTGGCAAAGTCGATGCCGGGGACGCGCTCCTTTAGGGGGCGCCCCAGCAGCTTGGCAGAGTAGATGACGCCGATGCCGTCGGGCAGCACCAAATCCGCCCCATTGAGCAGGGCTTTGAACTGGGGATCTTTTTCTGCGGCCAGGATAAATTCCGGATTGGGGGTGACCACATAGTGGAAGGAGTCGGAGGCCAAAAAGTCCTTGCCCTTCTGGGCCGCCTCCTGCATCGTCACATTATCAAACCGGACACCCAATATATTCTCTTTCAAGCGATTCACTCCAATTATGAAATATGAAACATTTTCATACGTTGCTTATTTTATCATAGAGAATGAGAAAAGTCTATGAAAAACAAATGAAGATTTCGCTGGGGGAAGGATAATTGAGCGGGGCCGGAAGGGGGAGCGAGGGAGAGGCGGGAAAGAAAAAATTCGAAAAAGGGGTTGACAAGAAAGGTTAGAGAGGTTAAACTCACTAACGGTTAAAGAAAACCGTTATTTTTTTCACGCATGGTTAAACCTGGCTAACTATGCGAAGCTGAGAGCAGGGCTCGTCAAGCGGAGGAGGGAGAACAATGATGCCGCTTACATTGGCCGCCCCGGGGGAAGAAAATCTGATCCGAAAGGTCGGAGGCAGCCCCGAGGTTAAGAAGCATCTGGAAGATCTGGGCTTTGTGGCAGGAGGGACTGTGAGCATTGTCACAACGATGGGCGGAAACGTCATCGTCAAGGTAAAAGAGGCTCGCATTGCCATCAGTGAAGAGATGGCCCGGAAAATTATGATTTGATCGTTTCTAATTTCGTACATAAAGGAGAAGGAAATATGAAAACTCTGCGAGAAGTCAAAATCGGCGAGAGCGCCAAGGTGGTCAAGCTCCATGGAGAGGGGCCCGTTAAGCGCCGTATTATGGACATGGGCATCACCAAGGGGACGGAAGTGTTCGTCCGCAAGGTAGCGCCTCTGGGCGATCCCATGGAGGTAACTGTGCGCGGTTACGAGCTGAGCCTGCGTAAAGCCGACACTGAGATGATCGAGGTACAGTGATCCGGTTACGTTTGCCGTTCGGTTAAGATAGTTTAACTCAAAGGAGATACGATATGGATAAACAGATTAAAATTGCCCTGGCGGGCAACCCGAACTGCGGTAAGACAACGCTGTTCAATGCCCTCACCGGTTCCAACCAGTTCGTGGGCAACTGGCCCGGCGTCACCGTGGAGAAGAAGGAGGGCAAGCTGAAAAAGCACGATGATGTGATCATCATGGACCTGCCTGGCATCTACTCCCTGTCCCCCTACACGCTGGAGGAGGTGGTGGCCCGCAACTACCTGATCGGTGAGCGCCCCGACGCCATCCTGAATATCATCGACGGCACCAACCTGGAGCGCAACCTGTACCTGACCACTCAGCTGACCGAATTGGGGATCCCCGTTGTCATCGCCATCAACATGATGGACCTGGTGCGGAAAAACGGCGACGAGATCAACGTGAAGGAACTGGCCCGTGAGCTGGGCTGCCAGATCGTCGAGATCTCCGCCCTGAAGGGTGACGGCGTCATGGAGGCCGCCGAGGCCGCGATTGCGGCGGCTAAGGGCACCAAGACCATCCCCATGCACACCTTCTCCGGCCCCGTGGAGCACGCCATTGCCCACATTGAGGAGGCCGCCGTTCACAATCTGCCCGAGGAGCAGCAGCGCTGGTACGCCGTCAAGATCTTTGAGCGGGACGACAAGGTGCTGGAGCAGCTGGAGATCGCCCCCGACGTTATGGCCCATATCGAGGGCGACATCAAGGCCGCCGAGGAAGAGCTGGACGACGACGCCGAGAGCATCATCACCAACGAGCGGTACATCTATATCGCCGAGCTGATGAAGGGCTGCTACAAGAAGAAGAAGGCGGGTGAGCTGTCCTCCTCCGATAAAATCGACCGCATCGTCACCAACCGCTGGCTGGGTCTGCCCATCTTCGCCGTGATCATGTATCTGGTGTACTGGGTCGCTATGGTGGGCGTGGGCGCTCCCGCCACCGACTGGGCCAACGACGGTCTGTTTGGCGACGGCTGGCACCTGCTGGGTATCGGCTCCGGTGAGTACGGCGATGCCGCTGACAGCTACACCGCCGCAATGGAGGCCATCGGCGCTTACTACGAGCTGGACACCGAGGCCGACGGCTTCGACCCTGAGGCCGCTGTGGCTGATATGATGGCCGTTCAGCCCGACTCTGACACCGCCACCATCGAGGTGGAGGACGAGGAGACTTTGGCACTGAACGAGATGACCGTCTACTACGACAAGCTGCCCGAGGGCGCGGATAAGATGGAAGACGTCGTACAGATGACCTATGTGGACGCCGTAAACTATGTGAAGGAGAACGGCTTTGACGAGCCTGATCCCGCTGACTACGGCGTGTGGGTGCCCGGCATTCCTGTCCTGGTGGGCGATGCTCTGGAGGCCGCCGGCGCTGCCGACTGGCTGAGCGGGCTGATCAACGACGGTATCGTGGCCGGTGTGGGCGCGGTGCTGGGCTTTGTGCCCCAGATGCTGGTGCTGTTCCTTATGCTGGCGTTCCTGGAGGCCTGCGGCTACATGGCCCGTATCGCCTTCGTCCTGGACCGTATCTTCCGTAAGTTCGGCCTGTCCGGCAAGTCCTTCATCCCCATGCTGGTGGGTACCGGCTGCGGCGTGCCCGGCATTATGGCCTCCCGTACCATCGAGAACGAGCGTGACCGCCGCATGACCATTATGACCACCACCTTCATCCCCTGCGGCGCCAAGGTGCCCTTTATCTCCATGGTGGCCGGTGCCATCTTCGGCGGCGCGGCCTGGGTGGCTACCTCCGCCTACTTCGTCGGCATGGCCGCCATCATCATCTCCGGCATCATCCTGAAGAAGACCAAGATGTTCTCCGGCGATCCTGCTCCCTTCGTTATGGAGTTGCCTGCTTACCACTGGCCCACGCTGGGCAATGTCCTGCGCTCCATGTGGGAGCGCGGCTGGTCCTTCATTAAGAAGGCCGGCACCATCATCCTGCTGTCCACCATCGTTGTCTGGTTTACCACTTACTTTGGCTGGGTGGATGGCGCCTTCCAGATGCTCGGCGAGGATCAGATCGACTGCTCCATCCTGGCCCGGATCGGCAGTCTGGTCGCCTGGATCTTCATCCCCTTGGGCTGGGGCAACTGGCAGGCCGCTGTGGCCTCCATTACCGGTCTGGTGGCCAAGGAGAACATCGTGGGTACCCTGGGCATTCTGTACGGCGGCGGTGACGGCACTGTGTATCAGAACCTGGGCGCTGCCTTCACCGCGGTCACCGGCTACTCCTTCCTGGTGTTCAACCTGCTGTGCGCCCCCTGCTTTGCGGCAATCGGCGCCATCAAGCGCGAGATGAACAACGCCAAGTGGACCTGGTTCGCCATTGGCTATCAGTGCAGCTTTGCTTACCTGATTGCTCTGATGGTCAACCAGTTCGGCAATGCCCTGTGCGGCAGCATGAACGTTGTGGGTCTGCTGTCCGGCATCGTAGTGCTGTGCGGTATGCTGTACATGCTGTTCCGGCCCTACAAGGAGGCCACTAAGCTGGTCACCAAGTAAACTACTATTCCAGCCTGTCCCGGACCGCACTGACAGCGGTCCGGGAATAGGACGGAAGCGGCGGCGGATACGCCGCTTCCGGAGCGCGAAACTGAATTTTCCAAAGGAGCGAACGATATGCTTTTGTGGCTTCAAGAAAATCTGAGCACTATTCTCATCAGTGCCGGTCTGCTGCTGGTGGTAATCGCCATCATCAGGAGCATGGTGAAAGATAAAAAGCAGGGCAAATCCTCCTGCGGAGCCAACTGTGTGCACTGCGCCATGGGCTGTGGCGGCAGCTGTCACGGCAGAAAGTAAAGAACGGGAGGCACAGATTCTCTGTGCCTCCCATTTTGTCTATGAAAACACCGGAGAACCGCCGACAGGAACGGTTCTCCGGTGTCTGCAATTTTAAGCTGTAATGGATCAGCCCAGGTCGACATCCACGGCGAACAGGCCGCCGGCGCCGCCGGAGTAGAGGAACAGCACGTTGTCCTCGGGCTTGAAAGCGCCCTCGCGGGCCAGCTTGACCAGACCGGCAAAGGCCTTTCCGGTATAGACAGGATCCAGGAACAGACCCTCGTTTTCCGCCATCAGGCGGATGGCGGCGTTGCCCTCGGGAGAGGGGATGGCATAGCCGGGGCCGCACATATCCAGCAGTTGGATGTCCTCAGGGCCCACTTCCACATCGGTTTGCAGCAGAGCGGCGGTCTCCCGCATGATGCCCAGGGTGATGACGTCGAAGGGATCGCTGTCCACCATGATGCCCATGGTTTTGGTGCCGGGGAGGAAGAGCTTAGCGCCCAGAGCTACGCCGGCGTGGGTGCCGCCGCTGCCCTCGGCACAGATGACGTGGTCGAAGTGGACGCCGGACTTGGAAATCTCCTCCATGCAGCCCACATAGCCCAGTGCGCCGATGGCGTTGGAGCCGCCGCAGGGGATCTTGTAGTAGGGCTTGCCCAGCTCCTTGCCCACCCGGTCCATCTCGGCATAGATGTCGTCATAGCTGTCGGTATCCATAAAGCGCACATCGGTATCCATAAGATACTCCAGCAGCTGGTTGCCCTTCCGGTCGGTAACGCCCCGCTTTTTCAGAATCAGAATGGGGGTCATACCCAGCTTTTTGGCGCAGGCTGCGGTGAGCATGGCGTGGTTGGACTGCGCGCCGCCGGTGGTAAAGACGATCTCAGCGCCTTTGTTTTTGGCATCGGCCAGCAGGAACTCCAGCTTGCGTACCTTGTTGCCGCCCAGACCAATGCCGGTCAGGTCGTCGCGCTTGATCCACACATTGGTGCCAAGAATACGGCTGATGTTGTCCAGCCGGTGCATGGGGGTGGGCAGAAGGCCCAGAGGAATGCGGGGAAATTCATTCAGTGATTTCATGAAATCGCGTCCTTCCTTTCATTAGACTCCCGGCCGTCTTGGGGGCAGTGCGGCCGGGAGTAATTAACTTGTCAGAGCTGAGCGACGCCGCTCTTCCGGGCGGCTTCTGCCACCGCCTTGGCCACGGCGGGGCCCACGCGGGGATCGAAGGCGGCGGGGATGATGTAGTCCTCAGACAGCTGGTCGCCCACCAGGTTGGCCAGGGCCTGAGCGGCGGCTAATTTCATTTCCTCGTTGATGTCCTTAGCGCGCACGTCGAAGGTGCCCCGGAACACCCCGGGGAAGGCCAGTACGTTGTTGATCTGGTTGGGGTAGTCGCTGCGGCCGGTGGAAACCACCTTGGCGCCTCCCGCTTTGGCTTCGTCGGGGAAGATCTCCGGAGTGGGGTTGGCACAGGCAAAAATAATGGCGTCGCGGTTCATGGTGGACACCATCTCGCGGGTGACCATACCGGGAGCAGACACGCCGATAAACACATCGGCCCCAACCAGCATATCAGCCAGAGAACCGGCCTTTTTCTCCAGGTTGGTAACCTGAGCCATCTCCTCCTTGATCCAGTTCAGACCGTCGCGGCCGGCATAGATGGCCCCTTTCCGGTCGCACATAGTGACATTCCGGAAGCCTGCGGACAGCAGCAGCTTGACGATGGAGATGGCGGCGGCCCCGGCGCCGGAGGTGACCACCTTCACATCCTCCTTCTTTTTGCCCACGACCTTCAGCGCATTGGTCAGTCCGGCCAGGGTGATGATGGCGGTGCCGTGCTGGTCGTCGTGGAAGATGGGGATGTCGCACTTCTCCTTCAGCTTTCGCTCGATCTCAAAGCAGCGGGGGGCGGAGATGTCCTCCAGATTGATGCCGCCAAAGGAGCCGGAGATGTTGTACACGGTCTGGACAAACTCATCCACGTCCTTTGTTTTCACACACAGAGGGAACGCGTCCACTCCGCCGAAGGCCTTGAAGAGGACACACTTGCCCTCCATAACGGGCATACCGGCCTCGGGGCCGATATCGCCCAGACCGAGAACGGCGCTTCCGTCGGTGATCACGGCGCACAGATTGTGGCGACGGGTGAGTTCATAACTTTTGCTGATGTCCTTCTGAATCTCCAGGCAGGGCTGGGCCACGCCGGGGGTGTAAGCCAGGGACAGATCGTCCTTGGTAGCGACGGGGACGGTGGCGTTGACCTCGATTTTGCCCTTCCACTGGGCATGCAGGCGGAGAGACTCCTTTGCGTAATCCATAGTATTCCTCCTTGTACGCACCGAAGGGGATCGGAGCGACAAAATATTACTGAAATAACGGTTCAATTATACTACGATCCGGAGAATGGGGCAAGGGAAGAATAGAAAGATTTCTCCGTGCCGGAAAGAAGAAAAAGCGTCCCGTTCCGGTGCTTTATCGGAGCGGGACGCTTTTGTGTATGACAGAGCAGGGGGGATGTCAGACCGGTCCGTTTAAAACGGCGGCCTGTTCCTCCAGCCAGCGGGCCAGGGCGTTCAGGTCATCCTCGGCGCTGTCCTCCCGCAGGAGAAAATCCTGGGTGGCCAGCACTTCGCTCAAATCCAAGGTAAGGGGGCCCTTCCACAGCTGGACGGCCAGACAGAGCCGCAGGGGCTCCTTGGGATCGTCGGGATTTTCCTTGTCCATTACAGAGGGCTTGATGAAAAAACGGGCCAGACCTATGCTGCCGTACCAGCTATTGGCGTTGAACCAATAGGAATAGGTGGGGATGAAGGGTTTCTCCAAAATGATCGCTCCTTATTGAAGATTGCTGTGTTATGTGTGGTCGGCCCAATCCAAAGACCGGCCCACCGCCTTGTGCCAGCCCGCCAACAGGGTGCGGCGCTGCTGCTCCTCCATGGAAGGGGCGAATTGACGGTCCAAAGCGCGCACAGACTGCAGCTCGTCCAGGTCCTTCCAGAAGCCTACGGCAAGACCGGCCAGGAAGGCGGCGCCGAGGGCGGTGGTCTCGCGGATCTGGGGGCGGCACACAGGCTTGTTCAGAATGTCTGCCTGGAATTGCATCAGAAAACCGTCACGGCTGGCTCCGCCGTCTACGTTCAGCTGAGCCAGGGGGATGCCCGTGTCCTTCTCCATGGCGTCGGCCAGATCATAGCTCTGATAGGCGATAGATTCCTGGGCGGCGCGGATGATGTGCTCCCGGCTGGTGCCTCGGGTGATGCCCACCAGAGCGCCCCGGGCGTACATATCCCAGTAGGGGGCGCCCAGTCCGGTGAAGGCGGGCACCAGATATACCCCGCCGGTATCCGGCACCTTGGAGGCGTAGTACTCCGCGTCCCGGGCCTCGTTCAAAAAGCGCAGCTCGTCCCGCACCCACTGGATCACCGCCCCGCCCACAAAGACGGAGCCCTCCAGCGCATAGGACACCTGGCCGTTCAGCCGCACGGCGATGGTGGACAGCAGACCGTTCTGGCTGCGGTACAGCCTGTCCCCGGTGTTCATCAGCAGGAAGCAGCCCGTGCCGTAGGTGTTCTTGGCCTGACCGGGCAGGAAGCAGGTCTGGCCGAAAAGGGCGGCCTGCTGATCTCCGGCGATGCCGGCCACGGGGATCTCCGCCCCCTGGAACTGCACCGTGCCGTACACCTGGCTGGAGTCGGCCACCTCCGGCAGGATGTTCATGGGAATGTTCAGGGCCCGGCAGATATGCTCGTCCCAGCACTGACGGCGGATGTCGAACAGCATGGTTCGGCTGGCGTTGGTGCAGTCGGTAAGATGGACCTTGCCGCCGGTGAGCTTCCACAGCAGCCAGGTATCCACCGTTCCAAAGAGCAGCCGCCCCTCCTGAGCCAGCTGTCGGGCGTTGTCGACATGATCCAGGATCCACTGGATCTTGGTGGCGGAGAAATAGGCGTCGATGAGCAGACCGGTGTGCTCCTTGATGTACTCCACCAGCTGGGTGTCGGCCTTCAGTGCCTCACACTGAGGGGCAGTGCGGCGGCACTGCCACACGATGGCGTTGTGGATGGGCCGACCTGTTGCCCTGTCCCAGAGAATTGTGGTTTCGCGCTGATTGGTGATGCCGATGGCGGCGATCTCCTCCGGCTCTATGCCCGTCTGGGCCACGGCTTCCGTGAGCACGGAGTATTGGCTGGACCAGATCTCCATGGGATCCTGCTCCACCCAGCCGGGCTGGGGATAGATCTGGGTGAACTCCCGCTGAGCCATGCCCACAATGTGGCCCTGCCGGTCAAAGATGACGCAGCGGCTGCTGGTCGTACCCTGGTCCAAAGCGGCGATATAGTGTTTCATGGGATGCCTCCCGTTTAGATTGTAAAGCGTGGGGAATTGTGCCTCTATTATGACAGAAAAGACAGACGCTGTAAAGGCACTGTTTTTCGGCCGGTGCATAGAATGGAGTGCGGCACCGGAGCGCTTTGGCGCCCCGGGCTGCGATCACAGAGGGAGAGAAGAACACTCTCCCTATAAAGGAGCTATGCTATGAAGCGCTGCTATTCTTCTGATTGGGAGGCGCGCAGGCAGGAACCGGTGACCGCCCAACTGATTACGAGCGGCCCCTGTGTCGGGGCTCCGCCCCATTATTGTCCGCCGCCTATGCCGCAGCCCTGCTGCTGCCCATTGCCGGGGATAGGTCCCACCGGCCCAACTGGTCCCCAGGGCTATCCTGGTCCTGCGGGCGGTGTAGGCCCCACGGGTCCCCAGGGGATCCCTGGGCCTGATGGTCCTATGGGACCCACCGGCCCTGCCGGCCCTGCGGGAGCGACCGGAGCTACGGGGGCTACAGGTGCAGCTGGCGCAATGGGTCCCACAGGCCCCACCGGCCCTGCCGGCCCTGCGGGAGCGACCGGAGCCACGGGGGCCACAGGCGCAGACGGTGCAGTGGGTCCCACAGGCCCCACCGGCCCTGCCGGCCCTGCGGGAGCGACCGGAGCTACGGGGGCTACAGGCGCAGAAGGCGCAATGGGTCCCACAGGCCCCATCGGCCCTGCCGGCCCTGCGGGAGCAACCGGAGCCACGGGGGCCACAGGTGCAGCTGGCGCAATGGGTCCCACAGGCCCCACCGGCCCTGCCGGCCCTGCGGGAGCGACCGGAGCCACGGGGGCCACAGGCGCAGTCGGCGCAGTGG
>Ga0129311_1001110_pt1 | contig 20193 bp, 21 predicted proteins | sample Go1ome_FD_94435 | JGI IMG/M metagenome (GOLD analysis project Ga0129311, IMG submission 94435) | Western lowland gorrila individual fecal microbial communities from Wisconsin, USA - Go1022B metagenome | ecosystem: Host-associated > Mammals > Digestive system > Large intestine > Fecal | place... | reverse complement strand
TTATATGTTAAGCATTGACCTTTTTTGACAAACCTACCTCGGTGAACTGCGTTGGTCGCATGTTCTCTGACAACCTGTATGGGGAAATCAGGCGCAAGTCTGACAAGTGTCAGGGAATGTCTACTCAACAAACCGTAGCAACGTAACATCGTTGAAAGTAGCCTGATTTGTTCACTCAACACAGTACAGTTTTATTGCATAATGCACCAATATATGTAGAGTAAATTGGGAGCGACTGTACATGTTGACGAGAAATATGAAGCAAAAGCCGGATGTTGAACACATTGGAAACGAATGGCGATAGAAACCGCTGAAATGGCGACTTTGATAATGATTACATCAAAAATCCATGAGCTTATCACTTACTTCGTGAAACAGTTGTTGAGTACACTATTTGACCTGCTAATGACACCTACATCATAGATGGTTTGTTGAGTAATGAAAATTACGGAAAAACAGATGATTTCTACTTCATAAAAAGGCTGTTGAGTAGAGCATGGATGACGATGATAAGTACATATAGTGGGTGGAAAAACGGTATGAACTGTTCATCTTTAACAGTGGATGACGTGGATTGGATTGAATGATGTGTACAGTTTCAACAAAGCTCATGCACCAACAGGGTTTGATACAACAATACAACACTTAGAAAAAATGTCATTGCGAGATATACGGGGTTCGACTGTATAAAGCAACACTTCGATTATTGCTGATGAAAGACGAGTGTACACAACAGATGCTTTGCGAAGTAGAAAACAGGGAAAATATGATTGCTATGACGAGAGGATATGATAGCATAAGAAAACACTTAGCCGACTGTGGTTATCATATAGGGGCTTTATGAAAATGAAATACCGTCCATGAAAATGGATGTGTACATAGATATAAAAATTAGAGGATATGCCCAAAAAGGGACGGAGGATTAATACTATGAAAAATTACAAGATTGCCGTTGCAGGTACTGGTTACGTTGGATTGTCTATTGCAACTTTGCTTTCCCAGCACCATCAGGTAACTGCAGTTGATATTGTTCCGGAGAAGGTTGAGCTGATCAACAATCGCAAGTCTCCGATTCAGGATGATTATATTGAAAAATATCTTGCAGAGAAAAAATTGAATCTGACTGCAACGCTGGATGCTAAGGCTGCATACACTGATGCGGACTTTGTTGTGATTGCTGCTCCGACAAACTACGATAGCCACACCCAGCACTTCGACACATCTGCGGTCGAAGCTGTGATCAAGCTAGTCATGGAATACAACCCGAACGCTATCATGGTCATCAAGTCTACGATTCCTGTGGGCTACACTGCAAGTGTAAGAGAAAAGTTCGGCAGCAAGAATATCATCTTCAGCCCGGAATTCCTGCGTGAATCTAAGGCTCTGTACGACAATTTGTATCCGAGCCGCATCATCGTCGGTACTGATTTGCAGGACGAAAGATTAGTAGAAGCAGCACACGAGTTTGCTGGTCTGCTGCAGGAAGGTGCTATCAAAGAGAACATCGACACTCTGTTCATGGGCTTCACCGAAGCGGAGGCTGTTAAGCTGTTTGCCAATACATATCTGGCCCTGCGCGTGGCTTACTTCAATGAGCTGGACACCTATGCGGAAAGCAAAGGTTTGAACACCCAGCAGATCATTGACGGTGTTTGCCTCGATCCGCGTATTGGCAGCCATTACAACAATCCGTCCTTCGGTTACGGCGGCTACTGCCTGCCAAAAGACACCAAGCAGTTGCTGGCAAACTATGCAGATGTGCCGGAGAATCTGATCGAGGCTATTGTGGAAAGTAATAGAACTCGTAAGGACTTCATCGCAGATCGTGTCCTGAAGCTGGCTGGCTACTACGGCTATGACGAGGACAACGAATACGATGAGAAGCAGGAGAAGTCTGTGACCATCGGCGTGTACCGTCTGACCATGAAGAGCAACAGCGACAACTTCCGCCAGAGCTCCATTCAGGGCGTTATGAAGCGCATCAAGGCCAAGGGTGCAAAGGTTGTGATTTATGAGCCGACCCTGAAAGATGGGGAGACTTTCTTCGGAAGTGTAGTTGTGAATGATCTGGCTGAGTTCAAGGAAATGAGCCACGCCATCATCGCAAACCGCTATGACAAGTGTCTGGATGACGTGAAAGAGAAAGTTTACACCAGAGATATTTTCCAGAGAGATTAAAAATGATAAGAGGGAGGATACAGAATGAAAGGCATTATTTTAGCAGGAGGATCGGGTACTCGTCTGTATCCTCTCACAAAGGTAACGAGCAAGCAGCTCTTACCTATTTTTGATAAACCGATGATTTATTATCCGATGTCTGTTCTGATGAACGCTGGCATCCGTGATATTTTGATTATTTCCACACCGCAGGATACTCCTCGCTTCGAGAACCTGCTGGGTGATGGTCATCAGTTTGGCGTGAATCTGACCTATGCTGTCCAGCCTTCTCCGGATGGACTGGCACAGGCCTTTATCATTGGTGCTGATTTTATTGGCAATGATTCTGTGGCTATGGTGTTGGGCGACAACATCTTTGCGGGGCACGGACTGAAGAAACGCCTGCAGGCAGCCGTTCAGAATGCAGAGAACGGCAAAGGCGCAACTGTGTTCGGTTACTATGTTGACGATCCGGAGCGTTTCGGCATCGTGGAGTTCGATAAGAACGGTAAGGCTGTTTCTATCGAGGAAAAGCCGGAGCATCCGAAGAGCAACTACTGCGTTACTGGTCTGTATTTCTACGACAACCGTGTGGTTGATTTTGCAAAGCAGCTGAAGCCGTCCGCTCGTGGCGAGCTGGAAATTACTGACCTGAACCGCATTTATCTGGAGGATGGCTCTCTGAACGTGGAACTGCTGGGTCAGGGCTTCACTTGGCTGGACACTGGTACACACGAGAGCTTGGTGGATGCTACCAACTTTGTGAAGACCGTGGAGCAGCATCAGCATCGTAAGATCGCCTGCCTGGAGGAAATCGCATACCTGAACGGCTGGATCAGCAAGGATGAGCTGATGGAAGTCTATGAAGTCATGAAGAAGAACCAGTACGGTCAGTATCTGAAGGATGTTATGGACGGCAAGTATCAGGAGCATCTGTATTAAAAAGGGAAAGTGTAGAGGAGAATAGATTATGAATATTATTGTCACCGGCGGTGCTGGTTTTATTGGTAGTAACTTTGTGTTTCATATGCTGAAGAAATATCCGGATTACCGGATCATCTGCCTGGACAAGCTGACCTATGCAGGCAATCTGTCCACGCTGGCACCTGTTATGGATAACCCGAATTTCCGCTTCGTGAAGGCTGACATCTGCGACCGTGAAGCGGTGGATAAGCTGTTTGAAGAAGAGCATCCGGATATTGTGGTCAACTTTGCGGCAGAATCTCATGTTGACCGCTCCATCGAAGATCCAGGCATCTTCCTCCAGACCAACATCATCGGCACCAGTGTTCTGATGGATGCTTGCCGCAAGTATGGCATCCAGCGTTACCATCAGGTTTCTACCGATGAGGTTTACGGCGACCTGCCGCTGGATCGTCCTGACCTGTTCTTCACCGAAGAAACTCCGATCCACACCAGTTCTCCGTACAGCAGCTCCAAGGCTGCCGCTGACCTGCTGGTTCTGGCTTACCACCGTACCTACGGTCTGCCTGTGACCATTTCTCGTTGTTCTAACAACTATGGCCCGTATCACTTCCCGGAAAAGCTGATTCCGCTGATGATCGCCAATGCGCTGGCTGACAAGCCACTGCCTGTCTATGGCGAAGGTCTGAATGTCCGCGATTGGCTATATGTCGAAGATCACTGCAAGGCTATTGACCTGATTATCCACAAGGGTCGCGTTGGTGAAGTCTACAATGTCGGCGGCCATAACGAAAAGCAGAACATCGAGATCGTGAAGATTATCTGCAAGGAACTGGGCAAGCCGGAGAGTCTGATCACTCATGTTGGTGACCGTAAGGGTCATGATATGCGTTACGCCATCGACCCGACTAAGATTCACAATGAGCTGGGCTGGCTGCCGGAGACCAAGTTTGAGGATGGCATCAAGAAGACCATCCAGTGGTATCTCGATAACCGTGAGTGGTGGGAAACCATTATCAGCGGCGAGTATCAGAACTACTACGAGAAAATGTACAGCAATCGCTAACAGGAGGAAAGCACATGAAGTTTTTTGTAACAGGTGTTGGCGGTCAGCTGGGACATGATGTGATGAACGCGCTGCTGAAGCGCGGTCATGAAGGTGTCGGTTCCGATATTCAGGAAAAATACAGCGGTGTGGCAGATGGTTCTGCGGTAACAAAAGCACCGTATGTAGCTCTGGACATTACTGATAAAGATGCTGTCGAGAAAGTAATTACAGAAGTAAATCCGGATGCTGTGATCCATTGCGCAGCATGGACTGCTGTGGACATGGCAGAGGATGATGATAAAGTGGCAAAAGTTCGTGCAATCAATGCTGGCGGCACCCAGAACATTGCAGATGTCTGCAAGAAGCTGGACTGCAAGATGACCTATATCAGCACGGACTATGTATTTGACGGTCAGGGCACCGAACCTTGGAAGCCGGACTGCAAGGATTATAAGCCTTTGAATGTGTACGGTCAGACGAAACTGGAAGGAGAACTGGCAGTCAGCCAGACGCTGGAGAAGTATTTCATTGTCCGCATTGCATGGGTGTTCGGTCTGAACGGTAAGAACTTCATCAAGACCATGCTGAATGTCGGCAAGACCCATGACACTGTCCGTGTGGTTAATGACCAGATCGGCACACCGACCTATACATACGATTTGGCTCGACTGCTAGTTGATATGAATGAGACTGAGAAATACGGCTATTACCATGCCACCAACGAGGGCGGCTACATCAGCTGGTATGATTTCACGAAAGAGATCTACCGTCAGGCTGGCTATAAGACGGAAGTTCTGCCGGTGACCACAGCAGAGTACGGTCTGAGTAAGGCTGCTCGTCCATTTAACAGTCGTTTGGATAAGAGCAAGCTGGTGAAAGCTGGATTTACTCCGCTTCCGACCTGGCAGGATGCGCTGAGCCGTTACCTGAAAGAGATCGAGCAGTAATAGAGGAGATAGAAGAACGATGGGACAGATTAAAGTTGAGAAAAATGTAGGCGGCATCGAAGGCCTTTGTGTGATTGAGCCTGCTGTTCATGGTGATACCCGTGGCTATTTTATGGAAACCTATAACGAAAAAGATATGAAGGAAGCTGGCATCGACATCCACTTTGTACAGGACAATCAGTCCATGTCCACAAAGGGTGTGCTGCGTGGTTTGCACTTCCAGAAGCAGTATCCGCAGTGCAAGCTGGTGCGCGCCGTGCGTGGCACTGTGTTCGATGTCGCGGTTGATCTTAGAAGCAATTCTGAGACCTACGGCAAGTGGTATGGCGTTACCCTGTCTGCTGAGAACAAAAAGCAGTTTCTCATCCCGGAGGGCTTTGCACATGGTTTCCTGGTTCTGAGTGACGAGGCAGAGTTCTGCTATAAAGTCAATGACTTCTGGCATCCGAATGACGAGGGTGGCATGGCTTGGAACGACCCGGAAATCGGCGTTGAGTGGCCGGAACTGAAGGGTGAGTACAAGGGAAGCGCAAGTGCAGAAGGCTACACGCTGGAAGATGGCACTGAACTGAATCTGAGTGATAAGGACCAGAAATGGCTGGGACTGAAGGATACTTTTAAATTTTAAGACGATTAGAGGAGCAAGTCAGATGAAAGATAATAAAAATATAAAAGTTTGCTTGGTGGGTTCATCTGGCGGTCATTTAACCCACCTTTATATGCTAAAGCCGTTTTGGAAAGACAAGGATCATTTTTGGGTAACTTTTGATAAGGAGGATGCAAGAAGTCTACTCGAAGGCGAAAAAATGTATCCGTGTTACTATCCGACCAATAGAAGCCTGAAAGCCCTTATCAAAAACACCAAAATTGCATGGAATGTGTTGCACAAAGAAAAGCCGGATTTGATTATTTCCTGTGGTGCAGCAGTTGCGGTTCCATTTTTCTACATCGGAAAGATGATGGGAGCAAAATTGGTTTACATTGAGGTTTTTGATCGAATCGATAAACCAACGATGACAGGAAAGATGGTTTATCCCATTGTGGACAAGTTTGTTGTGCAGTGGGAAGAACAGAAAAAGGTTTATCCGAAGGCAGTTAACCTTGGCAGCATATTCTAAGTAGGGGACGAGAAAATGATTTTTGTGACGGTAGGAACACATGAGCAGCCGTTTAATCGGCTGATTCAGAAAGTAGATGAATTAAAGAAAGATGGCACAATTCAGGATGATGTAATTATCCAGACTGGTTTTAGTACATACGAACCGAAATACTGCCAATGGAGCAAACTGATTCCGTATCAGCAGATGGTAAAGAATGTGGCCGACGCTCGGATTGTGATTACTCACGGTGGTCCGGCAAGTTTCATTATGCCGCTGCAGATTGGTAAAGCCCCCATTGTTGTGCCACGTCAGCACCAGTTCAATGAGCATGTAAATGACCATCAGGTTGAATTTGCAAGGAATGTGGCTCAGAGAATGGGAACAATTATCCCAGTAGAGGATATTGAAACATTGGGAGATATCATAACGAACTATGACCAGATTGTTGCTGGCATGGGGCGTGGCATGAGTAGCAATAACGCAAAGTTTAATGAAGAACTTGAAAAACTGGTAGATGAATTATATTGAGGGTGGATGGATGAAAAAAATTCTTGTCATAATGGCCACTTATAACGGGGAAAAATATCTTGAAGAACAACTTAATAGCATACTTCAACAGAAGAATGTATGTGTGGATATTTTGGTGCGAGATGATGGGTCATCTGATTCAACAGTGACAATATTAAATCGATATAGAGAAAATGGAAAATTAGAATGGTATACAGGCGAGCATTTGAATGTTGCAAATGGCTTTTTTGATTTGATGCTGAAGGCTAAACAAAAAGAATCAGATTATATTGCATTTTCAGATCAGGACGATGTTTGGGATATAGATAAGTTGACGGTTGCAGTTGATAAATTAGACAAATTTGATCAGAATGTGCCAAATTTGTATTATTGCGGTCAAAATCTTGTGGATGAAGAATTACATCCAATTGCTGTTCATGAATTAAATAAAAATAGAACACTAAAAACGCGATTTATAATGTCGGATTTTGCCGGTTGCACAGGGGTATTTAATAGAGCACTATTAGATGCTGTAACTTCATACAAACCTAATTACATGCTGATGCACGATACTTGGATTTTAAAGATATGTATTGCAGTAGGTGGGAACGTTGTTGTTGATTCGCATGCCCATATGCAATATCGCCAGCATGGAGGAAATACTGTGGGACTTGGTAGAAGTATTCCAGCTTATATGAAACAGGTTAAACAATACTTGACAGAATACAAAATAGAAAAACAATTGAGAGAATTATATAACGGGTATTCAGAAAAAATGTTGCCTGATTATAAGCAGTTGACGGAAATTGTTCTAGGATACAGAACTTCAATAAAGAATAAAATGTTTTTACTAAATAAGGAAAATATAAATTTCTTTAACAAAGGATTGAATCTCACATATAGCATTAAAGTCCTATTTAATAGGCTATAATCTGAAGGTAGGAGTAGCAATGAAAATATTAATGATTGCCGGTAAAGATGAGCGTGGTGGAGCACCTAAATCCATGTTGGATATGATAAGGATAATACATGAAAATCATAATGTGGATTATACGGTTGTAGTTAATCACGAGGGAATAATATCGGATTTTTGCAAAAGTAATGGGTTAAATTATTGTATTGCGGGACATGAACCGATTGTGATAGCAAAAGGAAGCACAACCGTACGTAGGCTGGCAAAATGGTTATTGAGACCCTATTACGCAGTTCGGTGTGCTTTGCGAAATCATAGAGCACTTAAGGTAATTGAGAACGAAGTGGATTTAAGTTCTATTGATTTGATTCATACAAATTCTAACCGAGATGGATTAGGAGCACTGATTAATAAAAAACACGGAATTAAGCATGTGTGGCATTTAAGAGAATTTGGTGAGATGGATTATGATACAGTATTTCTTTATCCATACTCAGTAGATTTTGTTGATAAATATTCATCAAGGTTCATTGCCATTTCAAAAGCGATAAAAGAAGAATGGAAAAAGAAGGGCATAGCATCAGAAAAATTTGATCTTGTATACAATGGAGTTAATACTGATAAAATCAGAAGTAACCCCAATAGAAAAGCCTTAAAAGAAAGTACTTTAAAAATTGTTTTTACTGGAACAATATGTCCGACAAAAGGTCAAATTGAACTAATTGAGGCACTGGGAAATTTACCTGATCCATATAAGAATAAATTTAAAGTCGACTTCTTTGGCTCATGCACTAAAGATTATAAAGCATACCTGGAAAATGTTATAAAAAAAGAAAAAATTGAGGATTTCGTTGAATTTTGTGGATATTCAGATAATATCTATTCAATCTTACAAAATTATGCAATTGGAGTTGTTTGCTCTAAAGCAGAAGCATTTGGTAGAATCACACCTGAATATATGGCAGCTGGATTGATAACGATAGCGTCTAATACTGGTGCCAACCCAGAATTAATAGACGACAATGTTGACGGCTTTTTATATCAATATGGTGACAGCACAGATTTAACGAGAAAACTGATTCAGATTTATGATATGGATGAGAAAGTAAGAATAAAAATTTCAAATAATGCTGAAAAAAAAGCAAGAGAAAAATTTACTGCGGTAAGAAATGCTGAAGAAGTATTTGATGTTTATAGAAAAGTTTTATGTGAGGATAAATGATGACTGTTCTCGTTGTAAGTTACAGGGCAGAGATTAGTGGCGGCTCAAACAGATCATTGCTCTCGGTTTTGGAAGTGATGAAAAAGAGAGGGCATAAAGTTGTTTTGATTTTGCCCAAAAAAGAAGGAAATATGTATGATGAGGCGGAAAAACTAGGAGTAGAATGTGTTTACGTTCCCTTATCACGAATAGGTGTGCATAAACCTTCTCGATTAAGTCAAATATGGGCACAAGAAATAATTATGAGAATGAAGTTGATTCATGATTATTTGAGTGTATGTGTAAGAAAAAGGATGATTCGGAATATAAAGGCTGATGTTATTTACACAAACGGTGCAATAATGCACGGCGGCAGATATATTAGCAAGATTACGGGGATTCCACATATTTGGCATATAAGAGAGTTCTTTGAGAAAACGGAACTATATCCAAAAAATATATATCAATTAATGAATGACGGTACCGATGCTTTTATATTGATAAGTAGCGCAATGTTGGATATATATAAGAGATATATAAGTCCGGATAAGTTGTTTATGATAAGCAATGGAATTAAATATATAGAACAGCCAGCTAAAACCTGCCATAGTGAATTTAATATTTTACTAACTGGGCGTATTACAGAAGCAAAAGCTCAAATAGATGCAGTGAATGCAATAGCACTTATAAAGCCATTAGAAAGGAATATTAAACTCTATTTTGCTGGAAAAACAGGAAATGATTTAGATGAGCAGTATAAAAAGAAAGTAGAAGAACTTATAAATGAAAAACAACTGCAAAATTCGGTTTCCTTTTTGGGAGAAGTAGACGACATGGGAGGTTTGCGGTCAAAAATGGATATAGAGTTGGTATGTGCACCCAATGAAGCTTTTGGAAGAGTAACAGTGGAGGCTATGAGAAGTGGGCTACCAGTTATTGGAACAGAAGCAGGTGGCACATTAGACATTATTAAGGATGGTTATAATGGCTTCTTTTATAAGCCACATGATTTTAATAAACTAGCGGAAAAAATAATTGAATTGTATCATGATAGATCTATGCTAGACAGGTTATCATATAACGCTAAGGAGTTTTCTAAAACACATTTTACGGAAATGCAATTAGAAAAGATTGTAGACACGATAGAAAATGTGGCAAAAAACTAGTACATCATATTGATGGGAGATGTCAATATAATGTATATTGGCAAATGAATCTATTTGAAAGGTAATAATTATGAATATATGTTTTATATCTCCCACAATTGGTACTTCAGGAGGGAGAGAACGGGTTACAGTTAATATTGCAAACGCATTTGCAAGCAGAGGAGATAGCGTTACTTTTATTATTATAAGTAATCAGTTAGATAAGCCGTACTATGAGCTGGATGATAAAGTAGAACTAAAATTATTATCAGACGGGTACGAGTACTCTATGGCGCGAAAAGTGGCAAGGAAAGTGTGTGAACTTACGAATAGGGATTTGCCACCAGATATTGCGAGAAGTATTTTTTATTCAAAAAAGCAAGTTAAATCACTGACGAAGCTAATTAATGATAATTATTATGATGCGGTTATAGCAATTAGTGGAGACTTATCGTTATTGTTGACTCAGGTAAAAAAAGAAGATCTTAATAATAAAAAAATAAAAACAGTTGGATGGTTTCATAATACTTATAATGCTTATTTCAAAACCAAGGGAAAGTACTGTTTTGGACGACTCTATTTAGCAAAGCGTGAATTAAAAAAACTGGATTATGTGGTTTCCCTGACCAAAAAAGATGCGGATATATTGGCTACAAATTTAAACTGTAATGCAATTAATATTTACAACCCGCTGAGTTTTTCAACAGATGAAATTTCAACGGTATCCAATAAGAAATTATTATTTGTTGGAAGAATGAGTATGGAACAAAAAGGTGTTGATTTACTCATTGATGTTTTGAACATGATAAAGAATCAGAATAAATATCCCGCATGGAAGGCTGTACTTGTTGGTGATGGAGAGGATAGAAAAGAAATAGAACGTAGAATTAAGAACAACAAATTAGAGGATTTTGTATCATTGGTAGGTGCACATACAAATGTGATTCCATATTATCTTGGTGCGGACATTCTACTACTTACGTCAAGATGGGAAGGATTTGGTTTAGTTGTAACTGAAGCATTCGAATGTGGGGTGCCAGTTGTTTCTTTCAAAAATGATGGACCAGATGAAATTATTGCGGATGGTGTAAATGGATTTATTGTTGATAGGTTTGACGTTGATAAATTTGCAAAAAAAGTAATGTATTTGATGGATCATGAAAGTTGCAGAAGAAGAATGAGTATAGATGCAAGGAAAAGGGCTGATGACTTCTCAATTGAAATGATTATAAAGAAATGGAGGGAAATCTGTAAATGAAAATAACTGTCGGAAGATCAGAGAATATAATATACTGTTGCTTACTGGCAGTATTTACTTTTTATAAAATCATTGGTGGGACAAATTTTGAAACAATTGCTTTTTTGTCGAATGACACATGGCAAATTATTCTGAAATATGTAATTCCGGCTGCTCTTTTTTGGTTGTTTCTAACACAAAGTATCGTTAGTAAGCTCGATTACAAAACTTTTTGTTCCATTTTAATAATGACAGCATTCCTTCTAATTGAATCATTGTATGTTATAGATCCTACTTTTATAGATTCTTTTTTATTTATGCTTGCAATTCCACGTAATGAATCTGGGAAAAAAATGGCAGGTTTCCTTTCAAAACTATACATTTTCCTTATTACCGGAACACTTATTGTATCTTTAGCCGGAGGGGTAGAGGATTATGTTCAGATCCGTGCAATAACAGGTGCGGTAAGGCATTCGTTTGGATTTGTTTCACATAATACATTTGCTAATAATGTTGCAATTGCTTGTTTACTGTATTACTATTTCAAGTCTGAAACATGGAAAATACGGCATAGCTTTATTTATTTATTAATTGCATGTTTTGTATACAGCCAGACAAGTAGTAGACTCGCAATTGCCATAATTGTATTATTGAGCGTTTCAGGTATTCTTAACAATTTCTTTTATGATCATGGTAAGATACGTAAATGCATATACTTTTTGGCAAAGTGGCTGTATTTCTTTTTTGCCATATTAAATATTGTTGGGTTTAAATACCTTGCGAGCCATGTTGGCTCTACACTTTATTATGCATTAAATGCATTCTTTACAACGCGAGTTCGATGGGGAGTGTATTATCTGAATACTTATGGAATTTCTTTATTTGGTCAGCCGATTGAAACAGTAAGTATGAAGTCAGTTGGCATGGATGTGACAAAGTGGATGGGATTAGATAATTCGTATTTAATGTTAGGTATAAAATACGGTATCGTGGCACTCGTTTTATTTGGAATTGGATTTTATTTGCTAGGAACAGAGCTAAAGAAAGAAGACGATATTGCTGGCGCGATAGTAACTATTTTAATTATATTTGTAGGTGTTACAGAAAATTATCTTGTGGCTATTAATTATAATTTTTGTATGATTATATTTGCTACGACGGTATTGAAAAAGTGGTGTTCTACCTCGGAATATATGTATATGGTTGGTGACTAAGGTGAAAAATATAAAAACAAATGGATCAAGAACTGCAAATTCTATACGTAATTCTTTTTTTGCAATTCTTGAAAATGGTGTATCAAATATAGCTTCTTTTATTTGCAGAACAGTATTTATATATGTGCTCGGAAAAACATATTTAGGATTTAGTGGATTGTTTAGCGACATACTTACGCTGCTTTCTTTAGGAGAACTCGGAGTTGGAACTGCAATCTTGCATAGTATGTATGAGCCAGCATCGAAGAATGACATTAAAACGGTTGCAGGAATGCTAAATCTGTATAAAAAAATTTATCATACGATTGGAATATGCGTTTTTGGTGTCGGTTTATGCTTAACGCCATTTCTTGATTTTTTTATTTCTGACATACCAAATATGCCTGAATTACCATATATTTATATATTGTATCTATTGAATACATCTTTAAGTTATTTTTTTATTTACAAGAAGAGTATTTTAATTGTTTATCAACAGAGCTACATCTTTTCTATCATTTTAATGATGTCAGTTGTAACTCAGAATGTTGTTCAGATTATAGCCCTTTTGTTAACAAAAAACTTTTTGGTATATCTTTTAATTCAAGTTCTGTTTACACTAATTGCCAATTTTTCGGTATCAAAGTATGTGGATAGAAATTATGAATTTTTGGAAGAATACAAAAAGTGCAATCTTGATAAAAGTAGAAAATACAAAATATTTTCTGATGTCAAAGCAATGTTTGTGAGTAAATTGAGTTCTGCTGTAGTGACGTCTACAGATAATCTGCTTATTTCTAAGTTTGTCAGTACAGTTGTACTAGGACTTTATTCAAATTATACATTATTCACAACGATGCTTAGGACTATCGTTACAAAAATATTTGAGGCATTAACTGGTTCTGTAGGAAATCTTGTGGTTTCAGAAAACAAGACACAAGTGTATAAAAGTTTTAGGGGAATATGGTTTGTCAATTATTGGATTGTTGCGTTTTCATGTTCAACTTTGTTCGCTTTAGTAAATCCATTCATTAATATTTGGATTGGTGAAACTTATATACTCAATATTGAAATTGTAATTTTAATTTGCTTTAACTTATACATGCGGCTTATTAGAAATACATTTTTGACATTTATTGATACCTATGGTTTATTCAAGGAGCTTAGAATCAAATGTATTTCTGAAGCACTTATTAACTTAATAGTTTCTTTAATATTATTAATTCCCTTGAAGTTGGGAGTAGTTGGTGTTTTACTTGGTACATCAATTAGTAATATACTGACTAATTTTTGGTTTGAGCCATATTTATTGTTCACAAAAAAATTTGATAAGAAGATGACTGTGTATTTTGGCGCATTTATAAAATATTTTATAGTGGCGGTTTTTACTGCGATTGCTTCGTATTTAGTATGTGATGTTTTTATAGTACAGTCAAATATTATATGGTTCATAATTAGAATGATCTTCTGCATACTTTTTAATAATTTAATTTATTGTTTGGTCTTCAATCGCGATGAAGAGTTTTTATACTTTATTCAAGCAATAAAGAAAGTTATAAGAAGAGCATAAATATATAAGCGATATACTTAATAACGGGCAGGAGGTAAAGGAGTGTGCAAAAAAGAAACAGTTATGTTGATTTTTTTAAGGGCATAAGTTGTATTGCGGTTATATTAATACATTGCAGATTTCCAGGTGCTGTTGGAGGTGTGTTTCGTGCTATTGCTCGTTTTGCAGTGCCGTATTTCTTCTCTGCGACAGGATATTATTTATATAGTAACACACATGATGTGAATATAGAGAAGCTAAAGCATCGATTAAGAAAAACAATTATGTTGCTATTGTATGCGGAGTTGTTTTATATTGTGTTTTATATTGCGTCTAATTTTTTGATTTTCGGCTTACCATTTGAAACGATATTGGAGAATTTTACAACTGCTGGAATTGTGCGCTTGCTAGTTGATAATAGTCCAGTATTGTATCCGCATTTATGGTATGTTTTCGCATTGATTTACTGTTACGTTTTTATCATATATGTGTGTTCAGAAAAAATAAAAAATAAACATAAAACCGTTTATTGCTTTATAACGTTAACTTATTATATTTTTTTCAGCGAAATCTTACCACGATTTGGCATTGATGATGTATTTACACCTTGGCACATTAGTATACATAATACCTTTTTTATTAGAGCTTTGCCATTTGTCTTTTTGGGTGCAATAGTACGAGATAATGAGGAACGTATAAAAACTATTTCATTGTCACCAATACATGTTTACCTAGGCACTTTTCTTTTGTGCATGATAAGTGTCGCCGAAAGAGTGCTTTTTTCTGACTCTGGGGTATATTTAAGCAGTATTGGTCTTATTGTACTTTTCTGGATTATATCAATTAATAAAATATGTCCTGTGAATACTGTATTTGTATATATAGGAAATCAATTATCGACGTACATATATATAATACATATCGCTGTTATGAATTTATTTGATATGATTTGCTTAAAAATGAACATAAATGAGATTGCGTTTGTAATGTGGGTTAGACCAATAGTCGTTATATTGATATCACTAGGAGTGAGTGGAATAATAGCTTTTTATAACCAAGAACACAAGCAGAAAAGAGGATTATAATGAGTTTGGAAAAAATAGCATCTCTTCCAAAAACTATATACTATAATTTGAAAATATTTGGATGGGGGGGGGTGAAACTCCCAATAATATTTTCACATAAAGTTATAATTCATGGCATCAGGCGCGGATGTATTGAAATTAAAAATTTACAAAAAAATAGAATTTACATTGGATTTGGCGGTACGATTGGAGTTGAACCAAATAAAAATACAGTGTTATCATTTGGGCCAAGTGCTGTTTTAATTATTAATGGAACAGCTCAAATTGCGGCAGGATCTGTTTTTAGGATTGATGCTGGAGCGATAAGATTGGGTGAGAGCTTCAGTTGTAATCGGAACTGTTTTATTTCTTGTTCCAAAGAAATTACTTTTGGTAGTCATTGTCTACTCGGCTGGAATGTAAATATTCGCGATTCAGATGGTCATAATTTAATTAAAGACGGAAACAGGTGTGAAAAAGAAAAAGCAGTATCAATTGGAAATCATGTATGGATTGCTGCCAATGTCGATATATTAAAAGGTGTTACCATTCCATCTAACTGTGTAATTGGATATAGAAGCTGTGTCACCAATAATTTTAAAGAGAAGGATTGTTTAATTGCAGGTTATCCTGCTCATGTTATAAGAAAAAATATAAGTTGGGAAAAATAGATACATAATTAGGAGCATATGGTATGGAAGAACGGAAGAAAAATATTGACATATTTAAAGGATTGCTAATTATTCTGGTAGTCGTAGGACACTATGATTCGGACATTGTGCATGATGTTATTTTCCTGTTTCATATGCCGTTGTTCTTTATTATATCTGGACTGCTGTTAAAAAAAGAGCACCTTATGGAGGGGACAAAGTATATAAAGACAAAAATTCAGAATTTAATGATTCCATACTTTGTGTATCTCATCATTGATTTATTTTTCATAAGGCGAGATTATGTAGCTGGTTCAATTGTTCGGGCACTATGGGGTGGTCGTGCAGTTTCAGGCGTTTACTGGTATATAACCTGTTTCCTTTTTACCCTGTTTTTATTTTCCGTTATGGCTAGATATCTGTCGGAAAAAGCCACTAAGTGCTTGATTTTAATGGGGGGGGGTACAGCGGTTCTCGAATCACATATTGTAAATAAGATTCATTTCCTGAAGTCACCTGGAATTCCTTGGAATTTGGATGTGGCACTAATGGCATTAGTGTACATCGGAATAGGTTACTTCTATAAAAAGCAAATAAAGACGCTGTTAGAATCTGATCTATTGAGATACGATATTGCAGCGAGCACTATTGCAGTTGGGCTTGTAGTATTTTGCGGTTTTAATTATGGATATAAATCTGAATTTTACTATTTTGACATGAAGCCAGTTTGTTATAGTGAATTAGTACTCGCCATAATAATTCCATGTGCATTTGGAATTGTTTTGGCTCGATTGATTCACCGAATAGCAAATGTAAGATGGCTGTGGATGTTGCAAGATTTCTTGACCCTATGCGGAAAGGCCACAGTTCCAATTATGTTTATGCATGTGCCGCTAAACCACTGGAAAGATTATTTAGATTATGGTCGTCTGATTTATATGGCAATCGGAATCGGAATTCCATTAGTACTTGTCCTTATTTTTAATAAGAATCCAGTGATGCGTAAAGTACTAGGGATTCCAAAACTTAATAGAACATAAAAAGCAAAAAGAGGGAAAAAAAGCGTATGAATACAACATTACTTATAATGGCGGCCGGCATCGGTAGCCGCTTCGGAGCAGGAATTAAACAATTGGAGCCGGTAGATGCTTCCAACCATATCATTATGGACTACTCAATCCATGATGCGATTGAAGCTGGTTTCAACCATGTGGTGTTTATTATCCGTAAAGATATTGAGAAAGAGTTCAAAGAGGTTATTGGTGATAGAATTGCCTCTATCTGTAAGTTTCACAATGTAACTGTAGATTATGCTTTCCAGGACATCAATGATATTCCTGGTATTCTGCCGGAAGGCCGTACCAAACCATGGGGAACAGGTCAGGCTGTGCTTGCGGCGAAAAAAGTCATCAATACTCCGTTCATTGTGATCAATGCAGATGATTATTATGGCAAGGAAGGCTTCAAGGCTGTTCATGAGTATCTGGTGAATGGTGGTAAGTCCTGCATGGCAGGATTTGTCTTGAAGAATACTCTGTCCGATAACGGTGGTGTGACCCGTGGCATCTGCAAGATGGATGCGGAAAATAACTTGACCGAGGTTGTGGAAACCAAGAACATCGTAAAGACTGCAGATGGAGCAGAAGCAGACGGTGTGGTTGTTGACGTTGATTCTCTGGTATCCATGAATATGTGGGGCTTGACTCCTGATTTTCTGGATGTTCTGGAAGAAGGCTTCAAAGCGTTCTTCCAGAAGGAAGTACCGAGCAATCCTCAGAAAGCCGAGTATCTGATCCCAATTTTCATCGGTGAGCTGCTGGAGCAGGGAAAGATGTCTGTGAAGGTTCTGAAGACCAACGACACCTGGTACGGCATGACCTATCATGAGGATGTCGCAGCAGTAAAGGATAGCTTCAAGAAAATGTTAGAAAAAGGCGTGTACAAGGCTGATCTGTTCAGTGATCTGTAATGGAAGCAATAAAGGTATTAGCCAAAATCCTCACAAACATCCTGACTGCTCTGTATGAGCCGTTTGGATTTTCACTTCTGCTTTCCTTCCTCGCCATGTTCTTCTATCTATATGCGTATGAATCTGAAGAGGCTGGCAAAGGATGGAAGAGTGCCATAGTGACTTGGTATCAAAAATTCAAGGGGAGTGTGTTCTTTCGGAAGTTGTTCTTACTGGCCTTTGTGACATCAATGATTTTGTTTAGGACGTTACTAAACCGTAATCTATGGCTAAATCCTTTGTCCGATGTCATGGGTGGTTGGGGCATCTGGGAGACTGTGAATGGCGAACAGAAGCTGACCACCGAGTGCATCGAGAACGTAATTATGATGGTGCCGTTTTCAGCAGTAGTGATGTGGACGTTCGGAGAGAAGATAGGAAACAGTTGGAAGAAGATACTGTGGTATAGCGGGAAGATAGCATTTATCTTTTCGATAAGCATTGAGATGTTGCAGTTATTGATGCGGCTAGGAACGTTCCAACTATCAGACATCTTCTATAACACAGTCGGCGGAGTGCTAGGCGGATTGATGTACTGTGCGGTGATGAAGGTAAGAAAGCGTCTGTAAAACTGGCTGAAATTGTGATATACTGGGAGCGGATGCTCCCTACGCTGCTCTAATAATATCACATACCTCTCCGTGGTGAGCAGCAGGCAACGATCTTATGATTGGCGAAGATGTGAGAAAAAATTAAAAATGTAAGGCTGTGTGATGTATGACTCGAAAAGAATTCTTACAACATTATTGGCGTTACTATCTTGTGTTAGAAGAAAAGTTTAAAAACACATTGAATTACATTGAGTTGGATTGGCAAAACGCAGGAACCTTTTCTAATGAGTATGCTCTTTTGTTGCAATCAATTGGAGCAGAATTAGATAATTTTTTTAAGGTGTATTGTGGGTTTGCAGCTGAAGATCGAAAAAACATGAATGATTATTGTACCTTTGTGTTAAGTGATTATTCTGATATTGTGAATCAGAAAATTCTGATTCCAGAGCGAGATATGGAATTTCTGCCATATCAGGGTTGGAGTGCGGCAAATCCAGCACAGTCACTTACATTTTGGAATGGATTTTGTAAGATTAAACATAGTCGTTATGCGAATATACAGATGGCTAATCAAAAGAATGTTCTTTATGCATTAGGCGCTTTATATTTGCTTGAGATGAAATACTTAAGCAAGATTGCAACCTCTAATGAGCCAGATGTGCCGAACAAAAAATCGGAATTGTTTGAGCTTGACAACTGGACATATCACTATACTCCAATGGGAGAAATGTTTGCTTGCATAGAAGGAGAAGTATGTCAACTTGATGACGAAAACTAAATTGACTATCCCACACAGTGCTATACTTGAACAACTATAAAAGGAAAGAGGTTATCACGATGCCCAGAACCAAAGGTAGCAAGAATAAACCGAAAGTTATCAAAGACTACGCAACTCAGATTGCGGAGAAGCAGGAAACTATTGCATCTCTGAATACTGAGATCGCATCCATCACCGCCAACATTGACACTTTGAAGGCTGACCTGAAAGAGAAGAAGACTGCTCTGAAGAAAGCCGAAAAAGAAGTGGCATCCTTGGAAGCGAAGAAGGCAAAGGCAGATGCTAAGGCCGCTGAAGAAGCTAAAAAGACCGAAGCAGAGGCTGTGCTGAAGAAGTTGCTGGCAAGCGGGATAAGTGCGGATGAGATTCTGGAAAAGCTGAAATAACAAGAACCCAAGAAAAATAAGTGCCGTGTGGACAAACTGAACTCCAGGAGTTCACACGGTATTGTTTGAAGGCTGCCGTATAGTTTATAACGAAAATAAAAGAAAAACATAATTAAAAGAAATGGAGCGTGAGAAAAAATGAATTTATCAAAAATACATCATATTGCAATCATCGTATCCGACTACGAAGCCGCAAAAGATTTCTATGTGAACAAGTTAGGATTCTCTGTCATCAGAGAAAACTACCGTCCGGAGCGAAAGGACTGGAAGCTGGATCTTCGTGTGAATGAATACACAGAGCTGGAGATTTTCGCTGAGGAAAACCCACCGAAGCGTGTGAACCGCCCGGAAGCCTGTGGTTTGCGTCACCTTGCTTTCTATGTAGACAGCGTAGAGCAGACGGTGAGGGAGCTGGCGGAGGTAGGAATTGAATGCGAGCCAATCCGCGTGGATGATTACACCGGCAAGAAGATGACTTTCTTCCACGACCCGGATGGACTGCCGCTGGAGCTGCATGAGTAAAATGAAGAAAACCAGAAAGCCCGGTGGTGGTCGGAAGAAGCTGAAGCCGGAGTACGATGCCGGGAAGAATCTGAAAGAGCAGATGGATGCTGCTGTGGCACTTTATAATTCTGAGATGTCCTTGCAGGTCATCGGCGAAGAACTGGGATTAAATCCCATCAAGGTACGGAAGCTGCTCATCACGGCTGGTGTGTATGAGTCGGATGTGGCGGAGAAGGTGCAGGATACCTTTGAGGAGTACCGAGAAACGCAGGACTACAAAACATCCATACTATCAACCGCTCATACCCTTAACCTTTCCAAAGCCTCCGTT
>Ga0129311_1001109_pt1 | contig 20199 bp, 19 predicted proteins | sample Go1ome_FD_94435 | JGI IMG/M metagenome (GOLD analysis project Ga0129311, IMG submission 94435) | Western lowland gorrila individual fecal microbial communities from Wisconsin, USA - Go1022B metagenome | ecosystem: Host-associated > Mammals > Digestive system > Large intestine > Fecal | place... | reverse complement strand
TATCTTTGCAATCCCGAAACACCAATAGGGATTACAAAATGCGGAAATAGCTCAGTTGGTAGAGCACAACCTTGCCAAGGTTGGGGTCGCGAGTTCAAGTCTCGTTTTCCGCTCTCAGAAAAAAGCCGTTCGAATTTCGAACGGCTTTTTTGTTTATGTCGACATCATTGGCACACCCCGTGCGCACTAAAAAAAGGGCGTGGAAACGTAGCCTTTTTTTGGCTGCGTTTCCACGCCCTCTCTAAAATGATATCTACGCCTGCTTCCGGTAGGGCTCGTTCTTCAGAACTATCTCACCGCCGGCAACATCGGCCTCGATTACAGAATCCCTGTGCACGGTACCATCAAGAATTGCCTTGGCAAGCTGGTTCACAAGCTCACGCTGCATGACCCTCTTGATAGGACGCGCACCGAATGCCGGATCGTAACCCATATCGGTCATGTAATCCTCGAATGCCGGAGTGAAACTGATTTCCACACCATCCTCGGACAACTTGCTCTGAAGCTGTTTCATCTGGATATGAAGAATATCACGTATATCATTCTTGGTCAGAGGCTCGAACATTATTATCTCATCGATACGGTTCAGGAATTCAGGCCTGATCGTCTGCCTGAGAAGTTCAAGTATCTTGCCCTTGCATTCGCCCAGCATCTGGTTCCTCTTGGCGATGACCGCAGCAGCCTCGGCAGGAGCCTCCCCTTTCTTCCCGACCTCAGGAAGCTTCTCCATGTAGCTCTGGATAATATCCGAACCGACATTGGAAGTCATGATGATGATGGTATTCTTGAAGTCCACGGTACGACCCTTATTGTCTGTCAGACGGCCGTCATCAAGCACCTGAAGCAAGATGTTGAACACATCAGGATGGGCCTTCTCGATTTCATCAAGCAGCACTACGGAATAAGGTTTACGCCTTACAGCCTCGGTGAGCTGACCACCTTCATCATATCCTACATATCCCGGAGGAGCACCGATAAGACGGCTCACAGTGTGACGCTCCTGATACTCACTCATATCAATACGGGTAATCATGTTCTCATCATTGAACAAAAACTCCGCAAGCGCCTTGGCAAGCTCGGTCTTGCCGACACCGGTCGTACCCATGAACAGGAACGAACCGATAGGCCTCTTTTCATTGGAAAGGCCCGCACGGCTTCTGCGCACGGCATCAGCCACGGCATGTATGGCCTGCTCCTGACCGACGACTCTCTTATGAAGCTCGTCCTCCATACGGAGCAATTTCTCCTTCTCGCTTTCCAGCATCCTGTTCACCGGTATTCCGGTCCATCTGGACACCACATCAGCGATATCTTCCGGCGTAACGGACTCTGTGATGATAGGATCCTTCACAGCAGCCTGTCTGGCAGTAAGTTCATCTATCCTCTTCTGGGCTTCCGCCATCTTGCCGTAACGGAGTTCCGCTACTTTTCCATAATCACCGGCCCTCTCTGCGGACTGTGCCTGAATCTTGTAGTCCTCCATCTGCTGGCGGGCTGTCTGGATGCCGGAAAGAATGCCTTTCTCCTCATCCCACTTCTTCATCAGGACGTCTCGTTTCGCATTGAGGTCCTTCAACTGCTCACTGATCTTGTCAAGTTTCAATGAAACTCCCTCCCTCTTGATTGCTTCCTTCTCGATTTCGAGCTGACGGATCTGGCTGTTGAGTTCATCTATCGGCTCCGGAACGGAATTCATCTCCAGACGAAGCTTGGAAGCGGCCTCATCCACAAGGTCAATGGCCTTGTCCGGAAGGAAACGGCTCGTGATATACCTGTGAGACAGATTCACCGCAGCGATCAATGCATCATCCTCGATACGTACCCTGTGATGGTTCTCATATCTCTCCTTCAGGCCCCTCAAGATGGCGATGGACTCCGCCGGCGTAGGCTCATCCACCATTACCATCTGGAAACGTCTTTCCAATGCCTTGTCGGCCTCGAAATATTTCTGATACTCGTCCAATGTAGTGGAACCGATCGTCCTCAGCTCGCCCCTGGCCAATGCCGGTTTAAGAATATTGGACGCATCCATTGCACCGGATGCCCTTCCGGCACCGACCAACGTATGAATCTCATCAATGAACAGGATAATCTGTCCCTGGCTGTCCACGACGTCCTTTACGACGCCCTTCAGCCTTTCCTCGAATTCGCCCTGGTATTTGGCACCTGCTATAAGTGCACCCATATCAAGTGAATAGACAATCTTGTCCTTCAAGTTCTCAGGCACGGCGCCGTCGACAATCTTCTGCGCAAGACCCTCGGCGATAGCGGTTTTACCCACACCCGGTTCACCTACGAGAATAGGGTTGTTCTTGGTCCTACGGCTCAATATCTGCAACACACGACGGATCTCCTCATCCCTGCCGATGACAGGGTCAAGTTTCCCCGCTGCAGCCCTTTCGTTCAAGTTCACCGCGAACTTGTTCAATGTCTCAAGCTTTCCGCCGCCGGCATTGTTCTGCATGTTGTAATTTTCCATAATAATAAACTCCTTTTTGTCCCCTGGAGCTTATCATTCAGGTCTTCCTGCTGATACTGAGACTTATCCTAACGGGATATAGCCGTCTGCTCCGAAGAACAAACGGCTATAGTCCAAAATATATTCCTTCCCGGAAATTACTGACAATTTGTCAGTTCCGGCATTTGTCGCAAACTACTCTGCTGGAGCTGCTGGAGCTTCAGTTGCAGGTGCGCTCTGCTGTGCAGGTGCAGGTGCAGGTGTAGGGAATGCAGGCTGCTCTGTAGTTTCGTTTCCGAGCTTATTGGTAATATCCACCTGTGTACCCTGTGAGCCCATAGTAAATGAGGAAATCACAGAAACGATTACGATGAATGCAACAAGACCCCAAGTAACTTTCTCAAGCATATTGGCTGTCTGCCTTACACCGAAAGTCTGGTTTCCTGCAACAAAGTTGCTGGCCATGCTGTCACCTTTGCCATTCTGAAGCAATACTACGATTGTAAGCAGTATGCTGGCAATAACAACGAGAACTACAAGAATAGTAAATATTACGTTCATAACGTCTGATTATTTATCAAATTATCCAATTTTCCAATAAGGGATGCAAAGTAAGCACTTTTTTCCGGGAATGCCAAAATTAGTTTGCCGTAAATGCGCTTTGCCTGTTCAAAATAGCCTTGTTCAGCGTAAATTTGCGCCAATGTTTCCGTGCAGAAATCCAGTCCTGACACATCTCCATGCTCTTCCGGACGCGGACGCGTCTTCGGCTGGAAACGCGCAAAAACATTGTCCTCGACTTTCTTGACCTTCTCGTATTCCGACTGGGAGAAGAAATCTCCGCCGACAACGTGGACTTTACGCTCATAGACCGGAGCATCCTCCTTTTTCTTTTCCTCTATATATGAACTCAGCAGCGCCTCCAGCCCTTTGTCGGAATAATCCGCTCCATCGCCTTTGTGCATAATCTCGGCTATTGACCCTCGGTCCCCCACATACATTGCCTGGTCGGAGAACTGGGACACGCCCCACGACTCGCCGCCTACACCGGCCATCCTGCGGCAGAGTTCCTTCCTCGCCGCGCCATACCATGGATAAAGGTTCACCACACCGGCCAACTCATCCATTGTCAATGTTTTAAGATTTATCGCTTTCTGCTCCATATTCTACCAGTTCGCCACAGTCGCATTGAACACATCCTCACAAATCTTCTCAATGATCTCGTCGCACAATGTACCTTCCACCGCATCCAGGGACTGGGTCGAGTCATAATCCGCATACGCAGAAAAAGACTTGCCCTGAAAATCATCCTCAGGATATTTCCTGTTGGTAAAGTCAATCTTGACCGTGACCGTGAGCCTGTTCTGCGCCGCCACCTCGTTCGCCGTCACCGCCATTGCGCGCACGTCATAGCCGGTAATCGAGCCGGTAATCTCCAAATCGCCGTCCATGTCCACCTGCTCCAGCCTCGTCATCTTCCGGAATTTATCTTTCAATGACTCCGTCATGCTGTTGCTCAATGTCGGGTTCACTTTCAATGCCTTATACTCGAAGTAATTGATAGTGACGGTCTTGACATCAGGCTGAATGGACGTTCCCGAGAACGAATATATCCCGCAGGAACGCACGATCAGAGCCGTCGTCATGATAGCCAATGCGACACCTGCCGCCGAAAATATTTTTCCAAATGATTTCATATCAATACTATTCGTCCGCCTTCTTCAAATTGCGGAATTCCGGAGGAAGTTTCCTGTACAATGTCCTTTCGGAAATCCCCAGCTCCTCCGCCGCTTTCTTTCGGTTTCCGTTATGTTTCTCCAATGCTTTCCTTATCAGGTCCTGATTCGACTGCGATATGGAGAAATTCTCATCTCCGTGTCCGAGCTCCACAGCATGGATTTCATCATGCCGCGGCAATGCCGACTGTTCATCGATATCACGCTCATTGTCAGTCCAATCCGATTCCGGTCTGGAAATATAGCCGTCACGGGAACCAGTGTCCGCCGGCATTGCCAGATGCTTGGGCTGCGTCACCTCCGCCGCAGACGGCCTGATACCGCCGGAGGCAATGATCTGCTTCAATTTGGTCACCTCGGCATTGAGACTGTAAAGGGCCTTGTAAATCTCCTGCTTTTCTTCCTGCGAGATATCTGACGAACTGTCATGATACTTGACAGGCAAAGCATTGACATCATCCTTCGGAAGATAGGTCGACAGCGTCGCGGCATCGACCTCGCAGCGTCCGGACACCGGCGTAAGGCGTTGCCCCTCCAATGCGGACACCGTCTCGGCAATGTTCTTCAGCTGGCGGATGTTGCCAGGCCAGCGGTAGCGCGTAAGCAATTCTATCGCGTCTCTGGTCAATGACACCTTGCTCATGCCGTATTTCTCGGAGAAATCCGAAGTGAACTTCCTGAACAACAGATAGATATCCTCTTTCCGTTCACGAAGCGACGGCATCTTGATCTGGATGGCGTTCAACCTATAATATAGGTCTTCACGGAATTTGCCCTTGGAAACGGCGTAGAGAAGGTCGACATTGGTCGCCGCAATGACCCTCACATCGGTCTTGCTCACCTTGGATGAGCCGACGCGTATGTATTCGCCGGACTGGAGCACGCGGAGAAGTTTCGCCTGTGACGGAAGCGGCAATTCGCCGACCTCGTCCAGGAACAATGTTCCCCCGTCAGCTTCCTCGAAATATCCTTTCCGGGCCTCAATCGCTCCGGTAAACGAGCCCTTCTCGTGTCCGAACAATTCAGAATCAATGGTTCCCTCAGGGATAGCACCACAGTTCACCGCAAAGTATTTGGCATTCTTACGGCGACTGAACTGATGAATGATCTTAGGAATATTGTCCTTGCCGACACCGCTTTCGCCCGTTACAAGCACGGTAAGGTCGGTCGGCGCCACTGCCACGGCCATTTCCAATGCGCGGTTGAGCGAAGGATCATTGCCGACAATGTCGTATTTATTCTTAAGTTTCTGTAAATCCTGTGTGTCCATAGTCAGACAAAGTTACAAAATACACTGAAAATATGAAGCCACATTGCCTAAAATTGCAAAATTATTAGTAACTTGGTGCGGAATTTGGTAAAAGTACAATTCAGTTATTATAAATTTATTTTTATTTCAGTCATGAGAAAGGAAATCAAATCATTGGCAGTAGCAGTCCTCGGACTTGCAGCTGTCGCTTGTGCTTCTCCTGAGAAGATGGCAGAGATGGCAGAGAGCGTTACCGTTACCTGCGATCCGTCACCGCTTGAAGTTGTAGCCGGTAAAATCGATGCTACCGTATCTGTAACTTATCCTGCTGATTACTTCCACCCGAAGGCAATCCTCGAAGTTACTCCAGTGCTCGTTTATGAGGGTGGTGAAGCTACAATGGCTCCATTCATGTATCAGGGCGAGAAAGTTAAGGATAACTACACCGTAGTATCTTCTGACGGCCAGACCGTAACAGAGAAGGTTCACTTCGAATATGTTAAGGGTATGGAGCAGTCTCACCTCGAGCTTCGCGGTGTCGTAAAATACAAGAAGAAGTCTATCGACCTCCCTATCAAGAAGGTTGCTGACGGCGCAAACACCACTTACATGCTCGTAGGTTACGGTGAGGGTCTCGGCAAGGTAGCTTACAAGGCTGACAACTATCAGGAGGTTATCCCTCAGTCAGCTGAAGGCCAGATTCTTTACACCATCAACTCTGCAGACGTTCGCAGCAAGGAGCTCAAATCAGCTTCTATCAAGGACTTCCAGGCTGCTCTCGATGAGATCAAGAACAACGAAAGAAAGACCCTCAAGGGTACTGAAGTCGTAGCTTATGCATCTCCGGACGGCGGACAGGAGCTTAACGCCAAACTCTCTGACAAGCGTTCAAAGAGCGCTGACAAGGCTTGGAGCAAGGTCGTTAAGGGTAAAGAAGTTGCCGACCCTGAGGTTAAGAGCGTAGGTCAGGACTGGGAAGGCTTCCAGGAGCTCGTTTCCGAGTCAAACATCGAGGATAAGGATCTTATCATCCGCGTTCTTTCCATGTACAGCGATCCTGCTGTTCGTGAGAGCGAGATCAAGAACATGTCTGAGGTTTACACAACCCTCAAGAAAGAGGTTCTTCCTGAGCTCCGTCGTGCAAGATTCATCGCTAACGTAGAATATCAGAACTACACCAAGGAAGAGCTCCTCAAATTCGTTGACGAGAACATGGACGTTCTTGACGAAGAGGCTCTCCTCCGTTCAGCTACACTCGTTAAAGAGGCTAAGACAAAAGAGGCTCTCTACAAGAAGGCTGTCGAGAAGTTCAACAGCGACCGTGCACAGTTCAACCTTGGCGTTCTTTACTTGAACGAGAACGACCTCAAGGCTGCAGAGAACGCATTCGGCAAGGTTCAGACCAAGGATGCTGAACTCGAGAACGCTAAGGGCGTTATCGCTCTCCGCAAGGGTGACCTCGCTGCTGCTCAGAAGTCATTCGCTGCTGCAGGTGCAAAAGAGAACCAGGCTGTCATCGACATCCTGAACGGCAACTATGAGAAGGCTGCTGCCGCTCTCAAGGGCACCAACTCTTTCAACGAGGCTCTCGCATACGTTCTTATCGACAAGCCAGCTGAGGCTGCTGCCGCTCTCAAGTGCCAGTGCCCTAAGGCTAACTACCTCCGCGCCATCATCGCTGCTCGCCAGGGCAAAGCTGCTGACGTGAAGACATATATCGAGAAGGCTAGCAAGGATTCAGCTCTCAAGGCTCGCGCCGAGAAAGACATCGAGTTCGCTCAGTACAGATAATAATGTCAATGCCGGTTAACCCCGGCTAGTCATAAAATATCACTCCCCGAAATCCGCCATGGATTTCGGGGAGTTTCTTTATGTCCGCGGTGTTCCGCACCGACCTCTGCAGCATCAGACCAATGCTCACGCCATATCTGATGGCTCGGATGACCGGCCCTGGCGTTGAAATTACCCGCCAGAAACGATGGATAATCAGCAGGGTGGGACTGTGTGCTCCATATCCACCAGAACATGGGCTTATTTGAGGTTTTATCCTGTTCTGTAGCCGTGATGATTTATGAAGTAGAACTTCCTGGAAAGATATAATATTCGAGAAACAATGCCATATATGCGAAATGCCCCGGCGGATATTCTCCGTCGGGGCTTGACATATTCTAAGGCGTCAGAGCGCCAGGTTTATTTCTTTGTTGCGGCTTTCTTGGCTTCTTTTCTCTTCTCGTTCCACATGTAAGCATCGAACATTACAGGAGTACCGATGAAAATTGAAGCGTAAGTACCGAAGCAGATACCGAGAATCAAGGCAACTGACAGACCGCGGATAGACTCGCCACCGAAGATTGCGATTGCAAGCATTGTCACGAGAGTAGACACGGATGTGTTGATGGTTCTGGTGAGGGTGCTGTTGAGCGCAAGGTTTGCATTGGACTTGAAGTCGGCCTTAGGATGCATTGTCTTGTACTCACGGATTCGGTCGAAGATAACCACGTTATCGTTGATGGCGTATCCGATGATGGTCAGGATAGCGGCGATAAACGTCTGGTCAACGTCCAGGTTGAACGGAAGGATTCCGGAGAACAGGGAGAAGAAACCGATGACGATGATAGCCGTGTGTGCGAGTGAAACCACACCGCCGAGACCCCATGTCCAGCCATTGAATCGTACTGCGATATAAGCGAAGATTACGAACAATGCAATAAGGACTGCGAATACAGCTGATCTCTTGATATCGTTTGCGATGGTAGGACCTACCTTGTCGGAAGAAATGATACCGTTAGGGTTGTCGAGAGTAGACGTGAACTCGTCGAGGGTAATGTCTTTCTCTGCGAAGAAGCCCTTCATGGCCTCGTAAAGTTTAGCCTCTACCTCTGAATCCACCTCGCTTGACTCATTCTCAACCTTGTACTTGGTAGTAATCTTCATCTGGCTCTCACCACCGAACTGCTTAACCTCCACAGACTCACCGAATTCTTTCTCGGCAGCCTCACGGACTGACTCGGCAGTAACCGGCTTGTCGAATCTTACGACGTATGTACGACCACCTGTAAAGTCAACACCATAGGTGAAGCCCTTGATGCAGATGGATGCAATCGCGATTACGATGAGCGCTCCGGAGAACATATAAGAATATTTCTTCTTGTCAAGGAAGTTGAACTTGGTATGCTTGAGGAAGTCCTTTGTAAGATTATTCTCGAATGATACGCTCTTGCCCTTGGAAACTCTGTCATCGAAGATGATTCTGGTGATGAAGATGGAGGTAAGAACGGATGTGATGATACCGATGATGAGGGTGGTGGCGAAGCCCTGTACAGGACCTGAACCGAAGATGAACAGCACGATACCTGTAAGGAGTGTGGTAACCTGACCGTCGATAATTGCAGAATAAGCATTGGAATAACCGTCAGCGATAGCCTTTGACAGACCCTTGCCGGCAGCAAGTTCCTCTTTTACACGCTCATAGATAATCACATTGGCATCGACCGCCATACCCATTGTGAGGACGAGACCGGCAATACCTGGCAATGTAAGCACAGCTCCGAATGATACGAGAGTACCGAAGAGGAGGAGGACGTTGCACAGAAGTGCGAGATCAGCCACGAATCCGGCGCCGCTGTAGAAGAATATCATGTATGCGAGCACCAGGAGGAAGGCGATGACGAATGAGATGAGACCGGCATTGATGGACTCTGAACCGAGTGTAGGACCTACGACCTGCTCCTGGATGATCTTGGCAGGTGCAGGAAGCTTACCTGAATTCAGGACGTTGGCAAGGTCAGTAGCCTCTTCCACGTCGAAGCCTCCGGTAATCTCTGAATTTCCGCCAGTAATCTCTGAATTTACGTTAGGATATGAATATACACGGTCATCGAGTACGATTGCAATCTGCTTGCCGATATTGTCCTTGGTAAGACGGGCCCAGATGGAAGCACCCTCGGCGTTCATTGTCATGGAAACTGAAGGGTTACCCTTGTTCATGCCCTGTCCGCTGTAAGATACGCGGGCATCGGTAACTGCTGAACCGTCGAGAGGAGCCTTTCCGTCTCTGGTAGCAGCCTTGATGGCAACCAACTCGAAATAATTGCCGCCCTGGATGTAGCTTGAAGGCTTGACGGTCCAGATAGGTTTGAGTTCTGCAGGGAGAACACCGCTCAACTCCGGAGCTTTAAGGAGTTTGGATACAGTCGCTGTATCGCTGCCGAGGGCATAACCCATGCAAGCACCTCTACCATAGTTCGTAGGGTGGAGCACTGCGAAGAGAGGATGAGCTTTCTTGAACGCAGCCTGAGCCTTGGCATCAGCAGCAGCTGACTTGCCGATTTCGCTGTTAAGCAATGAATCAGAAGCGGATTCCACTGTTTCTGCCACTGCTGTAGAGTCTTCTTCAGATGCTTCAAGAGTCTGGGCGAGAATAGCATCAGCATTCTGGAGGTCCTGTGCGATTTCTGAATAATCGTAAGTAGTCCAGAACTCAAGGGAAGCAGTTCCCTGCAGGAGATTTCTGACACGCTCAGGTTCCTTCACGCCAGGAAGCTCGACGAGAATACGTCCGCTGTTACCAAGTCTCTGGATAGAAGGCTGTGTAACACCGAAACGGTCGATACGGTTACGGAGGACATTGAATGAGTTGGCGACAGCGCTCTCAGCATTCTCTCTGATGACAGAAAGAACCTCCTCGTCGGTAGACTGCGGGTTGATGAGTTTGGCGAGGTCGTATGTACCGAACACCTGTGCAAGTCTCTGACCGTTGGAAACCTCTTTCCACGCCTGGGCGAACAATGTGATGAAATCATCCGGTGATTTCACGCTGCGCTCTTTGGCGAGGCTGATTGCCTTCTCGAACTCAGGAGTCCTGTTCTCTCCTGCGAGAGCCTTTACGAGGTCTTCGAGCTGGACCTGAAGCATGACGTTCATACCGCCCTTCAAGTCAAGACCGAGGTTGATCTCCTTAGACTTTACATCTTTGTAAGTATATCTGAAGTAGACTTTCTCGCTTGAAATCGAGTCAATGTACCAACGATTCTCTTTTTTGGCGATAGAATCGAGCACATAGGCCTTATCCACCTCAGGGATTTCAGCAAATTCTGCTGACTGCTTGTACACTTCGACAGCATTCTGGGCGTATTTCGCTGCCTTGTTCTCCTGAATACTTGTTACAAGAGTGAAAGACAACTGCCAGACGCAGGCGAGAGCGAGCAGAACCGCTACTAGTTTGATTGCACCTTTGCTTTGCATTTGTTTGAATATTTTAAATTTATATTAATTTCCAATAGTGGCAATAGAGTGCAAATTTATCTAATTTTTTCGTACTAAGAAACTTTCTGCAAGTAATTTCTTATTTTTGCAGTCCATGTTATGAAAAGAGTGAAGATTATATTTTCAATATTTGCCGTCGTTTCCGCTGCATTCACCATGCAGGGGCAGGACGTGACGGACACATTGCATGTAAACCGCAGAAGCGTGGACATGCGACGCCTGAAGGTCGTTACTGATTCATTGATACGTAGTTACAAGTTCGCGGAGGCTATCGGAGCCTTCGAGAGCGCGAAGGCTGATGCCGATTCTCTCACGTCAATCCTCATCGACGAGGCGATGGTACAGGCGCAGAACGGGAACAGCATGAAGGGATTTTGCAGCAACCCTGTCGCCGTAGCTAGGAAACGTTTCTCGCTGAAAGATTTTTTCCTGTACTTCCCTCTCCCGGACAAGAGCTGGCGGGCAATCCCGAACCAGCTGGATTCTTCGGCGCATGACCGTTTCGTGAGGGCGACATATGTCCCGGAAGGATCTGGACAAATATATTGGTCGGCGAAAGACCAGGAGGGCATCCGCAACATCTATCGCACTGAGCATCAAGACTCTCTGTGGTCCGTTCCGGAGCTTATCAATGAGCAGGTAACCTCTTCTTCAGACGAAATTTACCCTATGCTCTCGCCGGATGGAAAACAATTGTTCTTCGCATCCAGAGGTCTCTATGGCATGGGCGGATACGACCTTTATGTCTCGGATTGGGATGAAAACCTGAAAGATTGGGGCATACCTGTCAATATGGGCTTCCCTTATTCTTCTCCATACGATGATTTTCTGTTCATCAATACCGCTGACGGGAAATATTCAATGTTCGCGTCCAATCGCGCCTGCCAGGCGGACAGTGTGGATATCTATGTGCTGGAATTCGACAGCATGCCGGTGAGGAAGGCCATTGACAGTCCGGAGGAATTGGAAAAATTATGTCGTTTGGAACCGGCAGACGACCCTGAAAGGGTTGGAAGCAGCCCTGCGGCGGCTGATGATATGCAGGACAATGCCGACATGCGGAGATATTCCGACAAGTTGTTACAGGTAAGGTCTTTACGTGATTCCATATATAAGCACAGCACGGATCTGGACAAGGACCGCAGCTGGCTTACAGAGGTTTCCGGACAGGAAAGGAGCAAGCTTGCCGCCTCTATTCTGAGTAAAGAGGCATTGATCCCTAAACTGAAGGATTCATTGGCGGTAGCCAGCAGGGAATTGCAGAAAATCGAATTGGAATTCCTCCAGAGCGGCGTCGTCATTGACCCTGAAAAGCTTCAGCATGAAGCTGATAGGGAGATTGTCGGCGGGTCAGCGGGCTACACTTTCGCGAAGATGAACATGGGTGCGCCGCTTCATCTGGAGATGCAGAAGCCGAAGCCGTCGTTCGACTACACGTTCCAGGTACTTGAAGAGGGGCGTTTCGCAGAGGACAACACATTGCCGGGAGGGCTGATATACCAGATACAGATATTCCTTATGTCCAACAAGGCTACTGTAAAGCAAATCAAGGGATTAAGCCCTGTATTTGAACGTATCGGCAACACCGGGAAACGCATTTATTCCGTCGGATTGTTCCATAGCTACAAGGATGTCCTGGCCAATCTGAACAAGGTCAAGAGAGTCGGTTTCAGAAGCGCGATAATCGTCGCATTCCTGGACGGCAAGCCGATTACCGTACAGAAGGCAAGAGCATTGGAAAAGACGATACACGAGCTTTTCCAGGTAAGGATTTTCCCGGCGGACGGTGCAGCGTTGAATGATACGGAAATGGCTAGTGTCAAGGTGGTTACGGAGGCCGACATGGCACGTACTACGGAAGGCGGCGTCATATCCTTCATCTTGGGCCCTTATGACAGCCGTGCAGAGGCGGATGCCGTCATCTCGGCATTGAAAATATCAGGAATCACGAACGTCCGTATCGAATCTGCAGGCATGTCGGAAATAAAATAGCTCTTCATTGACCGGGTTCTTCAGGAAAATGCTTATCTTGTGGGATGGATATTAATTGAAGATAATATGGGACTGGTCATAACACTCGTAATCGCAGGCATAATTCTTATCCTGGCTGAGATATTCCTTATCCCGGGCATCGGCGCCGCAGGAATCTTGGGGCTTCTGGCCCTCTGCGGATCGTCTTATTACGCATTTGCCTGTCTGGGTACAGCCGCCGGAGTCATCACGACATTGGTCAATATCGTATTGATTTCCGTGTTGCTTTTCTACGCATTGAGAGCGAAGACGTGGAAGCGTCTGCAACTTGATACGGTAATCGACAACAAACCCGAGGAGGAGTCTGTCGGCGTGGGAGACCGCGGAAAAGCCGTCACGAGGCTAGGTCCTGTCGGCACGGCAAGAATCAACGACAAAAGCTTCGAAGTCACGGCATTGGAGGGAATGATCGATGCCGGAACGGAAATCGAAGTCGTGCACATGGAGAACAAAAAGATCTATGTAAAGCCGGTAATGCCGGATGAAGCATTCTAAAAATCATTAAAACACAACAACATTATGGGAATTCCAATGATTCTGTGGGCAGCTATCGCTTTAGTAGCTCTCATCGTCCTGTTATGGTTCTTCCCGGTAACCTTATGGTTCCAGGCGGTGCTTTCAGGAGTCCATATTCCGCTCGTCCAGCTTGTGCTCATGCGCTGGAGAGGCGTAAATCCGAACACCATCGTAATCGCAATGATTACCGGCACCAAGGCAGGCCTGTCGCTGAAAGCCAATGAGTTGGAGGCGCACTATCTCGCCAAGGGCAATGTCGTAAAGGTGGTCAATGCCCTTATTTCCGCAGACAAGGCGAACATTCCTCTGGATTTCAAGACGGCTGCAGGAATCGACCTGGCCGGACGTGATGTTTTCGAGGCTGTGCAGATGTCGGTGAATCCCAAGGTCATCAACACTCCGCCTGTAACGGCCGTGGCCAAGAACGGTATCCAGCTTATATGCAAGGCCCGCGTGACGGTTCGTGCCAATATCAACCAACTCGTCGGCGGTGCCGGTGAAGAGACGGTTTTGGCGCGCGTCGGTGAAGGTATCGTATCATCAATCGGTTCAGCAGAGAGCCATGCAGAGGTTCTGGAGAAGCCGGAGTCAATTTCCAAAGTGGTTCTGGCCAAGGGTCTGGATGCAGGTACCGCTTTCGAGATTCTGTCCATCGACATAGCGGATATTGATATAGGAAAGAATATCGGTGCAGTTCTCCAGATGGACCAGGCTGATGCCGACAAGAACATCGCACAGGCCCGTGCAGAGGAGCGCAGGGCAATGGCAGTGGCTCTGGAGCAGGAGATGAAGGCAAAGGCCCAGGAGGCCCGCGCAAAGGTCATAGAGGCCGAAGCACAGGTGCCTCTGGCAATGGCCGAGGCGTTCCGCAATGGCAATCTCGGTGTCATGGATTACTACAAAATGAAGAACATCCAAGCCGACACCGACATGCGCGAAAACATCTCCAAGCAGTAGCGAATCGGTAGAATCCGTGAGGCTGTAAAAGCTCGCCTGAACAATCGGGCGACAGCAACAGCCCGGAGGGCAACCTTCCCCCGTAATGGGGGACCGAGGGGGAAATACGAAGTCCCACTAGGGACCACAAAAAAAGCCCACACGAGAGTGTGAGCTTTTTTTGTGGTCCCAACAGGGCTTGAACCTGTGACCCTCTGATTATGAGTCAGATGCTACTAACCAACTGAGCTATGGGACCAATATTGCAGGACCGGCCGCAAGAACCGGTCTTGCAAATATAATTATTTTTCCTGAGTTCCGAAACAATTCAGCACTACAGGATGCTGATTTCTATCAGACTTTGATTTCAACCTCAACTCCTGAAGGCAGTTCAAGCTTCATGAGAGAATCAACTGTCTTAGCATTAGACTCGTCGATATCCAGAAGTCTGCAATAAGAATTGAGTTCGAACTGCTCACGTGACTTCTTGTTAACGAAGGTAGAGCGGTTCACAGTGAAAATCTTGGTACTGGTAGGAAGTGGAATAGGACCACAAACCTTAGCACCGGTAGAAGACACTGTTTCAGCGATCTTTTTAGCTGACTTGTCAAGCAGCATATGATCGAATGATTTGAGCTTTATTCTGATTTTCTGACCCATGTCAAAATACTCCTTTTTACCGTTAATAATTATTCGTCGTCATCGGATGCCTTGTAACCGCTCTTCTCGATAACCTCCTTAGCCAAGCTAGCCGGAACCTCTGAATAGTGGTCGAAGGTCATTGTGCTGGTAGCACGGCCGGAAGAAAGGGTTCTGAGGACAGTCACATAACCGAACTGCTCTGAAAGAGGAACGTATGCCTTGATGATTCTTGCGCCGTTGGCGGTGGAATCCATAGCATTGATCTGACCTCTACGGCGGTTAAGATCGCCGACGATATCACCCATGTACTCCTCTGGGGTCACAACCTCAAGGCTCATGATAGGCTCAAGGAGAACCGGATGTGCCTTAGGGCAAGCGTGACGGAATGCATTGCGGGCGCAGATCTCGAATGAGAGCTGGTCTGAATCGACCGGATGGTAAGAACCGTCGAGGAGAGTAACCTTGAGAGAAGGAACCTCGTAGCCTGCAAGAACACCATTTGCCATTGCTGACTCGAAACCTTTCTGTACGCAAGGAACGTACTCCTTAGGAACGTTACCGCCCTTGACCTGGTTATCGAACTGAAGTCCGGTAACTCCCTCATCTGCAGGACCGATTTCAACGATGATATCTGCGAACTTACCACGACCACCGGTCTGCTTCTTGAAGAGCTCACGATGCTGAACTGTAGTTGTGATAGCCTCTTTGTAGTTAACCTGAGGTGCACCCTGGTTAATCTCCACACCGAACTCACGACGGAGACGGTCAACGATGATATCAAGGTGAAGCTCACCCATACCGCTGATGACGGTCTGGCCTGTCTCGTGGTCTGACTTGACTGTGAAGGTAGGGTCCTCTTCAGCAAGCTTGCCGAGAGCAACACCGAGTTTCTCAAGGTCAGACTGAGTCTTAGGCTCTACTGCGATACCGATAACCGGATCAGGGAACTCCATTGCCTCAAGGACAACTGGATGATCCTCAGCACAGATTGTATCACCGGTACGAAGGTCTTTGAAACCTACTGCTGCACAGATGTCACCTGCCTCTACGAATTCGATAGGGTTCTGGTGATTTGAGTGCATCTGGTAGAGACGGGCAACTCTCTCTTTCTTGCCTGTACGTGTGTTGAGCACGTATGAACCGGCATCGAGATGTCCCTGATAAGCTCTGATATATGCAAGACGACCTACAAACGGGTCTGTTGCAATCTTGAACACAAGGCCTGCAAACGGCTTGGCTGCGGTAGGCTCAACCTTAACCTCTTCTCCGGTCTTAGGGTCTGTACCCTTGACAGCTCCGATGTCGATAGGTGAAGGCAGGTAGCGGATGACAGCGTCAAGAAGGAACTGCACGCCCTTGTCCTTATATGAAGAACCGCAAGTAGCAGGAACAATCTTCATCGCGATAGTACCCTTACGGATAGCTGCAATGATTTCGTCCTTGGTAACTGACTCCGGATCTTCGAAGTATTTCTCCATAAGAGCATCATCGCACTCGGCAGCAGCCTCGATAAGTCTGTCTCTCCAGAGCTCAACCTCACCCTTCATATCTTCAGGGATAGGAATCTCGTGGTAGTTTACAAGCTTGGTGTTGTCTGCCTCGTACTCGATAGCTTTTCTGTCGATAAGGTCAATGATACCGACGAACTTGTCCTCAGCGCCGATAGGAAGTGCAATAGGAACTGCGGTAGCTCCGAGTTTATCCTTGATATCCTTGACGCAACCGAGGAAGTCGGCACCTACACGGTCCATCTTGTTGACATAGGCAATCTTCGGAACACCGAATTTGTCTGCCTGACGCCATACGGTCTCGGACTGTGGCTGAACTTTACCTACAGCATCGAATGTAGCGATAGTTCCGTCAAGCACACGGAGTGAACGCTCTACCTCAACGGTAAAGTCCACGTGGCCCGGGGTATCGATAAGGTTCAGCTGATAAACATTCCCGTCATAATGCCAGAAGGCTGTGGTCGCAGCAGAGGTAATGGTAATACCACGCTCCTGCTCCTGAACCATCCAGTCCATTGTAGCACCACCATCGTGTACCTCACCGATCTTGTGTGTCTTACCGGTGTAGAAAAGGATACGCTCTGAAGTGGTCGTCTTACCGGCATCAATGTGAGCCATGATACCGATGTTTCTGGTAAATCTAAGATCTCTTTTTGCCATCGTCTGCGGGAATTAGAAACGGAAGTGAGCAAATGCCTTGTTGGCCTCTGCCATTTTGTGCATATCTTCTTTTCTCTTGTATGCGCCACCCTCATTGTTGTAAGCGGCTACAATCTCTGCACAAAGTTTTTCTGCCATAGAGTGGCCGGAACGTTTACGTGCAAAAAGAATCAGGTTCTTCATCGAAAGTGAAATCTTTCTCTCCGGTCTCAACTCTGTTGGCACCTGGAAGTTAGCTCCACCGACCCTGCGGCTCTTGACCTCAATCTGCGGGGTCACATTTTCGAGAGCTTTCCTCCAGATATCTAGAGGAGCCTTGTCAGAATCTTTCATCTTCTCGCCTACCATGTCAATGGCATCGTAAAAAATAGAATACGCGATACTCTTCTTCCCCTGCAACATAAGATTATTCACGAAACGTGTTACGTTTGCATCGTGAAACTTAGGATCAGGAAGTAGAATCCTCTTTCTAGGCTTCGATTTTCTCATTTTTGTGAAAAATTAAAGTGAAAATTGGTAAAAAAATTACTTCTTAGATTTCTTTGGTCTCTTGGCTCCGTAGAGAGAACGGGACTGTGTCCTGCCTTCTACGCCAGCGGTATCCAAAGCTCCTCTAAGGATGTGGTAACGTACACCAGGGAGGTCCTTTACACGACCACCTCTAACGAGCACGATTGAGTGCTCCTGAAGGTTGTGACCCTCGCCCGGGATGTATGCGTTGACCTCTTTAGTGTTGGTGAGACGTACACGGGCAACCTTACGCATTGCTGAGTTAGGTTTCTTAGGTGTAGTAGTATACACACGTACGCAAACACCTCTCTTCTGAGGGCAAGCATCCAGCGCACGAGACTTGCTCTTCACAGCGATTGTCTCGCGTCCTTTGCGAACTAATTGTTGAATTGTTGGCATAAATGATTGTAAATCTTTAATTTATGTTACTTTCCCCAAATTTTGGGGCTACAAATTTACACATAATTTTTTAATTGACAATAGAATATCTGATGTTTAGGCATTTAGAGGCTCCCATAAAAAATCGCCGGAGGCAAAACCGGCAATACCGCCGACAGTGAACCTGTCAGGCGCGATTGTTCCCTTGAAATCAATGTCAGCATTGACTTTCACATTCTCCACAGTGGAACTGAGAGCCGCGCCTGCAAGCACGCCCACAGCACCTGCTCCTGTAGCGGAAGCCGTCATCCTGCCTTCAATCGTCAAATCCTTAACCACTGCATTATCCAGCATTCCGAAGAAGCCGAAGGCAGCATCCTTGCCGACAGCAGTCGTGACATTGAAATTGGTTATGGTGTGGCCACCGCCATTGAACACGCCCTTGAATGCAGAGCCTGTATATGCAAGACTATTATTTCCATAAGTCACCTTCTCAGGAGCTCCAATCGGCTCCCACAACGGCACCCCCAAGCAGCAATGCTGTAATCAGTCTATAATATCTTTTGATGATTCTTATTGTTTCTTTAATTTACCAAACATATCTATCGTCAAATGGTTTTCTTTCTGTTTTCTAGCACTATTTGAGACCATCTCATTTTCAAAGACACCTATAAGAGCCCCATCTTTAAATATAAAGTGATATTCAATTGTCATCGGAATTGATATCCCACCAGAGCAATCACGTGCTCTCACATTGATGAGATAAGACATCTGTTCATATAAACAACTATCTGCAATCTGAGCAAATGCAACTTTATACGGTTCTCCTAAACGTTTTTTCACGAAATCTCTGCTTGCTCCCGGTTTTATACTTTCTACAATCCGCAAAAACTCAGTATCGCATCTACGATCTTTTATAGGGTTGCGTCCAAACAATGCGGAACAAGATACAAGTATAACAAATAGGCATACAAGCAATCTCTTTAGATTCTTATTATAAGACAACTGCTTCATGTGGCACTCCGTTAAATGTCTTTATTTTAGTGATATTATTTGAATCCAGTTCATATTCTGTACATTTTGCTTTAATTTCCGCACAGTCCTTGCGCTTGCGGGCGCAGAGCTCGGATAGTGTCTCGCGGATGTTCTTTCCGTTGTTCCCGTTCTTGTTTCCGTTCGGATTCGGGACAATGCGCTTATACATCAATGTCTGTTCGCCGGAGCGCTTTTCTTCCCCGTCGAACAGCTCCCGCAAGGAGTCGGACACAGATTCATCTTTCCCGTGGAGAGCGAGCCACCTCTGGACTTCTGACTCTTCCTCCGGGGAAAACAAGCCGTCATAATAATCTTTCAGTCTCTTGTCCATTACGATATGATACGATCATGATAAGAAAACAGATTTCTGTGGCAATCTTTCACTGCCTTTCACCATAAGAACGTACGACTCGGAAAATTTACGTAACGGCTTAGGAAAAATTTTTGATTTTTTATGTCAATGCCATAAAATGTCAATTCAACTTTCCACGAAGATCTTTCAGGGCGAGTTCCAGATGCTTCTCCACTGTGCGTACGGAGAGCCCCAGCCTCTCGGCTATCTCTCTATTTGAAAGCTCATCCAGCTTACTCATCTTCAATATCTTGGCGCGCTGGTCCGGAAGGTCGTCCACCATAGTACGCAGTTGCGCGGCGGATTCTCTCCGTATCATCTCGTCTTCCGGAACAGAAACCTGGGCATCTTCCATTATCTCCTGGACCTTCGCCACATCCTTCGCCCATTTGGACCTGAGAACATCCAACGACTCGTTCCTGGCGCACACGAACAGCCAGTTCTTTAGCGAGAGCCCCGGCTCCAGGCTGTTCCGTGAGACATAAAGCCGCATGAATATGTTCTGGATAATATCTTCCGCACGCATCTGATCCTTGATCATCTTGCGGACAAAATTCAATACCATCGGAGCGTAGCGGTCATATATCGCCTCGAAACTGCGGATATTGCCACGCTTCAATTTCACGAGAAGGACTTCGTCCGTCTGGACTTTGATGGATTTGAACATTTGCATCAGTAATTATTCAATAAGAGGATGCTCGCGGACTACAGTCTCACGTCAATGATATTCGGATAGTGGTCGGTAAGCTTTACGGTGTACTCTTCCATGATGCAGTCGAACACCTTCACTTCGGCAGTTCCGGCAGGATCATAAATGAACAGATGGTCGATGGCGCCACCTTCCCTGGTATCCGCCTTCCTTCTGCTCGCCGTAGAATATCCGTCGGCCGGACTGCATATATGATGACCGTTATGGTTATCCC
>Ga0129311_1001107_pt1 | contig 20224 bp, 22 predicted proteins | sample Go1ome_FD_94435 | JGI IMG/M metagenome (GOLD analysis project Ga0129311, IMG submission 94435) | Western lowland gorrila individual fecal microbial communities from Wisconsin, USA - Go1022B metagenome | ecosystem: Host-associated > Mammals > Digestive system > Large intestine > Fecal | place... | reverse complement strand
TAAATATTATACTTTTTAGAGAAAATAATGCAAGTGATTATTTCGGAGTGAGACCATTATGGTGTGATTTCCACACCGGTGAAGTACATCGTGTCTACATCTCCGGCATATCCGGTCTGCATATACTCATAAAAATGAGTGGGCTCATCGTAATCATAGAACAGGAAACGTCGTTCTCTGGCATCTCCTTCCTTGTAATCAAAGATGGCATCCCCCTGTTTGCCATCCAGAAGTCGTGTGTAGGCTTCCAGATAATCAAAGAAAGGAGCTTCCCGATAGACTCTCTTTGCATATTCGATAAATTCTTCCTGATCCTCATACCATTCGCCTGAGAAGAGGTAAGGAACTGAATATACGGTGAATGGATAGGCCGACATTGTATTGTTATAATAAGTAAAATCGGAAAGGATTTCCTTATATTCGGGATGCTGTTCGATCATCTGTGACATGATGTCTCCGTCTACTGTGTCCAGAACCAGAAGTACAAGGTTTTGATCGGTAGACATTTCCAGTTCCCCATAGGTGGTGTTGATCATAGAAAATTTGTGTTCCAGCCCTGTTTTGTGAACCCTAGCGTTACAAGTGTCACCAACAGAACCAGACTGATCAGCCCGCTGACAGTACCTGCTGCATCTGCCACCTTTGTAAGGGACAGCTTTTTCACCGCCAGTATCACCAGAACCGTGACGCCACCCAGAGAGTAACGGAGCCGATACGCAATCCGGAATACTGTGCCCAATCCACCGTACTTCCATCCAGATGAGGCAGATTGCCTATCATGAAATTGCCCTGAATATAAGTGCAGAGGAACGCAATCAGGTAAACTGTGAGAAATCCATGATATAGCCTGGTATTTATCTTTGAAACGATGAAAGCCAGCAGGAAACTGACACCCGTAAATACCGCAAACATCAACAGACAGAGCGGGATCAGATCATAAAAATCAAACCAGAATTCATACTTATTATTGAAATAAATTTCCAGCGGAGCATAAAGAAACAACATAAATCCTGCCGCAACAGAAAGTAAACCGGCGGAACGCAGCCGGAGCTTTGACTCTTTCACAAAAAATCCCTCCCGTATGTTCAAAATTGATACTTGTAAAGTACAACTATTATATTTTGAAACAAAATAATTGTCAAATAACGACTTAATTGTCGGGATGCATAACCCCTCGGATACTTTCATACACTGTAAAAAAGTATCCTGAGGGGTTTTCCTTTGAAAGACTATATTGAAGAACGAGCTATTGGGATAGCCAACTATATCATCGATCACAACGCCACAGTGCGGCAGACAGCGAAAGCGTTCGGCATCTCGAAAAGCACGGTACATATGGTTGTAACAATGTAGAACGGTGCGGAGGCAGGGGGATTTGGGTAATTGAATAAGGGAATGTAAGGGAATGTAAGAGCACTCTCAGGTGGAAACTTGAGGGTGTTTTTGGTATAATGAGAAATGTAGCGTTAAGTACAGTATGCCTAAGGTATAGAAAGGTTTATATATTAACGAGAATAAAGATATACAACATATATAGAGGGAAAGATGGCAAATATGAGAGTATCAAAAATTGCAGAAGCAGATTTGACTAATGACATAATTGATAGAATATTATTCGAGAATTTGAACGATACTGGAGAAGAAGTTGATTGTATTATTGTTTTAGGGAGTATAAAAGCTGCCAAGTACAGAGTTCCAGTGGCGGCAAACGCCTATAATACAGGTAGAGCCAATAAAGTAATGTTATGCGGAGGCGCTTTAAGAGAGTTTGCGGAAGGAAAAATGACGGAAGCGCAACATATGAAAAACAAAGCGTTGCAATTAGGTATTCCTGAAACAAATATAATTGTAGAAAATATATCGCAAAATACAATTGAGAATATTCTATGTGCAATGATGGAGTTGCAGAGAGTATTTTGGCTAAACCGAGTGAGTAAGGTATTGATGGTAACGACAACATATCATATGAGACGAAGTTTGGCTCTCGCAAGATACCTATTCCCAGAACACATTGAGATAATTCCGTGTCCCGCTGATGATGAAAATACAAGGCGAGATAATTGGATGAATACATCGGAAGGTATCAAAAGAGCAAGGGGAGAGGTATTAAATATCCTTAGGTGTGTCGAAAATGGAGTTATTCCGGATTTTGAAATTTAATTGGTGGTTAAGGAGATGCTCTGATGGAGCAAATCGAAATGACCGAAGCAAATCCTAAATACGCAGATGGCATATGGAAATTTTGTCAAGAGATATTAGCGTTTGATGCGGAAAGCGAAGACCAGTTTGCAGGGTGTATGCTGCTTGATTCAAGTACGTCTGCAGAGGGATGGATAAAGATATAATGAAAATGTGAGAAAAAGCGAGTTAACAAGAGAAAAACAAAGATTATTATGGGAGGTGCTTTGAACGTATATTATTGACGATGTATGTTACGCAGGAGAGAAAACACAGAATATCAAAATAAAAGAAGCAAAGGTTTTACGCGGAGGTATGTTATTGCTCACATTTTCTACGGGAGAGCAACGACTTTTTGATACATCTCTGCTGAAGGGCGCTGCGTTCAGCCCATTGAAGGATGAAAAGGTATTAGAAGATTTTAATATTTTTCATGGCGTTATGACATGGATGAACGGGGACATTGATATTGCTCCGGAGACTATGTATGCCGACAGTTATCCATATACACCCAGCAATGTAAGTGCAGCAGTAGGATAATAATGTTTTCAAATAGGACAGGGTAGTAGCAATATAGAACGAAGTATGAAGAATTAAATAGAACGGAAGCAAGAGCACTCTCGGGTAGATATCAGGGAGTGCTTTTTGCATAATGAGGAAAATAAGTGTTGACAAGGCTGTTTATTCCGAATAAACTGTAATTGTTTATTGGAAATAAACAGGAGGAAAACGTACATGGGAGATTCAAAAATCGGGGTAGTGGAAACGCGTTTTGCCGAGATAATCTGGAAGAATGAACCGATAGGCTCCAGAGAGTTGGCGGAAATATGCAGTAAAGAACTGAATTGGAAAAGACCGACGACATATAATGTCCTTCGGAAGCTATGTGACAAAGGAATCTTTCAGAATGTAAACGGAATTGTTTCCTCGGTGCTTTCCAGAGATGAATTTTTTGGAATGCAAGGCGAAGAATTTGTGGAGGAGGCTTTTCAGGGATCATTGCCTGCATTTGTGGCGGCATTTACTTCCAGAAAAAAGCTATCGGAAGCGGAGATCAAAGAACTGATTTCCATCATTCAGGGAAAGAAGGAGAAATAGGGTATGTTGGAGAAAGTTGGTTCCATGATTGTGAATCAGGTCGCTTTCCGGATTTTGAATATGAGTATTGCTGCCGGCATCATCATTATTATCGTGATGCTTGTACGCCTCCTGTTAAAAAGAGCCCCCAAGATTTTTTCCTACGCATTGTGGGGAATCGTGTTGTTCAGACTTCTGTGTCCGTTTTCCTTTTCTTCAACGCTTTCGGTTTTCAATTTGTTGAATACAGCAGACAGGAATGCGGGAGAGATTACCTTTGTATCAGAAGAGCAGTTTACTGTCGTGCATGAGGATAATCAGGCGCAGAATCAAACAACGGATGTAACGCCTCATATTCCGGAATACATTTCTGACGGGCAAAATGATCCGGCGGGAGAAGCGGACGGAAATTCTGTGATGGAAAGCATTGGGGGTGTCCCTGATGCCGCTGCGCCGGACAGTACCGATCATGGCTCAAAACATATGGAAGATACCGTTTCCGGCATCCGTATTGCAAAATGGACGGATTTTCTTTGCCTTATATGGTTTCTGGGAATGGTGACGCTCTTTTCTGTCAATGTGCTTCGTTTGCTTCGCTTGCGGAAGAAGTTGTCGGTTTCGCTTAAGCTCAGGGAAAATATCTATTTGTGTGATGAAATCCAGACACCGTTATGCCTTGGAATGGTAAGACCGAAAATATACCTTCCGTCTACTCTTGGCGAGGAGGAGATGGAATATGTCATTTTGCATGAGAAACATCATATCGCCAGATGCGACCATATTGTAAAGGTACTGGCATTTCTTGCATTGTGCATTCATTGGTTCAATCCCCTTGTGTGGGCAGCTTTTATTCTGGCAGGACAGGATATGGAAATGAGCTGTGACGAGGCGGTTATGCGGAAACTGGATGTGGATATCCGCGCCCAATATGCAGCAGCTTTACTTCGGCTTGCCACGGGAAGAAATGTTTTTGCCTCGTCCGCACTGTCCTTTGGAGAAGGGAACCCGGGACAACGGATAAAGAATATCATGAATTATAAAAAGCCCGTATTTTGGGTGGTTATTTTGTTAGTCATTGGATGCCTTATGGTTTCGGTCACTTTACTTTCCAATCCTGTTACAAAAGAAAGTACAGATTCCTTGGAGAATGGAAACGTCAGTGGGGAAGATGATTTGAGTCAGATGTCTGACAGCTGGAACGAAACTGATGCGTCAGAAGTGACAGAATTGGAGGAGGTATCAACGGATCAGCTTCATCCGGAATACGAGAGCTTGATTCGCCTGGCAGAGGAGGCATTGCAGGATCCCATAAAGGCGCAGGAAAACTATGAGCAATATACCGATGCCGAGGGAAATGATCTCTTTTCATCGGAATTTTCTGTTAAAAATGATGATCCCAATCAGGAATTGGGATATTTGGTACAGGACATCAATGGGGATGGAATAAAAGAATTGATGTTTGGTGTAAATTACACCGGTGAAAATGACAATATGTATCATGTGATATTTGACCTTTATACCTTGAAGGATGACCGGCTGGTTCATGTGTTTGATGGATGGTGGAGAAATCGCTATTACCTGACGAAAGAAGGGAATTTTATTAATGAGTGGAGCAGTTCTTCTGCTGAACACGGTTCCGTTATCTACCGGTTTGACGGGGAAAAACTGGACTCGGGGGAGGAAATACAAGAGCAGGATTCAGACAATTATTCCAAGATATTGACTTATTTTATTCCCTTTGGAGCAGAATGGGAGGAACTGGATGACATAGACGGAAACGGACAGCCGGAGTATGTGGTGTATTACGATACGGAGGAGTGTGAACATAGCAAATTTGTTTATGTATTTAATCTTGAAAAAATATATCAGCATGAAGATCTTATCTATGTAGATTTTGGGGATACAAGGTATGTCGATCTGGATCATGATGGAGAGAACGAAGTGGTGATGCGGATGGAGCCCCATGTAAATTCCGCAGGTTTAATGGAATATGCCGTTATCAAAGACAGGGGAGACACATGGGAGAAGCTGGAAATGTATCAGGGAGATACGATTCTGGACAATTCTTTTCCTGTCTCGGTTGTAAAAGGCGCCGGCCATTTTGAAGCAAAAATTTCTGTCCGGGGACTTGATAAAGAAACGGTGATCGATATTGAGAATATTTATGATTATTGGGAGAAGATGTCTGAAGATGCAGCCGAAACCTTGTCGTGGGAATGGGAAGTGAAAAATTACTATGATTGGGAATTTTCCGGTTTGAGCGAAAACGCAGCCTGCGCATCTACGGCAGATTGGGGAATTTGGGACATTCAGTATGGAACCTATCGGGGTCAGACCTGCCTGATTGCAGAACAGGGAATTAATGGATATGCCAAATATGATTTCTGGGGATATGTATTTGTCTATTTTGACTATGACAGGAACGGGAAGATCAGGATTCTTGATTTCACATATATCCCCTATGAAGCAGAATACATCAGCTCTTCCGTGGAAGAACAGATAGAGGTTTTTGCTTCGCAATGGGATGAACTGCATACGCCATATTATGAGGAACCCGCCCATGAACAGTTTGCCCTGGTAGATTTCAACCATGACGGCATATTGGAATTGTTGGTCGCGGAGCAGACAGGAACAGGACATTATACCTATACCGGAATTTATCAGGTGAGAGACGGTCAAATCAGGGAAGTAAAGAATAACACGATGTATGACGGCTCTGAACCGGATTTGATTTCGTCGTGGCTGGATATGTACAGAGACGCAGCTACAGGCCTGGAATACTATGTGACGCAGGATGATTTGCGGATAGAACCAAGGGAATACTATCAGACCTACGGCGGGATTTATTTATCAGAGGATGGAACTGCTCTTGAAAATGAATTGATAGGAAGAGAGCATATTTTCTACGAACCGGAGAAACACGAGTACTTTGACGCAGGCAATAACTCTTTGACAAAAAGTGCCTTTGAGAATCTTCTCCGGAGCTATTATGAGAATAAGGGCTACGAGCACAAAAAGGCATTTTTTACATGGGCTGAGAAGAAAAAGACATCAGAATACGATGCAATATATATTATCAAAACTGCGTTGCTTGATTCCTATCAGGGATTTAAAGAGGTAGACGGGGATGTGGACTGGGGAAATCTTTCGGCAGACATCAGATTTGATCCGGATTCAAGGAAAGTTTATTTCTCGTGCCGGGGCATAGAAGCTGCGGATGGTTTTGAGATTATGCCATACTGGGAGCATATTCTGAATACTGCCTCCGCGGAGGACTCAGAGGATTCCCTATATCATCGTTATGCTGCCCTTCTGAGAGGAGATATAGGCATTGATGAATACCCGGGGCATTTTTATTCGGATCAATGGGATATTCAATCCCGGGGATCACATTTTGTGGCGGAAAAGGATGTCTATGGGTTTCAGCCCGCTACCGATTATTGGGGAAAGCTTCAGGTGACCTTCGCCGTATCCGGACAGAAGAACATTATCGTGCAAAACTTAAAATTTGTACCCTCGGAGGAGATGAATCGTCTTTCTGGAAAATATTCCGGAGAAACCTATATGGAGTCTTACCAGGAGATTATCAATGCCTATAAGACATTTGCAGAGAAAATAAAGCAAGATCAGGATATGATAGCCGCATATCGGGCGGTGGGTTCCTCCTATATCTGTGAGGAATATGCAGCGGCAATCAATAGAGGTACACCGGTTTATCTTGTGCAGGATATGAATCAGGACGGAGTGCCGGAGCTCTTTATCGGGATTCGCAGCAGTCAGGGCAGCACCAACATTTATGATGCTTACACCTGGGGCGATGGAAGCTCCTATCAGTTGCTGAGAGGAATCGGCTATCGGAACGGAACCTGCGTGCTTTGTGAAAATGGACTGATTAAAAATGTTTCATCCGGTGATCCTGATGCTTATCAGATACGCTACCAGAAGCTTCCACCTAAAAGTATGACATTGGAAACTGTGGAAACTCTCAATTGCTCTCCGAAAGAAAATTGGGATTCCTGCCAATATGAATATCAGGGCGAAATCGTTTCGGAAGAGGAAGCAAATAAGATCATCGAGAAACATCGGGAACTGGAGCTGCAATTTACTGATATGTGACTATTAAAAATTCATTGCGAATTATATCATTGAATCCAATGCCACTGTGCGGCAGACAGCCAAGGCGTTTGGGGTGTCAAAAAGCACTGTACATATGGTTGCAGCAAAATAGAATGTTTAAAGGAGACGTTAAAAAACAGTTCATTTGAAATATAGAATAGATAAAAAAGAAGGATAATCGTGAAAAAGGTTATCCTTCTTTTTTATAATTGCTCAAGGAATGTTAGTAGTGCATTATATTGTTCAGAGTTCAATTTAGAAGAAGCAGCTAGCAGCGCAGATTGTTTCTGGGTAAGATGGATCGCCTGCTCTTCATTTTCCAGAAAAAACTGTGAAACTGTAATGCCGAAAGCATCACATATTTTTACCAGAGAAGGAATCGTAGGAAGCATTTGCTTACGATACCAGGAAGAGATGGTGGACTGCGTAAGTCCGGAATGCTCTGCAAGCTGATATTCTGTCCAATGATGTGATTCTCTTAATTCTGTTATACGTTCCAGTACATTTATCATTCTTATCACCATACTTAATTTATGCGTTAATTATAGTAAATTTTATCGTTGCAAAATAATACTAAAAGTCGTATAGTAAAAACGACAATAAGAAGCACGAATAGACGTGGCGGATGAATTGTAAATAAGAACCAGAAAAAATATTGGGAGGACATTAACTATGTATTGTTGTAACTGCGGTGCAGAAAATACTGAAGGAGCGGTTTTTTGCGAAAAATGCGGTCAGAAAATAGACGGCACAGCATCTGTCAAAAACAAATCGGAAGAGAATACGCAGAAATCCTCTAAAAAAGCAATAGGTATAATTATTCTGATTATATTTGCGTTGATTATATTATCTATAGTGTTTCTATGGATGAAGAAACCTAAACCTGACAACAATGTGAGCGATACAATGCAACAGACCGCAAACGCTGAGACCTTTGAAGATATAAAAGTTGAAGATATAAAAAACGGAGAAGATGATGCGACCCTGAATGAGACAGTGGTTGCAGAAAATAATGAATATACATCCATTCATGCAAATAGTCCTTATGTTTTTTCGGAGGGTTATGCATGGGTGAATATTGAAAATACAGACAGCCTTGCAGTGATTGACACAGATGGAAATGTTAAATTTACGTTGGATAATACATCTGAGGGCATAAAGATTCATCCACAAGACCTTGCGTATAATATAATCTACGACCCCATCGAGGCAACCCCTTTTTATGACGGAGCCTCAGCGGTGTATCCTTCCAGACATTTGAATGCGTATGGATATGCGATCTATGATAGCAACGGCAATCTTCTGACATCAAGCGATGACGGAGATGATATGACGGACTTAAGACTTCTAGGAGCGGGGGAGGGTATTTATCTCATCGAAAAAGAAACAAGGGGATCTGTCGAAGATAATGTCGTGTTTTACTGTATTGATAAAAATGGAAATAGGGTAACCGATGAAATAGAAATAACGGGAAGAAATTTATCATATGTACCATATCATAGTGGTGGATGGAGATATATAGGCAATCGTAATTTTCTTGAAGTGGGGACTTCTGTTGGCGCAATTATAAGTGAGGCAACCAAGGGTATCATTGACGGTAATTATGTAAATCTTATAGAAAATGAAACTTATGTATATATTTCGAGTGGGAATACTGGACGTGTAGATTTGGATACCTTTATGGATGATTTTGTGGATTTGGAGCTCAAACTTAATGGAAATGAAGAGCTGTTGGCTATTATGGATCCGGGTGAACTTTGGCTTGACAGATATGAGGAACTTTCTTCTACCATAGAAAATCTGCCGGCATGGTGTGACAGAAATCTTGAGGCCGTTGTGAAGTTACCGGAATTTTCACAAGATTTTGAAGTGGAAAAGATGGGTAATTTTGTTGGTGGATTTGCACCTATACAACTGATGGGATTGGATGGAAAACATTATTTTACTGTGATAGACAAAGCCGGTAATCTGATGTATGAACCTGTTGGTGGCTTTGATAGTGTAAATGGTATCTCTTCAAGAAATACTGCCGACGTTTTTTCGACAGAAGGCATCATCACATTGCTCTCTGATTGGAGACCATACGTTATTGATAAGGACGGAAGTGTTTATGATGTCTCTGAAGATATTTCTGACTTTGCCGGAAACGTATATTGCGACTATGACACGGAAAAGAATGTGATTGCAATTGCTGAAGGATTTAAGTATTTTCCTGATGATAGTACATGTTATAGAAAATTGGACGGAACGCCTCTGGACAAGGTTGTGATTGGTGATGACGTTGTGAAGGTGGAGTTTGATCAGGGATATAAAAAGGAAGGATGGTAATTCGATATGTTTTGTACAAACTGTGGTGCAAACAATAACGAAGGAGCAAAATTCTGCACAAAATGCGGTCAGCAATTATCTTATAATGTTGTTGCTGATAATACAGTGGGTAAGAAAAATGGGAAACCGAGAAACAGGTTTATGATTTCTATTTCTCTTGTATTGGTTGTGACCATTGTAACCATATCCGTTTTTGATCTGTGGCCATGGAATAATAATGGGTCAAGTAATGAGCGGAATAATGAAACAGAGAATGCTGTGGAAATTGCGCAGGATAAAGAAAATCCGGCATCAAATGATGAAATGTACTCAGTTGAAAGTTTTTCCCTGGATGCAATTGTCGAGGAATGTCCTGATTGCCAGCCGTCGATAGAAACTTATATTGAGATGATAAAAGTCGCTCAGGATTGGACTACATCGAAGGAAGAACTGGAGATACTTGAGGACCAGAAATGTAATCAGATGCAGCATTTGTGTACCGCCCAAATCATTCAGGTGGAGAATGTTCCCTATGTATTTCGTGGCGCTTTTGGACTCTATACCGGAGACTGGATGGGAGCCGGCCCCTGTGGAAAGGGATCTTTCAGTGGGACGGTATATGGGAACATTGTTACCTATGATGGAGATTGGGGATTTGGCGTGCCTAACGGAGAAGGTGAGTTATATGCCGAGAGTGGTTATAGCAGAGGATGGGACGTAACATATACCGGTCAATTTAAGAATGGAATGCGTGATGGAGTAGGTGCATGGTTTGAGTATTATGATGGCTGGCAACCTGCAGACCCTCGACCCCGCTATAAAATCTATGATATAGCTACTTATAGCAATGATATGCTTACTGATTGGGTGAATTGTGCAAATTATGATGCAGAGACAGGAGAACTTCTCGGATATTGTAAAATGAAAACGAATGAGAAGGGAGCTTCCCTTATGGGGGAACAGTGGGGAGCAGATGAGCTTAGCCCGGAAGAAAAAGATGCACTTGGAGTAGCAGGCTCCTTATTTATTGCAGGAGTAATGATTTACATGGGTTCCGAAATGGTTAGTTCCCTCACAGATCCACATTATGCAGACGATATTTATAAGGGTAAGACACCTGAAGAACAGATGGCAGAACTGAATCAGTATCGTCAGCAAAAAGAGAAAGAACAGGAAGAACAGAAACAATTAGAAGCGGACAAACTGGCCGCTGAAAAAGCGTATGCGAATACGCAGCTTGACAGGTGGGAAAACGGTGAAATTGACGCTTATGAAAATGATATAAATTATTGGAACAGTATAGTGTATCAATAATAGGGGAGGAAGCATAAAATGTTTTGTAAAAAGTGCGGAAATGAAATAAAAGAAGGCGCAAAGTTCTGCCCAAAATGTGGAAATCCGATTGGAAATCTTCAAGGAGCCGGAACTGCGGAGGCAGGGAAGAAAAAGGACTATAGGAAGATCATGATCGCCACAATTCTCGCTTGTGTAATATTGGTCGCAATTCTTGCAATGAATAAGCGGGTTGCTAATAAAACTATGGAGAATGTCGATAATCAAAGCATCAGTACTGATGCGATGAAATCTTCAGATGAGAAGCCTTCTGTAGAGAAACCGTCTGATAGCCAAAACAAGGGTTATGATTCCGTGGAAGCTGCAGTAGACGCTCTTTTGACAGCTGCCTATAATAAGGATTTAGATGCTGTCGTAGAATGCTTCCCCAAAGAATTAAAGCCCTATGTTCAACAACTCTATACAGAGTATCGTAGTGCTGTTTCCGGAATGGATGCTGTCAGTACAAACCGGGCGCTGTTTTTTAGGTTTGAGGAATTAAATCCTGACAATGAATATAGGTATGTAATTGATACAGATTCGATTGAGGTGCTTGATTCCTCGGAGGACTATGCAACGCGCCCTCTGTATTATATAACGAAGGATCAATTCCGGGAAGAATACGGGCTGACAGCAGATGAAATTTATGTGGTAATAGTTTATGCTTCCGGAGAATACTATCAGGCATATCCCGTGCAAGGCTATGTCACTACTGGTTCAAAAGGCTGGTTGGAAGTAGCAAAGATTGGGGAATCCTATTATATTGCTGCACCTGATGATATATTTCTGTCTGAATTTTGCGAGTAATGATGCTGTGATGTAAATGATTCGGAGAATAACTTTAAGGGCCATGCATCAATGAAGGTATCATTGATGAGGAAGTTTAGTATTCCGATATTTTGAATAGTCATTTCCCCTCTACTCATACGGGTAGAGGGGATTTTGGTATGCGCGCCATGGGCGCGCTCTAACGGGTGAAAGTCCCGAACATGCCCAGATAGTGGGAAGTGTATAGCCGAACAGCAAGGGTGTCTATCGTGAGGTGGAATCTGAAGGAAGCCGTAAGCAAATCTCTGGTACGACGGAAAGAAATCACATATAAGGTTAGGCTACGAGAGATAAGCTGACAAAAGGCAGCAAAGTCTAATAACTATCACATTTGTAGTAGCAGAGTAAATGTGGCGGATATATGGAGAGAAAGAGCGCGCACCTTAAGCGTGGAGGTCTCACAGAAGTTCCATTAGCCTACTAACAACGAACTGTGAGAAGTCAGCCGAGTCCATAGTAGTGAAGAAGTCTCTGTAATGGGGATGGAGCGAAGGGACGAACAATCAATTAGTTTGAGTATGTCTCGTATTGCAGAGGAGACGGACATCTGCCATAAAGAAGACAGTGAGTGAAGACAAAACAGTGGTGGAATCTCAATTGGATAAGATGAGTGAGAAAAACACACGGGGTGGAAATGATAAGGAGAAACAGGGGAGGAAGCTAAAATACAAAGAAGTGAGTTTAAATATGTTAAAGAGAAAACCGAGATAATAGACGGAGAAGAGTATATAAATACAGATCAGACCACGGGTGATTCATATTATCTTTACCCGATTGTTTATGAAAATCAGGATGTATATATATTGAGCCAAATTAGGAAGGATATGACGATTGATTGCGGCTTTTTGAAAGCGATAGATAAAGAAAACGTAAATGCATATTACGATGATAATTTTAAATTGAAAAGGGATTTTTAGATGTGTATGTATTATAGGTGGAGAATGTTTTCAAAGATATATCTAATCCCTTCATGATAGAAGACGTAATGGTGACTGTACCACTTAGAATGTCTCATACGATGTGAGGAGCGGCTTTGAAGAAACGTTTTTAAGACTGTTTCTTATTGCGATATGGCAACATATTGTATATAATGGAATCAGAAAGGGAGTGATACCATGGCACCATTAGCAGCAGTAGACACAACAGTAAATAATCGCATATATGACTATACGGAGAAAGATGCTTTCGATACGCTCTATCAAGAGTTGGTAAAAGGAGTGCAGCGCATGAAAAATGGTGAGGTATACACCATTGAAGAAGCATGGGAGGAAATCGACAAGATATAGTATATGGATAAACCTAAAAAATATAAAATTGTCTTGCCGAAGGGCATAAAAAACTAAATTAGCAATTCATTGCATACCCCTCGGGAATCTTTCATACATTGTAAAAAAGATTCTTGAGGGGTATTCTTTTGAAGGATTACATTGAAGAGCGTGCTATCAGCATTGCGAATTATATCATTGAATCCAATGCCACTGTGCGGCAGACAGCCAAGGCATTTGGGGTGTCAAAAAGCACTGTACATGCAGTAGTAACAATACAGAACGGTTTTGCAAAAAGCTTATTTGGATGATAGAATAAAGAAAACAAGTTCAAAAAATAAAATGCGACAGAAGGATTAGCAAACCTTTTGTCGCATTTTATCTTTTATGTGGTGGAGTTGTATTATTTGTTAAGCCGCCAATATAGTCTAAAGACACATCATAGAATTTAGCAAGGGTAATAGCCAACTCGAAAGGCAACTCCCGCTTGCCGGTTTCATAATTGTAGTAAGTGGTTCTGTGCATATGAAGTAGTTCGGCAAGTTCTCTGATAGATAAATCTTTATCCTCTCTTAAATCTCTGATTCTTGGATAATATCCCATTACATCACCTCGTTGACAGTGTACAACAAATGATGTACAATTTTATTGTTTGTACATCATATGACGGACGAATAGAAATATAAAGAGGACGAATAAAGAGATAAAAAAGAGTCCGCTGTATGTTGATTAAAAAATGTATTTTGGATGAAAGAACTGAAAACCGATTGGATTTAGTAACTTAATCGTAATGAGAACCAGAAAAAATATGGGGAGGACATTAACTATGTATTGTTGCAACTGTGGTGCAGAAAATAGTGAAGGAGCGGTTTTTTGCGAAAAGTGTGGTCAGAAAATAGACGGCACAGCATCTGTCAAAAACAAATTGGATGAGAATACGCCGAAATCCTCTAAAAAAACAGTAGGTATAATTATTCTGATTATATTTGCGTTGATTATATTATCTATAGTTTTTCTATGGATGAGGAAACCTAAATCTGACAGTAATGTGAGCGCTACAATGCAACAGGCCGCAAATGTTGAGTCCGCTGAAGATATAAAGGTTGAAGATATAAAAAATGGAGAAGAGGATGCGGCCTTGAATGAGACTGCGGTGGAAGAAAACGATGGATATACATTCATTCATGCAAATAGTCCGTATGTTTTTTCGGAAGGTTATGCATGGGTAAATATCGAAAATGCAGACAGCCTTGCAGTAATCGACACAGATGGAAATGTTAAATTTACGCTGGATAATGTATCGGAAGGAATAAAGATCAGTACGGGAGATCTTGCGGCTGGAATAAGCTACGACCCAATCGAGGCAACGCCTTTTTATGACGGTGCTTCAGCGGTGTATCCTTCCAGAAATTTGGATGCCTATGGATATGCGATCTATGACAGCAACGGCAATCTTCTGACTTCAAGCGATGACGGGGATGATACGACGGACTTAAGACTTCTTGGAGCGGGGGAGGGTATTTATCTCATCGAAAAGGAAACAAGTGGATCTGCCGAAGGTAATGCTGTGCTTTACTGTATTGATAAAAATGGAAATATGGTAACTGATGAAATAGAAATATCGGGAAATTTAACATCTTGTAGTGGGGGATGGCGTTATATAGGCAATGGTAACTTTGTTGAATTGGCTTCTTCTGTTGGAGGAAATGAACATAATGCATACAAGGGTATCATTGACGGAAATTATATAGACCTTGTTGGAATTCTTCAAGCTTTGTTTGATCATGAAAATATAGATTTTGGTACCTATATGGACTGGGTGATAAGACTTCGGGGAAATGAAGACCTGGTGGGCATTCAGTATGTGGAGGATATTGATGGGCTTGGTGAACTTTGTTACATGAACGAGGAACTTTATTATAAACTCGAAAACCTGCCTGCATGGTACGATAAAAATCTTGAGGTTGTTGTGAGCCTGCCGGATTTTTCTCAGGATTTTGAAGTCGAAGATATTGGTAATTTTAATGGTGGATTTGCCCCTATACTACTGGTTGGACCGGATGGGAAATATTATTTTACCCTGATAGACAGGTCCGGCAATCAGATGTACCAACCTGTTGGTGGTTTTGATAAGGTCAATTCATTCCAATTTACCAGCTTTTTCTCAGCAGAAGGTGTCATCACCTTGATAGCTGATTTGAGACCGTACATTATTGATAAGGACGGTGTTGTTTATGATGTCTCAGAAGATATTTCCGACTTTACCGGATCCGTATATTGCGACTATAACTATGAAAATTATGTGATTGCAATTGCTGAAGGATTTAAGTATTTTCCTGATGAAAGTACATGCTATAGAAAATTGGACGGAACGCCTCTTGACAGGGTCATGATTGGTGATGACGTTTTAAATGTTGAGTTTAGTCAGGCATATAAAAAGTAAGGATGGTAATTCGATATGTTTTGTACGAACTGTGGAGCGAATAATAACGAAGGAGCAAAATTTTGCACAAAATGCGGTCAGCAATTATCTTATAGTTCAGCTGTTGACAATGCAGCTGATAAGAAAAAGGGAAAATCGAGAAATGTGTTTATGATTTCTATTTCCCTTGTGTTGGTTGCGACAATTGTAACCATATCTGTTTTTGATCTGTGGCCATGGAGTAATGGGACAGATAAGGAATGGAGTAATGAAACACGGAATGATATGGGGTCTGCGCAGGATAAAGAAAATCCGGTATCAAATGACGAAATGTATTCCTTTGAAAGCTTTTCCCTGGATGCAATTGTAGATGAATGCCCGGATTGCCAGTCGGCGATAGAAACTTATATTGAGATGATAAAAGTCGGTCAGGACTGGACTACATCGAAGGAAGAACTGGAGATGCTTGAAAACCAGAAATGTAATCAGATGCAGCATTTGTGTACTGCTAAGATTATTCAGGTTGAGAATGTTCCCTATGTGTTTCGTGGCGGCTTTGGACTTTATACCGGAGACTGGATGGGAGCGGGACCCTGCGGAAAGGGTTCTTTCAGTGGAACTACATATGGAAACATTGTTACCTATGATGGGGACTGGGGATTTGGCGTACCGAACGGAGAAGGTGAGTTATATGCCGAGAACGGTTATCTCAGAGGATGGGATACCACATATACCGGGAAATTTAAGAATGGAATGCGTGATGGTGTAGGCTCGTGGTTTGAGTATTATGATGACAGTGAGAAAGCGGTAGATCCTCAACCGCGCTATAGAATCTATGATATAGCTACATATAGCAATGATATGCTTACCGATTGGGTGAATTGTGCAGATTATGATGCAGAGACAGGAGAACTTCTCGGATATTGTAAAATGACAACGAATGAGACAGGAGCTTCCCTTATGGGAGAACGATGGGGAGCAGATGAACTTAGCCCGGAAGAAAAGAATGCATTTGGAGTAGCAGAATCCTTATTTATTGCCGGAGTAGTGGTTTACATGGGTTCTGAAATGATTAGTTCACTCACAGATCCACATTACGCAGACAGTATTTATAAAGGGAAGACACCCGAAGAACAGATGGCAGAGCTGAATCAGTATCGCCAGCAAAAAGAGAAAGAACAGGAGGAACAGAAACGATTAGAAGCGGACAGGCTGGCGGATGAAAAAGCGTATGCTAATACGCAGCTTGACAGGTGGGAAAACGGTGAAATTGACGCTTATGAAAATGATATAAATTATTGGAACAGTATAGTATATCAATAATAGGGGGAGAAGAATAAAATGTTTTGTCCAAAATGTGGAAATAAAATAAAAGAAGGTGCAAGATTTTGCACGAAGTGTGGAAATCCGATTGGAGATGGAAATGCTCCGATGCCGGAAAATCTTCAGGGAACGACGGGGGTAGGGAAGCAGGACTATCGGAAGATAATTATGGTGGCCACAATTCTGGCTTGCGTAATATTGGTTGCAATTCTTGCAATAAATAAGTGGACTTCCAATAAAATTGTGGAGAATGTGGATAATCAAAGCATCAGTACCGATGAGAAGAAAGCTTCAGATGAGGAGAAGCCTTCGGATGACAAAAACAGGGGTTATGATTCCATAGAAGCTGTAGTAGATGCTCTTTTTTCAGCCGCATATAATAAGGATATAGACGCTGTAGTAGAATGCTTCCCCCAAGAATTGAAGCCCTATGTACAACAACTTTATACGGAGTATCGTAGTGCCGCTTCCGGAATGGGTGGAGTCAGTACAGGCCGGGCTTTGTTTTTTAAATATGAGGACTTAAATCCTGACAATGAATACTGGTATGAAATTGATACCGATTCGATGGATGTGCTTGATTCCTCGGAGGACTATGCAAAACGCCCTCTATATTATATAACGAAGGATCAATTCCGGGAAGAGTATGGGCTGACCGCAGATGAAATCTATGTAGTGTTAGTTTATTCTATGGGAAAATATCATGTGACAAATCCTGAACCCAGTTATGTCACTACGGGTTCAAAAGGTTGGCTGGAAGTTGCAAAGATTGGAGAAGCCTATTATATTGCTGCGCCCGATGATGTATTTCTGTCTGATTTTTGTGAGTGATGATGCTGTGATGTAAATGATTCGGAGAATAACTTTAAGTGCCGTGCATCTATGATGTGTATCATTGATGAGGAAGTTTAGTATTCCGATATTTTGAATAGTCATTTCCCCTCTACTCATACGGGTAGAGGGGATTTTTTTTAGTCTTCCGGAGATGGTGGACTGTATTTTTTATGTACTCTTTCTTCTTGCAAAACTGCTTCTTTTATGGCACGTTCTACTTTTCCGGTATTTGCTTCTATTAATATTTTGAACAAGAAATCAGCACTGTCTGTTGCTGAATTGGGGTTATGAAATCTATAATTCAATTTTTTTTGTTTCAAGCGGTAACCACCACCTTAATGCAGTTCTTCTCTCCATATTATGAGAGTGATTCTTAGATTAGACCTAAGTATTTCATGGAATGGTAATTTTGCCAAAATGGAAAGTTCTGTTTTAGCAGGTCTTTCTAACTTACGGATTTTCTTTCTTCGAGAACTCTGCTTTACATTCATTCTTTGCATCGAACAAAATTGCAGTGATAATATCACACTCTGCTTCATACAATATTGCATCAGCTTTTTCTTCTAAGTTTTCTAAAAGCATCTGCCAATCACGGTAAGTAGGAAGTGACTGACAGTGTAACTTCTCCATGTCAGTAATATATTGCAATGTGCGTCTGGTGTTACTGCTATACGTGGCGCGCAAGCCATTAAAATAACAAAGGATGTCAAGAGTTTCTGCAATTACTTTATAAAGATTTTTATTCATGATAAAATTGATCCTTTCTACTGTTGTTGAATTCATTACTAATGTAGCTATTGACTTCTGTTTTCGGAAGTTTACCTTTGCGTTTACCAGTCTTTGCATAATTAAAATCATTGACTGAGGAACATACATTTTCCGTAGAAATCCTGTAACGTTGCAAGGATTTCTGTCCTAACTCCGACTTCAAAAAATCTGAGATTTCCTCTGATATTGCCATTTTTTCACGTTCCACTAAAACTGCTTCACGCTCTGCCAAAAGTCTTTCCTGCTGCCTAATCTCTTGTCTCATATTACGGACAGCCTGCTCCAGTTCCATTGCTTCTCTCTGCAATCTGACAATATCCTTTTTGGCACTTTTTACCTTGAGTTCTTCCACTGAGCCAAGCGACTTCTTCTGTGTTCCGTCCATATAATGACAACTAAAGAGTTCCAATGTCAGATTGTCTACATCTGCGTGAAATTTTCTCATGCTCTGTGGTGTCGGATAGAATTTAGCAGAACACAGTTTTGCTTTCTCTCCCTCGCCCACTATCGGCATAACATACATGTGTACATGCGGTTTGCTTTCAACACATTCGCCGGTTCTGACATCTGTATAAACGTGGATTTCGTCAAAGTGAAAATATGCTGCCAAAAATTCTGCTTCGGGATAATCTTTGCGAATAATGTTCTGAATACCCTGTACCCATTGTTCACATTTCGCTTTATCAGTATATGCCTCTTCGGGCAATACACCCTCGATTGCATATGCTGTTACCCTGTCAACACGTGTGTTTGGCTTGTTAGGTCTATTGTCTAAATCCGTAAGCATATCATCATATTTCTTACAGACATTCTTATAGGAAGGAGCCATCTGAAAGTTATTTCCGGTTAATACCTTATTAATATCCATGTTTGAATGGATCGTTTTCAGCCGGATTTCTTTGTCATTATGGCGGAGTAATGGTTTTAATTCATTCTGCTTTAATTTTTTAAAATTTAAAGATGCCATAGTGTCACTTCCTTTTTCTTGATGTGCCAAGTTGTGCCCAACTATTGGCACAACTTGGGCTATTGTGGGAAATGTAGCACCTTACATCTCTGCAAGCAGAGATACGGTGCCACGGGGCTACTCCCCTTTGGATTCCCCAATACCGGAACCGCCTTCGGCTTTTCCGGTTTCAGATGATGACTCTTTCAATACATTAATCACAAAATTTCTGTTTTCAAGAATCATCTTGCGAAACTTCGCCTGCTCCTGCCTTGCTTCTTTCTGCTTTTTCAGCAAATTCTGCAGCATGTCACAGTCTTTTCTGGACATATTCAAAGCCATGATGCAAATCTCCTTTCTGATTTTGTGCAAAAAAATACCACCCAAAATCGATACTCACAGTCATAGATTGGTGTAAGTTAAAATATCAAATCTTTAGCATTTGGTATCTAACTTTTTTGCTCTATAACTGTACCGATTCGGATGGTCAGGCAGGATATGCATCATCCTGCAAAACTCTCATATATTCATCAGTCGTATACTGATTTTATACTCTTTCCCATTAAGAATGATTAAAATCACTCAATCCGTTCATGGCGCTTTCGGTAAATAACCACATCCGCTTCATGCGCAACATCATTTTGCCGGTGAATGTCAATGATGTTCACTGTTGTAACAGTGGGGCATCGTTAGAGGTCTGCCCTGAACCTGTTGGTGGATTCGTATATCAAAATGACAGTATACCAGCTTTTGATACGGAATCGTTTCCTCCTTTAGCAATCAGGAAATAATATTTCCTTTGCTCATTTAATACAATATTTTTTATGC
>Ga0129311_1001106_pt1 | contig 20231 bp, 17 predicted proteins | sample Go1ome_FD_94435 | JGI IMG/M metagenome (GOLD analysis project Ga0129311, IMG submission 94435) | Western lowland gorrila individual fecal microbial communities from Wisconsin, USA - Go1022B metagenome | ecosystem: Host-associated > Mammals > Digestive system > Large intestine > Fecal | place... | reverse complement strand
TGCGACTGTCACCATGTACTCACCCAGTTTGTTCTTGGCTTTGTGGATACCCGGTGTATCCACAAAAACAATCTGGCCTTCTTCGCTTGTGTAAACCGTCTGAATGCGGTTTCTTGTTGTCTGCGGTTTATTGGATGTGATGGCAATTTTCTGTCCGATCAAATGGTTCATTAATGTGGATTTGCCCACGTTCGGACGACCAATCAATGTTGCAAATCCGGATTTGTATTGTTGATTCATAAATTCTCCTCTGTTTGATTCTCAAGACATTTTTGTATGTCTTATGTTTTTTAAATTGAACTGCTTAAAGCTTTTGGATCACTTGGCATGCTATTGAATAAGCTGTGCCACGTATTCAAAACGGTCCTTTTCTTCTGTGATCTTGCTTTCACTGCCTACAACACAGATATGACCGGCTTCAATGACTGCTGCAACAGCCTTTGAAAGGCTTCTCAGATCGTCAACAGTTGTTGCAAGAAGTTCATCTCTGTTCTTCTGTATTTGTTCAAAACTGCGTTCCCCGAGGAATGCTGCCAGTGAACGGTTTCCCTTCATAGAAGCTGTCATCGGCAGGTCGATGGCACCAACGGCACCGATGATATACTTCGTCAATTCTCTGTCATCTAATGTCAGAGACCGGACATAGTCTGCTGCATTCGCATAAATATCATAAGTCTTTGCGAGATTCGGATCTCTGTAAGAAGTGAAATAACCATTGCCGCTTGGCGCAAAACCACACATACAGCCGTATGCACCGCCTTTGACTCTGACATTATTCCAGAGGTATTCATTGCCCAACACATTCTTAAGCACATTCATACTGCCGCTGTAAGCCATTCCGGATCCCCCAAAATTGCCTACACAGGCATTATACTGTACCATACCGGATGTGATAAAAGCTTCATTGTGTCTCGGGCATGTGCCGATGGTTTTGACTGCGCAGTCGACAGCGCTCATCGGCGCAGTGTATAACTTGCCGGCAAAGGATACGAGTGGCTTTGTACATATCTGCATGCCTTCATGATCAACGGTCATATCCGCCAGAAGGTATGATTTTCTGAAAATCTTCTGACCGATTGTCTGCAATTTATGAATGATTTCTGTTTTTCTGGTGTCATAATCTTTCAGTATCGCACACAGGAACTGATAGAAAGCAATGCCTTCTACGAGTTCTTTGTACCAGCTGCCCTGGCTGAAATAAGACATGGCTCTGTTTACAGCCGTTGAATGACCATTTGACATAAAGCCCATTTCCAGACGGGATTTCAGTTGGTTTAGAATCTCTTTCAGACGCTTATCATCATCAAAATGGGTATGAAGTAAAATATCTTCAAATAATTCAAACATCTTTGGCACTTTGCTGTACAGGACTTTGCCGGACATTTCAAATCGTGGCTTATAAGTATCGCTGCCCTGAAGACCGTAAATGTTCACTGCTGTCCGAAGACCGCCGGTATATAAATTCACTTCATCGGTCAGTTCCTGATAGGTATAGTGATCTGTGTTCATATTGCCGAGAACTTCTGTCAAAATGCCGAGATAAGGGACATCTTCCGCATCTATATGGGAAATGTCAAACAGCAGATCAACATAAGCAATTCGATTGGTTTCAATTTCGTGCTGCAGAATAGCAATGCCATTTTCCGAAAACACCTTATTGTAGATAGGTTCAGCCTCTTTGCGGATATCCTCAATTGTCAGCAGCGGGATCATTTCAAGGATCTCTTTTGGTGATGGTTCACTCTGATATTGCTTCAATTCTTCGGTGGCTGCAATGAGCTGCTCCAGTTCTTCCTCTGAAAGGGAAGCCTTGTATTCTGCCAGCTGATCAGCCAATGCCTGCTCTTTTCTTGCTGCAAGCCCCTTAGACGGGCAAAGCAGATAAACAGAACAGTGGGTATTGTCAATCATATACTGTCGGATCAAGTCCTCAAAATAGCCCTGAGGAAGGCCTTCTCTTAATGCATCATAAACTGCCTGGAATTTCAGATGAACAAAAGGCTTCTTGTCATCATAGAGCCAGCTGTCCATTAATTGTAATCCGTACATCAGTCCCTTTGGCCAGCGGCCGAAATCACCTTCTCTTGACTTGAATTCATAATAATTCAAGGCACCTTCAAGTGTCGTGTGGTTCAGCCCGCCATCTGCCAGCTTCTTTAATTCAGTCTGGATCACCTGAACAATTTCATCTCTGTCTTGTTCATTCATATTCTTGATGATAATGGACAAATATGGCTGTATCAGACTTGTCTCGAACATACCATAGATATCTTCCCCAAAACCTTTGTCTAAAAGCGCCTGCTTCAAAGGCGCTCCGGGAGCTTCCATCAATGCATATTCAAGAATCTGAAACCCAAGGCAAAGCTTGGCATCAAGGCTGTCACCAACGACCCAGCTGTATGCCATATAAGCGGCATTGTCTTCTCTGTCATCATTGCCGATCGGGTATTCACCGCGGGTGACGGAAGTGTGGGCAAATGGAGCCTGCTTCGCAATAGAGGAATCTACCAGGGTGTCATCAAATTGGCACAGGTATGCTTCATCAATAAAAGCCAGTTTCTCTGCCACGTCCATATTGCCATACAGGTAAATGTAACTGTTGGATGGATGATAATACTTCCTGTGGAAATCCAGAAACTGCTCATATGTCAGTTGCGGAATGACATCCGGATCACCGCCGGACTCTACACTATAGATGGTATCCGGGAACAGCGTATCGGTGATCTTTCTATATAAAATCTGTTCGGGTGCTGAAAAAGCGCCCTTCATTTCATTATAGACAACACCATTGTAAATAAGGGGTGCATCCTTGTCTGTTAATTCATAATGCCATCCTTCCTGTCTGAAGATCTCATCATGAATATAAATATTCGGATGAAAAACGGCATCCAGATAGACATGCATCAGATTCTGAAAATCTGCATCATTACAGCTGGCAATAGGATAAACAGTCTTGTCCGGATAGGTCATCGCATTCAAAAATGTATTAAGAGAGCCCTTTGCTAATTCTACAAAAGGGTCCTTGGCAGGAAACTTCTCTGAACCGCACAAAACCGAGTGTTCCATAATATGGGCAACGCCGGTACTGTCCTTTGGAGGAGTTCTGAAACCGATATCGAAGGTTTTATTCTCATCATCATTGGCCAGAACAGCGATTCTTGCACCGGTTTTCCTGTGTCTGAGCAGTGCTGCCTGGGATTTGATCTCATCTATATATTCCAAACTGACGATTTCATAGGCCGCCGGAATATGAGTAAATTTGTCTGTCATTTTATGCCTCCTGATCATTTTCGCATTCGTGCCATCTATTATAACACATTTTGCCATTAATCGTAAACAAGGGTCATCCCTTTATTATCCGGCTGTTGGATAAAAATATGCAAAAAGCTGCTGCAAAATTGAAAATTCTTCTTCAATCCTGCAGCAGCCGATTTATTTTGCTTGGTTCTGAACGGTTACAGATTAAGCATCGACACTGTAGTTTGGTGCCTCTTTTGTAATGTGGATATCATGCGGATGGCTTTCTTTCAAAGCTGCCGCAGAAATCTTCACGAAACGTCCGTTTTCTTTCAGTTCTTCAATTGTTCTTGCACCGCAGTAACCCATACCTGCACGGAGACCGCCAAGGAGCTGGAATACAGTGTCTTCAACGAAGCCTTTATAAGCGACACGGCCTTCAACACCTTCAGGAACCAGTTTCTTGGCATCTGACTGGAAGTATCTGTCCTTGCTTCCGTTTTCCATAGCAGCGATGGAACCCATGCCTCGGTAAACTTTGTATTTTCTTCCCTGATACAATTCGAAGCTGCCCGGGCTTTCATCACAACCTGCGAACATGCTGCCCATCATGCAGACATTGGCACCAGCTGCGATTGCTTTTGTTACATCACCGGAATACTTGATACCGCCATCAGCGATAATCGGAATATTGTGTTTCCTGGCTGCTTCATAACAATCCATAACAGCTGAGACCTGAGGAACACCGATACCGGCAACAACACGTGTTGTACAGATAGAACCAGGTCCGATACCAACCTTGACACAGTCGACACCAGCTTCGATCAGTGCTTCTGTTGCTTCTGCTGTGGCAACATTGCCTGCGATAACCTGGAGATCCGGATAAGCATCCTTGACCATATGAACGGTACGAAGCACATTGGCTGAGTGGCCGTGTGCCGTATCGATAACGATAACATCAACATGTGCCTTAACAAGTGCATCTACACGTTCAAGAATATCTGCTGTAACACCAACACCTGCACCGCAGAGCAGACGTCCCTGGGCATCCTTTGCAGACAGCGGATACTTGATCTGCTTCTCAATATCCTTGATTGTGATCAGACCTTTGAGGTTAAAGTTATCATCAACAATCGGAAGTTTCTCTTTGCGAGCCTGACCGAGAATCTTCTTGGCTTCCTCAAGTGTTACACCTTCCTTAGCTGTAACTAAGCCTTCGCTTGTCATACACTCTTTGATCTTTTTGCTGTAGTCTGTTTCGAATTTAAGATCACGATTGGTCAGAATACCAACAAGCTTCTTGCCCTCTGTAATCGGCACACCCGAAATTCTGAACTTTGCCATCAGACGATCTGCATCTGCCAGTGTATGTTCAGGGGATAAATAAAATGGGTCTGTGATAACGCCATTCTCAGAACGCTTTACCTTATCTACTTCCTCCGCCTGGGCTTCAATAGACATATTCTTGTGAATAATACCAATACCACCCTGTCTTGCCATTGCGATGGCCATGCGGTGTTCTGTAACAGTGTCCATACCTGCACTCATCAGAGGTACATTTAATCTGATTGTATTCGTCAGCCATGTAGAAATATCTACCTGGTTAGGAATGACTTCAGAATAGGCTGGTACAAGTAAAACGTCGTCAAATGTAATACCTTCGCCGATAATTTTGCTCATTGCATATTCCTCTCTTTCGTTATATAAGTTTGACAACCTATATTCTGTTCAGATCATAAGTTGTCATTGATAGTGACTTGCTTTAATTTTTAAAAAGTTTAACAAACTGTAAAAAAAATGTCAACCATTGTTTTATTAGTATTATTAATACTATTTATTTTTCCGCCATAGACTGACATTTGTCTACCTGCGTCTGACTTTATTCGGAGATGTTCTGAACATTGCATCTAAAATCTGCTCATTGGGTGTGAATTTAACGTAAATCTGCTGATTATTCCAATTTCCGATAATGACATAATTTGTCTGCATGGCATTATTGGCACTGAAATCATAACTGTGACTGTTTGGATTCCTCCTGTATCCATCCAATTCATATGAATTCTCTGGGGCGATCAGTGTTATATCCTCCATGGAAAGGCTCATTCTGGTCTTTCGCTTATAATTGCCGATCAGTACATCAACATCCAGATCTCCGGATGTAAAGATGTATTCATATTCCAGCTTCTGCATTCTGACAACAAATATCACCAATGCCCATACCGGAATAAGCAAAATAAAAAACATCGGTACCAGCAGAATAATAACCGCTGAGAATAATAATCCAACTACAATAGCCAGCGCTGCCTTCAATTTTTCGGGGGTTCCTCTTCTGCGGCTGACAAGCACCTCGCAAAACGTATCTCCATTTGCACCATTATACATTCTTGTTCTCCTTTGTATTTTTCTATGATCAAAGCCCGGCTTGTGGGCTCAGGTGCAGAATGCCTGCGTATCTATTATACACGATACAGACTGCGGGAACAAGTAAAGGGCTGCCGCAGTCTGCGACAACCCTCATCTTTTGTAAAAGTATTATGTGATTACATCATACCCATTCCGCCGCCCTGTGGCATTGGAGCTGGTACATCTTTCTTGATTTCAGCAACTACGGATTCAGTTGTCAGAAGTGTAGAAGCAACACTTGTTGCGTTCTGCAGAGCACTTCTTGTAACCTTTGCAGGGTCAATGATACCTGCTTCTACCATGTTGACATATCTTTCGTTCAGCGCATCGAAACCAACACCAACTTCGCTTTCACGAACTTTGTTGATGATAACAGCACCTTCAAGACCTGCGTTGGCAGAAATATGGAACAGAGGTGCTTCAAGTGCTTTCAGAACAACGCCTGCACCTGTCTTCTCATCACCTTCAAGTGTTGCAGCATATTCAGCAACTTTCTTGGATGCATGGATATAAGCAGAACCACCACCACAGATGATGCCTTCTTCAACAGCAGCCTTTGTAGCAGCTAAAGCATCTTCCATACGGAGTTTCTTTTCTTTCATTTCTGTTTCTGTAGCAGCACCTACACGAACAACACCTACGCCGCCGGACAGTTTAGCAAGTCTTTCCTGTAATTTTTCTCTATCGAAATCAGAAGTTGTTTCTTTTTCCTGAGCAGAAATCTGGTCAACTCTGGCTTTGATTGCTTCCGGAGCACCTGCACCATCAACGATGATTGTGTTCTCTTTTGTAACCTTAACGGATTTCGCACGACCAAGCATATCAAATGTTGTATCTTTTAATTCGTAGCCGATTTCGGAAGAAATAACTGTACCGCCTGTCAGAATAGCGATATCCTGAAGCATTTCTTTTCTTCTGTCACCATAGCCAGGAGCCTTAACAGCAACAACTTTGAATGTACCTCTTAAGCTGTTCAGTACAAGTGTTGTCAGTGCTTCACCTTCTACATCTTCAGCAATGATGAGTAACTTCGCACCATTCTGAACGATCTGTTCAAGTACAGGCAGAATTTCCTGAATGTTGGAGATCTTCTTATCTGTGATAAGGATGTATGGGTTGTCAAGTTCAGCAACCATCTTGTCCATATCTGTGCACATATAAGCGGACAGGAAACCTCTGTCAAACTGCATACCTTCTACCAGATCAAGTTCTGTATGCATTGTCTTGGATTCTTCAATTGTGATAACACCGTTGTTTGTAACCTTTTCCATAGCATCTGCAACCATTTCACCGACACTGTCATCGCCGGCGGAAATAGCAGCAACTCTTGCAATCTGAGCCTTGCCTGTTAATGTAGAGCTCATCTCTTTGATAGCGTCTACAGCAACTTCTGTTGCTTTCTGCATACCTTTTCTCAGGATGATTGGGTTAGCACCTGCAGCCAGATTCTTCATACCTTCATTGATCATAGCCTGTGCAAGAACAGTTGCTGTTGTTGTACCATCACCTGCTACATCGTTTGTCTTTGTAGCAACTTCTTTGACAATCTGAGCACCCATGTTCTCAAAAGGATCTTCAAGTTCGATATCTTTGGCAATTGTAACACCATCATTTGTAATTAAAGGAGCACCGAAAGATTTGTCAAGGACAACGTTTCTTCCTTTTGGTCCAAGTGTCACTCTAACTGTATCTGCAAGCTGATTCACGCCTGCTTCCAGGGCTTTTCTAGCCTCTGCGCCATATTTAATCTCTTTAGCCATTGTAATTACCTCCAAATCTATAATTCAAAAATATAGGAATAAGTCTGTCTGAATAAATGATTATTCTACAACTGCAAGAATATCATTCTGTCTTACGATGATATATTCTTCGCCATCCAGCTTCACTTCTGTACCGGCATACTTAGAATAAATAACCTTCTGTCCTACAGCTACCTGCATTGTAACTTCTTTGCCATCGACAACACCGCCAGGTCCTACAGCAATAACTTCTGCTTCCTGTGGCTTCTCTTTAGCCTGACCAGCTAAAATAATACCGGATTTAGTCTTCTCTTCTGCTTCGCACTGTTTTAATACAACTCTGTCACCTAATGGAACTAACTTCATATTAATATGCCTCCTTGATATTCTAATGGATATAATCATCATTATCATTTGCTAGCACTCACTTGATTTGAGTGCTAATCGATGGTTATATATTATTTAATTTTTCAAAAATGTGCAACTTTATTCAGAGGTGATTATATGCTGATATTATAATATTATCTCATTATTTCTCTTAAATACTCACTATATCTCTCATTTTTAATATCTCTTATTTTTAAATTGTTAAATAGAGTAAAAACACAAGGACAACTGTTGTATTAGAAGAATTCGCACTCAATCAAATGGAGTATGCTCTGCCAACTATGAGAAACACGCTCCGCGAGTTTCTCAAGTTATCGCGGCCTCTACACTCCGTTTCGGTCGTTGCTAAACAAGCGCCACTGGCGCTTAGCAACGCCAAGGTCTCGTGCAAGCACGGACTTTGGCTCGTTGCTCGCGCAAATAACATAAAATGGATGTAGAATAAGCAATTCAACATCCATTTTATGTATTCCTGGAGCACACTCCACGTATTTTATTTATTCAATTTAAATGAACTCTTCAAAGATACGATGCGGTTGAAAACAAGGGCATCCGGTTTGGAATCTTTACTGTCGATACAGAAGAAACCGTTGCGGACAAACTGATAGCTGTCTCCGCCCACAGCACCTTCAAAGTTCGGTTCCAGACAACAGTCTTTCAGAACAGTCAGTGAATTCGGATTGATATTCACGCTGCCGTCTTCATTGTAAACACTGCCTTTGGACTCGTCAACAAGGTTCTCATAGAGACGTACTTCTGCCTTAACAGCTGTTTCTTTAGCTACCCAGTGGATTGTTCCTTTGACTTTGCGTCCTGTAAAACCTGAACCGCTCTTTGTCGCTGGGTCATAAGTACAGTGTACTTCAACCACATTGCCTGCTTCATCCTTCACAACATCTGTGCATGTGACAAAATAAGCACTCATCAGACGAACTTCGTTGCCAGGATAGAGACGGAAATACTTCTTAGGCGGTACTTCCATGAAATCGTCCTGTTCGATGTAAAGTTCTCGGCCGAATGGTACTTTTCTTGTACCCAGCGCTTCGTTCTCCTGATTATTCGGTACATCCAGGTATTCAATCTGATCTTCCGGATAGTTGTCGATCACAAGCTTCAGCGGATGAAGAACAGCCATCATACGAGGGCGTTTCATCTTCAAATCTTCACGGATACAGTAGTCAAGCATTGCATAGTCAACAGAGCTGTTGCTCTTGGATACGCCCACCATCTCCATAAACATCTTGATGGATTCAGGGGTATAACCTCTTCTTCTCAGCGCTGCGATGGTTACAAGACGAGGATCATCCCAACCATCAACAATACCCTGGTCAACCAGCTTCTTGATATAACGCTTGCCGGTTACGACATTAGTCAGATATAATTTTGCAAATTCAATCTGTCTTGGCGGCATCGGATATTCCAGTTCGCGGACAACCCAGTCATAAAGCGGACGATGATCTTCGAATTCCAGTGTACAGATAGAATGGGAAATACCTTCAATGGCATCTTCAATCGGATGTGCGAAGTCATACATCGGATAAATACACCATTTATCCCCTGTATTGTGGTGAGTCATTCTGGCAACTCGGTAAAGGATCGGGTCACGCATGTTGATATTCGGTGAAGACATATCGATCTTCGCTCTTAATACCTTGGATCCATCCGGATACTTGCCGTTTTTCATATCTTCAAACAACTGGAGATTCTCTTCAACACTTCTGTCACGATAAGGGCTGTTCTTGCCTGGTTCCTTTAATGTGCCGCGATATTCACGAATCTGATCAGCGGTCAGGTCACAGACATAAGCCTTGCCTTTTTTGATCAGCTTTACGGCTGCCTCATACATCTGATCAAAATAGTTGGATGCAAAACGCACTTCTCCGTCATAAGCGGCGCCAAGCCATTCTACATCGGCAATGATAGACTGTACAAATTCTGTCTTCTCTTTTGTCGGGTTCGTATCATCAAAACGAAGATGGAACTTACCGTTATACTTCTTAGCCAGTCCATAGTTCAAAAGGATAGATTTGGCATGGCCGATATGCAGATAACCATTCGGTTCCGGTGGGAATCTTGTGCAGATCTCGGTATATTTACCTTCTGCAAGATCCTTATCAATCGCCAGTTCAATAAAATTCTTCGTTACTGCTGGTTTTTCATTTAAATTGTCAGTTGCTTTTTCCATTTTTGGTCCTCCTGAATGCAGCAGGCCACTCCACCTGCCTGCACATATGAATTTCAAGTATCTCTGTTAGATATTGTACTCCGAACGAGAGAATACTACTAAATCATACCATATTTTTAAGGATTGTAAAGCCAAAAAAGCTGTTCTTTGGCTTTTATCTGAAAATATATACTATCCTAAACTAAATCATTTCCAGACAAAAGCTTCAGCAACAGCTTTTATAGTTTTTTGTTTTTATTCTGTTAATGCGTTTAATTCGCCTATTTTATAGCTTCAAAAGCAGCGTCTAATGCAGCGATGAGATCCTCGACTTTTTCAATACCGATAGAAAGACGGATTGTGTTTGGTTTGATACCCTGGTCAAGCAGTTCTTCTTCTGTGCACTGGCTGTGTGTTGTTGTTGCAGGATGAATAACCAAGGATTTTACATCAGCAACGTTTGCAAGCAATGAGAAGATGGACAGGTGGTCAATAAAATCCTGTGCTGTCTTGGCATCACCTTTAATTTCGAATGTGAAGATGGAACCGCCGCCGTTTGGAAGATATTTCTTATATAATTCGTGGCTAGGTTCTGTTGGCAGTGATGGATGATGAACAGCTTCTACCTGCGGATGCTTTGAAAGATAATCAACAATCTTTAATGCGTTGCTGACATGGCGTTCTACTCTCAATGATAATGTTTCAAGTCCCTGAAGGAAAATGAATGCATGGAATGGTGAAAGTGTTGCGCCTGTATCTCTCAGGATGACTGCACGGATATAAGTAACAAATGCTGCAGGGCCTGCTGCATCTGTAAATGCAACACCGTGGTAGCTTGGGTTCGGATCGGAAATCCATGGATATTTGCCGGATGCTTTCCAGTCAAAGTTGCCGCTGTCAACGATGACACCGCCGATGGCTGTACCATGGCCGCCGATAAATTTTGTTGCTGAATGAACAACGATATCTGCACCGTATTCAATCGGACGAATCAGATAAGGTGTTGCAAATGTTGAATCAACAACCAGTGGAATATGATGTTTATGAGCAATTTTAGACAGTTCTTCAATATCTACAAGATTTGAATTCGGATTGCCAAGTGTCTCTATATAAATTGCTTTTGTATTTTCCTGGATTGCTGCTTCAAATGAACCTTCAACCTCCGGATCAACAAATGTTGTCGTGATGTTGTTAGTCAAAGGAAGTGTATGAGCCAGAAGGTTGTAGGTTCCGCCATAAATTGTTTTAGATGCGACGATATGTTCACCATTTTTTGCAAGTGCCTGAATGGTATAATCAATCGCTGCTGCGCCGGATGCGACAGCTAATGCTGCAACGCCGCCTTCAAGAGCTGCGATACGCTGTTCAAATACATCTTCTGTTGGATTTGTCAGTCTGCCGTAAATATTGCCGGCATCGCGAAGGCCAAAACGATCAGCTGCATGCTGTGAGTTATGGAATACGTATGATGTGGATGCATAAATTGGAACAGCTCTTGCATCTGTTACAGGGTCTGCCTGTTCCTGTCCGATATGTACCTGCTTTGTCTCGAATCCCCAGTTCTTTGAATCTTTAATATCTGCCATTGTAATGTCCTCCTGATCAATCAAAAATTTTATTTTATTCGTTTTTATTTTCTACTTGTATGCTTTTTGTTTTCTTAATTATTTTTATTTTTTAACTCTATAATGTCTTTTGCTGAACTTAGCCCCACATTCGGTTCCTGCTCAGCATGATTGCAAATTGTTTCATGTCTTGCAGCTCCTTTGTTAATTTCTGTATTTATACTAACATGCTAGGAATTAATTGTCCAATATGCAAAAAAAATACCCGGTTATAAATTCAGCTTATAACTCATGCAACTGATTTTATAACCGGGCAGCTATGAATAGGACATTCAAGCCGTAGATGCAGACGCAGCTGCTATTCGATTTTCAGGTATTGTTTGATATAGTGGATATAGCGCTCTCCCATCTGGCTGAGTATGGTATTCCTTCGGGTTACATAGCCAATTTCCATCAGGCTGTTGGGATTTTGTTCGTCTGCATGGAATGGTACGGCAATACAGTCGCTGCCGTTGAGTTCTTCACAGATGATGCCGGAGCAAAGGGTATAGCCATTTAAGCCAATCATGAGATTCAGCATGGTCGCTCTGTCATTGGCCTTAATGACTTGTGGATATTCATTGGTAGATAAAATTTCCTCTGCCAGATAGAAAGAGCTGTTATCGCCCTGTTCAAAGGATAGACAAGGATACTTTTCTAATTGTTCAAAACGGATGGATGCTTCTTTTGCAAGCGGATGGTTTTTCCATAGATATACATAAGCCTGACAGTCAATCAGATGATGAAATTCCAGATTGGCATTTTTCAAAAGCTTCGTCATAGATTTACGATTGAAATCACATAGATATAAAACACCGATTTCACTCTTCATGGTATTGACATCGCTGATGACTTCACCGGTTCTGGTTTCGCGGATGGCGAATTCGTATTTGGACATATCAAATTCTCTGGCCATATCCACAAAGGCCTTGACTGCAAAAGAATAATGCTGGGTGGATACACCAAACTTCTTCTTATAAGATCCGCCTTTACCGTATTTCTCAAGAACACTCTCATACTGTCCGTAAATCTGTTTGGCATATAGAAGAAATTCCGTTCCATCATTGGTCAGCACTGCTCCCCGGCCGTTACGGTAAAAAATAGAAATTCCCAGTTCCTTTTCCAGTTCTTTTATAGCGCTGGTCAAGGAGGGCTGGGAAACATAAAGCTTCTCAGCCGCTTTATTAAAAGATTTCGTCTCTGCAATTGTAATAACATAATGGAGTTGTGTCAGTGTCATAATAGGTGCCTTTCTGCTATTTACATATATGGTTTCGTTTTTTATACTATAGGGTAGGATTTTGGATTTGTCAAATAAAAAAAGCGACCTTCCTATGAAGACCGCTTTCCAGCTGATGACGGGAATTGAACCCGTGACCCCTTCCTTACCAAGGAAGTGCTCTACCTCTGAGCCACATCAGCAAACAAAATGAATTGTCCGTTGACTACTATATCATATAAGATAGACTCATGTCAAGAAATACTTTTAAGTACTTCGCACCTTTTTATCATCAGGTGCGAAGTACTATTCTATTGGCAGGTTTTATTTGCCCATTCTCTGTCTGACAATTTCGTAAGCCAGTACGCCTGCAGCAACAGATGCATTCAGAGAATCGATATCCCCTTTCATCGGAATCGATGCTGTGAAGTCACATTTCTCGCGAACAAGACGGCTGACACCTTCGCCTTCGTTGCCGATGACAAGGCCAATCGGGCCTGTCAGATTCTGACGATACATCACTTCGCCCTTCATATCTGCACAGACAAACCACAGCCCCTCTTTCTTGAGTTCGTCCATGGCTGCTCCAAGATTCGTCACTTTGGCAACCGGTGTGAAATTCAGGGCACCTGCGGATGTTCTGGCCACGGTGGCGGTCAGGCCTACGGCGCGGTGCTTCGGAATGATGACACCGTGGGCACCGGCAAGATTCGCTGTCCGGATGATAGCGCCCAGGTTGTGCGGATCTTCAATGCCGTCCAGAAGAAAGATAAAAGGTGCTTCACCTTTTTCACGGGCTTTGGCCAGTATATCGTCTACGGATGCATAATCATAAGCCGCTGCAATGGCAATCACTCCCTGATGGTGATGTGTCTCAGAAAGCTGATCCAGACGTTCTTTGGATACGTAACTGATAATGGTATGCTGTTTTCTGGCCTCGCGTGTAATCGTTTTGACAGGGCCATCCTGGCATCCGTCCAGAACAAAAAGCTTATCGATGGTTTTGCCGGAACGATACGCTTCAATGACCGGATTTCTGCCTTCTATTTTTAATTCTGTATATCCCATATTTACCTCGCGTTATATTATTATTCAGAGATATCTGCTGTCTCATTTGATCTGTATGATTTGGCAGACATCTAATCTATCAGGGCAAGTGCTTTAAGGCCGGTATGAATCAGCTCCGTCAGCCTTTCATAGCGCTCCGTCAGGTACAAATACCCAACCAGAGCCTCACAGCCTGTTGCTTTCCTGTAATCCGACATAGTGGCATTCTTGGCCATTGTATAAGACTTGGCATTGCGTCCGCGTTTGTAGACGGCATGTTCCTCTTCTGTCAGCTGATCCTCAATTGCCATGATAAGGTTAGCCTGGGTCTCAGCTTTTACAAGACGGCTGGAACGCTTGTGAAGACGCTCTACCGGCGCATTGCCTTTGCCCACAATATAAGATCGGATAATGATCTCATAAACTGCATCACCGATATAGGCCAGTGTCAGGGCAGAATATTCCCTGACATCCGGTTTGTCCAAATGATAAAGTTCGCGAAACCATGCACTAAAGGACTCTAAGCTCTGCTCCATTTGACGCCCTCTCTTGTATCCTTCAGAATAATGCCCTTTGCAAGCAGCTCGTCACGAATTTCATCCGCACGTGCAAAATTCTTTGCCTTTCTTGCTGCCTGGCGTTCGTCGATCAATGCCTGGATCTCATCATCAAGCAGCTCTTCCTTCTTCTCAGTCTTAATACCAAGTACGTCACACAGTCTGATAATTTCTGACAGGACCTGATCTCTGAAAGCAGCTGTAGAAGTCTCTGTCACATGAATATTGGCTGCCTTAACCATCTCAAAAATAGCAGAAATAGCATCTGCTGTATTGAAATCGTCTTCCATGGCAGCTTCGTATTTGGCAACTAGGGCATCAAATACTTTCATCTGTTCGTTTTCTTCTTCAGTGCATGCTTCTCCCTGTACATTCAATGTACGCAGACGATCAACAGCTGTCAGAATACGTTCAAGACCATTGCGTGATGCCTCCATTAATTCGGCACTGAAGTTCAGAGGACTTCTGTAATGGGCACTGAGCATGAAGAAACGCAGTACCTGCAGATCATATTTCTCGGCGATTTCACGAACGGTAAAGAAATTGCCCAGGGATTTGGACATCTTCACGTTATTAATATTCAGGAAACCGTTATGCATCCAGTAATGCGCAAATTCCTTGTCATTGCAGGCTTCGCTCTGGGCAATTTCATTCTCGTGATGTGGGAAGATCAGATCTTCACCGCCGGCATGGATATCAATCTGTTCACCAAGATACTTCTTGGACATAACAGAGCATTCAATATGCCAGCCCGGACGGCCGTCTCCCCATGGTGAAGGCCAGGACGGTTCGCCTTCTTTCTTCGGCTTCCAGAGAACGAAATCCAGCGGATCTTCCTTGCCTTCTTCACCGTTAACCTTGATTTCTCTGTGGCCGGCTTCAAGATCATCAAGGTTCTTCTTGGAAAGCTTGCCGTAATCCTTAAAGGAACGGGTTTTGAAATAGACAGTGCCATCCACGGCATAGGCATGACCTTTGCTGATCAATGTCTGGATCATATCGATCATACCGTCAATCTCTTCTGTTGCCTTCGGATGATGTGTAGCCTCTTTAACATTCATATCTGCCATGTCTTTCTGCGCTTCCTTGATAAAGCGTTCTGAAATAACAGAGGCATCCACACCTTCCTCATTGGCCTTTTTGATAATCTTGTCATCTACATCTGTAAAGTTGGAAACATAATTCACATCGTATCCTTTATATTCAAAATAACGGCGTACAGTGTCGAAAACGATCATCGGACGTGCATTGCCGATGTGGATATAATTATATACAGTCGGTCCGCAGACATACATGCGCACCTTTCCTTCTTCAAGGGGAACAAATTCATCTTTTCTTCTCGTTAATGTATTGAATATTTTCATGATTTCCTCCATAAATAATTGCATTTATCTGAAGTTTAGTCTATGCAAAAAATGCAGGTTTGTCAACCTCTTTATGTCAGATATTGGCATCTGTCTACACGATTTCATTGATCATCAGGCCATGCAGGACCGGAATCTGTTCTAATGCATGCATGGCGTCATTTTTCTGCCAATCCGTGCGCAGCAGAATCCGATGCTGACGGATGAGTTCATCCACGGGAATGTACCCTGAAAGCCACTGCAGAAATGTGTCAATATCCAGACAAATGTCCCATGGCCCTTCCGTGCGCTCAAATGAACTGCCCTCCGGACTTATCTGCCAGTACCATGTGCCTTCATTCTCCGGGATCCATCTATCGATGATCTTGATGGCTATACCCAGTGAAATATTCCGGATCGGCATACATTTGATCCATTCAGCAGCATCAATGATGCGCCCCATAATGATTGGACGTTTCATACCGCGGACATCCGCCGCATCGGCTATAAGAGGTACCTGAACTAGGGGAAGGAGTTCTCCTTCTTTGTCCCGGAATAACTGTAGCACCCATTGACCAACAGCAGACTGCCATTCGGGTTCACAATAAATTTCGCGAATTTCCATGCGTTCTTCGCAGGCATAAGAGACATAACCAATCTGTTTGCCATTGGCAGATAATAGCAGCAAATCACCGCCGTCTGCCTGATTCTCCATCTGCAGTTTTTCAAAATAATAGGCATCACGCCAGGTAAAAACATCATAATGACGTGAAAGCAGCGAATTAGACCAGTCTGCCAGCTGCTGCCTTTCTGCTTCCGCAGAAACAGGATGTGCGGAAATATCCTTTACAATTGCTGCATCAACATTGTGGATGGATGAAAAAAGCGTATTTGTTTTCTTTTCCACATACTGACTGTAAATGTATGCAAATTGAAAGGGTGTATAAATAGCCTCATTCGCAGGCATAAGATAGATCAGAGGTATTCTCCCGGCATAGCAGTCGGAAAAAGTCCGCTGCAAAAGCTGTGTCATGGCACCGCGATGTCTGAAGTCGGCATCTGTGGCAACGCCGACAACATATAGGCTGTTGACCTTCTTTCCGCAGACAGATAATGTGTACGGATTCAGATGGATCATAGATTTCAGCTGATTCTCCTGCTCCAATATAAGAATCCGGTTATCTCTTAAATAGTAATCAAAATAATAGGCCATAAAGGCATCTGTATCATGGAAACATTCTTTCCACAGCTTATATAATGCATCCGTATCCCTTCCATCGGCATAACGGACCGTCAAATTACTTTTGTCTGATTTCATATTTCTCTTCCAGATAGATCGGATTGTAGGACATTTTGGACTTACGGAGTCCTTCCAGTCCCATATCATCTTCACGGTTTACAAGTTCGGCATCCGGGAATTCATGGCACAAAAACTGCTGGCAGATCATCGGATACAGACCGCGGATATCCGGATTAGCCTTTTCCACATGGATAACGGCCATTTTCTCCACTTTGCCATAGACACCCAGGCTGAAAGCCTGCAGCTCACTATCAATATAAATACCGCCCATTTTGTAATCAAGATAACCGCAATTGGATAAAAGATAATCTATTCCGTTTAATTCATATTCATCGCGATGGAAAGGATCCTCAAGATCTCTCTGGGCTTCCCATTTCCTGAGAAAAGCCATAATTTCATCATGATGGCATCCGCAGGAAAGACTTCGGTATTCATATCGGCCCTCATAGGCTTTCTTAAATGCGTTGAGATGATTTTTCTTTTTGTGATACGCTTTGCCACTGAATGTTCTCAGCTTCTCGGCATCATAAACATAATCATAATAATCACGGACAGACAGAATGTCATATTTCTCATGATCAAGATCAAGAAGTTCAACGGCCTCTTTGTCGGCCAGACATACTGTCAGTTTGCTGTGGAGAACTTCATTAAAATAAGCCTCTGCCACTTCAAAATAATGTTTCAGATCTTGTTTGGCACATACAGGCACCATAGTCACCGGTTGACCATCGACTTCCATCAGCCAGATCAGTCCATGATCATCCCGGATATAATGGGTATGGTAATAGTCTTTCCACATAAAATTGCTGACAAGGATGTTCTCGCATGTATGGGAGTAACGCATCTTAAAATACGGAAGCAGAATATCATAATCCTGCGGTTCCATTTCTTTTTTTATAAAATGTTCAAAATTCATGACACACCTACTGTCTGCAGCCGCCGCAGCCTGCACAGCCGCCTGCTGATGGGTCATAGGAAGTCTCGTACATCACATCTCTTCCACCGAAATTGCCGATTTCTTCCAACAGACAGATAGCCTGAGATGAGATGCCGGCGCCCTCACCGGTAAAACCAAGGCCTTCTTCTGTCGTTGCCTTCACATTGATCTGATCTTCGGAAATCTTAAGTGCCTTTGCAATATTTTGGCGCATCTGCGGAATGTGCGGAGCCATTTTCGGTTTCTGCGCGATAATTGTCGCATCAATATTGCCGATAATATAACCCTTCTCTTCAATCAGCTTGCCCACATGCTCCAACAGTTTGACACTGGAAATTCCTTTGTAAGCAGGATCCGTGTCCGGAAAGTGCTTGCCGATATCACCAAGAGCAGCTGCGCCAAGCAGCGCATCCATCACAGCGTGCAGCATGACATCTGCATCTGAGTGACCAAGCAATCCTTTCTCATAGGGTATATTCACGCCTCCGATGATTAAATCTCTATCAGGTACAAGACGATGTACGTCATATCCCATTCCTATTCTCATAATCTGTCCTTTCTGTTCTCTGTATTATTCAATTCTCTGTGTCATTCAATTCTATTATCTTGCTGCTTTAACTTATGCTGTACATAACAAACAGCAAAATCTCCTTATAGCAGAAAACCCGCTGTAAGAAGAACTTACCCGCGGATTTTCAAGTAGTGCACGCATGTGTACTCTGCTTATATCTATACAAACATACCGGATAACAACTGGTTCACAAGCTTGCCGTCTGCCTTGCCTTTGACCTTCGGCATCAGAACCTTCATAATCTTGCCTTTATCCTTAACTGTCGGGGCATCAATGCCAAGTTCAGCCAATGTCTCTTTGATCACGGCTTCTATTGCATCTGCTTCCATCATCTTCGGTACAAATTCCTCATAAACTGCAATACGGAACTTGCATTCATCAATAATCTCTGTACGCTCAGCGGGTGTCGTATCTAAAGTCTCCTGTGTCTGCTTGATCTCCTTGCGGACGATCACATCGGCTTCTTCTTCAGTCAGATCACTTCTCTTATCGATGGTGGCATTCTTCAATGCGCTTAACAGCATCGATAATGCATTCTTGCGTTCCTTATCTCCGGCTTTCATTGCCTTGACCATTTCTGCTCTTACAACATCTACTTTTGTCATTATTAAAGCCTCCATTTCGTTTTCCTGCCTTTAATCATACCATAGGGAAAAATCAATTTCAAGTTTCCTTTCATAACATCTGTTTGATGCAATTTCTCACATGGCTGACATAAATATTCCGGATACCTTCTAATTCACCCAGCCCTTTGACAATACATGTCACTTCATAGCCGGCTTTTTCAAAGGTGCGTTTCCATGATTCGTCATCTTCACCTGCCATATCATGATGGGCATGATCTCCGGCAACGACCATCAGCGGCTGAAGCAGGACTCTTTTGTAATTGCCGCCTGTTCGGACGAGTGCCAACAGCTGCTCCAATGTAGGATCCGCTTCAACCGTGCCGATATAGTAATTCCTGTAAGCGGCTCTGTGCAGTCTCTGCTGAAAATCACTGTAAATGGCGTTAGCTGCCGCATCACTGCCATGCCCCATGAAACAAATCGCTGTTTCGCCGTCATCATAGGCCTGCGTATCTGCGGTAATGATCTGCATCACGGCCCGGTCATCATTTTCATTGCCAAGCAACGGTGCACCGAGTACCAGCTGATCAAATTGAGAACGCCACGCGGCGGCTGTTTCTGCAACGCGCATATACTCATTGCCATCCATCAGATGTGTCGGCTGAAGGACTAATCGCCGGATACCATCCTCCCTGGCATGTGTAAGCGCTTCCTCAACCGTATCTACTCTATAGCCATCTCTTTCTCTTAGCTTCCGGATAATCATTCGGCTTGTAAAAGCTCTTCGAACCGACCATTTTGGAAAAGCATCGGCAATCGCTGTCTCAATGGCGCCAATTGTCTTCTCACGGCTGTCATTGTAGCTGGTTCCGAAACTGACAACCAGAATGGCATCTTCTGTTTTATCACTTACTGTATGCATACTGCGCCACCTTTCTGAATTGAAAAAGATAAAAAACAAAAAGCCCAGTAAAATCAACATTTACAAGGCTTTTCTTTGATAGCGAGAGGGGGATTCGAACCCTCGACACTGCGGGTATGAACCGCATGCTCTAGCCAACTGAGCTATCTCGCCGTAATGGAACCTATAGGGCTCGAACCTATGACCCTCTGCTTGTAAGGCAGATGCTCTCCCAGCTGAGCTAAGATTCCATTCT